>Ga0247611_10000110_pt1 | contig 164174 bp, 138 predicted proteins | sample 177DNAGHGhighgp2_FD_192422 | JGI IMG/M metagenome (GOLD analysis project Ga0247611, IMG submission 192422) | Sheep rumen microbial communities from Palmerston North, Manawatu-Wanganui, New Zealand - 1770 DNA GHGhigh gp2 | ecosystem: Host-associated > Mammals > Digestive system > Stomach >...
GGGCGGCCTGTCAAGACTACCGAATTTCTTTGTGTGTTTGCGTTCATAACGTGTAATTTTTAAGATGTTATTATAATGTTTGATTTTTACAATCGGGGTTTTTCGTTTCCGACGGTGCAAAGTAACAGCGACTTTTTCAGTCTAGTCGGTAAACAAACGTTTATAGTCGTTTATAAACGACATTAAGCGTTTATAAACGTTTAATCAACGAGTATAAAGTTGGCTATCAATACTTTACACAAAACACCTTGAAAATGTTTTTTTTATTATTTTTGCACATCAAAAAAGCAAAACAAAATGGATTCGAAGAAATATATCGACAAACTAGGTCTTGAACCACACCCTGAAGGAGGCTATTACCGTCAGATTTTCGGCAACGACGAGACCGGGAAGAAAAGCATCTCCACCATATATTATATGCTGACTGGCAACGACAAATCAGCATTCCACCGCCTGCACAACATGACAGAGATATGGTATTATCACGCCGGTGAGAGACTCAACATCTACGTCATCGACACCGACGGCACGCTCACCGTGCACCACCTCTTCGCCAACAACGAGATGCAGGTTGTGATTAAGCCAGAACAATGGTTTGCCGCCGACATACCATCAGGACACGGTTTCTGCCTTGTAGGCTGCGCCGTGGCACCGGCTTTCAGTTTCGAGGATTTCGAACTTGGCAAAAGATGCGAGCTGACGAAAGAATTTCCACAACATGCCGAACTGATTGAACGACTAACAAAAGAATAATTTTTCAATAATCAAAAACACCACTATGAGAGTAAAAGACGACTCAATCATAATTTCAGGCCCGGCAACCGACTTGGAGGTTTTTGGTGGCAAAGTTATACTCAAAGACACATATCTTGGTGACAAACGTCTTAAAGAAGAGTATGTTGCATTAAAATTATGTGAAGGAATCGAAGGCTCGTTTGATGGAATAGAAACAGTTGAGGAAGGCTTTTTAGACCGCATACCACATCTGCATGAGTTGGAGATGGCCGACACGGTAAAAGATGTTGGTGTAACCGAACAATTCAAGAAGGTCATGCACAAAAACAACATCCTGATTCGCGGAAGTTTCGACTCATACGCTGAAGAGTTTGCACGGAAATACAAGCTGCGATTTCTACCGTCAAATATGGTGTTAGCGCAAACAGGCGACTTTTCCACACGAGAAGGGATCGACATCATCACGCTCCGTATGTTCGATGACGGCACGGCAGATATACATCAAGACGAACGTTGTCAAGGTTCTTCGGCTAGCTGGGTTGGCGGCGGTGAAATAAGTCTCGACATACGCTGGGACTTTTTCAAAGACGAAAACGCGCAGGAAATCATTGCCTCAAAATGCTGGGGCAACTGCCGTGAAATCATCAAGGAGAACAAGATTTTCGCAGAATTCCTTCAAAAAGCACGCGAGAAATACAAGACCGAAAAACACAAAAAACTTATCATATATTTCTGAGACAAGTCAGCAACAAGCACAGCCCATGATCACATCAATTTCCTGACAAGCTCTTCCACGGTTATACCTTCGGCTTGAGCAGTGTAGTTTCGCACTACACGGTGACGGAGAACAGGTATCGCAACACGCTGCACATCTTCTATGTCGGGAGCGTACTTGCCATTTAACAAAGCATTGGCCTTGGCACCGAGTATGAGATACTGCGATGCACGCGGTCCAGCACCCCAGCTGAGGTAACGATTTGCCCACTCATTGGCATTTGCTCCGGCTGGACGTGTGGATGCACTCAGACGCACTGCATATTCATAAACGTTGTCGGCGACAGGCACTCGACGAACCAGTTGTTGGAAATAAAGAATCTCTTCTGTTGTGATTACTGGTTTGATTTCTACAACCTTCCCCATCGTCGTCGACTTCACTATGTTGATTTCCTCCTCGTATGAGGGATAGTCGAGCACAAGGTTAAACATAAAACGGTCGAGCTGGGCCTCTGGCAAAGGATAGGTTCCCTCCTGCTCTATTGGGTTTTGCGTTGCCAAAACAAAAAAAGGCTCCTGCAACGCGTAGGTCTTTCCCGAAACGGTGATATGTTTTTCCTGCATCGCCTCAAGCAGGGCCGCCTGTGTCTTGGGAGGCGTACGGTTAATCTCGTCAGCAAGAATGATATTGGCGAAAACAGGACCTTTCACGAACTTGAAAGCACGTGTCTCGTCCAAAATCTCTGTTCCCACAATGTCGGATGGCATGAGGTCGGGGGTGAACTGTATGCGGCTGAAACTGAGTCCAAGGGCTTTGCCCATGGTGTCGATGAGCAGAGTTTTTGCCAGTCCGGGGACACCAACCAACAGCACATGACCTTGGCAGAATATCGACAGAAGTGTGTCGTGAATCACCTCTTCCTGACCAACAATTATCTTGCCTATTTCTGATTTAAGCAACTTATATTTCTCAACAAGCGCGTTTGCGCCTTCTATGTCGTTCTGGTACATCTTTTTTTGTTTTACTGTTCAAAATCCCAGTCGTATCTGAACTCGCAGTCCTTGTATTCGTCGTCAACACGGACGTAAGCTCTGCTGGCTCTCTTTTTTACCCACTTCTCGAGTGCCTGCTGCTTTTTCATCTGCAAGGCCGCCGACTGTATCATGTCGTAATCCTGCTTGATGTTCGCTCTGTGCGCGTCAATGCGGCTCTTGACCATCACCACACGGAAAGCGTCTTTGTTGTCGTTTGATGTCATTGGCACAGGGTCACTGATTTCGCCGTCGTCAAGGCGGTTGATGACGAATGAGAGGTTTTTATACTCGTTATAGTATGACTCAAGCTCCTGCATATCTTGTATGGATATGAAATTAGATCCCGATGCAAGGTTGACTATGTGGCCGCCATTGTTGCGCGAGTCGTCGTCGCTGAACTTCTTGCAGGCTTCTTCAAAGGTAATGTTGCCCTCCCTGATCTGCCTTACCACCGAGTCGAGTTGGTTTTGTGCTGCTTCGAGCGACTCGACAGAGACTTTTGCCGACATCAGAATATGACGGCAGTTGACCATATCGTCGCGTTTCTCTATAAGCTGGATGATATGGAAACCAAACTCCGTCTCGACCACCTCCGATATTTCGCCTTCACGCAGGTTGAAAGCAGCGGTCTCAAACTCCCTTGCCAACTCACCTTTACCAACAAAACCAAGTTCGCCTCCCTTTGTAGCCGAGCCTGGGTCTTCAGAGTATAGAACCGCCATGGTCGAAAAGCTCTCGCCATCGAGAATGCGACGCCTGATCTGGTACAGTTTGTCTTTTACAGCAAGTTTCTCGTCGATGCTGATAGGGGGACGCTTCACTATCTGGACTATCTCATATTGAGTGTTCACCATCGGCAGACTGTCGGTCGGCAGCGATTTGTAGAAAGCCTTGACCTCAGTAGGTGTTACCACAACATCTTTGACGATGTCGTTCTGCACCTGCTCCTGCAACAGATGTTCCTCAACTGGATCGCGAAGTTCATCTTTTATGTCGCTCATCGACTTACCAAAGTAGTTTTCAAGGTTTTCTTTTGAACCCGAACGAGAAATGAGCATATTGACACGACGGTCTATCTCGGCATCCACCTGCTCGTCGCTGACACTGATGCTGTCCATCTCGGCCTGGTCGAGCATGAGCTTCTGAAACATCATGTCTTCAAGTATTTGGCACTTGATCGAGCGTGCTGTTCCGGACACACCGCCCTGCATACGGTATTGTATGTATTGTATTTCCACATCCGACTGAAGGATAACGTTTTTGCCCACTACGGCAACAACTTTGTCGATAGGTGTCGATTTGCTGTTTTGTGCCGCCACAGGCATGACCATCGTTGCGATGGCGATAATGAGAAATATTTTTTTCAGCATGTTCATGTCAATATACTTCAAATGCTTTTTCTTTTAAGGCGTTGTTATATAAGTCGGCATTCATCTGACGAAGCAGTTCTTGCTTACGTTTCATCAGAATGACTGATTTTATGTCGTCATACTCCACCTCCAATGGCGAGATGTCGTCTTGCAGCAGATAATCGACAAAACGCACCATCACTTTGTTGTCGTCATCGTCATAGCTCATGAACCTGTTTTTCTTGAAGAAACTCTGTGGGTTGTAAATCTCTATCGGTATGAGCGAAACCATCTCGTCAAGGCGCACCCATGTGTCAATATCAGACGAATAAAGGATAGCTTCTTTCTCGGCTATATAGTTGAACTGCTGTATTTTCAGTGTGTCTTCATCACTGAGCAGGTCTCGTATTGTCTTGATACTTTTCGACGATGAGTTGACTATTGCGTATGCCACCTTAACCATGTCGTGATGCAGGTGGAAATTATCCTTGTTCTGCTCATAGTATTGTTCTATCTCTTCGTCGGTAACAATAGTGTCAAGGTTTTGTTCAATGAGATAAGTCTCATAGGCGTAAATCACCAGCGAGTTGCGATAGGTTCTCAGTTCCTCGCTGAAGTCGAGTTGGTCGGAACTAAGATTTTGTTCTGCCTGATGAAGCAGTATCTGTTGCGAAATCCAGTTATTGATAAAGTTTGTCACACGTTCGACGCTGTCGGCAGGACTCATTTCGGGCGTGGTGATGCCCGAGAGGTCTGTTTCGTAGAGTTTATACTCATAGCATTTAGCCACCACCAGTCCCTTGTCCTGAGCGTTGTTCAGGCAAGACGCCATAGCAATGGCCATAATGCACAATACGAAAAGACGCGACACTCTCATTGGAACTTCTTTCTAACCTTCTGCAAAACTTTCTCGTTCACGCTGAAACTATATTTTTGACGCAGCTGCTCGACCCATTTCTGCTCAAGTTCCATCTGATAGTCCGACATCACAAGACCTTTAGCCTCGCGCAGTGTCTTCTGTTCCGGTTTGCGAAGGTCGAGTATCTTGACTATCACCACATTTCTGTCAACGGTCGATTTAATCTCGTTTTCAACACCTTTTTTCCATTCGGTTTGGTCTACATATTTGTTTTCGCCTCTTTGGAAGAAAGTCTTATGCACCGACACCCTTTTTATTGTTGTGTCAGCATAGATCACCGAGCGCAAGCTGTCGACTGGAACGGTGGCCATGTAGTGTTTAACCTTGTCTAGCATTTCGGGTTGCGCCACGGTGACCACAAGGGCTTCGGCACGGTCTTCCCACATGTATTTTGATGCGTTGCGAGCATGGAACTCTTGAAGTCCCACAGAGTCTTCTACTGCCTTGTTCCACACCTGCTTTTCCATAAGGTCGAAAAGCAAAATGCCATCACGGTATTCCTGCAATACCTGCCTGAACTCGGGGTATTTCTCCTCTAAATGGCGGTCGGCATAGTCCAGAACCTGTTGGTCGCAATAGGCATCGTAGAGTTGGTAGGCATATTCCTGCAAAGCAATTTGTGCAGGCCTTTTTTGTTTTTCATTGATAAAAGCCACAAAGTCGGCCACGGTTGAGTTTTCCTTGCCTATTGAGAACAGCGTGGCTGAAGCATCTATTGCGTCAGGTGTCTTGAACTTCCCGTTCAGCAGCGATGAATCAACAGAGGTCATAAACCGCTCAAGGTTGGCATCATTCTGCTTGAAGTTGTAGTCTTTCTTGATCTGCTCAATCACAACCTGCTCCGACTTCTTCGAGCGCATGTCACGTTCAACACGCTTGGTAATCTCTGCTTTTTCGTTTTCAAACTCGCCCACTGGTGTTGTGGCTATCAGTTTAATAATATGATAACCATAGTTTGTTCTAACCGGTTTGGAGAACTCGTCGGGTTTCAATCCTTTAAGGGTCTCGATAAACTCAGGAACTATCCTGTTGACGGTAATGTTGCTCAGACGGCCTTGCTGATTTACAGTACCTTTGTCCTCAGAGTAAAGCTTCACGGCCTCGTCCCAGTTCTTTCCATCCTTTTGTTTGAGCTCGTTGTAAATGTTGTCGGCTTTCTGCTTTATGGCTTCAACTTCGTCCTCTGGCGTGCCAGGAGCAACGGGGAGGAATATATGTGCGGCTTGGGTGACACCGATGGCAGGAGTCTTACTCACCACCTTGATGATGTGATAACCATAGTCGCTGCGGATGGGCATTGATATTTCACCTTCCTTGGTGTTGTACGCACCTGTCTCGAAAGGATAAATCATGTCGAACACAGAGAAATAGCCAAGGTCGCCACGGTTGCCTTTGTGTGCGGGACGGCTTTCGGTGGCGGGTATGTCCTTTGCCGACGGGTCGTCGGAATAGCGAACGGCAAGGTCGCCAAAGTCCTCGCCCTTCATGGCACGTTTACGCAGGTCTAGAGCTTTGTTATAGGCTTTCAGCGTATCGGACGGCAAGGCGTGTTTGTCACAAAGTATGAGAATATGTGAAGCCCTGATGTCATAGTGCTTACGGTCATAAGCCTCCTTGACAATCTCTTCGCTTATGGTCTCGTTGATGAAATATGGCTTGGCAAGCTGCTTGCGGTAGTCTTCAAACTCTCTCTTAAAATGAGCAGTGGTGTCGAGTTTCATATCGGTGGCTTCTTTCACCTTCAGACGGAAGTTGATGAACATATCAAGATATTCGTCAACGGTCTTTTTCTCTACCACGTTGTTTTTCAAATTGTTTTTGGCGTATATATCGCAAAATTCCTTTGCAGTAACGTCATCGCCAGCTACATTCATAAGCACCTTCTTGTCGAGGCTTGATTGTGCGTTGAGGCTTGTAGCCATTGCGACAATTGCTATAGCTGCAATTAAATGTCTTACATGTGTCATCTTCTTATGTTTTTATAATTTAAGTTGTCCTGCAATATCTATACCTTCGCTCAAGACAGTTATTTTCTGAACATCGATTTTGTCGAAAACTTCTTTTACCTTGTCTATCGCAGCAAGGTGAAGAATAAGGTTACCCCCATCTTTCTCTTCGAGAAGTCCTTCTGGAATCTTGTTGCCAAGCATCTTGAGTGCAGAGCTCACCATCATCTGTTCATTGCCGTTGGCGTAACAAAGATAAAGGTCGCTGCCTTTGATGCCTTTTATCTCCAAATCGGCACCTATTTTTTTTGTAGTGATGAACAGGTTAAGTTCGTAATTGACGCGCAGGGTGTGGTCGTTCACGAATTCGAAGGAGATGGGCTGTTTGACTTTCTCATCAATAATCTGTTTTATCTCGTTGAAAGGTATTGTAAGGTTCATTATGGTTTATTTTAAGTTTATTACTATGTTCTCTCACACCAAGAAAGCGTTGGAGTAAAGTACCAACGCTTTGTCATGGTGTTTTATTGCAATGATGATTTATTTTTATCCACGTTTGCTGTAATTGGGTGCTTCCTGCGTTATTGTCACATCGTGCGGGTGGCTTTCGAGGATGCCGGAGTTGGTTATGCGGATAAACTTGGCTTTCTTGAGGTCGTCAATGGTTCTTGAGCCTGTGTAGCCCATGCCTGAGCGCAGTCCGCCAACCATTTGATAGACAACCTCCGAGAGCGAGCCTTTGTAAGGAACACGTCCAGCGATGCCTTCGGGAACAAGTTTCTTCACATCGTCTTCCATGTCTTGGAAATAACGGTCCTTCGAGCCGTTTTGCATGGCTTCCAACGAGCCCATGCCACGGTAAGTCTTGAATTTACGGCCTTCATATATGATGGTGTCGCCAGGAGACTCATCCACACCTGCGAAGAGCGAGCCAGCCATGATTGACGAGGCTCCTGCTGCCAAGGCTTTCACAATGTCGCCAGTGTAGCGGATGCCGCCATCGGCAATGACAGGTACGTCTTTACCTTCCAAAGCTTTTGAGACTTCCATGACAGCAGTAAGCTGCGGAACACCGATGCCTGCCACAACACGCGTGGTGCATATCGAACCTGGTCCGATGCCCACTTTAACTGCGGCGGCGCCAGCCTCAGCGAGAGCCAATGCTGCCTCGCCTGTGGCCACATTACCAGCAACGATATCTATGTCGGGATAGCGCTCGCTTAGCAATTTCACCATATTGATAACTCCCTGTGAATGTCCGTGTGCAGTGTCAACCACGAGAGCATCAACACCTGCTTCGACAAGGGCGGCGGCACGTTCAAGAGTGTTGGCGGCGATGCCTACAGCAGCTGCCACACGCAAACGGCCACGACTGTCCTTGCATGCGTTGGGACGGGCTTTTATCTTGATAATATCCTTATAGGTGATAAGTCCGATAAGCTTGTTGTTCTTGTCGACAACGGGCAGTTTCTCAATTTTGTATTGCTGCAAGATGTCGGCCGCATGGTCGAAGTCGGTCAATTCAGTGGTGGTTATTATATTGTCTTTGGTCATCACCTCGGTGATGGGACGGTCCAAGCCGCGTTCGAAGCGGAGATCACGGTTGGTGACGATACCCACCAAGAGTCCAGTTGCATCAACTACAGGTATGCCGCCGATGCTGTATTCTTTCATTATGGTAAGTGCGTCACGTACCTTGGCATTCACGTTGATGGTGACGGGGTCGGTTATCATACCATTTTCGGCACGTTTTACCTTGCGCACCTCCGATGCCTGTTTGCCGATAGTCATATTTTTATGCAACACGCCTATGCCGCCCTCTTGTGCGATGGCAATAGCCATACGCGACTCGGTGACGGTATCCATTCCGGCCGAAACAATAGGTATATTAAGGCTTATGTTACGGGTGAAGCGTGTTTTGAGAGAGGTCTCACGAGGGAGTACATCACTATAGGAAGGCACTAACAGAACGTCATCGTAGGTCAGGCCCTCGCCAACAAATTTTTCGCTGTCTAACAACATAACTTATTTATTTTATTGGCTTGCAAAGATAGTGTTTTTTTTGTTACAAACCACAAAATATACGTTTTTATGACTATTTTTGCACGAAAAATAAGTGTTGTGGAAATGAAAAGACTTGTTTTTATCATATTGGTAATGAGCTTTTTTAAGACAATCGATGCACAGAGCGGTATTTTCAGCAATGGTTTTGAGCAAAAAGACGGCTTCGGCTATTGGACCAACGTCAATAGAGTATACGACACAACAGCTTATCGCGGCAACTTTGTCAACCACCTTGACACGACACATGAGTACGGGCTAGGCTTTGAGATTCACCCTACGGAAGAAATGAAACACAAAAACATATCAATCACCTTCAGCGCAGTCTACCGCTTCAATAACGAAACACCAAGAGCCCTGATGGTAGTCGACATAAGAGGAAGCAAAGACAACTATTGGTATTGGGCCGGTCACAGCATCACCGACGAAGACGGCGAGTGGACCAAGAACGGCTTCAGCACTACCATACCTGCTGATTATGTGCCCAAAGACGGAATAATAAAACTCTACCTTTGGAACAACGGCCATCAAGATATAGACGTCGACGAGGCCAGAATAGAGATAAAAACCTCTCCTATGCCGCGTTTTCTGCCTGAACATCAAGACTTTGGCATTCCAAAGTCAGGCAGAGAAATCTTTGGCAACGAACATTTCAGCGTGTATCACAACCATTCAACCGACCAATGTGACAAAATGCTTTCTTTGAAGGTCGACCTCGATTCTGTCGACTACATCACCCCCGTCACAAAAGGTTTTTACACTGTTACAGAGGCAGTTGTCGAGACAGACACCATGACATTTTTCGGTCATCAGTGGAGATTGGAGGATGACAACCTGTTTGTCTGCGAAACACCCATAGGAAACACCGAAATCTCTTTTCAGGAAGGCGACAATGGACAACTGCTCATCACGACCAAAAGCCGGTACAACTTTGACATGAAATTGGTAAGACAGGCGCTAGTGATACCTTTCCACGACGATGTGACAGAGGTTTATCGCACCAACTGCACCACCGACACCGCCAATTTCCAGAACTGCTACTACCTCGCCGACAAAGGCTTCAGCATAGGAAACGGGGCAAGCCGCATCAGCACTTATCACAACAACAAAATAAGCTCGCTGCAACTTGACGCTGAAAATAAAACTGCATATTTCAACGCCGACTACTGGCGCGACCACCCGCTCATTCACTATCCTCTGAACAACGACACTTTGGACTATTTTGTCGACATATCCTGCCGCGAAGTGACGCCTGAGAGTGTGGTAAGCTCGACGATAGAGCTCTACATAGGCATCGATGCCGAGCGTTTACCCGTCTTTATGCCCGTGGGCAACGGCTACAGCGGAGCCATCATCTTCACCGAACATGCCGATTGGACTGACATACGCACACAACGCGCCGTGCTTTTCGGCAACGAGAACGTCAAAGAAGCCGACAGTGCCGTTGGAGGTTTTGTCTACTACGATGTCCCTGTGACCAAGAGCGTTTTCTTCAACAACCCGGACGGCGTCACCAACAGTGCGCGCAAAGGAAGCGCATTCACAAGCGAACAGGCCAATCTGATGATGGACGACAACCTTGAGTTTCTCAACACCATCAGCCAGATACATCAGCGAGGCTTCGACATCTGCCTGCACACCCCTGAGCAATACACTACACAAGGCGACAATATGGAAAAGGCTTTAGCCTTTATGCAAGCGACATTTAACTCCGTCAGCTGGATCGACCACGGCTATAACAACACCGACAAACACAACCGAGAGGACTTGGTTTGCGACGGTTTGCAGTACTCACGACCTTTGTGGAATAAATACGGCATACGTTACCTTTGGAACGCTTACTATGAGGAAAATCCGCTCCCACAGTATGACTTCGACTGCAACCTTATGCATCCATATCCCGGCTTTGGCGATGCCCTACCACATCCTCAAATCACCACCATGCCCGACGGCGATACCTCATTCCTACTATGGTCCACCCCAAACACTTTCGAAACCGACAACGACGGTGGCTGGGGCTATTTCTTCTCACGCGAGAGACTTGAGCGCATCGCCGACAACCACGATGTATTCATAACTCACATCTATCCCGCTTGGGTGCTGCAAGAGCGCTCTTTCTGGGAATACGACGCTGACAGTGTCATAACTGCTCGAAAAGGCTTCAACGACGCACTTTCACGAATAAAAGAACTGCGCGATGAGAAGCGCCTCAACACCACTACGATAGCCGAACAGCTAGCGTATATCGAAAGTGTCGGAAAAATCAAATACGACATAACCGACAGAAACCATATAACACTCACCAACACAGGCGACAGCATTAAGGGGGTGACTCTGGTGTTCAGCGAGATGCCTGATTTTGGCGCCAAAGACATCCAGACAAGGCAAGATAGCGACGGCATTGTGGTTTGGTTTGACATGGACAAGAATGAAAGTTTAACCATAAAATACAGAGAATGAAAAGGATATCGATATTTGTATCGGGCAACGGCACCAACCTGCAGCGTATTGCCGAATATTTTCAGGACCGCGACGACGTGAAAATCGTCAACGTGGTGTGCAACAACCCCAAGGCCTATTCCATCGAGAGGGCGAAGAACTTGAATATCCCTCTGAGAATGATAACCAAAGCCGACTTCAACAGCCAAGCCTTTGTCGACGAGATGAAGGGTCTGGATCTTGACTTGATAGTCCTTGCCGGCTTCCTATGGAAAATTCCCGAGGCGCTTGTCAAAGCATTTCCGAAGAAGATAATCAACATACATCCTGCACTTCTACCGAAATACGGAGGCAAAGGATTCTACGGCGAACACGTCCATGAGGCTGTTGTGAAAGCAAAGGAACCCGTGTCAGGCATCACAATACATTACGTGGATGAGGTGTATGACAATGGCGAGACCATCTTCCAAGCCACAGTTGCTTTGGACGAGAACGAGACACCCGACAGTCTTGCAGCCAAAATTCACATCCTTGAGCAGCAAAACTTCCCCTGTGTGATAGAAAGCGTGTTGTTCAAAAGCTGAAAAAAAACTTTTTTTTACCGAAAACATTTGGTTTTATTAAAAAACTCCTTATTTTTGCAATTACTAAGAATAGGAGAGTCGCCGAAAATCCTTAGAAGACTAGGCATAAAATTTAAACACTATGATACTGAAAGCCAGTGACCTACAATTCAGCACCTACGAGTACGTCAAAGAGGCGGGCATAGTGGGTTTCTACCCCTATCTCACCGGTGCCAACAATGAAACCGTGATAGAATTTCCCAAAACGATAGAACGTGACGGGAAAAGCTACAAGGTTACCTACATCTCGGTCTATGCAGACCTTGCTAAATGCACCAAACTCGAAGAAGTGCGCGTGCCTAAGGACCTCATGTCGGAGGTTCAAGTTCCCAAAGGCGTGAAAATAACTTATTTGGACTAATGACTTAATGTTTAACCTGTAAAAATCAACAAAAATGAACTTTACACAACAGTTTGTGGCTATGACAATGGCTACGCTCAATATTGACGGAAGGACAGAAGACATAGAATATTTGACAATAAGAAACACGGCTAAGAACCTTGGTCTGGATCATGACGAGGTAGAGGCTGCCATCAAGGCGGAGACAGAGAAACCCACCATGCTTCACAGAATCAACTCCGACCAGCTCAGCTACGAGCAGAAACTTCAGATTCTTGAGGCCTGTGTATTGGTAGCCCTTTGCGACAAGGAACTCGCCATGAAAGAGGTGGCAATTCTCAACATCCTTGCCCGCAGCATGGCTCTCCAAGAGGAACTTGTAACCCTATACATTGCAAAATATGTCCAAGGCGACCGCAGCATGGTCATCGAAGGAATGTAATAATTGAGTTATAAGTTATAAGTTAAGAGTTGTGAGGACTCTGACCTCAGAATTCTTGTTAATAACTTCATCGAAAAACACTACGGAAGCTAAGCTTTCGTAGTGTTTTGTTTTTTCCAGATATAGACCATTATGGCTATCGTGGCCAAAGCACTCAATATGGTAATATAAATATTGGTTGAGCCAATGGTGTCAATATCCATATCAATTATGCCTTTTTCCACCATGAACATAGCCACCACCGCTGTGCCATTGTTGATGAAATGCAACAGCATGGACGGCAACAACGACTTGGAGATGTAGGCGAGATAACCCAGCATCAGTCCGAGGACGAAACGCGGCACGAATCCGTAAAACTGCATGTGTATGGCCGAGAACACTATTGCTCCCAGCACAATGCCAACATGTGGGTTGCGGCACACCTTAATCAGCCAGGGTTGCAGCACTCCACGGAAAGTGAGCTCCTCTCCTACAGCGGCAATGAGAGCAACGACAATAAGATTAGCAACCAAGCCGCCCCATGTGTCGGTCTTGAGCATTTTCTCAGTTTCGGCTTGAGCTAAATCCTCCATCTCACGCATGAATTTCTCCAGTGCCGCAAACGAATCAGGCAGTCTCATGGCCTCGTTCCATTCCGACAGTTTTGCGATAAAAGGCAGACTCACGACGATGAGCAGAATCGAGGCAAGATAAAACAGCCATTTTGAGGAACACAACCCCAAACTCTGGAGAGGTTTGTTGTCGCGCGTCAGCAGGAAATGAAGCACAGGAGGGATGACAAACATGCAAAATGCGCTTAGGCCTTGCATCCAACGCAAACTCTCGGGTGTATTGCCCTTTACAAAACCCAATATACCAGCTATAGCCGACCCTACTGCCGTCCCGAAGATGAACAGGAAGACAAACATGAAAAATTTGAAAGTCGAACTTTTATCTCCAAATAACGCCTTATGCTCCATATAGATTAAATTTTTCGCAAATGTACAAATTAAAAAAAAGCTATCTTTGCAAAGCAAAAAAAATCTATGGCCTACATGCGCATCGGTAACATCGGTTTTGAGCATTATCCCCTGCTGTTGGCTCCAATGGAGGACGTCACCGACCCTCCGTTCCGCCATCTGTGCAAGGAGTATGGCGCCGATGTGGTATATTCGGAGTTCATCTCAGCCGATGGTCTCATCCGCGATGCCGACAAGAGCGTCAAAAAACTAGATTTTGCCGACTTTGAGCGGCCTTTTGGGGTTCAGATATTCGGCAATGCCGTGGAACCCATGGTGGAGGCGGCACGCTATGCTGAGTCGAGCCATCCTGACATAATCGACATAAACTTTGGCTGTCCGGTCAAGAAAGTGGCCTCGAAAGGCGCAGGCTCAGGCATTATGAACGACATTCCCAAGATGGTGGCCATAACAAAAGCCGTGGTGGAAGCAGTGAAAACACCTGTAACGGTGAAGACAAGACTTGGCTACGACGAGACGCACAGTGAGATAGTTGACATTGCCGAGCGGTTACAAGATGTCGGGATAGCTGCCATAACCATACACGGAAGGCTTCGAACCACGAAATACAGCGAACCTGCCGACTGGACTCTTATTGGCGAGGTGAAAAACAACCCCCGCATGACCATCCCCGTCATCGGCAACGGCGATGTGGTTGATGGACCTACGGCAAAGCACTTCAAGGACACTTACGGTGTTGATGGGCTTATGATAGGCCGTGCCACTTACGGCAATCCCTGGATTTTTACCGAGATAAGACATTACTTGGAGACAGGACAGACCCTGCCTCAACCTACTGTCGCGCAACGCATTGAAGTAGCGAAAAGACATCTCTTCAGTGAGGCGGAATGGAAAGGCGAACGCCAAGCCATCTTCGAGATTCGCAAGCACTGGAGCTGCTATTTCAAAGGAATGAGCAACTTCAAGCCTTACCGCATCAGACTCATACAAGCCGTCACTATCGAGGAGATTAATGATATACTGGAAGATGTAGAAGATTACTCACACTCTTCTATACAGAGTAATTTGTAAACAGGCTCCTCGAATACAATATCATAAGTAATATCAAAATTGTCAGCATAGCTGACTCTAACATGTTTCTTCACCCCTTCTTTACGGTATTCCATAGGGATTGAACTTTTCTTAAAACCGATAGTAAACATTCTGTTAGAATCACCAAATGTCAGTATGCCATGAGCTTTTTTGGTTGGACCGACATTTACAGCCTCTTTAAAGTACTCATAATCACCTTCTGCGTGATTGCCTGTGACATATTCACAGCCACTCTTTTTAGTGCAAGACGACATCATGCCTATAAGCATAAATGCCAATAAAACAAATACAGTTTTTTTCATAACTCATTCTTTTATTGTTGTACTTTTACAACGCAATCTATTCATATTTATTGTGTTATGAGCAAAAAAGGCGGAAACAATTCATTTCCGCCTTATTATTTCCAATATGAGGATTGGTAATCTACACTGACAATGACTACGGGACACGGGACTGCGAGACGCGAGTATCCTTTTAGTTCCACGTGTCACGAAGTCTCGTTGTCTGATAAACTATGATACTGATAATGAGTAAATTAGTCTAATTTTGTACAAATTTACGATTGAAAAATGAATTTGTACTAATTTATTATAAATCATTTAATGTCAATACATTGCAATCGGGTGATGTTAGTTTTTCATTGCCAGCATATACCACATTGCATTTTTCAGCAGTGTTTCCCGAAAGTTTCGACCAATAACGGAGTCCCTTGGCGAAATCTGTTGAATAGGTCTTGGCGGATTTTATTTCAAATGCCACTTGTTGTCCTGCATTATTTTGAATCAAGTCTATCTCATTACCTTTGTTATCGCGCCAAAAAGATAAACGAGGCTCCTCACCTTTATTATATGCTTTTTTCAAAAACAGGCTGATTACATAATTCTCAAACAAGCCACCTCTTAAATAATGCGTCTCCAACTGTTTTGCTTGGCTTATCTCAAGCAGCGAACATGCCAGGCCTGTGTCGTGGAAATACAGTTTTGGTGACTTTATAAGCCGTTTCGAGAAATTGTTGTAGTCGGGATGCAATAAATACACAATATAGCTTGTTTCAAGAAGCGACAGCCACGACTGTGCTGTTGAAGCCGAAATTCCGCAATCATTTGCCAGTGATGACAAGTTCAATATCTGACCTATCCTTCCTGCGCACAATTTGATAAATTTCACAAAAAGGCTTAAATCAGCAACATTCTTCAATTGTCTTACATCACGCTCAACGTATGTTCTAATATAGTATGGATAATACTCTACGGGCTGCATCTTTTTATCATAAAGGCGGGGATAACCACCATAAAAGATTTCCTTTTCGATAGACGGAGGTAGTAGTTGTGCAGCCAGCAATTCATTACGGGAGAAAGGAAATAGTTCCAGAATGGCAACCCTTCCTGCCAACGATTGACTGATTTGCTGCATCAGAAGAAAATTCTGAGACCCCGAAAGAATATACATTCCTTCCTTATGCGCCGAATCAACGCGGGTTTGCAGGTAGGAGAACAAATCCGGCGCATACTGAGCCTCGTCAATAATAACCTTGTCGGAGTAAACATCCAAAAAACCCCGTGGGTCATCTATGGCATTAGTTCTAATATCTAAATCCTCGAGCGAGACATATTTGTAATCAGGAAAAATGTTCCTAAGCAAAGTTGATTTTCCCGACTGTCGTGGCCCGGTCAACAAAACAATCGGATATAAGGAAACCATGCGTTGTAACTTTGATGCTATTAATCTCTCTATCATTTTATTAAGATTTTACACCGCAAATATAGTACAAATTTACGATTGAAAAGTGAATTTGTACTAATTTTTATTAAATCACTGGTTATTAATATATTATAAACATAAAAAAGCGGGAATTTTCTCGTTCCCGCCTTTTTATTACCGTTGTGAGGATTTGTAATCCGAACTCAGAACCTGGCAACTATCGGTATCACCCTTTCAGGTCCGAAAGCCCTTGGCGAAACCCTTAATATAGGTGCCACCTGCTGGCGTTTGAACTCGTTGCGGTTTACCATGCCAATGGTCTTGTTCACCACGGCAGGGTCAAAGCCTTGTGCTATTATGGCCTCAGCTGGCTGCGAGCATTCTATGTATTGAAACAGGATCTTGTCCAAGGTGTCGTAGTCTGGCAGGCTGTCGCTGTCCTTCTGGTCGGGACGGAGTTCTGCCGAAGGCGCTTTTTCGATGGTGTGCCAAGGTATTATTTCATCCTCGGTGTTGATGTAGCGTGCCAGTTCATAGGCCTCGCTCTTATATACGTCGCCTATCACCGACAGTCCGCCGCACATGTCGCCATAAAGTGTGCCGTAGCCCACGGCGGCCTCCGACTTGTTGCTTGTGTTGAGCAGTATGTTGCCGAATTTGTTGCTTATGGCCATCAGCACTACGCCACGGACACGCGCCTGCAGGTTCTCTTCTGTCACATCGAATGGGCGGCCGGCAAAAATATCCTTCAATGCATCCTCAAACGAGTCGTACATGGGTTTGATGGGCACGATGTCGTAGTGTATGTTCAACTTTTTGGCCAAGGCCTCAGCATCGCTGACGGAATGGTCGGTCGAGAACTGTGAGGGCAGTAGCACTACTCGAACATTGTCGGCACCCAGGGCTTTGACAGCAAAATAAGTGACCAAAGCCGAATCAAGGCCACCCGACAATCCCAAAATGGCACTCTTGAAGCCCATCTTGTGGAAGTAGTCGCTTACTCCAAGCACCAATGCATCATGTATGAGCTGCATCTTCTGTGGGATGACAAGGTCGTCAGCAGCGGGCATGTATGTATATAAGGTGTCGGTATCGATGGTCTTGACCTCTTCCTTGAAGAAGGGCAATGCCACATCAACATGACCGTTGGCGGCAAAAGCCATTGAACCACCATCATAGATGATGTTGGTGTTGGCTCCCACCTGGTTTACGAATACGACTGGGATCTCGTGTTTCAGCACAGTCTGGCAAAGGAGGCTGCGGCGTTTCTCGGGCATGGTGTAGTCGAAAGGCGAAGCCCCCATGTTGATGATGAGGTTGGGATGTTGTTTCAGCATACCGTCAATGCGGTTCTGCATCAGCAGCGGGTCATCGCCTTGGTTGGCAAGGTCGCTGCCAATGGTGACGGCTATGCGCAAATCCTCAATCTCCAACAGCGATTCATCACCATCGAAAGGCGTGAAATAGTCTCGTTCGTCACCAAGCGGACTTGGACACAGATACTTCTTGCGGAACACCCTGCGTTGGCCTTTATGGAGGAACACGGCACAGTTGTAGAGCTTCCGGCCTTTTTCAGTTTCTTCGGCCAGGACACAGCCTATCAGCATGGGTATTTCACTGCATTGGGCGGCTATATCGTTGAGGGCGGCTTCGTTCTTGTCAACAAAGTCGCTGAACAATATACTGTCGTATGGGAAACTGCCCGACAGAGCCATCTCGGAAAAAACCACCAACTGTGTGTCGGTGGCTTTTTTTGCTGCGGCTATTATCTTGGCTTTATTGCCTTCAAAATCGCCTACGTGGTAATTAAGTTGCGCTATGGTAATTTTCATGGTTTTATTATTAGATATTCATTAGCTCCCCCGCCTTCGGCACCCCCTCTGCGAGGGGGACCGAAAAGCGATGCAAGAGTTTTCTCTTATAACTTCCCGTTTAACTTCTTTTTATAACTCCAGTTTTTTACTCCTATTTTCTTTCTTCTTCCCATTGAGTAGACACTGCTTAGAACATAATTCCCAGGTCGATACCGATGCTGTAGGGATGTACGTCGAGTTTTGCAGGACGTATGTAGTCGTATGTCTTGTTTTTGTCTTTTTCAGTGTCGCCTTTAGCATAGCTTAACGAAAGGGCGTTAAGGAAGTTGCCGTTGAAGATGATACGTGCAAAGACGCGTGTGTTGCCGTTAATGGAATACTCGGCACCACCAGCTATTATGTATTTGACAGCCAGAGGGTTGTATTGTCTGGTCACGTTAGTGAAAACGGCATCGTCGGAATCAGCTGGGTCGGAGTATTCTTTGTTGTCGAGCAGTGACAAAACAGGATTACCTTTGGGAGTATAGGTGAACACGTCTTTTGCCGAGGCTTTGCAGCGAACGCCAACCGCAGCTCCTACCTCGCCGAAGAAACGCCAGTCTCCAAACTCGTTGGTACGCATCTTAAGCATGATGGGAAGTTCTACGTATGTGCCTCGCATGGTGCGGTTCACGTTACCCCAGATGGAGTCAACAGGGTTTACCAGGTTGTAAAGAGCGGGGTTCTCTATGTCCAAATTGACTTTGCGAGCCTCCTCATAGTCATAGCGGTTACGAAGCAGGTTGAGGTTGAGGCCGAACTCGATGGCGTAGTTCTCAACAAAATAGTACTCTGCCACAAATCCGATGTTGTAACCCATCTTGACTTTGTCGTTATGCACGGTCTTGGTGCTTGAACCAGCCCATTGGAGGTCGGTGCCGGTCTTAAGGCCGAAATAGAAATCCTTGTACTGAGCTGTTGCAGTCAGTGTCGCAAACAGCATGATAGCTGCGATGATAAAATTCTTTTTCATGATTCTTTATTTTTTTGTTGTTACTATTTTTTGCTTACTGGTGATGTTATCTTTGCGCTTAGATATTCCCTGTTGAGACGGGCGATGTTGCTTGCTGAGATGTTTTTAGGACATACAGCCTGGCAGGCGTAGGTGTTGGTGCAGTTGCCGAAGCCCAGCTCGTCCATCTTGGCCACCATGGCCTGAACCCTTTGTTTGGCTTCCACCTTGCCTTGGGGTAACAATGCAAACTGCGAAACCTTGGCTGCGACAAACAACATGGCGCTGGAGTTCTTGCAGGCCGCTACACACGCTCCACATCCTATGCAAGCAGCGGCATCCATAGCCATGTCAGCGTCATGCTTGGGGATGAGGATAGCGTTGCCGTCGGGAACACCTCCCGTGTGGCAGGAGACGTAGCCTCCAGCCTGTATTATCTTGTCGAAAGCAGAACGGTCGACGGTAAGGTCTTTGATGACGGGGAATGCCTTCGACCTGAAAGGCTCAATCACGATGGTCTCGCCATCCTTGAAGTTGCGCATATACAGCTGGCAGGTGGTTGTACCCTCTCCCTTGCCATGCGGTCTGCCGTTGATAAAGAGGCTACACGCTCCGCATATTCCTTCGCGGCAGTCGTGGTCGAAATAAACGGGGTCGTCGCCCGACAGCACAAGCTTTTCGTTAAGTGTGTCAAGCATCTCAAGGAACGACATGTCAGGGGTGATGCCGTCGATGGGATATTCCACTAATTTCCCTTTTGCAGTGCGATTAGCCTGACGCCATATCTTGAGAATAAACTTCATAAAGCATCGTCCTTTCTTCAGTTTTAACCTGCAAAAATACTAATTTTACAACATTATCAAAACAAAAAAAAAACAAAAGGCCGAGAAAATCCCGGCCTTTTGTTTTTGAAGAAAATATTTTACTTGATTCCTAATTTTGCTTTAACTGCGGGTGTAACATCGACAGCGTCGGTTCCGTAATATACGCATGCTCCTGTTGCAAGGTCAATGATATAGGTATAGCCTTTTTCTTTACCGACAGCATTGATTGCATTCTGAATTTTCTCGAGAAGAGGAGCTATAAGTTGTTCACGTTTCTTGGCAAAATCTCCTTCTGCGTTAGCTTGGAACTGAGTGATGCGGTTCTGAAGGTCTACTATCTCCTTTTCTTTTGACTGTTTGACCAGATTCGACATGGTTGACTCGTTGGCCTGATAGTCCTGAACTTTTTTCTGGTACTCCTGACCCATGGTCTGAAGCTGTTGTTCAAGGTCGTTATAGTATTTCTCAAGGTCTTTCTCTATCTTGGTGCGTTCAGGCATAACTTCCAGAATATCGGCCGTGTTGACATGCGCTAATTTAACCTGAGCCTCGACGACAATACTTGTTGCAAACAATGCAATGAAGAGGCATAAAACTTTCACTAACTTGTTCATTTTCTTACTTTTTAATTATAATTATCTTATTTTCCAGTGTTTTAACCAACTAAAATTTCAATTATACCTTCTTGAAATCGGGTGCAAATTTACACTTTTTTTTCAACTCTCGACGTTAATGATCATTTATTACCGCCTTTTTTTCGGTCGGCACGATTCACGGTCTGCATCACACTGCTAAGTTCGTCAAGGACATCGTCACTGATGTCGACTTTTTCGCTTGCATAGAGCAGTGAGGTCCCAGAAGCAAGGTCGAACACGAAAGCATAGTTTTTCTGTTTTGCCAATTCCTTTATGGTGTTGTAGATTTTCTCCTGGATAGGTTGCACTAATTCAGTTCGTTTCTGATAAAGTTGTCCATCAGCACCGAAATACTGCATCTGAAGGTTTTTTGCTTCTTGCTCTTTCTTTACAATCTCCTGCTCACGAGCCCTTTTTTGGTCTTCGGAAAGAAGGACAGACTCGGCTTGGAATTTTTTATACATCTCTGCGGCCTTGTCGAAAAGAGTTTTTACCTCACCCTGCCATTTTGTAGAAAGGGCATTGAGTTGTTCCTGTGCGTCACCATATTCTGGAATATTGGCCATGATGTATTCCGAATCGACGCAGGCGAATTTCTGTCCGCCAGCCTGAGCTGTTGCAATCAAGCTGCTTGTCAGCAGTACAGCTGTTGCGATGATTAATTTAATGCTTTTCATATCAATATTTTTTTGTTTCAAATCGTATTATGCAAATATCAGTCCAAACTTTTCATCAGTCGATGGAGCCTCCTATTGAGAAGTGGAACTGGCTCTTGTTGCCTCCTGTCACACCAGGCATGTTGACATCGTCGAAGCCATAACCCCAGTCGAGACCAAGCAGACCGAACATTGGCAGATAGACACGCACTCCAAGTCCTGCCGAACGCTTAACATCGAACGGGTTGAAGCCTTTGATTCCCATCCAGCAGTTACCAGCCTCAATAAAGCCCAAGGCGTAGATTGTGGCTTGCGGGTTGAGCGACAAAGGATAACGCAACTCGAGGGTGTATTTGGTAAAGATGTTACCTCCATCGCTTGAAGGAGTAAGAGCGTCGTTTCTGTAACCACGCATACCTATCATCTCACGGCTGTCGAGCGAATATGAGCCCAGACCGTCGCCGCCAAGGAAGAAGTGGTGGAAAGGCGTGATACCAATTTCTTTGTTATAACAGCCAAGATAACCGAAGCGCACACGGGCCATCAGCACCAGCTTGTCGTAAAGCTCAGTGTACCAAACGGCTTTAAACTTCCACTTGTGCATCTCAATCCATTTGTATTTCTCGTTTTCGCTCATTGAGGAATAGTCCTTCTTGGCGAACAACGAGTACGGAGGTGTCAATTCGAGTGAGAGTTGAATTTCCGAACCACTACGCGGATAAATAGGCTGGCTTACCGAACTACGTCCAAGCACGATGTTGTAGCTCAAAAGGTTGAAGTGTCCGTTGCCGTCGCCGAACGAGAACACTGAAGTGTAGTTCTTCAAGTCGTAACGCAGGAAACTGATTGCCTGATAAAGAGTGAAGTAGTCGTCAGGCCAAGTCAGACGCTGACCAATACCGACCGAACCACCTGTGATGCGGAACCAACCGAACTTCTCATTATATTCTTTGTTTCCCTCAGAATTTTTTATTCTACGTTTCTCGCCATTCGAGTAGAACGACTGATATATTGACACAGTAAGAGAGGTTGGCTTCTTGCCACCTAACCACGGCTCGGTGAACGACAGACCATAGTTGATATAGCGTATGCCGTATGTGGTAAGACGCAGCGATAGTTTTTGCCCATCTCCGCTGGGGACTGGTTTCCACGCGTCTTTCTTGAACATGTTGCGCAACGAGAAGTTGTTGAACGACACACCTGCGCTCAGCATAAGCATACCGTAACCCCAGCCTGCGGAAAGCTCCACTTGGTCAGCGGAGGCTTCTTCAACTTGATATTCGATGTCAACTGTGCCATCGCTAAAGTTAGGCTTCACATCGGGAGTTATGGTCTCTTGGTTGAAGAAACCCAATGTGGCCAGCTCACGAACCGAGCGAGTGATGTCACTACGGCTGAAGAGTTGTCCGGGACGTGAATAAATCTCGCGGATGACCACATGGTCGTTGGTTTTGGTGTTGCCCTTCAGGGTGACGTTGCTGATACGCGCTTGTTCACCTTCATGCAAACGTATCTCAAGGTCGATAGAGTCGTTCTCGACTTGAACCTCCACTGGGTTAGCCTGGAAGAAGAGGTAACCATCGTCCATATAAAGAGAACCGACATCCAAAGATGTCTCACTCATGGTCAAGTTCGAGGTGAGCAACTCCTTATTATATACATCGCCTTTTCTTATGCCAAGCACTTGATTGAGGTAATCGGTTGAATATTTTGTATTGCCAGTCCACGAGATGTTGCGATAGTAGTAGCGGTCACCTTCGTCAACAACCAAGTCGATGCCAATGTTTTTGTCGTCAATTCTATATACCGAATCTCTGACAATCAAAGCGTCGCGGTAGCCTTTTGAATTGTATTTGTCGATCACCTTCTGTTTGTCCTCGCGGAAATTCGACTCGTTATATTTTGAACTTTTGAAAATTCTCGGACGGTAGTTATCATAGAAATAGCTCTCGAACTCATTCAAGGCACGTTTGGGGTTATAGAAAAGATCTGTCACAGTGTTGATAACCAATGGACCAAGTGGGTCGAGAGGATTGAACACGCCGCGTTGTTTTGTCTCTTTCATAGCAGAAAGAATCTGTGCATCGGAGAGATTCTCGTTGCCAATGATGTTTATTTTGCCAATCTTTACTTTTGAGCCTTTGTCAATATTTATTTTAAGGTCAACGTAATTGGCCTTAGTGGTGTCAGGAATCTGCTCTATGTCGATATCGGCATTCATGAACCCTTTGTCGGCATAGTAGTTCTCAATAATCCGCCGTGTCTTCACAAGCAGGTGTTCTGTGGCCACATCACCGCGGGTGATGTTTATCTGTCCACGTATTTCGTCAGCTTCAGATTTCTTTATACCATTGAATGAGAATTTCGAGACACGCGGCTTCTCGACAACAGCAATCTCAAGAAAAATCTTGTCGCCAACGATGCTGTTAACATTGATGGAAACATCTTCAAACATGCCTTGGTTCCATAATTTACGTATCACTGAGGATATTTCATCGCCAGGAACGCTTATGCTGTTTCCCACATGAAGACCAGTCATATTGATGAGTATGGACTTGTCGACATACTGGGTGCCAGTAGCTGTTATGCCGCCAATAGTGTAGGTGCGCGGATTGTTGTAATCAACCAGGCCGTCGTCACTGCCTATCTGCACCTGCGCAACAAGCTGTGCTGTGGCTGAGAGAGCAGCTATTAGCAACAAGGCTGACAAATGTTTTATGATAGTAGATGTTAATTTCATGCAAATGGTTATTTAATGACTTGTTCGCTTGTTTTGCCGAAGCGACGTTCACGGTGTTGATAATCGATTATGGCTTTATAGAGTTCGTCTTTGTTGAAATCAGGCCAAAGTGTGTCGGTGAAATAAAGTTCGGTGTAAGCCGATTGCCACAGGAGGAAATTACTTATGCGCAATTCACCGCTGGTGCGGATGAGCAACTCCGGATCGGGCATACCCGCTGTTGCAAGGTATTGTTGTATAGTACCTTGGTTTATATCTTTCGGGGCAAGGCTCTTGTCGGCCACGGCCTGTGCCATTTTCTGCACAGCCTGTGTGATGTCCCAGCGGCCTGAATATGACAGCGCCAGTGTCAAAGTGGTATTTTTGCCTTTCGAGGTGTCGTCGATGGCTTGTTTCAGCTGTTTGTAGGTAGCCTCAGGCAATGCCTCAATGTCGCCTATAGCATTGAGTCTGACACCATTCTTCAACAGTGTCTGTGTCTCGTTGGTGATGGTAACCGACAGAAGCTCCATAAGACCACTAACCTCAGCCTGCGGACGGTTCCAGTTTTCTGTTGAGAAAGTATAAAGAGTAAGATATTTTACTCCCAACTCGGTGCATGCCTCAACGGTGTCGCGCACGGCCTTTATGGCATTCTGATGGCCGTTGAGTCTTTCTCGTCCGCGTGACTTGGCCCAACGTCCATTGCCATCCATGATGACGGCAATGTGCTGCGGCAGATGTTCAAGGTCTATTTGCTGTTTCAGTTCCATCATCATCTGCGTTGGTTAAGGTTGCATGCCGTGCGTCCGGGCAGGTTAATCTTCCATGCGAGAGTTATTCCCGCGAAACTGTACCAGTCTTTTGAAGCTGAGTCACCACGCTGCTGACCTTCCAAATACGAACCGGAAGGATCGGTATAGTCGGTCCCGTCGTGAATGGCATGGTAGCGCGGATATACTGTGCTCACATCATCCAAATAGTCGGTCAAGGTGAGATGCATACGCCATTCAACGGTTGCCAGCAGGTTTTTTGTGAAAGCAAACTTGAGGCCGAGACCAAATGGAATTGAAAAGCCTATTCTGCCATAGCTGTTGCCCTCGGTTCGCAACTCACGCAGATTGACAGTGCCGTCATACGACTTAGGGTCGAACAGAAACACGGACGCTCCGCCGAAAATGAAAGGAGAGAAACGACGACGCGAATGCTCAGGATAGTATTCAAGGAAGTTGAACTCGAAAAGAGCAGTGAGGTCGTCTATGTTGCTCATAAAACCAAGCTGACGTCCTGGGCGCCATTTTATCTTCTCGTCGGAAGCCTTGATGCGACCGTGGGTGTATTCCAATCGGTAAGCTATGCGCGGATTCTGGTTAAAACGTATGAAGGCACCATACTTAAGCTGCGAGCCCACGAAATGCTTCACCGGGTTGATGTCGCCTATGTAATACGACACACCTGCATGAGCTCCAAACTCCATCGTCATGGGGCGCTGGGCCTGAAGCTTCGTACAACAAAGCAAAGCTACTGTTATACAAGTCGTTACAAACAGAAATATCTTTTTACTGAGCATCTTATTCAATGTCATTTCCTTTTTACTGAGACTAAAACGGTATCCATAAAAAGTGCGCAAAGTTACACTTTTTTCTGAATAATAACGTCATAAATCAATTTCTATTGTCTTTACCCCACATTAACTTATTACGGATAGTGGCGAAGAAGTCATTGTCTTTGATTTTTATTGTGTTGATGCAAAAACCTGCTTTCTTCAAGATAAGCTGTGTCGGGGTGCTGATGGGTCGCGTCTGCGAGTCCAAAGATATTACGCACTGGTTGCCACGGCCTTCGACAATAATTTTTATTAAACTGTTATCGGGCATCACTACAGGGCGCACAGTGAGCGTGTGCGCAGCCATAGGCGTTATAACTATGCTGTTTGAATTAGGAGTGATGATTGGTCCACCGGCACTGAGCGAATAGGCCGTCGATCCAGTAGGAGTGGCCACAAGGATGCCATCGCCCCAATAAGTGTTGAGGTAAACATCATCAACAAAGACTTTTATCGACAATAACGACAACTCAGGTCGACGCAGCACAGCCAACTCATTGAGCGCAAACTGGTTTCCCGAAAAGACATTGTCGGGCGAGACAAGCTGCAACACCGTTCGTTTCTCCACACCGTAATCGCCGCGCATAATGTCACAAACAGCACTTTCTATGCTACCTTTAGCAACACTTGAAAGAAAACCCAGTCTTCCGGTATTGACACCCAAAACAGGAATCTCAGAATCCAAAAGCAGAGGCAATGTGTCGAGCATTGTTCCATCGCCTCCTATCGAAAGCATGATTTGGGGAGCAAAACGGCACAAGGTTTCATGATCATGAAACCTGATTGCGGAGACGAACAAATCAGGTGCTATGTCAGCATATCCAGCAAAAACAGAGAGTTCCGCGCCTTTATCTTTCAAGTTTTCAATCAACTGGGCGACAAAAAGTCTGTCGCTGTCGTATATGTTTTTGCCAAAAAGAGCTATTTTCATCGTTTTATTGATTTTCAGCCGTCAAGCATTCAGCCAACAGCCATTATACTTCAAAAATCATCTATCAAAGTCCTCCCCACTTATCATCTTCAAATAGTTTTCGTATCGCCATGGAGCTATAATCTGCTCATCTACAGCTTCCTTCACAGCACAACCAGGTTCGTGAGTATGAGTGCAGTTGGCAAAGCGGCACTGACTCATCAGCTTCCTCATTTCAGGGAAACGCTGCGCAAGGGTGTCATTATCCAAGTCATACAAGGCGAACTCCTTGATTCCAGGAGTGTCAACAACCCAAGAGCCAAAATCAAGATGGTGCATCTCGGCAAAAGTGGTAGTGTGCTTGCCCTTGTGATGAACATCGGAGATGGCGCCAATCTTCACATCAAGCGAGGGGTCAAGGGCATGGACTAGAGCCGACTTGCCTACGCCAGAGTGACCTGCAAAAAGGCATATCTTGTCCTTCATCACCGCTTTGAGCTTGTCGCAGTTGAAACCTGTCAATGCCGACACACCAAACGACTCGTAGCCTATCCCTGAATAATACTCTATCAACTCGCACATGTCGCCTATCTCATCATCACTATACAAATCTATCTTATTGAAAATCAGCACAACAGGTATATGATAAGCTTCGGCGGTGACAGCAAAACGATCGATGAAACCAGTAGAGGTGCGTGGATTACTTATCGTGGCAACGATAATAGCCAAGTCAACATTAGAGGCGATGATATGGGAAGCTTTGCTTAAGTTGACCGATTTGCGCACTATAATGTTGTTGCGCGGGTGTATCGACTTGATAACAGCTGTCTCCTTGCCCTGCTCCTGCTCAAATGTCACATTGTCGCCCACTGCGACAGGGTTTGTGGAGACAATGCCATCGAGGCGCATCTTTCCACGCAGGCGACATTCCCAAAGCTTGCCTTGCTCGTCCCGGACGATGTACCAGCTTCCCGTCGATTTTATGACTTTACCGTTTATCATAGTTCTGATGCTTATTAATCAGACAAGCATGTCATAGCGACAATTATTATATATTAAACATTTGTTTTTAAATCAATTGTTAGCTTTTCATATAACTTAAAAAGTTCAGCAACAATCTCGTTTTCTTCCACACTCTGCTTAAATCCGTATGCTTCCATTACAGCCTTGTCGTTTTCTCGATGGGCTTTGCGCAATTCGGGCGGCATGAGAACTTCGTCATAAAGGTCGGCAAGCGATGAATCGGGATAGCTGGCACGAGCCTCAAGAATAGCCTGTGCAGTGGATTCGATTTTTGTTTTTTGTGGTTCAGTAGGGTTGCACCATGGGAAGTTGTTGTAAACTATGTCTTTCGAGTAACGGTAGTCGCTCTTCAGGCGACCGCAAACGGTACGCATCCATGTCATGTGCACCAAACTTGTGAGTATGCCGAACTCATAAAGGCCGGCGTTAGGTATAATTAGTGCCGAATTTGTTGGAATAGTATTATAATCCAAGAAACCTAGAGGAATGTAGAATCTGTTTTCCGATGAAGTAGCCGGAACAATCAAGTATTTTTCTGGATTGTTTATTTCTCTGAACAAAGCAGGTGTATCGGCGAGTTTCTGTCTGTCGGGAGCACCTTTCAGCCTGTCGTCGCGGCAAAGCAAGACACGTTTGTAAACCTCCTTCATGTCGCGTATTTCGGCAGGGCTTGCGCCCACAAGCCATAGGCAATAACGTTTCTTGTTGTTGATATATTCCTCCGATCCTGTCAGTTTCTTTATGTATTTCAAAGCTTTTGGCTCCCGTCTGACAAAATCGTCATATTCGTCCTCTTCAATTATGAGATGGCCTCCATCGGCAGGACGGTTGCCAGTTGTCATATAAGGTACATCGCAAACGGGCTTTTTGCGGCTTTCAATCCATATTGTAGGCGTGTCAATAAGATAAGGGCTTATGTTTTTAACTCTCATAGGCTTACCATCGACAGGAAAGATTAGCTTCTCCTTATCATTGTGCTCCGACGAAAAACCTATTATGACACAATGAACCGCTGCCATGTCCTTTTTGTCGGCGGTCTCGTTTTCCCATTTGAATGTTTGATATGCAAAATCAAAGTGTATCTTGAAACGCTCAAAAACAGGCTTCCACACAGCTGTCACCTGCTCGCCCTGCGTGACAGAATTGGTTGACACAAAAGCACATCGCGTCTTTGTTCCCTGAATGAGTTTTGAAGCCAGAAAATACCAATTGGCAACATAATCTATCTTACCAGCGTTTTTGTAAGGTTTGCCGTTTTCGTCAGCGTAAACAAGCAAAGTGTCGGCCTTTTGCTTTTCCGACTGCAAACCATAGCCCACAAACGGCGGATTTCCAATGATATAGTCGTAAGTGATTTTATCTTTCACCGGCTTGGGTAGTTCTTTTTCCTCAACTTCTTTTGCCACAACGTTCAACTCCTTGCGATAATGGACATTATATTCATGTTCAGGCTCACGGAGCATGTCGGGGAATGTATTGTCAGAAACCTTATATAGATTGAGTTTGTCAGTGAAAATGAATTCTGCTGTATTTCCCGATTCCGTAAGTGTTGACCAGTCCATATTCAATGCATTGCCTTCCACTATGTTGGCTTGGTCGGTCAAGGGCAGGAATTCTATAGTCTGGCTCAAAACTGCCTCTGTCTCTTGCACCATCTGGCTTTCGGCAATCCAAAGAGCGGTCTTGGCGACGGTTACGGCAAAATCGTTTATCTCTATGCCATAAAACTGGCTGATTCTAACCTTGATGAAATCATCAAAACCGAGCACTCTCTCGCCTTTGTTAAGCAACGAGATGACTTTGTTTTCAAGACGGCGTAGCGAAAGATAAGTCTCTGTAAGGAAATTGCCAGACCCACAAGCTGGGTCAAGAAACTTAAGCGAACCAAGTTTACGCTGAAAATCAAGCAGTTGGATAGTTTTCTGCCCAACGGCTTTTACGGCACAAATAGACTCAAACTCACGAGTAAGGTCATCCATGAAAAGAGGGTCTATCACCTTATGGATATTGGCGATGCTTGTATAGTGCATTCCGCCCTTGCGTCGTGTTTCAGGATTCAAGGTTGACTCGAACACAGCGCCAAAAATCGTAGGGCTTATGTCGCTCCAATTGAATGGAGCACAATGGTTAACTATCACATCGACAATCTCTTGCGTAAAATTAGGAATCTCTATCTTATCGTCACGAAACAGGCCCCCATTCACGTATGGGAAAGGTGTCAAAGCAGTGTCGTACTTGTCGCGGTCGGCAATCTTTGTATCAAGCCCCTTGAAAAGGTCAATCAGGGCTTTGCGCAAATACTGCAAATCGAAAGATTTCACATAGTCCTCGAAGGCTGTTTTCGACTCAAATAGGCCGGCATCCTCAGCATAAAGGCAGAATACTATTCTGACACACAGAATGTTAAGGGAACGCAGACTGTCTTCACTAGGGTCGATGTATTCCTTGCGCAACGCATCATACAATTTCCCAACAAGCACACCTGCTTTCAAGCTTATTTCTTCCTCACGGCTTACCTTCTCATTTTTCTTGTCAACAAGGAACTGGAGACGATAATAATCCTTTTCCAAATCCTTCAGGAAAATCTGTTCAGGCTCATCGTTAGGGTTTTCCATATCATAGATCAGGAACTCGTTGAAGTTGCATGTGACAATCCACTTTGGATGCTGGCTCAAAGGCAAGTCGGCCACATACTTCTTTGCCTGTTGGAAAGGTGTGAGGACACTCCCGTCCGACTGTCTGATTGGCTCACGCAAATCCTTGTTGCTCGATTTCTGCTCAATCATCACACGGGTGGAAGGGATGTACGCATCAATGAAATTGGTTATGGTCTTCTCCTGTATTCGATCCTTGACCTTCTCTTCAAAATAAATGAAATGCGAGATGTCGTCAACACCAAAAACATTAGAAAGAAGATCTATCCAGAATTTCTGGGTCTCTCCTTTCTCGTAGCCATGACCAATCCAGTTTTCAACGAACTTTATGGCAGCCTTTTGTTGCTTTTTATGTGCATTTGACATACATTACAAATTAAGTTGCTAGACTACATCTTCTGATAACGTTTTCCTGGCAGCGCTTTTATCACACCGTCAAATTCGAGCGTCAACAAGAGTGCGGCCAGTTTCGGGGTTGGCTGTCCTGTTTTAACTATCATGTCGTCGAGGGCTACAACCGTTTCCTCTCCAAAGCAGTCCATGATGGCTTTTTCCTCACTGGTGAGCTGACGGAAGAACTGCGTCTGTATCTCCTTCTTTGCCTTCTTGTCCCAGCGCATCACATAGCGAAGGTCCTCCACCGACTCTATCAGGCTGGCACGGTTGGTGCGGATGAGGTAGTTGCAGCCTTGGCTGAAAATGTCGGACACCCGCCCAGGGAAAGCAAACACATCACGGTTATATGAATTTGCCAGTTCAGCCGTTATCAGTGAACCGCCTTTCAATGCCGACTCTATCACCACCACGGCATCGGCCATACCGGCAATGATGCGGTTGCGACGCGGAAAGTTCTCGCGGTCGGGCTGTGTGCCGCTGATGCATTCCGTCAGCAAGCCTCCATTCTGCACCATACGCGATGCAAGGGTCTTGTTCGTACTCGGATAAATAGTCTGTAAGCCACATCCAAGGACACCCACGGTAGGGATGTCGTTTTTCACGGCTATGGTATGCGCCTCTGTATCGACACCGTATGCCAAACCACTGACAATAAGTACATTGTCGTCGACAAGGTCCTCCACAAGTTTCATGCAGTTTGCGCAACCATATTCCGTGATGTTGCGAGTTCCAACTATAGCGACTACCTTTTCCGCATTAAGGTCGGCGTTGCCTTTATAGTATAGCATCATTGGTGCGTCATCGCAATTGAGGAGACGTTGGGGATAGTCAGGGTATTGGTAGAAGAGCGGCCTAATGTCATTTTTCTCCATAAAGCGCACCTCTTCCTCTGCCCTTTTCAGCACTTCTTTAGAGCATATTGCATCAACAGTTGACTTGCGTATGCCATTTATTTTCTCCAGAGATTTTCTGTCTTGTTCAAAGATGGCCTTTACCGAGCCACAATAGCTCACAAAGCGCTTGCCCACCACGTCGCCAATGCCTGGCAGCAGGGTCAATCCTATTTCGTAAATAATATCGTCGGACATTGTTGTCAATTGGGAATTAAAAATTGATAGTTAGAAGTTATAAGTTAGAAATTTGAAGTTTAAAAGTTGACAAGGGATGCGTAACACAGTATTACAAGTTTAGATGAATAGCAATTGTACGATGATATAAATCGGCAAGCACACAACGAGTGAGAATTTTATTATATAGCCGAAGAACGACGGCATCTTTATGCCTTCCTGCTCAGCGATGGACTTCACCATGAAGTTGGGTCCATTGCCGATATAGGTCAATGCGCCGAAGAATACGGCACCCATCGAGATGGCTTTCAGGAACGGGTCGGAAGCTAGTCCCACTACATCTCCGAAAGGTGCCATTGAGTTGAACACCATTGCCGTAGGAGCATTGTCCAGGAAAGCAGAAAGCAGACCGGTGGTATATACATAATGCCATGGTGCACTGAGATAATCCTGAATAGTACCTTTCATGTTCTCGAGGAACATCAGGGCAGGTGTCATAGTTGCGAAAATGCCGACAAACACACAGGCCACTTCAAGGATAGGTGTCCACGAGTAGTTGTTGTCGTCGCGCACCTTCTTTCTGGTAGTGAGCCAGGAGCAGACTATGATGGCGATGAACACCCATTCGCGCAGGAGTCGCAGATACCAGGGAGCGTCCTCGGCACCCATGGCAGGGATGTATGTCTTGTTGATGAACATTGTGCTGGCTATGATGCCGAGCAGCCAAACTATGTTGATGAGTCCTGAAAACTGCATAGCAACCTCCTCAGCGACGTCAGCCTCGAGGTTTTCTTTAGGCTCCTTGCGATAGAAGTATGTGTCCACAACGAAATATACAAAAAGCAACAAAAGTCCTGTCACAAGCCATTCAAGGAACATATTCTGCATCCACCACATGAACGAAGCACCTTTTTGGAAAAGCAGGAACAAGGGCGGGTCACCGAGTGGCGAGAGAAGACCTCCGCAGTTGGCTACTATAGCGATGAAGAAGAGAACCGTGTGCATCTTGTACTTACGTTGGGATATTGTCTGCAACACAAGACGTATCAATAACATAGCCGCTCCGGTAGTTCCCATGAACGAGGCCAGAAGCCAGCCAATGCCCATGATGGTGGTGTTTGTTATAGGCTTGGCGACCAAGTCACCTTTGATGCAGATGCCGCCTGTGGTCACAAACAAGGCCATTAACAGCAAGATGAACGGTACATAGTCATAAATCATCTGATGAATCAGTTCATGACTCATACCATTGACGCAGAGCCAAATGCCAACAGGCACACCAAGTATCAGTGAGACATACAGTTTGTGAAGATTGTGCTCCCACCACTCACCCACTTTGGGTATAAGAGGCAAAACCGCTATGCAGAGAAGCATCACAGCGAAAGGGATAAGCATCCATGCAGGGATAATGTGTTCCATGTTTATTGTTTATTTGTTTATCTGTTGATTTGTTTATCTGTTTAAATACCTTAATCCAGTTTCAGCACTGCGAGGAATGCCGACTGAGGCACTTCCACGTTACCGACCTGGCGCATACGTTTCTTGCCTGCTTTCTGTTTCTCGAGCAGCTTACGCTTACGCGAGACGTCGCCACCGTAGCACTTGGCTGTAACGTCCTTACGTACCTGACGCACCGTCTCACGTGCAATGATTTTGGCACCAATGGCTGCCTGTATGGCAATGTCAAACTGGTGGCGTGGTATCAGCTCCTTCAGTTTCTCGCACATGCGACGGCCAAAGTCGTAGGCATGGTCGCGGTGTATGAGCGTCGAGAGGGCATCGACCGACTCGCCGTTGAGCATGATGTCGAGCTTCACGAGATTGGCCTCCTGATAACCCGCAATGTGATAGTCGAACGAGGCATAGCCTTTTGAGATGGACTTCAGCTTGTCGTAGAAGTCGAAGACTATCTCGCTGAGCGGCATCTGGTAGGTTAACTCCACCCTGTCGGACGAAAGATAGACTTGGTTTCTCATTACTCCTCGTTTGCCGATACATAAAGTCATGATTGGTCCGGTGAAGTCGTTTTTCGTTATGATTTGGGCAATAATGTAAGGTTCCTCAATATGGTCGATGCGCGTCACTTCAGGCAGACCGCTGGGGTTGTGCACCTCAATCATCTCGCCATCTGTCTTGAAACACTTGAACGATACATTGGGCACTGTGGTTATAACATCCATGTTAAACTCACGGTCAAGGCGCTCCTGTACTATCTCCATGTGCAGCAGTCCGAGGAATCCGCAACGGAAACCGAAACCAAGTGCCGCCGAGGACTCAGGCTCCCAAACCAACGAAGCGTCATTAAGTTGAAGTTTCTCGAGAGAAGCTCGTAGCTCCTCATAGTCATCAGCATCGACAGGATATATACCTGCAAAGAGCATGGGCTTGACATTCTCGAACCCCGACACCGGCTCAGCACAGGGACGTTCCACATGGGTGATGGTGTCGCCCACCTTTACCTCCTTCGAGGTCTTTATACCTGATATTATATAGCCCACATCACCTGCAGAGAGGCTGTCCTTGGGCACTTGCTTCAACTGCAATACGCCTATCTCGTCGGCGTTGTACTCCTTGCCAGTGGCAAAGAATTTGACCAGGTCGCCTGTGCGCATGGTGCCATTCATCACACGAAAATAGGCTATGATGCCTCGGTATGAGTTGAACACCGAGTCGAAAATCAAAGCTTGAAGAGGGGCATCGGGATCGCCTTTTGGAGCTGGGATTCGGTCAACGATGGCGTCTAGCACAGCTCCCACCCCCTCACCCGTGCGGGCACTCACCTTCAGAATCTCACTCGGGTCGCAACCAAGCATGTCAACGATCTGGTCTTCCACGACGTCAATCATGGCACTGTCCATGTCGATCTTGTTCATCACAGGGATGATTTCAAGGTCGTGCTCCAAGGCAAGATATAGGTTGGAGATGGTCTGAGCCTGGATACCTTGTGTGGCATCGACAACGAGCAAAGCGCCTTCGCAAGCGGCAATGGAGCGGGACACCTCGTATGAGAAGTCAACGTGGCCAGGAGTGTCTATGAGGTTAAGGATGAACTCTTCGCCGTTGCGGTTGTACTTCATCTGTATGGCATGGCTCTTAATGGTGATGCCACGCTCACGCTCAAGGTCCATATCGTCAAGCACTTGGTCAACGAGTTCCTTCTCGCTCACGGTCTTGGTGAGTTCCAGAAGTCGGTCGGCCAGGGTTGACTTGCCATGGTCGATATGTGCAATAATGCAGAAATTCCTAATTTTTTCCATATTGCGGCAAAAGTACGAAAAATTTGGTTTAGTGCTATAAGTGGCGAAACTTTTATTTACAAAAAACACTACCTTTGCAAAAATATTGAGTCTATGAAACATTTATTCACGAAGCTTTTATTAACAGCATCGTTTCTGTTTCCGCTCACCTTTGTCGCCTTGGGGCAGAAGACATCGGTTGAGCATTCGCGTGTGCCTGTTTACCTGACAGCAGGTGCCGGAGTTGGCATGACAGATTTTTTTGATGCAGGAGTGTCACCGTTGCACTATCACAGCCTGGGCTTAGGTGTTGACATGGGTCTTTCCGTTGAATGGAGCCGATTCCGCATCACCGCCGACGGAAGAGTTATTGGTGGCATAGCCGCTTACAACAGATCCGACGACAACCCTGGCGCATACGGCATCACCATCAACCCCAAAGTGACTTTTCTGTGCCGCGTAGCCGAACCAGCGCAGGGACTAAGACTTTATGCGGGAGGCTCTTTTGACACCTATATCGACATACGCATCAACCAAAAGATGATGAACGCCGCATTAGGACTTACCGAGATGATGGGCTTGGATGGCAATTTTCGTCTGGAGTTCGACATACCAACGCGCCGTCGAACCGACTTGTTCACTCTTTACGCCGACATAGCCCTGCCTCTCTTCGCTGTGGGAGAGCGCCCTGAATATGCATACGTCTATAACGCGACATCATCGAGCGACCCTGTCGAATACCTTGTAGACGGCTATAAAATGTTTTTTATGGGAGTTCCCGGAGCTACAACCGACATCGGACTCTTGCTGAACCTCAAAAACGGCAACAGAATCGGGCTTTCTTACATTTGGAACTACCGCACCACGCGTCATGCTACAACGCACCGCTTCGACAACGCAAGCCACATTATAAAAATGTATTTTATGTTTAACATCAATTGATATTTATCATGAAGAAACCACATATAACAACTGTCTTCCTCGCCGTTCTAGCCATTTTTAGCTCATGCGAGAAGATTTTCATGGAGAAAGAGATAAACGACGACCCCGTCACCACCTTCGATTATCTATGGAACAAAGTCGACCAGCAGTATTCTTTCTTTGATGTGAAAAACGTGGACTGGGACGCTGTTTACAACACATATAGGCCAATGGTAGGCGAGAACATCAGCGAGGACAGCCTTTTCCGCGTTATGTCGGCAATGCTCAACACACTAGATGACGGTCACACCAATCTGATTTCGCCATTTGACGTGTCGCACAACGAAGATGTTTATCGTAAGATGTATGAGAACAAAAACATCGACTTGGATGTCGTAGTGTTGAATTACCTCACCGTGAACTACCACACTACCGGCGGTTTCACCCACAACACCATCCGTGACGGTAAAATTGCATATCTGCGATATTCCTCGTTCACCAACACCATCAGCGACAAAGACCTGACATATCTGGTCGAGCGCTACAAAAACACCCAAGGCATGATAATTGACCTGCGCCAAAACGGTGGCGGCAATGTCGACAACGTGTGGAACCTGATGAAGCTACTCCCTAACGGCGAACGCGAACTCTATCGGACCCAGATTAAAAAAGGGCCTGCACATGATGAATTTTCGGAACTCAAGACGGTGAAACAGCCAAAACACAGTGATGCCACGACATATCACCATCCAATAGCGATACTAACCGACCGAGGCTCCTACAGCGCGACTTCATTCTTTTCCCTATGCGCAAAATCGAATTTCTATGATGATGTCACCATAGTGGGCGACACTACTGGAGGAGGTCTGGGATTACCCAATGGCGGCGAGCTTCCCAACGGATGGACGTACCGCTTTTCCATCACCCGCACACTCGACCTCAACGACAAAAACTGGGAGAACGGCATGCCGCCCGATGTCACCGTAATTCTCGACAAAGCCCAAGCAGCGGCAGGCGTTGACAACGTGATAGAAACAGCCTGTGATATTTTGCTGGGGCTGTAACCTCAATTTTTTGTTATCTTTGCAGCAACATAGCTAAAACACTTATTTTATGGAATCAGAGCAACGCACAAACAACTGTAATCTGATAGATTTCAGGAAGATATTTACCGAAAAAGTGCCTAAACTAATGAAGCACATGCCAAACTGGGTCTTTCGCCGCATACAGAAACTGCTGCACGAGGACGACATCAACGACGTGCTTACTCGTTTAGGTCATCTGCAAGGACTTGAGTTTGTCGAAGCACTGCTCACCGATTTCAACCTCAATCTCACAATACACGGCTCCGAGAATCTTGCAGAGACGGAGCGCGCAGTTGTGGCTTCAAACCACCCGTTGGGAGGTCTCGACGGAGTGGCGCTCTTGGGTGCCACAGGCCGAACCAAACCCGATGTCATAGCTCCAGTGAATGACTTCCTGCTGTATATCGACCCACTTAAACCGCTTTTCATACCAGTGACAAAAGTTGGAAAGACCGTGTCGGAAAGCAGGGCCGAGAACATGCGCCTCTTCAACGAGGCCTTCGAGAGCGAGAAGACCATCTGCTACTTTCCCTTCGGACTATGTTCGCGCAAGACAAAAGGCGGGAAAATAATGGACCTTGAATGGAAGAAAACCTTTATCACCAAGGCAAGACAGACAAACCGATGCATAGTGCCCACCCACATCGACGGACGCAATTCCAACTTTTTCTACAACCTTGCCAGGATACGCAAAGCACTGAAAATAAAGGTAAATATAGAGATGGCCTTCCTGCCCGACGAGCTGTTCAAACAACGCAACAAGAGCATGACAATCACATTCGGCAAACCCATTGATGTGAGCATTCTCGACAAAAGCCGTACCGATGCTCAATGGGCCGAACAACTAAGGTGCTTCTCCTACACCCTCGCAAACGACAAAAATGCACTTTTTGACCCCAAAAAAGATTATGTGATGTAAATATTCTTATATTTGTCAGTTCAAAATGGCTGTTTTTAACAATGAGTGAAATACAAAATATAATAGAACCAATTGATAAAGAGGCAATTATATCAGAGCTAACCAAAGAACGTTTCTTTAGAAAAACAAACAAGGGAGGCAACGAGATATACATTGTCACGGCTCACAACGCACCCAACACCATGCGTGAGATAGGCCGTCTGCGCGAAATAAGCTTCCGCGATTCTGGCGGAGGCACAGGCAAAGACTGCGACATCGACGAGTTCGACACATGCGAGGAAAACTATTTCAGCCAACTACTGGTATGGAACCCTGTCGACCAAGCCATCACGGGCGGCTACCGCTTCTTGATGTGCGACAAACTCCCCGTCGACAAAAACTTCCAAGTGGCCACACCCACCTCAGAGCTGTTCCATTACTCCGAGAAATTCACGAAAGAATATCTACCTTATACCATAGAGTTAGGTCGTTCGTTTGTGCAGCCCGACTACCAACCCTCGAAAAACATGTCCAAAGGCATCTATTCGCTCGACAACCTATGGGATGGACTGGCATCATTGGTTTTCATCTACCCACAGGCACGCTACTTCTTCGGGAAAGTCACCATGTATCCCCAACTCGACCGTTTCTCGCGCGACCTCATTTTATATTTCATAAAGAAGCACTTCCCCGACCACGAAGGACTAGTTAAACCTCTCCCACAACTCAACCTGCCTATTCTCGCAGACGAGAAAAAACTTGACGCTTTCTTCACTGGAACATCCGACAGCGAAAACTACGACCTGTTATCGAAAGAAGTACGCAACCGAGGAGCGTCTGTGCCACCGTTGGTAAAGGCCTATTTCAACCTTTCGCCCACTATACGCTCTTTCGGAACCGCACTCAACCCCGGCTTCGGCAACGTCGAAGAGACAGGGCTGATGGTGACTATCAAAGACATCTACCCTGAGAAACTTGAGCGTCACACTACATTCGATACCGCAGAACAGCCACTTCACCTTAACGAAAACTAAGAAATGATAATCAACAAAGCCCTCTTCCTCACCAGCAACAACCGCATCGACAAGCTGCCCAAAGATAATATACCCGAATACGCATTCATCGGACGGTCAAACGTGGGCAAGTCTTCGCTTATCAACATGCTCACACGCCGCCGCGGACTAGCCAAAACATCTTCAACACCTGGCAAGACAATATCCATCAACCACTTCATTGTCAACGACGAGTGGTATCTTGTCGACCTCCCCGGCTATGGATATGCCAAACGGTCGAAAAAACAGCGCGAGGAATGGCAGATGATGCTGGCAAAATATATCAGCCGACGACGCAACCTCGTCTGCACGTTCGTATTGATAGACTCACGCATCGAGCCGCAAGACAGCGACCTCGGCTTCATGGAATGGCTTGGCGAGAACCAAGTCCCGTTTGCAATAGTTTTCACCAAAACCGACAAACTGAAAAAAACGGAGATTGAGAAGAACATAGAAGCATATAAAAAACGTCTACTCGAAGACTGGGAAGATTTACCAGCCCTGTTTATCACTTCGAGCGAGACTGGACTTGGACGCGACGAAGTTCTCAATTTCATCGAAGAGCAGAACCGCGAATTGGAAGAATACAAACGCACACACGGACTTTAAAAAAGTTGAAGTCAAACATTTATAAGTTAAAAATCACCAAATCAAATACGTATGGCAATTCTCTGGGCAATAATTATCGGAGCGATAGCAGGTTTTCTTGCGGGGTTACTGATGCGTGGCAAAGGCCTAGGCATCCTTCTGAACATTGTAATAGGCATTGTTGGCGGTGTGATAGGAAAGTTCATCTTCTCTATTCTGCCCATCAGTGCAAGCGCCAACTTCTGGGGCGAACTACTCACCGACTTCATCGGCGCAGTGATACTGCTTTGGGTCATTTCGCTCATCAAGAAGCACTAATAATAAACTAACACCTTGTTTATCAGACAACTAACGAATTTTTAAATAACTTCGTTAGAAGTATTTGTATGCTGCAAAAAATTGCTATTTTTGCAGTTCAATCTTTATTTACCATGTCAAATATACTCGATGAATTGAATGAGCCTCAACGTGAGGCAGTAACGACTATTGAAGGTCCCGTAATGGTGATAGCAGGTGCCGGCTCTGGCAAGACACGCGCCCTCACCTACCGCATAGCATATATGATAAGCGAGGGAATAGACCCGTTCTCCATCATGGCACTTACCTTCACCAACAAGGCCGCCCGCGAGATGAAAGAGCGCATAGCCAAGCTCATCGATGCAAGCGAAGCCCGCAATGTGTGGATGGGCACCTTCCACTCCATCTTCGCCCGCATACTGCGCATAGAAGCCGAAAAGATAGGCTTCACATCCAACTTCACCATCTATGACACCGACGACTCGAAGGCCCTCATCAAACAGATAATAACAGATATGCAGCTTGACATCAAGCAATATCCCCCGAAAAACGTCTTGAACCGAATATCAGCAGCCAAGTCAAATCTTTATTCACCCGAAGACTATATCAAAGACGCTGACTTCCAAGATATTGACTACAAGGCGAAACGCCCGCTCATAGGACAAATCTTCAAAGCCTACAACAACCGTCTTCACCGCGCCAACGCGATGGACTTTGACGATATTCTGTACTACACCAACCTGCTTTTCCGCGACAACCCCGACGTGCTTTACAAATACCAATCCCACTTCCGTTACATCCTCGTCGATGAGTACCAAGACACCAACTATGCCCAGTATCTTATCGTAAAACGCATTGCCGCCATGTTCCGCAACCTATGCGTGGTTGGCGACGATGCACAGAGCATATATGCCTTCCGCGGCGCAAACATCCAAAACATTCTCAACTTCCGCAACGACTATCCAGAGTACAAACTCATCCGCCTAGAACAGAACTACCGCTCCACGAAGACAATAGTAAACGCCTCGAACAGCATCATTGCACACAACAAGGACCAGATAAAGAAAAAAGTATGGAGCGACAAGGAACAGGGCGAACCCATAGGACTTCTCCATGCCGTGAGCGACACTGAAGAAGGTATGCTTGTGGCCAACTCAATCTTTGGCTACAAAATGTCGAGGCAACTAAAAAACAAGGACTTCGCCATTCTTTACCGCACCAACTCGCAGTCGCGCTCAATCGAGGAAGCTCTGCGAAAGCAAAACATACCTTATACTATATATGGCGGACTATCGTTCTACGACCGCAAAGAGGTGAAAGACCTTCTAGCATATTTCCGCATAGTCATCAATCCAGAGGACGAACAAGCTCTTATGCGCATCATCAACTATCCTGCAAGGGGCATTGGCGACACCACCAAACAAAGACTCCAGATTTTAGCTGACCAGCGCAACGAGAGCATCTGGCAGTGCATATCCAAAAACATCTTCCCTGCTGACATCAACTCGGGAGCCGTAAACAAAATACGTGACTTTGTCGTGATGATAAAAAGCTTTCAAGTGCAGCAAGGCAAAATGAACGCATTCGACCTCGCACGACACATAACCAACACCATAGGACTCATAAAACTTCTCAAGGAAGACGACACGCCGGAGGGAGAGTCGCGAGTCGACAACATCGAGGAGCTTCTCAATGCCATTATGGAGTTCTCCGACCGTCAGGTTGACGAGACGACAGGCGAGACAGCGCAGGTTGACCTTGCCACCTTTATGGAGCAAGTGGCTCTCGTCACCGACGCCGACACTAAAAAAGACCCCGACGCCGACACCGTCACGCTGATGACCATTCACTCCGCCAAAGGACTTGAGTTCCCTTATGTCTATGTGGTGGGTATGGAGGAGAATCTGTTTCCAGGCATACAGTCGCTGGGCAGCCGTGCCGAACTCGAGGAAGAACGCCGTCTGTTTTACGTGGCCGTCACCCGCGCCATGACGAAACTCACACTCAGCTACGCCGAAAGACGCTACCGCAACGGAAACCTGAACATGAGCGAGGCATCACGCTTCCTCGAAGAGATAGACTCCAACCTGCTTGAACACCCGCACAAAGCATCGTTCCACGGCACATCATCATTTGAGACGCCATCGCTGTTTGGCGGCTACAGGAGCGGAACAAGAAACGACGAATACACACCACGCCCCACAAGCAACAGCGGAAGCAACCGTCAGCCTTTCGTGAAACGCGAAACAGCAAAACCAACGGCAAGCCAACCCTCCACACCTATAAACAACACTGACTTTGTGCCATCAAACCCAGATCTTCTCGATGAGGGAATGCGCGTGATGCATCAGAAGTTTGGCATTGGCACCATACTGTCATTAAGCGGAGCAGGTGCCAACAAGAAAGCATCAGTCCAATTCGACAATGCCGGTGTCAAAAACCTTATGCTGATGTACGCCAAACTGAAGATAGTGGATTGAGAAGGGACGACGAATTACTTTATCGTCTCATAGACACCTTCCAAAAAAGGCAGAATGTTATGCTCGTAGATGTTTTTAGCCTTTGAGCCTATCATCTTTGGAGCAGCCTTTGCAAAAAGACCTGCATATACGCCTTTCAAACGACGAAATTCCTTTTGGTTTTCATCGCTGATTTTGTCTTCTATCTCGTCAAACTCGTCATCGAGTTTGTCAAACTCCTTCAACGACAACGACCATTCCTCGTCGCTATAGTTGTCGCAGACAGCTTTGGTCTGCTCAACGAAGGTCTGCGCACGTTTCATAAAATCGGCATCGGTGCCAGACACATATTTTACTTCCTGTGCAAAGGCGTTTGCCATTGCGAAAACAGACATAATCAATACAAACAAAATCTTTTTCATAGCTTTACAATTTTACAACCATATTACATCAAACCCAGACAACAAATTTGATGCCATTTTTTTGTCATCGGTGAAACACAGCACAAAACCGCCACCTCCGGAGCCTAAAATCTTGACGCCAAAATGGAAGTCGTGTTGTGTGTCAAACAAATGTCGCGTGTCGAGCGTTATCATCGGTTCAAATAGTTCGTTCTGCAACACAGTGAGTCTATTGAGACAGTCGAAAAAGGCATTCCCTCCTTGACTTATCGTTTCCATACAACGATTCAGGCAAGGCAGATATTCACTTTCAAAGCTGTTTTTATATGCAGCATTGCCCAACATTTCACGGAAATGCCGCACCAATGGTCCAGTCTCACTCTTGGCTTTCGTGTCGATAAGACCAATCTCTATTCCGCTATTGATGAAGTCGTCAGGCAAGACATGCAGTCCATCGCTGTTTATCACAAAAGGCTTCCCTATATAGCACTGCAATGGATCGATGCCCGAACTGCTGCCGTGAAAGAAACTTTCCATACGGCCAAAGACGCGCTTCAACTCCAGAAAATCCTCTATCGTTTTTGTAGCATAACGCTGCCATAGAGCTGCCACCAAAGCGCCTGAGCTGCCAAGACCATAACCCGAAGGTATGTTGGAAAAAAGATACAAGCCTTGACCAAGGTCGTATTTTATCGTTTTGGTATCAATAAGCTCACGCAACTCTGCATCATTTTCGAGATATTCAACAAGGCTCAAAATACTCTTGCGCGAAGAATCAGCCACTTTGTCATTTCCATAACGCCATTGGGCAAAAAACCTCCTGAAAGGAAACATCAACGCTTTCGAGTCGAGTATCATGGAATACTCGCCAAAAAGAATTATCTTACTATAAATCAGATTATTATATTCTTGATGCTCCATCACCAACTTTATCGTCAATATGTTTCAAATTGGGAATATCGGCTTGCAGCTCAGTTTCGACAAACTGTTTCACCGCTGCATAATGCTCATCTGGATAGAGCAAATGCACGTTGGGACCAGCATCGAGAGTGAAACAGAGAGGAATGTGCGTATCGGCACGGAACTGACGCACCTTGTTAATAATATGTATTGTATTGGGTTTGACAAGCAGAAAATAAGGCTTGCTGCACATCATCATGGCATGGAGTTGCATTGCCTCCGACTCCACAACATCCATAAACAACTGCAAGTCAGCCTCTTTAAATGCTTTTAGCAACAACAATATGTTATTGTTGGCTTCTCTATAACGCACCTCGGCAAAAGGATTTCCGTCCATCAGCCTGTGTCCTGCCGTGCTGGAGATGGATTTCTTGTCATCGCTAACTATCAGGATGCTGTCGCGATAAGTATGAAAAACAGGAGCTGCAATATCATGAATGTCAACGGCATACTCATCGGAACTACCTTCAATGGCATCAGTCCTGCCCCAAAGTGCTATTTTGTTTATCACCGAACGAGAGGCGCTTCCTGAGGCTAATCTGGCAAAATATGATGCTTTTCTCACGTCTATCTCTCCCCCATTCAAGCTACGCTCAATGTCGAGCAAAGCCATCACCAAGGCGCTCATCGACGAGGCTGAAGAGGCTATGCCAGAAGAATGCGGGAATGTGTTGCTGCTGTCGATGTTAAGGCTCAGATTGTCAACGAAAGGGAATGCGTCTTTGTGGGCTTCAATAAACTTCCTGATTTTCTCTGCGAAAGCCTCATTGGGCTTGCCTCCGAAGGTGAAACCGAGGCTGAAACGCTCACTTGCCTCGAAGACGGTCCTCATCGTCGTGCGGCACTCACTTAGCGTGAAACTTATTGAAGGGTTCATCGGCAACTGAGGTGCACGTTTGCCCCAATATTTCACAAGTGCTATATTCGACGGGCTCTGCCACGAGCAGGCTCCATGGAAATCTTCAGGAATGTATGTCTTTATCATATCGGAGTTAAATTGGAAGTTAAAGAGGGAGTTATCAAAGGGAGTTAAATGGAGTTATTATCATATCGGAGTTAAATTGGGAGTTAAATGAGGTTTGAGGTTTGAAGTATGAGGTTGGAACTGGTCATTGTCTGTGTTTGTTTATTTGTTGATGTGTTGATTTGTTTATATGACTTCGGGACACGGGACTGCGAGACGCGTGAATCCATATTCTGTATTCTGACTACTGACTTCTTCATTCTTTCAAAACTATATCATCATAACGTAATACAACGTCCATCTCGTGCTTTGCGAAGTAGTTTTTCACATAATCCTCACCTTTGTTGGTAGCAGCCAGCATAAAGTCGCCGCCCCATGCGCCAAGCGACTTGAGAGAACCCTCAAAATCACTGAAACGCGTCTTCAATCTCGGCCTACCAAGACATTCCGACATACAGGTCTCGTGCTCGTCCAACAATCGGCAGAAGTCCTCCAGTTTATCAACTTTGACCATCTCTTCTGTTATGGCATCAATAAAAGGAATGTATTTTAGGTATTCACGGTCGTCCTTCTGCATAAAACTCCTGACTTCCATCGCCGACGACTGTTTTTTGCCTTGATACACAAAATAGAGTTGCTGAGCAAACGGCGGGTTGAAATCGGCCTTTTGTACTATGGGAATATCGTTTTCAAGCGAATAAAATATAGGTGAAGAAGCTTCGGCACAAGCTATGTCGTAGCCGGAGCCTCCAAACGTGTCTTTCAGAATCTGATACGGGTCCAACCCGGCCCAACACGCTATATTACTGACAAGTGTAGAACTGCTTCCCATGCCCCACTGCGGGTCGAAGTCAAGCTTTGTGTCGATGACAAGTCCCTTGTCGAACAAGTGGTGATTACCCATCTTGACTATCTCCAACAAATGGGCGACAAAACCAGCTTTCACCACATCGCTGGCCTCTATCAAGTCAAGGTTGTTTCTGTCGAAAGACGCCTCAAACCAAAGGCCAAGAGGGTGTTTGGCGGTCCAACGGACAATATCGTTATCTGTGGTTTCAACATTCATAGTCTGTCCCAACTTCAATGGCAGAGCGAGCGACAACGCGCCATGCAAAACGAGATACTCGCCTGTGAGGAGGAATTTACCATTAGACCTGAATCTAGCCATATCAGTTGCGCAATGTTTTAAGATAAGCCTCAACGTCGGCGAAGACGACGGTTTTGTCGCTGAAATAGGCTGTCACCTTGGCTTTCTCATCGTCGGTAGCGTTGAGTTGGTTTAGTATGTTGTTAAGGTGCATCTTCATGTGTCCCGACTGAATGCCTTTCGTGGTAAGCGAACGCACTGCCGAGAAGTTGTTGGCCAGTCCCATTGTGGCTGCCACCATCATCAGTTCGGGAGCTGTCGGGTTGCCAAGCAGCTCAAGCGACTTCTTCGCCATGGGGTGAAGGCTCGTCAGTCCGCCTACGGTGCCGAGTGCCATAGGCACATCGAGAGTGAAGCGGAACATGCCGTTTTCTATCTCCACGGAACTGAGGCTCTCGTAGCGTCCGTTGCGAGAGGCGTAGGTGTGTCCTGCAGCCTCCACGGCACGAAAGTCGTTGCCAGTAGCCAGTACCACGGCATCGATGCCGTTATAGATACCTTTATTATGTGTGGTGGCGCGATACACGTCGATATGAGCTATGTCAACTGCCTTCTTGAACTTGCGGGCGTAAGCCTCGCCGCCTAATGTCGGGTCTATCACGGCAAGCTCACTCACCGGACATTCCACCCAAACCTTGACACGACAGTCTGGCGTGTTGTTCGACAGGATGGCCATCACTATCTCAACCTCACGCACCTCTTGAGGTAGAGCTTCTTTTTCAGCAAAATAAGCATGCAGGCTAGCGCCAAACTGTTCCAGCACAGAGTTGATGAAGTTGGCGCCCATCGAGTCTTTGGTCTCGAAGCTGACTCGGAACTGGTAATAGTTCTCAATCTGGTCGCTGAAATCGATGAGGTCGATGCTGCGGATGCCGCCGCCGCGTTTTTCCATGTTATGGGTGATATGGGCAGTATCGACAAGCAGACGCTGTTTTATCTCAGGCATAAGGGTTTGCAGTTTCTCGTAACCTCCTTTCCAGCAGAAGTGCAGCTGTCCTATTTTCAGGGTATTGACAACCTCGGCATGGAATCCACCACGCTCGCCCCAGAACTTGGCCGCCGCCGATGCAGCCGCCACGACGGAGCTCTCCTCTATCACCATAGGCACCACATAGTTCTTGCCATTGATCATGACGTTGGGTGAGATGCCGTAAGGGATGAAATAGTTGGTTATGGTGTTCTCGCTGAACTCGTCGAACATCTTCTGCTGACGGGTGTCGGGGTGCCAGAAGCTCTTGAGCAGCGACACCACCTCACCAGGATTCTCGAAATAGCTCGCTATGAGGGCTATCTTCTCTTCCTTCAGCAGTTTTGAAAACCCACGTTTTATATCTTTGTGAAGTGCCATTTACCACTCTTCTTCAACGATGACCCTTTCAGGCTGGACCTTTTCCTCAAGCAAGGCAGCACGTTGCTCCACATATTCTGCAATCTGGTCAAGATAGCCGCCCCATGCCTCTTCATACTGAGGGTCCTGGGGATCGAGCCAGCGCTCGATGGGGAACAGCGAACGGGAGTCTTTGCGTGTCAACTCAGTGATGGTGTAGCGCAGACGGCCGTCGCGCGCCTCGACGGTGAAGTTGTAGTTCACCACTGGGCATTTGCTCTTCACCGCGTCGTTGCAGTCGATATAGATAGTGTATTTGCCCTCAATCACGTTGTCCTTGTCGGAAGTGATCACCGACGAGGGGTTCTTGAAAGCGGCGTTCAGCCACTGGTCGTGCAGGCGTTTGTAAATCTCGGCCTGCGAGCCTGTCACCTTGATAACCTGCTGAAACTTAATCTTGTCCGTGTTCTTGTCACGGGGTATCTCACGGGTTTGAGCGAATGCTGAGATGCAGCACACTATCGCTAATGCGAACAAAACTACTTTCTTCATCATAACAGTTTTTTATGTTCCACAAAAATACAAAATTTAGGTTTACGAAGATAATAATTCAAAAATAATGCCAATTTTGCGGAAAATCAGAAAACGGGAGCGCATCAATTTTGATACGCTCCCGTTTTTACAGCACACCTCGTTGCCGTCTGTCAATATAGACAGAATCCCGAAGACGAGATCTTTACCGTGTTTCAATCACTCCTCTTCGTTTTGTGATTCAGCTTCTACATTTTCCTCAACTACCGTTTCTTCTTTGGCTTCCGCCTTTTCTTCCACCTTGTTCTGCGAGCCTTGCGGGGAATAATTGTCGAGGATGAACTGGTAATCGCTTATAACGACTTCCTTGCTTTTTATCCTGGCCGACAAATCCGGGTCGTCTGCAAAAAATGCTGAGCCGTGTTTGTGAAAAATTGTCCTTTTGCCAATGCCAGAATACGATTCGTTGGTTTTCCTTTTGACATAAACGTAAGTTGGTGGATTTCCTTGACCCTTGAAATATATCAAGTTGCCTTTTTTGTCAATGCCATAGCCATAAGTTATCTTATATGCAATGAGGTGCTCGCTAACGCCTAAAACGACACCCCAACAATTATCTATGCCAAAAAAATTGTACGGAGCATAACCAAAGTAATAATGTGCATCGGGAGAATTCTCGTTCCAACACTCCATGGCTTCAACATCCCTGCCTTCGATGGTTTTTTTCTTATTGTTTTCGTCATGTACAATCACAGCTTTGTCTCTAGCTATTGGCAAGGTCATTCTGCTATACTCTTTTGAACTACCATCCTTGAAATAAACAATTCCCGATACTTTTTGATCGGTCAATATTGCAAAAAATTGAGCTCTCAGTGTGACAGTTGTCAGCAAGGCAAAAATCACCAACAATAATTTTTTTAGATTTCTCATGATTGTATGTTTTTGTTTGATCTCTATAATTCACTCCTAATTCATCATTATTCGCTGTCATTCTTCGGGCGAAGGTGAGTAATTGTCGAGGATGAACTCCCAGTCGTTGAAGTCGACTTCCCCACTCTTTATCTTGGATGACAGAAGGGGGTCGTCACCGAAAAACGCGGCAAAATTCTCCTTGAAATGCTTTATTCCTTTTAAAGATGGTCTGAAGAAAGTGCCAGAGTTCTTGTTAAAATAGATATGGCCTACTGACGACATCCTATCCACATAATATTCCAATTCGCCTTTTTTATTAACACCGTATCCAGTCGCCACCTTATAAACCACCATATTTTCAGAGACACCTGCTATGACAGCCCATATACTTTTATAAACAGGATAGTCACAATTGATGTAAGCGAAATACCAATGCATGTCAGGAGTTGTTTTGTACCACACGTCGATATAGTCAATATCGGCAGCATCAAAACGTTTCCTCTTCTTGTTTGTGTCATAGACTGTCAAGTCTTTGTCCCTTACAATAGGAACTTCAATCTCCGGATATTCTTCTGTCGTACCGTTGTTGAAATGAACCACACCTTCAACCTTTTGTGAACCCATCATCTTGTTACCGAAGAATTGTGCTTTAACGGAAAAAGCTGACAAAACCATCAAAGCAATCATTGCAATTTTAATCAATCTTTTCATGGTCAATAATATTAATATTATATCATTTAAAACACCACACCAACACGCAAACTCAAGCCATTGGCATTGAATTTCTGCTTTCCGTTGATGTCACCATAGCCGAAGACTTTGTAATGTTGAAAACTATAGCCCAAACCAAACATGAACATGGCTTTTCTATCGGCTGGAAAACATAGTTTAACACCTGTTTTCACTCCATAAAACATAAAATTCTCAACACTTTCGCCCGCTGCTCCGAAGCCCACATCAGGAGTAAGGTAAGGGATAAGCTCAACACGGCGCAGAGCTATGGGCACTTGCCCGCCAAAAAACACCTGGAACTGAGGCCCTACATGAAACTTGGGCTCCCTATAACCATCGTCTATCTCAACCTGACCACCCCAAGGCCATTCGGAACTTCCAGAGTCCTCCTCCACAGGTTTTCTGAAAGAAACAACACTTAACGTGAAACCAGTTGTCATATAATTCAGTATGCCAAACTCGTAACCCAAGCCTATCTCGAAAGAGCCGCCATCTTGGAAATCCCACACACTTGCATCGATGACTGGGCCATGTGTGAAATCAAAGTCGCGATCGAGACCTATATAATCTCTGTTTCTTCCTATCGAAGTAATCCTGCTCGAAGGGCGTTTCGTGTATTTCTTGGAAAGACTGTTTTTTGCCGCATAATCCACCACTACGGCCATGCCTTCGAGGTAACAGCCCTGCTCGAACAGCTCTTTCTGATGGGATAACACGCTTTCGGGCATACGGTCGTAAAGACGGCCATAGTCGTTCACGTCGAGGGTGTCGATGGCAAGGAGATGCGACTGCACCGTCGAGACGTAGTCGCCGTTGGTGTTTACGTTCTCAAGGGCCCGCTTCATAGTGGCTACCGGAATGGCAAGGTTGACAGACTCGCGGTTGAAGACTTTCATGGTGTTCATTCCGACCACCTCGTAGCCGCCATTGGTTTTCACCAGCAAAGGGCCGCCAGAGCTGCCTCTGTCGACCTGCGCCGTATGTTGAATATAGGTGCTGACACTATTCGGTATCTTCAAACATACATTCGACACTATGCCCTGTCCTATCTGCCACGATGGATTGCCCGAGAGCCCTGGAAAACCCGCCGTCCACACCTCGTCACCGTCGTTCAAGGCCTTTTCGGAAATGACAAGCGGAACAACACTGCTGTCGTCGGGCAGCCTCAGCAAAGCAATGTCAGCCTTGTCATCCTGATAGACAACCGACAAGCCGCGTATCTTTGTTGTCTCTGAGCCAATCTCAAACTCCAAATCCACCTTTTCACCTATGCCTATCACATGACTGTTGGTCAGCACATACAGTTCGCCGTCTTTCTCTATAACCCAGCCTGAGCCGAATCCTCCCTTTGCCAGATTCGAGATGCCGCGCGATGCATCACGCTCGCCGTTGCGCGAGAGCCATAAAGAATAGGACATAAGATTGGAGGCCGTTGTTGAATCGATGTCGGCTTTGACAACACATACACTCTGGCGTAAACTGTTCTGGGCGATTGCGCATGGCGAAAAGCCCATAACCAATATTACAGACAAAATTAGCAGATGTAAAACTCTATTCATAGTAATTGTTTTTTAGTGTTTTGTTGTGCAAATATATATGTTTTTTTTCTGCAAAAGCAAAACAACACGTTTTTTTTTAAAAAAGGGGGAATGCCAGAGTATTCAGGACAAGACACCCTTAACACTGTCGAACGCATGCAGGGTCGAAGGTGCTATTCGTCAGGGGATGCCGAAACAAATGCATGTTGGCACGGTTTAAAGAACATTTTTCATCAATCTTTTCGCTAAAGGCGTCTTATTCTATCCAAGTTCCATTTTCAACCGGTGCACGGACCGACACATAGAACCTGATTTTTTGCTTAAACGGCGCAAAAATCAGCATTTATGAAACTATTTTTCGCTCTTTTTTGTTTTAAAACCGAAAAAAAATGTAACTTTGCATATTGAAATGAATTTGATATGGAAAAAAGTAAAGTACTCTTTGTAGATCAGGAGATATTCCCCTATCTGCCTGAAACGCCCCAGAGCATTGTTGGCCGCAACTTACCCGAAGGAATACAATTGGCTGGAAAAGAAATCCGAATCTTCATGCCTCGTTTCGGCTGCATCAACGAGAGACGCAACCAGCTTCACGAGGTCATTCGTCTGTCAGGAATGAACATAGTAATCAGCAACGCCGACCACCCTCTCATCATCAAGGTGGCCTCGATACAGAAAGCCCGTATGCAGATTTACTTCATCGACAATGACGACTATTTCTCGAAGAAAAAATACACCATCCGCAACGAGAAAGGCGAGTTTTGCGAGGAGAACGACGACCGCATCCACTTCTTCGCACGCGGTGTCGTCGAGACCGTGAAAAAGCTCAACTGGTCGCCCGATGTGATACACTGCACCGGCTGGATGTCGGCACTGATGCCTATCTACATAAAACGCGCCACTGGAATAAAAGACTTCCCGCTATTCAACGAATCGAAAGTGATTTACACCCTTCTTGACGACGACTTCTCAGAGGAGTTCCGCGCCGGATTCGAGAAGAAAGTGAAAATGCCCGGCCTGACACCCAAAGACCTGAAATGGTACAAGGAGCCCAACTACGTGAACCTCACCAAGGCAGCCATCGACTACAGCGACGGACTGATAATAGGAAGCGAGAAAATCAATCCCGAGGTGGAGGAATACGCCCGCAAGACCAACAAGCCAATACTCGAATACCAGTCGCCCGACAACTATATCAGTGCATACAACGCATTTTACGACCTTGTATTGGGAAAGAAATAAAAGCATAATAAATAGTGCCGAACTACGTTAAGTAGTTAATAAACGCAAGAATAATGAAACGAAACGTATTACAATTCTTGACCTTTGTGTTTTGTGCTGTCTTAGCCTTTGCATCGTGCAGCAAATCACCTGAGAACATAGGTGTCGACTTCCAGTCGGACGAGGACTATATTGACCTTAAATACACCGACACTGTTGCAATAGAATGCTACTCCACCATTGCCGACTCGATAAGCACCACCAACGTGTCGCCCTTGCTCGGCAGCATGGTAGACCCCGTCTTCGGCCTCACCAACGCAGGCTTCTGCACACAGTTCCACATCTCATCGACGACACCAGCCTTCAACACCGCCATAATCGACTCGGTAGTGCTACGCTTGTCGTTGTCAGGATATTATGGCGACACCATGACCATGCAGACCATCAATGCGTATGAACTGGCCGACTCGCTCAGCTCGACCGAAGGCTACAAGTACTATTCAAACACCACAGCGAACCACAAGACAACCGACCTCGCCGAAGCTTTCCAGACAGCACCGCGTCCAAAGACAAAAGACACCACGGGAACAGCAATCCTGCGCATACCACTGTCGCACGAGTTCGACACCATACTCAGAAAACTTAACGCAAACTCGACAAACGACGACCTGCGCGCCAAGTTCTACGGTCTTTACATAACCGCCACAACAGTTAGCTCCAACGGCTGCATCGTGGGCATAAACCTCACTGACAACGAGAAATCGATGCTGAGGGTATACTACCGCGACCCCGAAAACATCAACAAGACCCTGACTTACGACTTCTACGTTGTGAAAGGCACCGACACGTATTTCAACACATTCAGCCACGACTACACCCTTGGCTCACCAGACTTTCAGCAACAAGTCATCAATGGAGACACGTCACTGGGACGGCAGGAAATATACGTTCAGCCCATGGGCGGTGTTAAGACATTCTTGAAGATGCCCAACATCGACAAATGGAAGGCCGACGAAGGCGAGCACATCGTCATAAACGAGGCTCGACTTGTAATGAAAGGAATAGCAACCGACACAGCAATCTACAAAGCTCCCTCGTCACTTGCTCTGATGATGGTCGACGACGACGGCTCGATAGTGTCCATGCCAGACATATCGGAAGGCTCAAGCTACTACAGCGGGACCTACAACAGCGACAACAACACCGTCATGTTCCGCATCTCGGAATATTTCCAAAACATCGTCTCAGGCAAGAAACAAAACAAAGGTATATGGCTCTCGGTGTCGGGAGCATCGTATGTGCCAAACCGCTGGATTATGGCCGGCAGCGATGACGAAAACAACGGAATACATCTTGAAGTGAAATATTCAACACTCGGGGAATGATATTTGCATAGCAACACAGAAAACTTATTATCATGAAAAAGATATTATTCATCGCTCTGCTTTTAGTCGGATTTGCGGCTCAAGCACAGCAAAAGGAAGAAAAAGAAACGGTAGTTGTCATAAAGACCAACTACGGCACCATCAAGGCCAAACTCTACAACGACACGCCACTCCACCGCGACAACTTCGTCAAGTTGGTGAACCAAGGCTGGTACAACGGCTCGCCGTTCCACCGTGTCATCAAGAACTTTATGATACAAGGCGGCGGCAAGAGCGACGGCACACAGGACCCAGGCTACACCATCCCTGCCGAGATCAAGAGCAACCATTTCCACAAAAAAGGCGCTTTGTGCGCAGCACGCAAAGGCGACCAGGTGAACCCCAAGAAGGCCTCCAGCGGCTCACAGTTCTATATTGTTCAAGGACAGGTCTTAGAAGACAAGGTCTTAGACATGTATGAGGAACGCCTCGGCACTGTGTTCAGCGCAAAACAACGCCAAGCATACAAGACCGTCGGCGGCACACCGCATCTTGACGGCGAATACACCGTGTTCGGCGAGGTGATTGAAGGCCTTGACGTGGTCGAGAAAATATCGAAGGTGCAGACCGGCTACAACCCAGCCACCGGACCCGACTGCCCTGTTGAGCCCGTCACCATGACAATCAGCATTGAGAAATAAAAAACAAGATTTATATATGAAAGAAAAAATAGAGCAACTGCTCAACGAGGTTAGAGCCTTCAATGCCGACAGCAAAGAGGCTTTGGAGAACTTCCGTGTGAACTACCTTGGCAAGAAAGGCTCCATTCCGGCCCTTTTCGCCGAGTTCAAGACCGTGGCACCCGAGCTGCGCAAAGAAATGGGAATGCGCCTCAACGAACTGAAAAACACTGTGCAGGAAAAGGTTGAGGAACAACTGCAGAAATTCGAGTCGCAACACAGCAGTGAGTCGGCATTCGACCTCACCATGCCCGCCGGCGAGATGCACGGAGCACGTCATCCCCTCTCGATAGTGGCTCGCGACATAAACAACATCTTCGAGAACATGGGCTTCACCATAGCCGAAGGCCCTGAGATTGAGGACGACTACCACGTGTTCACCGCCCTGAACTTCGCCCTCGACCATCCGGCACGCGACATGCAGGACACCTTCTTCATCCAGAAAGAACCCAATGTGAACAAGCCCACCGACGTGCTGCTGCGCACCCACACCTCCAGCGTGCAGGTACGTGTTATGGAGAAGAACCAGCCTCCTATCCGCATCATAGCCCCTGGCCGAGTGTTCCGCAACGAAGCCATCTCAGCCCGCGCACACTGCATCTTCCATCAGATAGAAGGCCTTTATATCGACGAAAACGTATCGTTTGCCGACCTCAAACAGACATTGTATCACTTTGTGCAGGAGTTCTTCGGCAAAGACACAAAGGTACGTTTCCGCCCGTCGTATTTCCCCTTCACCGAGACATCGGCCGAGATGGACATATCGTGCAACATCTGCGGCGGCGAAGGCTGCAACATCTGCAAGCACACCGGCTGGGTCGAGATTCTGGGCTGCGGCATGTGCGACCCCAACATCCTCATTGCCAGTGGCATCGACCCCGAGAAATACTCCGGCTTTGCCTTCGGCATGGGCGTTGAGCGTATCGCCATGCTGAAATACCAGATCAACGACTTGCGCCTGTTCTTCGAGAACGACCTGCGTTTCCTTGAGCAGTTCGAGACGGCTTGAGACACAATACAATAGCTTTAATATGTATAAGAAGGCGGTTTCGACCGCCTTTTTTTTATTACAAAAATCGCATTTAACAAAACAAAAATGTTTAATTTTGCGGCCGAAAAAGAATTATCAAATAAAATACTATGAGAAAATTTTATTCTTTTATGCTAGCAGTTCTCATTAGCGGCACCATGTTCGCACAGAGGACAAATCTTACTGCTCCTACAGGAAACGAGCAAACACGCAATGGCTGGATTGGCAACACTGACTGGACCGACGATGCAGCCCAATTCAACATTTACGATTGGCCGGCAGGTCATGAGATTGCTTTTTCGCCACTATTTTATCAGATGTATTTCCAAAACGCGTTGTGCAGCCCTGGAGACCGCATCGAGAAGGTGCGTTTTGCCTTCACGCCTGATGAAGATCATCCCAACAGGCAATTTACCCTGAAAATTTATAACAACATCGACGCGAGCGGCAGCCAGGCTTACGAAGGCTATGGAAACTATGTCACCCTGCCTGCCAATGCCTGCGGAAACCCAGTTTACACACAAACACTTAACTGCACAAACGAGATTGGATGGCAGACCTTCACACTAAACACACCTTTTACCATCACAGCAAGCGCCAACAACCCTCAAATCCCAGCTGAGTTCTGGATCAGCCTTACCCCTGCTGCCGACACCTATATCGTTGGTGGCGACTGGAACGGCTACAGCGGTGACGAGGTTTTTATTGAAGGTCAACCTGTTGAGTTGCTCGGCGTGTTCTTTGAGTATGATGCAGCCACACAACCCGGCGATGAGGACCTGTGGTTGGAATATGTAGGCTGCACCACGTCGTGCAACGATGCCGACCTCCACATACAACCCCTCGCAATAGGCTGCTACTTCAACGACGGCGGCGCACTCAACCTTGATTGCTACCCATTGGCTGTGTGGACAACCGAGGCCGGTGAACTTCACAACCAAGACTACATGCCGGCAAACGGAACCCTTCCAGCCCACATCTCAATGATTAACCTGGGTCCCGATGTGATTCCCGCAGGACAAACAATGGATATTCGCATATTCATCGACGGCACTTACACAGGGTTTCACGATGCATTCCAAATCCCTGGTGATTTAACACTTGACAACCAGCTTGTTAACTGCACCAATGTCACATTCGATGCATCCGACTTCAACTATGAGCCCGGCATTCACTATGTGGAGCTTAAGGTTCTATATGCAGGCAAGACCTACACAAACACAGAAGGGACCATATTCTATGTCTATTATGACTACGATGGCGTGATTACTCCATTGTCGGAAATAAGCAGCATTTATCCCAACCCCGCCTCGTCGCAGGTGACTGTCAGCAACGTGAAAGGAGCCAAACTGACAGTTGTGAACAGCCTCGGCCAAATAGTAACAACCATTGCTGAAGCCGACAACGACCAAACCATCGATGCCAGCGGCCTCGCCAACGGTGTCTATGTGGTACGCATCGAAAAAGGCGGTGATGTCAATATGCTTAAATTCACTGTGAACAAATAAAAAGTATCATTTATGACGAAAAAAGCATCGCTGCGGCGATGCTTTTTTTTTACACTTTACAAAAAATGTGTAAGTTTGCACAACTTATGACTTTGTATCATGCCTAAATACGACACCTGTTTTTTCGAGCGTTATGCGATGGCCTCGCTAAGGTATCTGCTGGGAGAGCCTTATACCAACCTCGTAAACCGCGACCGTCCCGACCTGCAGTGCGACGACCATAGCCTCGGCATTGAGGTGACACGCGCCATACGAGAGGACGGCTACACCGCCAAAGCCCTTGTCAACGAGATGGCTGGTACCGACGTCTTCGACCTAAGCGACACACCCTACGCATACGGATTCTCGAATACCGAGAAGATGAGCCAGCGTGAGTACCGTTATTGGACCACCGCTTTGCCCATGCAACGAATACTGGAAAACAAGATTCATAAGGTGAACAGCGGCTTTTACGGTGACTTTGACCAGATGGGGCTCTATATCTTCTCGAAAGAAGACTTGACAGAGGACGAGGTGGCCTCTACCCTCCGACTCGCCATGCAGCTGCAGCAAGGCCTGACAAAGGCTTACGACACCATCTTCATCTCACAGATACAAGCACTCTATGTGTGCAGTCCTAAAACGGGCACTTTCCGCACCATCGACATTGACGAGGAGATGGGGAGAAAGTTCTATGAAGAAGCAAACGGGGCTTGAAGTAGGAGTTGTTGATTTGTTCATCTGTTTATTTGTTTATTTGTTGATTTGTTTATTTGTTGATTTGTTGAATTTCCCGCCCCCTGAGCCTGTCGAAGGGTTTGTTTGTTGATTTGTTGATTTATTGCCAAAGGCAATGAGCTAAAGGTTGTTTTTCTGACACGAGACTGCGGGACACGTGACGCGTGTCTCGCAGTCTCGTGTCACGAAGTCAATAGCAATTTTCAACTAAACAACTGTCTCGGTATAGTCAATCACATAGACAACACCATTTTTGTGGTTGTGGCAAACCGTTGTTTTTCAATGTTTTTGCTATGCAAAAAGCCAAACCACATGGACAAGGCCGCAATTAACCCATTCAGGGGGTTGACAAAATCCATAATAATCCTAAATTTGCAGAAAAAACATCCGATGGTAAAGAAAGCTTTTGTCATATTGATGATAATGTTTGCGGCGACAACGGGTTGTAACCGCTACGAGAAAACCATGGATAAGGCCAAGCTGTTGTATGAACAAGGCGTGGTGTTGCGTTCGCAACAACTTTCCGAGCGGGCGACCCAATGCTTCATGCAGGCTCTGGAGCTGACACGCCAATGCGACAACACACCCGAGAAGCAAGCCTTGGAAGGCCAGCTTAACGACAACCTCGGTTCCATGTTTTTCAAGCACAGCATCTTTGACGAGGCTTTTGCCGCTCACCAAGAGGCGTTGCTTTGCTTCGCTGCCGTTGGCGACACCGCCGCCATGATTACGGCATGGCGCAACAGCGGCAGAGATGCCAGCGCCATGAAGAATTTTGACGAGGCTAAACGATGCTTCGACACGGCTTTCTGTCTTGCCACACTTACCGACGACCAAGCCATGCTGGGCGACCTCTGCCTTGAGATGGGACGCGACTACTATATGCCCACCAAGAGCTACGACACCGCTATCATCTTGGTGAACCGCGCCATGAGTGCCGGACTGACAGGCAACGACCTCGACATCGCCAACATGACATTGGGAATACTCTATTACCATAAACGCGACTACGAGACTGCAAAGGCGCACCTCAACGCCTCGTTGCGCAGTGAGCGCGCAGGACTGAAGATGTCGGCCTACCAGACACTATATGCCATTGCCTACAACGAACACGACTATAAGAAAGCTGTGGAATACCAGGACCTGTTCACCAAAAACATGATGCAATCTGACGAGGAGCACGACAGCGACGCGATAAGGCAGCTCAAAGCCGACTTTGACCTTCGCAGGCACGAGGCCGACCTGAAAGCCCAACAGCGACAGCGGCGCACACGGTACTGGCTGGTGGCGGCAGCGGCACTGATAGCCCTGCTTGTGGTGGCTCTAGTGGTGAGCCGGCGCATGGCCGCCAACCGCCTCGAGCTGGAGCTGCTGAAAAACAAACAACAGCACGACCAGAGCCGCATAAGGCAGCTGGTAGCCGAGATGGAGGAGCTGGTGCAGGCCAACGACGAGATGCCGCATGGCAACGACCAACAGCCCATTGACACCGAGGCGGTGATGCAGTTGCTGCGACATAACAAGGTATATACCACCGCCATGGCGTTGAGCGAGAAGGTGACGGCTGGCTCGTTCAGCTTCGAGCTTGGCGACAGCGACTGGGACGACTTCGTGAGCCTCACCGACATGGCTTTCTATGGCTTCACCCAGCGTCTTGCAAGGCAGTTCCCCAAACTAGGCAAGTGGGATATGCGCATCTGCTGCCTCTCGAAGAACGGCTTCAGCAACCAGGTCGTCTCCATCCTTTTGGACATGCAACTCGACTCGTACTACCGCCGCAAGACCCGCATAAAACACGAAAAGATGAACCTAGGCGACGACAATAGAAGTTTCGAAGAGATAATAAATGATATATAATAAGGAGTATTAATTAAAAACATAAGTGATATGAAACGGATTTTACTTTTACTGATTGCTTTATTAAGCATAAACGCCTTACAAGCCCAGTGGCGTGAGCTGCACACCGGCGTGACCGAAAACCTCTACGACGTTTGCTGTGTTGACACCAACACCGTGTTTGTGTGCGGACAGAACGGAGTGATACTGAAAACTGAAAATGGTGGAGATTCATGGCAAGAATTGTACCGTAATGAAGATTTAGGACTTTTCAGAATCAAGTTCGCAAATGAAAATGTTGGCTTCGCAGGAGGAAGTAATGGGGGGAGCGGTGTTCTTTTAAAGACAACCGACGGAGGCGAAACATGGAGCGAAATAAACGACATGATTCCATTCGAATACCAACACAGCGACGACCTTTGTGGATATTGGTGTCCAATAGATATTATTCCCGTTAATGCCGATACAATTTATATACGAACCAATCGTGTTTTGTATAAAAGTGAAGATGGTGGAAACAATTTCACAAACAAATATACTGGAGATTACTATTATGGAGAAGGGTTGATGAGCGGCTATTTTTTTGATAATGAAGGATTCTTGGCTGAGGTTTTGGACAGCTCATCCATTGGCTACGATTTTACTGTCAGAATTTTAAAAAGCTCCGATTACGGCAACACATGGACTTGCATTTTCAGTCAAGAATTACTTGAGATTTCTGCAGTTGTGTTTTTCAACAATCTGGAAGCAAAAATATGGGGTCTTTTCCGAGGAGATACCGAAAACCCTAATATACATCTAGAGATGTTGGAAACTTCAAATTGTTTTGAAACAGATACAATAGTATGGGCATACCAGGTTGTTATGCCAACACGATTCCTTATGACTTCAAACATTTACGGTTGCTATGTCCAAAATCTTCCGCAAGACAAAAACGAAGAACAAGAATGCAGTTGTAACATGGATCCAGAGGCTTTTATAACAAAGGATGGAGGTTATATATGGGAGGAAACTTGGTTCCCAAATCCGATGCATAACAAGCATCTTCTTTCGGTGTCAGCTGCATCCGACACATCCTTTTACATATCATCAGAAAATGGAACAGTTTACAAGTACGACCCAAATTTTCCAATTCAAGATATTGAAGAAACCCCTGCCGAGAACAAAGAGGTCTTATTGTTTCCAAATCCGACAAGAAACAAGTTGTTCATAGTAGGAGAGGGTATTTATAAAATAGAAATTTATGACTTGTTTGGCAGGGAGATAATGTCTCAAACATATAATACTTCAAACGACAAAATAGAAATGGGCTTGTCTGATATTCAAGATGGATTGTATATCATTAAAGTATATGACAAGAACGGTTGTAAAGAATTGAAAATTAACAAGATAAAATAATTGAATTATGAAACGATTATTCATTCTTATAGCATTCGCTTTTCTAAGCACAGGCGCGCTGCAAGCACAGTGGCATGAAATACAAACTGGCATACATGATGACCTTTACGGCGTTTATTGCATCAATGCCGACACCGCTTTTGTTTGCGGCGATAACGGCGTGATACTGAAAACCGAGGACGGGGGCGAGACATGGGTTGAGAAAAACAGAACCGATGGCGTATGGCTGTATAATATACAATTCTTTGGCAATATAGGCTACGCAAATGCAGGTTGGTATGTGTATAAAACGATAGATGGCGGTGAAACATGGCAACCGTTAAACACAGAATCTGAGATTCCGTTTTATGAACCAAAATCCGATTACAATGAAGAAATTCCTTCGTACGACTTATTTATGATAGATGCCGACACGCTTTATTTGTTTGCAGGTAGTCTTATGAAAAGTCAAGATTCTGGTATTAGTTGGTTTTACCCTGGCGGATCGGACAATGTACCGTTTGCCGGATTTAGTCCATACACTTCAGAAATTTATTTCCAAGACAATGTCGGTTATGTTTTGTCTTCGCACCTCAGCACTTCAGAAGGTAATTGTCTTACAGTATGGAAAACAACAGACTACGGTAACACATGGGATATCGTATATGAAATACCTGACATGGAAAATCGGCCTTGGGGTTTTGCCTCTCAATTTATTGACAAAGACAACATGAAGATATTTCCCTGCTATTTGCGCGTTGATGATGGAAAAACAGAATTTGAAAAAGATTATCCAATGAATGATTTTTATGCAATTGTTACCGAAGATGGCTTTGCTTCTTATAGTATTGAATCCGTTGAGAATAATGGCCACTATGGTAGTATTACAGACAGTAAGTTCACCGACACCAACACAGGGTGTTACATAGCTTTTCAGGAATGGTATGGAGCCGATTGCAAACGTTGTGTCAAACGTATTGAGCAACAGAACTTCGCCTGCATCACAAAAGACGGCGGCCAAACATGGCAATTCTGTTATGATGGTCTTGACGGTCAAAAGAATCTATATGGAATAGATGGAATCGATACAACATTTTACATTGCAGCGTCGGGCGGATATGTTTATCGTACAGGTATTCCAGAAACAATATATCCTTGGTATGACGACCTGCAAACAATAAATGGGGAAGAAAATGATGACGAAATGATTCTTGCGACCCCTAATCCTTTCATTGACAAAATCCAAATCAACGGCGAAATATCAGGCACAATCACATTGGTTGACGTAACGGGAAATGTTTTGTACGAGAAGGAAATATGCGCCAACAAGCATGAGATAAACACCTCACAATATCCGTCGGGGATTTATACTTTGAGGGTATTCGACAAGGATGGTAAAGAGATAGTTAAAAAGATGGTTAAAACAGAAAAATAAAAACAAAATACCATGAAACGCTTATTCATATTATTAGCATTCGCTTTTCTAAGCACAGGCGCGCTGCAAGCCCAGTGGCATGAAATACAAACTGGCATACATGATGACCTTTATGGCGTTTTTTGTATCGATGCCGACACTGCTTTTGTTTGCGGCGATAACGGCGTGATACTGAAAACCGAAGACGGAGGCGAGACCTGGGTTGAGAAAAACAGGACAAATGGCATCGGATTTAACGACATTCGCTTTGCAGGCAATGTCGGCTATGCTTCAGGCAACAATGTGTTCTTCAAGACCATCGACGGCGGCGAGACATGGCAAGAAATATGGCACATTCAGCCTGAGAAAACTGTAAATGCGGCAAAATATTCGTATATTTCACTCAAGTCAGACTTGTTTCTTATAGACACCGACACGATGTACTGCTACTCACACTGTTTAATTAAAAGTACGGATGCAGGATCAAATTGGCAAACTGTGGAGTGTTCTCCTTTCTTATTAAGCACTTGTAAGACATATTTTGAAGACAACGTGGGCTATGTCATATACTCTACTGGCAAAATTTTATACGTCTCGAAAAGCGTTGACTATGGCAACACATGGAATTGTGTTTTCGAAAAAAATGATTTAGTGCGCTATCCGTGGGGTTTCGCCGTCCAGTTTATCGACAAAGACAACGTGAAGATATTCCCATCTACGATGCAAAACGATACTGTTGGCAAAACCGACGAAATGGATGAATTCTATATGGTTGCCACCAATGACGGCTTTGAGACAGTTAGTGTCGAAACTGTTGGAAACAACGGTTATTTCGGCGACATAATAGATAGCAGGTTCAGTGACAGTGTCAATGGTTGCTACATAGCTTTTCAGAAACTGCATGGTTCTGACTTTTGCGAAAAATGCGCCAAAAGCGTAAATTATCAATATTTTGCCAGCATCACAAACGACGGTGGTAATACATGGCAGTTTGCTTACGATGGAATAAACGGGCAAAGAATCCTTTACGGCATAGACGGCTACAACAAAACTTTTTATATAGCTGCCGAAAGAGGTTATGTCTATCGTACGGGTAGGCCCGAAACGATTTACCCATGGTATGACTTGGAAAACGATTCTATTTTTAATGATTACGAAACTGTTGTCAAACCAGATGTGGATTCCATATCATGGTCAGCATGGTCTCACAACGCGGAAGGAGATGTCGTGCAACATACTCTATATGTGAAACGAGAGGGTGATCTCAACAAACTCTATTGCACCATGGATGATGGTGATGACTATTATATAGGAAGCCTTAGAGAGGAGGATGGCCGTTTGTGGATTAGATACAACAGCGAAAACTTTGCATCTGAATTCGATATTATGAATATGCCATTTGACTATAACGATGTTTACACTCTACCCACTGGTGACATGACTGTGGTCACTGATATTTTTTACCAAAACGGGCGAAAAGTCATTGTTTTCGCTCCATCAACCTATATTCAAGAATGGGTAGAACCCCTGATGTTTATTGAAGGAGTAGGACCGAATTTCGTATATGTTATGGACACAACAAGTCCCTACGAGTTGTTTAAACTATATGTTTCGTGCAAGTTCGAAGACGGTGAAAATGTCTATACCACCCAAAATGACTTGTTTGACGAGTGCCAGTATCATATTAATATCGTTACAGAGGATTCAATTATAGGTCGGGAATGGTACTACGAACTCCAAAACCCCGACGGCAGCATCACCTACCAGCACCTCTATTACCTTGCCGACACAGTCATCGACGACAGGGACATCGACATAATAGTGCGCAACAATACCCTCTACAACAAGGGTAGCGTCACCACACACGAATACATATACGAGGAGAACGGCAAGGTGTATTGGTGGAACGCCACAACAGGCGACTTCACCACACTTTACGACTTCACCGCCATGCCCGGCGACGAGTGGGAGATAAAAGTGGGCACCGAGAGCATAACAATGCATGTGGATGCCGTGGGCGAAACGGAATATAACAACCGTGTCTTCAAGACCCTGCAGGTGAGCGATGCTGGCAACCTGTTCAGCGGAACCATAGTGGCCTCGGTAGGTCATCTCACGAGTTTCTTCCCCGAAAAACTCATGCGCAAACAAGGTGAAAGCAGCGTCGAAGGCCTCCGTTGCCTCTGGAACGGCATGGAGCTCGTGTTCAAATACGGCGACAAGGATTGTGACGAGGTGTATGAGCAGTTGCATCTTAGCTTGAGCGAGGCAACAACAAATTCATTCAGCCTCTATCCCAACCCTACAGACGGACAGCTGAGCATCACCGCCGCATCGGGAGGCGAATACCGCATCACCAACCTCATGGGGCAGACGCTGCTGCAAGGCCGCCTCAACAGCGGAAACACAAGCATCGATGTGTCGGGTCTGGGTAAGGGAATGTATTTTATGACCATAGAAGGAAGATCCAAGAAGTTTATAGTTCAATAAAAGGTAGGAAGTAGGAGGTATGAGGCGGGATGTTCCTGTCTCATACCTTTTTTTTGGCTTTGGCTGACGGCTTCAGATTTTGCTTGCAGCTGGAGGTGTTTTATAAAAATATCAGCAAGGATGACAATATGCTGCCTGTTCTGTCATTGCGGAAACGAAGGGTGGTTTTGTGTGGAGGGTTATCCGTAATCCCCGCCGTGGGCATGCCAAACCCGACATGCTGCGGGCCTCGTCTTGTCCTATTCCCATGATGCGGATGCTGCCCTTCGACAGGCTCAGGGCGCTGGTTCAGCATGACACGCTTAGGACAGTGCAGTCTTTCACGGTATAAAACCCCTTGCGTCTCTTTGCGCAACAATTAACTCTTAACTTTCAACTCTTAACTTCTAACTGAACAACTAAAAACTGATTAACTTCCAACTGAAAAAATCATTACCTTTGCGCCTGACAAGATAACACACAAAGATGAACATAGCCGCATTGGTATCGGGAGGCGTCGATAGCTCGGTGATAGTGCCTCTGCTGAAGGAACAGGGCTACGACCCGCATATCTTCTATATCAAAATAGGTATGGAGGGCAAGGAAGACCTTTCAAGCTGTCCCTCGGAGGAGGATATTGAGATAACCACCTATATAGCAAAGAAATACGGTTGCAAGTTCGACATCGTCGATTTGCAGCACGAGTATTTTGAGACTGTGGGACGCTACACCATGGAGACCGTCCGCAAAGGGCTTACTCCCAACCCCGACGTGATGTGCAACCGCTGGATAAAACTCGGTGCCTTCGAGGAGAAGGAAGGACACAACTTCGACAAGATTGCCACCGGCCACTATGCCCGCTCGTGGACCGACGCAAACGGTGTGGCATGGCTCGGCACCGCCGCCGACACCTTCAAGGACCAGACCTATTTCCTTGGTCGCATCACCTACGCGCAGCTGAGCAAGGTCATCTTCCCCATAGGCGACATCACCAAGCCCCATGTGCGTGAGCTTGCCTCGCAATATGCCCTGCCCAGCGCCACACGCCACGACAGCCAAGGCATCTGTTTCCTGGGAAAGATAAACTACAACGACTACATACGCGAATACCTCGGCGAGATGCCAGGCGACATTGTGGAGCTTGAGACAGGCAAGACATTGGGGCAGCACAAGGGCTTCTGGTTCCACACCATAGGCCAGCGCAAAGGCCTGCGTCTTGGCGGAGGACCTTGGTTTGTGGTGAAGAAAGACACCAAAAACAACATTATCTATGTCTCGAAAGGCTACGACCCCATAGCGCAATACACCGATACGATACCCCTTGCCGACATCCAAGCGATGAATCCCGCCATCACCCTCAGAGACGGACAGCGGGTGCGCTACAAGATTCGTCATCAGCCTGAGTTCACCACGGGAACGCTGAGAGCTACAGAAACAGGCTTTGACATAATGTCGGACGTGGCAATATCGGGCGTGGCGGCAGGCCAGTTCGCCGTGATGTATCATGAGACCGAGCCATACGTTTTAGGGAGTGGGGTGATTAGGGAGAGTTGTTGATTTGTTGATTTGTTGAAGTGTTGATTTGTTAGGATGTTAAGAAGTGAAGTTGTGAAGGTGCGAGACTCGTGACACGAGAAAAACAAAACGTAATAACAAGCTGGATGCTGATAGCAGATAGCTGAAAGCCAATGATAGATAAGAAGTTAAAAAGGAAATTTGTTGATTTGTTAAGATGAGAAGATGTGAAGGTGTTAAGATGAGAAAACATGAGACATGGGGTAGGAACTAGGAGGTAGGAGGTAATTCTCTGCTCCCTGAGCGTGTCGAAGGGATATATGTTTTAATTGAATAGAAGTTAAAGGGGAAGTTACAATAGAAGTAAAATGAGGTTGGAGGTATGAGGTTTGGAAGTCGAAAAAAATATTAATTTTGCGGAACGAATAAGCAGGCAATGAGCGAAACAGCTACACATAATAATCTTTGCGGTCTAAGCCAGTATCTCTTTTGGGACATCGACCCGTCCAAGTTCGACATCGACAAGGATGCCGCTTGGATAGTCCAGCGTGTGCTTGAGTATGGCAATATGGAGGATTGGAACATTATAGAACACCATTTCGGCATCGATAAGATAGTGTCATTAGCGTTGAATTTTAGATCGTTAGACCCGGTTGCTCGTTCGTTTTTATGCTTTCTCTCTGGTAAAAAAAAGGAGGACTTTAGATGTTATCGTATAGCACAGTTATACCCCACACCTTGGAACTCCTAAGATATTTGATGGGAGAACCATATCTGAACGAGTGCCGTTTGGTAGGTGGCACTTCTCTCGCTTTGCAGTTCGGACATCGTTCATCAATAGATTTGGATTTTTTTGGAAATGTTCCCGACAACAATGAAGCTCTGGAGGATATATTAAAAGGGTTTGGACGTATCTATGGCAGCAAAACATCAAAATTGGTGAAATCTTTTGTTGTTGATGGAATAAAAGTAGACTTTGTGAACTACTCAATGTATCCTTGGATTGATGATGCTGTTGTTGAAGACGGTTTGCGTTTGGCGTCTCCTAAGGATATTTCGGCATTGAAAATCAATGCGATAGAAGGCAGGGGCTCAAAAAAAGACTTCATTGATATGTATTTCTTGTTACAGCACTACTCCTTGACTGACATATTAAGGTTTTATGCCAAGAAATATCCCAATCATTCAATGTTTAGAGCTCGTATGTCGTTGGTCTATTTCGATGATGCTGAACCTATGGATTGTCCAGAGATGTTCATAAAAGTGGATTGGGAGACTGTCAAATCATTCATCTCCGAGAAAGTAAAGGAAGTTAATTGGAATAATATCTGATATGATGCAAAGTCTTTCCGATCGAATCTTATACGAGGACAACCACCTCATAGTCATAAACAAACTGCCGTCGGAGATAGTGCAGGGCGACAAGACAGGCGACGTGTGCCTTCTTGACGAGGTGAAGGACTACATTAAGGTGAAATACAACAAACCAGGTAACGTGTTTGCCGGCCTAGTACACCGCATCGACAGACCCGTGAGCGGAGCCGTGCTGTTCGCCAAGACAAGCAAAGCCCTGTCGCGCATGACGGTGATGGTGAAAGAACGCGACTTCCACAAGACTTATCTCGCTGTGGTGAAAAACTGCCCGCCGAAAGAGTCGGATTTGCTGGAAGACTATCTTGTGAAAAACGAGAAACAGAACAAGTCGTATGTGACGAAAGCCGAGACTCCCAATGCAAAATTGGCAAGACTAAGCTATAGGATAATAGGCCATTCCGACCATCTTTATCTGCTTGAGATAGAACTTTTCACAGGGCGTCATCATCAGATCAGGGCGCAGCTGGCCAACATAGGCTGTCCAATACGCGGCGACCTGAAATACGGCTATCCCCGCACCAACAGCGACGCTTCCATCAACCTGCACGCCTATAAGATGAGTTTCGTCCATCCCGTGAGCAAAGAGATGCTTGAAATAACAGCCCCCTTGCCAAGTAACGCACCATGGAATCTGTTTCAGTTGTAAGTTAAAAGTTAGAAGTTAATAGTTTGAGGTTATAAAAGGGAATTAAAAAGGAAGTTTGAAGTTGTTGATTTGTTTAGATGTTTATTTGTTGATTTGTTGAATAATCCGCACACTGAGCCTGTCGAAGTGTTGATTTGAATGACACGAGACGCGGGACTGCGGGACACGAGGGAGGAAATGCTGAATGAAGAATGTAAAATTCAGAATGCAGATTGCTGAGAACTGAAAGCCGATAGCTGATTGCTGTGACAGCCCTATTTTCACTGCAAAGCGTTTTATTTCTTTCCTTTTTGTATATTTGCCAACCAATAGGAATATCAATCATCAAAATTTAAATAAATGAAAATCAAAACATTAACAATCGTTGCAGCAATGGCTTTGATAGTCACCGCATGCGACAACACCCCCAAGCAAGCTCCCGAGCAGCCACAGGAACCTGTGAAACTTGCCGAAAGCTATGCACAAGTCGAACTCACTAGCGACATCAGCCACCTCAGTAACAATGAACGCGTGATGCTAGACTACCTCTTCAAGGCTGCCGGCATCATGGACGAGCTCTTCTGGATGGAGAACTATGGCAACAAGAACGAACTGATGTCGAAAATCGAGGACCCCGACAAGAAGCTCTATGCCGAAATCAACTATGGTCCTTGGGATGCCCTCAACGAGGAGAAGCCTTTCATTGACGGCGTTGGCGCAAAACCTGCCGGAGCATGCTTCTATCCTGCCGACATGACAGAAGAAGAGTGGAAAGCCTTCGACGATCCCAACAAGAACAGCCAATACACCATGATTGTGCGTGACGAGAACGGCAACCTCAAATGCGTGTGGTATCACGAGTACTTCAAGGATGAGATAGAGAAAGCCGCCACCCTTTTGGACGAAGCATCGGCATTGGCAGGCGACAAGGAGTTTGCCGAATACCTGAAACTCCGTGCCCAAGCCCTCCGCACCGACGACTACTTCGAGAGCGACATGCGCTGGATGGACGTGCGCAACAACAACATCGATCTCGTCTTCGGTCCTATCGAGAACTATACCGATGCCCGCTACGGTATCAAGGCCGCCCACGAGGCTTTCATACTTGTGAAAGACCAAGACTGGACAGCAAAACTGGCCCGTTATGCCTCGTTTGTGCCCGAACTGCAAAAACAACTGCCTGTTGCCGACGAGTACAAGGCTGAAAAACCAGGTTCCGATGTTGACCTCGCCGCCTACGACGTGGTCTATTACGCTGGCGACTGCAACGCTGCCGGCAAGACCATCGCCATCAACCTGCCCAACGACGAGCGCGTGCAACTGGAGCGCGGCACCCGCAAGCTGCAACTCAAGAACGCCATGAAGGCCAAATACGACGCCATCATGCTCCCCATCGCCAAGGTGCTGATGACTCCCGAGTCGATGGACCACATCAAATTTGACGCTTTCTTCGCCGATGTCATGTTCCATGAGACAGCTCACGGCATGGGCATCAAGAACACCCTCGACGGCAAAGGCACAGTGCGCGATGCTCTGGGCAACCAATACTCAGCCCTCGAAGAGGCCAAAGCCGATGTTTTGGGTCTGTTCCTCATCACCAAGCTGAGTGAGATGGGCGAATACACCGACACCGAGCTCATCGACAACTACACCACCTTCATGGCTGGCATCTTCCGTTCTGTCCGTTTCGGCGCAACAGAAGCCCACGGCAAGGCCAACATGCTTACATTCAACTACTTCCAACAAGAAGGAGCTTTCACCCGCAACGAAGAAGGCCTCTATGCCATCGACTTTGAGAAGATGAAGGTTGCTGTAGAGAAACTGGCCGGCGACATACTCGTACACCAAGGCAACGGCGACTACGAGGCTACCAAGGCATGGCTCGACGAGTACGGCAAAGTCAAAGGTGAGCTGCAAGGTGACCTGAACCGCATCAACGAAGCGGGAATCCCCGTTGACATCTACTTCAAGATGGGTCCCGATGTGCTGATGAAATAAGAGACTTGATTGAAAAGGGTGTCAACACAGTTTGACGCCCTTTTTGTTTTCTTGCGAAAAAAAAGGGTATTTCCGTTGTACATTAAAAATTATTCCTATTTTTGTAGAAATTTAAAATAAAATATCATGAAGAAATTTTTTACCAGCTTTTTAATCGTCAGTTTACTGATTATGTCTTTTGCCGCTAACGCGCAGAAGAAAGAGAAAGTAATCCTCGACACCGACATGGTTGAGGTGTTCGACGACGGCATCGCCATGATGATGCTTGCCAAAGCCCCCAACATCGACCTCATTGGTGTCACCACAGTGATAGGCAACACATGGGTTCCTGAGAGCACGGCCTACGCCATCCGTCAGCTTGAGGCCATCAAGCGCACCGACATCCCCGTGGTGATGGGTGTCCGTCATCCTATCTATCCCAATCGTTTTGAGACCATCAAGAACGAGCGTATCCTCTTCGGCATCGGTGACGCATACGTCGGCGCCGCAGGCTATGCCGAGCCCAAGTCATGGGAGTCGGTCTATCTCCAGAAGTACGGCAGAGAGCCTGAAGTCAAACCTCTTGACATGAAAGCCGTCAACTTCATCATCGACCAGGTGAAGGCCAACCCAGGCGAGATCACTATCGTAGCTATTGGCACATGCGTCAATGTCGCCATGGCAGTGCGTATCGCCCCTGAGATTATCCCTCTGGTGAAGCGCGTTGTCTATATGGGCGGCTCGTTCTTCAAGCCCGGCAACACCACTCCTACAGCCGAGTTCAACTGGTGGCTCGACCCCGATGCAGCAAAAATCGCTGTGCGTAGTCCTTTCAAGGAGCAGATCATCGTCGGCCTTGACGTTTGCGAGAAGATGCCCTTCCGCAAGGACCGCTACGACCATATCAAAACCATCGCCAAGAACCCCGTCATCAAGAACATGCTGCAACGCAACTTCCTGAACCAGCTCTTCATCGACGACCCGAGCTACACCCACTATATCTGGGACGTGATTGCAGCCGCCATCGTCATCGACCCAAGCCTGATCAAGAACGAGGTGACACGCTATGTAGACGTGAACTCGCAATTCGGATTCTCATACGGACAGGCTGTGGCCTTCGAGAACAACCAACCCGTTGGCTCACAACAAGCCCGTATCCTCCTCGAAGTCGACTCCAACCGTCTGTGGGATATGGTTGAGAAATACATCAAGGAGTTCTGATTTGACTGAGGTGTAAACAAAAAAAAAGAGGCTCTCGCCTCTTTTTTTGTTTTTACCAGTCGGAGTCCCAGTCGGTGCCTCCGCTGTCCCAGTCATAGTTGTCATCCCAGCCGCTGTCGTTGTCCCAACTGTCGTCATCGTCGTAACTGCTATAACTGCTGCCTTCGTTGCTGTGATATCCGTTGTCGTACCAAGGAGTCTCCTCAAACGACTTCCCCTCGTGGTCGTAGTCTTGGATGCGGTATTGGTCTTCGTTTTTATGGGTTATCTCTTTCGAGAGGATGGAAGACGTCGCCTCGTCTGTCAGTGACCAATCGTCCACATCCTTGTCGTATGAATACCATTTGTCGCCTTGGCGATAGTATTCCTTGCCCTGATAGTTATAGTAGCCTTTTTCTGGCTCATTGTACACACTATAGGTAACTGCTGCCATTCCAAGGAAGATAGAGACTATAATCGGTATTATGCAACCCCAGTTCCTCTTTTTCGCAGGCGTGCTCGATGCCATGTTAGAGCTGTTGTTGTAGTTGCTGTTTTGCTTCCTGGCATTGTTGTTGGCCTTCTGGTCGACAATCTCGGCCCTCAGTCTCTGATACAGCTCGTTGACGGCATATTTCTCGTCGGAGCCCTGGTAGCGTATGGCACGTTCGCCGTTGGCCTTGTTCTTATAGACAACAAAGTCGCCTGTCTCGTTTTTGTATATTCCGAAGGCCTTTGGATCTTTGATGTCCTTGCCAATGAAGAATCTCGTTATATACTCGGGCGGCAGGTTATGTGCCACATACCAGGCCTGCAGTTCCTCAATGGTTTGGGGTTGCCCCGATGCCGTTCGGTTGGCACCCGACAGTGGTGCGCCGCAGTGCGGGCAGCTCTGTAGTGTCTCGTCAATCATCGAACCGCAATAGTCGCACTTGATTTGCATGTGTAATAAATTTTCTGCAAAGATAAATTTTTTGTTGATTTGTTGAGGTGTTTATTTGTTGATTTGTTTGTATGACACGAGATGCGAGACGCGGGACTGCGAGACACGAGGGACAGTTAAGTCAAATCTCATTAATGATTTCCTCAAAACTCCTTTCGTCGTTCAGGCCATTCATCTTTTCTTGTTTGATGCGGGATTTGCGACGGGCGTAGGAATTGGTTTGGAGGTTCAACAATATGGAAATGACTTGATTGCTGAAACCCTGCTTGGCGAGACAGCAAATTTGGAGGTCGCTCTTTGTCAGAGCGGGGTATTTTTCCGTCAGCCGCTTGGTGAAGTCGCCATAGACCTTGTCGATTATTGTCACAAATTCGTCCCATTCGTTTTCCTTGAGGTCGAAATCAAGGGTGCTGGCTGTTATCTGCTCTGTAAGTGCCAAGGCGGTGACATAAACCTTGTTTTTCTTCAGTTCCGACTCCAGTTGGTTCTTCATGGCCTCTTCCTTCAGACGGGCACTCAGTGTCTTCTGTCGCAGCAGCAACAGCACAACAACCAAAGCGACTGCCAAACCGACAAGGATGAGACAAAAATAAAGATTCTTCAGTTTTTGATCTGCTTGAAGGGCGTTTTTCTGTATTTGCAGGTCGTATTCCGCCTTGATGCGCTGCACCTGCTCGCTACGGTGCTCGCGGTCGGCCTGCATCATGTTTTGGTTGAAAAGTTTCTGACACTCAAGTGCTTGCTCATAATCTCCAGCAATCTGACGGATGACAGCCAGACATTGATAGGCCGACATTCGCACACCTGCAATTGGGTTTTGGGTAGCTTTGGTGAGATGGATGGTAGCGAGGCTGTCCTGCGCCAAATAATAATACGCCAGACCCAATGTCAGCTGTCCGTCGCCTTCGGGACCTTCGTCCAAGGCCTGACTGACACGCTCTATCACTTGTTCGAAGTCTTTCTTCACCAACAGCACGTCGCGACTCGATTCCAAGAGGATGTCGTTTTGCATCGTCTTGTCGTTCAAGGTCTTGGCAAGTTCGAGAGCCTCGTTGTAATGCTGTTCAGCCGCATCGATGTCGCCCAACGACGCAGCCGCACGACCACAGTTGCGCAGGGCATTCATTAACAAGATGGAGTCGTTTAGTTCACGAGCCAGAATGGTTGCATTCTCGTGTAATGGCAGTGCTTCCGCAAACAATTCGTGCTTCCAGTAGGTGAATCCGAGGTTGTCCTCAATTTTGGCTTTCAGATGCTTCACCTCAGGCTTGTCTTGGTCGCAGCGGTCGATGGCTATCAGTGCCCGGCTGAACGACTCAGCTGCCGCTTCCGACTGCTTGGCGGCTCGTTGTTCTACGCCATTTTCAAAAAGGTCTTCGGCATCTTTGAGGTAGCGCGCCTTGTGCTGGCAAGCCGAAAGGAATACCAACACAAGGACGGCTATTGTCACACCTCGCGTTGTCATTTTTTTATAATTTTTTGGGTTTGTCCTCCAACGCTCACGAAATACATTCCCGAAGGCAGTTTAGTGATGTCAATCTGTTGATTATCAGCGTTTAGCTTACCAAACATAACGGTTTGTCCCATCAAGTTGGTGATGCGGTATGTTTGGTACGGTAGAGACTCAAAATTTTGCGTCTCTACGGTCATAATGCCTTCGGTTGGGTTAGGATAGATTCGGAACGCTTCCGTTTCTTTTTCTTCCACATCGTAATGGTATTGTTCGTATATCTCGTCACAATCCACTTCACCATTTTTGAACACAAGGACACCATTTTTCCAATAACAGCGCATCCCCTCCACACGGAATTTTTCACCCTGCAACATCAACTTTTCGGGGAAGAAACTGGAGAGATGTCCGATGCCGCAAACAATGGTGCCGCTGAATATATTATCCACATCACTTATATACAACAACCTGTAATTCAAATTATTGTATCCGCAAAAAGTATTAGTGGAATCTACATGAACCGTTATGGTCTCGTTTCCTACTTTAATATCCCACTCGTCACCCACAATAGCCCTGTAATCGTATAAAGTTGTGAATTCCTCTGTGGTTTTGTTCCACCAATACACTTTGCTGTCGCGTTCAAAAACATATTCGTGGGTCACTTCGGTGATTATTTCATCCCTATCGTAATGTGTGTTGCTTCGCACGATGATTTCAGGTCGTTCGTTGCCAATAATCGTGTCGGCCATATATTCCAAATGCTGGTAAGTGATGCTCCCGTCGTCATTGAGGATTTCGTAATACATTTCTTTACCGGAAAGCATTCCGCTCATCTCTATTATGCTACAATAATACATTCCTCCAAAAACACTATTCATTAAATATAAATCAAGTGTACCAGCTGGAACATAAAAATAAATTTCATCAGGCCTATTTGGACTCCATGGATAGAAGTCGCCAATAACAGGCGGAATATCAGGATAAAAGTAAAATTCAAAAAGATTGGGGCAGTAGTAAATGGCATTATTCCTGATTTTATTCACTGAACTAGGGAAGCTGAGCGAAACCAAGCTGTCACAATCTTGAAATGCATATTCAAGCACTTCCTGAATCCCTTCTGGAATGGAATATGATTCCGCAAAATTTTGGGGTAAACGGGCAAAATAATGGTCGTTAAACAAGGGTTCGCGCAAATTATCGCAATATGCAAATGCATCAGCACCTATATATTTCAATGAATTGGGCAGATTTATTGTAGATAATTGGGAACAAAAGTAAAAAGCATAGCTTTTTATGCTATCTAACGATTCGGGAAGCGAAACATAGGTCATACCACATCTTGAAAAAGCATTAAATCCGATAGTTTTTACTGAACTAGGAATGGTTACTGAATCAATGCCTGTACAATCCTGAAAAGCGGTTCCAACAATGGTTTCCACCCCGTCAGGTATATGATAAGTAGATGTGTAATTGCTCGGACAAAAGGCAAAAAGTCGGTTGTTGTAAACAGGCTCGGTAAGACCAGTACACCCCGTAAAGATATCACCTCCCATTTTAGTCACTGAGTTGGGAAGCACGAATGAGTCTAATGATATGCAATATGTGAATGCATAATGTCCGATAGAAGTCACTGTGCTGGGAATGTTTATAGATGTGAGTCCTGTGGTGCCTGAAAATGCGCCATCTCCAATTGCTTTTACAAAACTTGGAATGGAGTATTCTCCCTGCCTTCCTTGCGGATATTTAAGCAGAGAGTCCATTTCATGTGAGAAAACAATGCCGTCAAGTGACTCGTAACGTGGATTGCCTTCTGCAAAATTTATCGAAGTTAAGCTTGTACAATTACCTATGCAATGACCAATATCATCGGTAAATGAATTTGGAAGATTTAAGGTGATGAGTCCTGTGCAGTTTGTGAATGTGCTGTTATTACTCAAATATGTTACAGAGTTTGGAATAGTTATTGACGTAAGCCCTGAACAATTTTCAAATACTTGGCCTTCAATTGATGTTACCGAACTGGGAATATTTATGGAAGTAAGGCTGCTGCATCCAGAAAAAGCAAATTGATTAATTGTTGTTACAGAATTGGGAATATTAATCGAAGTAAGACTTGTGCAATCATAAAATGCATAATGACCGATTTTAGTCACCGTATTAGGAAGGGTTACCGATTCAAGTTCTGAACTTTTATAAAATGCATTGGCTCCAATAGAAGTTACAGTATATTCACGATCTTCGTCTATGGGTGAGAAATCTATGACAGTTTCTGGTATTACAATATCTCCTGAATAATAGTTAAAGTCATAAAATGCTACCGCAACTGTAGAAGATTCACTGCTTGTAATTATGTAAGCTATTCCATTGTAGAAGAAATCGATAGCCCAGATTTTTTGAGAGCATATAATAATCAATAGTGTGGTGATAGTGAGTTTTAAGTTTTTCATGGCATTTACTGTTTTATTGTTTATTCCTTTATTTATTTTTCGCATTTCTTTCAACTCTGCAATGCAAAAGTAGGACTTTTCTCAAAACGAAAAACCATTTGTCAAGACCCTTTGGGGCCTTGTCTATCATTCGGCGAAAGTTTATAAAAATAAATAACTGATAATAAATCTGTTATAAATACAAGTCCAATTCATGTCTATGCGGTTGTCTATGACAAGTGACGAAAATCATGCTTAAAAATGCTTAAAAACATGACCACCGACGATGACTACGCATGGTGACACATTGTTTATTTTATCGGATAATCTAAAGTATAACTTTTGATTATCCTTGATATTCCAAAGTACAACTTTAGATTATCAGAGGTTAAGACACAGATTTTTAATTAGTTGGCAAGCAACTTCTTTGCTTTTTTGAAAAATTGAATTTCAATCATTAAAAAAAACATCATGCTTTTTTAATGATGAAAAAACATGATGGGTTTATTGTCCTGGCTCGCTATCAGACTCAATACCAAGAATTCTTTGCTCGATATCTTTGCTTGGGGCTGTTGGGCTTGTCTTTGTATTCCGGAATGAGCAAGCCGGCCTCAAGCAATGGGGTGAAGACGTTTCGGCGGAAACTGGTGCGGCTCTTGTAGCCCACCTCTTCCATCATCTCCAGAATGCCTTGCGGAATACGACAGAACAAAAGCACTCGACGCGCGTTTTCTTCTTCGCCTTTGCCCAACGCGGGACACAGCGACCTGATGTCCGACGGCAAGTTGCTATTGTTGCCTCTACCAACTATGTATTCCGGCCTGCTCTCAGATATGACGTTCCCATTCGACAATGTGTTGTTGTGGTAGAACGCTTCTGTAGGCCTTTGCATTATCACCTTGAATTGGCTTCCTTCGTCATTGACGAATTTTATGTTTTTCACCTCTTTTGCGGCGCGAATGATGCCAGTACCAAGTCCTCTGTAATCCATCGTTTTTGCGCAAAAAGCGGCCATCAACGGATTGCGCTGCATGGTCTTTCCGAAACGGATGGACTCTATGTCAACACCTGTCGGTAAGCTTCCGGGACTGATGATTTCTACTCGGTTGTCGAAAATCAAGATGCGAATGGGCGCTTGTATGAGATAGTCCCTGTGCACAAGTGCGTTTTGGAGAATCTCTTTCAAGGCGACTTCCGAAATTTCCAGTTTTCCGACGGAATTGAAAGACTGACCGGCCTGCAGGCTGTGCAGATTGGCATTCAGGAAAGCCATGCCTGCCTCAAACATTCGCGGGATTGTCCCCGTGATGTCTTTGCTGTCGCGATACTCTAGTCCGCCCATATCGTTGCCGAAGAACGAGACAGCCTTGATGACAAAGGCAGGTTCGTACATTTGCGGGTGTTTCCCGAAGAATTGCAATCCAGCAAGAGTAGCTCGTCCATCCGTGGTCAGGATTTGCAGGTTCTGGAGCAGCTGTTCTGTCGGCAAGCCGAATTCCTCGGTGCGTTTGCCGTAGTATTGTTCCAGGTATTCGTTGACCAGCATCATGTCTATGTCGTTGATGGAGGTCCTCCTGACGCCTTTCTCGTCGGGTCTGAAATCGCCCGACTCCTGAAATAAAGCCAGTATCTCTGCATTCTCGACTATGCGACGCTTGTCGCTGCCTTGCTTTATCCAAATATTGCCGCTTTGGTCTTTGTAGGGCTTGTTTATGCCTTCGTTCACATTGACAACAAGTACGATTTTCCCATCAACATCGACAGTCTCTGTTTGAAGGTAAATCGTCGGCCTAACGCTGTTGTTGGCCACGTTTCCTACATCTCGGCTAAACTGCTGGACTTCTTCGTATGTCAGTCCAACTATTTCTCCGGTCTTGTCTTCTACACCTATTAATATGTTCCCTCCGCGATAGTTGGCAAATGCAACAATCTCAGCGGCTATTTTGGAAGGGTTGTCTATCTTTAACTTGAATTGCACCTTGCTGTTTTCACCCAAGACGCAAAGCTCTTTTATCTCTTTTGCATTCATAACTTAACCATTTTCACGCTACAAAGATATAATATTTGGTTAAGTCTTGCAAGTTTTTGGTTAACTTTTTCTCATCCTTAACCGATAAATTTTTGTAATATAATGATTTACAATAATATAAACTTTGGTTGAGTTTATATAAAAAAGCGTCATACTTAACCAAATCTGGTTAAGTATGACGCTGCTTTGTGTTCTTTGGAAAATTATTTCTTCGGCTTCAACTCGTCGAAAATCATATTGCGCAGGTTGGCAATTGGCACGCGCTGTTGGCTCATGGTGTCGCGATCGCGCACAGTGACGGTGTTGTCTTCCAGTGTCTGGTTGTCAACGGTGACGCACATCGGGGTGCCTATGGCATCTTGTCTTCTATAGCGTTTTCCGATGGAGTCTTTCTCCTCGTATTGGCACATGAAGTCGTACTTCAGCGAGTCGATTATCTCACGGGCCTTCTCTGGCATTCCGTCTTTCTTGACGAGAGGCAAGATGGCGACCTTATAAGGTGCGAGTATTGCCGGCAGCTTCAGCACGACGCGCTCCGAGCCGTCTTCGAGTTTCTCTTCGGTGTAGGCGTGGCTGAGCATGGCGAGGAACATACGGTCGAGGCCTATTGATGTCTCTATTACGTAAGGTGTATAGCTCTCGTTGGTGTCGGGGTCGAAGTATTGCAGCTTCTTGCCTGAGTATTTGGCGTGTGCCGAGAGGTCGAAGTCGGTGCGGCTGTGAATGCCTTCCAGCTCCTTGAATCCGAAGGGGAAGTCAAACTCTATGTCGGTGGCGGCGTTGGCATAGTGTGCCAGCTTCTCGTGGTCGTGGAAACGGTATTTCTCGGCAGGCAGACCCAATGAGAGGTGCCAATTGAGGCGTTCTTCCTTCCAGTGCTTGAACCAGTCGAGTTCGGTGCCGGGGCGTACGAAGAACTGCATCTCCATCTGCTCGAACTCGCGCATGCGGAAGATGAACTGGCGCGCCACAATCTCGTTGCGGAAGGCTTTGCCAGTCTGGGCTATGCCGAACGGTATCTTCATTCTTCCGGTCTTCTGCACATTGAGGTAGTTGACGAAGATGCCTTGTGCTGTCTCGGGACGCAGGTATATGGTGTCGGCTCCATCGGCCACGCTGCCCATCTGTGTGGAGAACATCAGGTTGAACTGGCGCACATCGGTCCAGTTGCGGGTGCCGCTGATGGGGCACACTATCTCAAGGTCGAGTATGAGTTGCTTTATGGCTTCTAGGTCGTTTTTCTCCATTGCTCCATACAAGCGGTGGCTAATCTCTTCAATCCTGGCCTTGTGCTCCAGCACGCGCGGGTTGGTGGTGACAAAATGCTCCTCGTTGAAGGCGTCGCCGAAGCGTTTGCGGGCTTTCTCCACCTCTTTGTTTATCTTTTCCTCAATCTTGGCCATATAGTCCTCAACTAGCACATCGGCGCGGTAGCGTTTCTTGCTGTCGCGGTTGTCGATGAGCGGGTCGTTGAAAGCGTCAAGGTGGCCCGAGGCCTTCCATGTGGTGGGGTGCATGAAGATGGCGGCATCGATGCCGACGATGTTCTCGTGCATCTGCACCATTGCTTTCCACCAGTATTCGCGTATGTTTTTCTTAAGCTCAACACCGTTTTGGCCATAGTCGTAAACAGCCGAAAGGCCATCGTAAATCTCGCTCGACTGGAATACGAAGCCATATTCCTTGGCGTGAGCGGTTATCTTTTTGAAGAATTCTTCTTGGTTCATATTTGTGTATTTATTTCAAGATTTCAAATATTTTTCTGACTTCGAGACTCGTGACTTCGGGACACGTGTCATGCTGTCTCGTCTCCCGTGTCATTAAATAATCAGCATTGCATCGCCGTAGGTGAAGAAACGGTATTTCTCGGCAACAGCCTCTTTATAGGCTTTCATGAGGAAGTCATAGCCTGCAAATGCAGCCACTTCCATCATCATGGGCGACTTGGGCAGGTGGAAGTTTGTTATCATGCGGTTTGCAACCGAGAAGGTGTAGGGCGGGAAGATGAACTTGTTGGTCCAGCCTTTGTATGGCTTCACGTTGCCCGATATGGTGACGGCTGTCTCAAGTGCCTTGAGTGATGTTGTTCCAACGGCGAATATGTTGCTGTGGCGCGACAAAGCCCCATTGATGATGTCGCATGATTCTTCGCCAATCTCCATCTCTTCCGAGTCGGTCTTGTGCTTGGTGAGGTCTTCCACCTCAATGTCGCGGAAGTTGCCCATGCCGGGATGCAGTGTCAGTTCGGCAAAGGTGGCACCGATTATCTCGAGTCGTTTCATAAGTGTCTTGCTGAAGTGCATTCCTGCTGTAGGTGCGGCTACAGCGCCCTCTACTTTGGCATATATGGTTTGGAAGTCCTCGGCATCGCACGGCTCGACAGGACGGTTTATCTCTTTTGGCAGAGGAGTGTTGCCCAAGCCGGTGATGGTCTTCTTGAACTCGTCGTAGCTGCCGTCGAAGAGGAAACGCAGTGTACGTCCGCGCGAGGTGGTGTTGTCGATGACCTCGGCCACCAACTCATCACCTTGACCGAAATAAAGCTTGTTGCCTATACGTATTTTACGGGCTGGGTCAACCAGAACGTCCCACAGACGGCTCTCGTGGTTGAGTTCGCGCAGCAGCAAGACCTCAATCTTGGCACCAGTCTTCTCTTTCTCACCATACAGACGGGCAGGGAAAACCTTGGTGTTGTTGATGACGAACACATCGTTGTCTTTCACATAATCCACTATGTCTTTGAAAATTCGGTGCTCTATGGTCTTTGTCTTGCGGTCAAGCACCATCAGGCGGGCTTCGTCTCTGTTCTTTGCCGGATGACTTGCTATGAGGTCGGAGGGCAGATTAAATTTAAATTGTGAGAGTTTCATTATTGTATTTTATTGATTATCAGCACTTTATTAACAAATATTTTCCGAGTCAGATTGGAAAAACGAACTGCAAAGATAGTGCAGAAACGCCCCTTTGTCAAGAGGTTTTGACGACTTTTTTTGAAAAAGTCCGGATTAACGTGTGGGCATGCTATTACAATAGATTTTGTATATTTGCACAATCATAGCAAACAATACAATGCGACATCTCATCAAAATATTGTTTATCCTACTCATGTTCACTGCCTGCAACAGCAAACTCGGCACCGGCAATATTAACATTGTCATGAATCACACGGCTAACGAAAACACAGTCTCGTTTGACAGCATTTATTACGCCAATGAGTTTGGAAATCAATACCTTATCACAGAGATACAATACTTCCTCTCCAATATAGAACTATGCGACAGCAAAGGCGCATGGACGGCTTTCAACAGCGAAAAACACATCTTCTACATCGACACAGACATTAAAGAAAGCCTAACCATGAAATCAAGCGAACTGAAAACAGGCCAATACAAAAAAATAAGGTTCACCTTCGGCTTGAACGAGAGCGACAACGTGACTGGACTCTTCACCGACGCACCCGAAGCCAACATGTTCTGGCCCGAGCCCTTGGGGGGCGGCTACCACTACATGAAACTCAACGGGAAATGGAAGGACGAGAACGGACAACTCTTGCCAATGAACGTCCATTTGGGCATTGGACAAAACAGCACTCTCACAGAGTTTTACCAAAACTTTTTTGAGGTGGAACTACCTATCGGTGTGAACATTACTGAGGACAGTAAAACAGAAATACAACTTAACATGGTGATTGACAACTGGTTCCGTACACCCAACATCATCGACCTTGCCGAATATGGAAGCGGAATCATGCAAAACCAGACAGCACAAGATCTATACAAATCCAACGGGAACGACGTTTTCCATATTTTGCCATGAAACGACTCTTATTCATATTATCACTTGCCGCTATCCTTGCCGCCTGCCATCGCGACAAGCCCGACCCCTACACTCCCACTCCATACGAGATAAAGACACCGGCCTACTTCCCCAACGACAAAAACATCCCCGACGACAACCCCATGACCGAAGAAGGCGTCGCATTAGGCAAAAAACTCTTTTACGACACACGTTTCAGCGCTCAGCCCGAACATCCGATGAGCTGCGCCACCTGTCACCATAAGGAACACAGCTACGAGAATGGCGGCACACCACTCCCTACACACCACTCCATGCTTCCACTCATCAACCTTGCATGGAATAAGACAGGACTGGGCTGGAACGGCGGTGTTGAGAGCCTTGAAGAGATGGTATATCTCGCTGCCATATCACCTGTCGAGATAAACGGAGACACCGCGGCCATGGCACAGAACCTGCAACAAATAGACGTTTATCCCGAGATGTTTCGCAAAGCCTTCGGCAGCGACAAGGTGACCTTCGCCAACGCACAACGCGCCATAGCGCAATACATAAGAAGCCTTGTATCGTGCAACAGCAAGTTTGATCGTTACCTGCAAGGACAAGAGCAACTCACCCAAGACGAGCTCAACGGATATCTGCTTTTCGTCACTGAGGAAGGAGCCGACTGTTTCCACTGCCACGGCGGAGGCGGCAATGCCTTGTTTACAACAAACCTGTTCTATAACAACGGTTTGGATGCCATTTCAACCGACCCACAAGACCGTTTCGCCGTCACTGGAGACCCCGCCGACAGAGGAGCATACAAAGCTCCCACCCTACGCAACATCATGCTCACTGCTCCATACATGCACGACGGTCGCTTCACGACCATCGACGAAGTGATAGATTTCTATTCTGAAGGCGTAAACTACTCAGAAAACGTCAGTCCTCTCATGCACCATGTGATGCAAGGCGGCGTACATCTCACCGAACAGGAGAAACAGCAGCTGAAAGCGTTCTTGAACACGCTGACAGACAACAACATGGATTAAGACAAGGAGCAGCTATTCCATCTATTGAGTCGAAATGCAGCTGACAGGGCGCACGGGCAAACCAAAACAGCGGAAACGCTCCTGAGAACCGTAATTGAAACGACCGAAAGTGACGGTTTGGGCATAACACGGATCTTGGTTGCCAAGCGAATACTCCCAATAGCAGCCAATAGTGTCAACTTCTACACAAGAATCGTAAAAAAGCCATCCAGCCATAGGCAGAAACAAAGTGTCGCCATCAGAAACAAATTCATAGCCGACAACACCATTCCTTACCTTTCTCTTATGAGTCGTAAAATCGATCAACTCCTGCCATTGGTCCATTGTTGGTGTCTTCCATTTTTTGCCCCAGTTCACAGTGGCAGCATCATCTTCAGACTGCAGTCTTGCCAGATAGTCCCTATAACCATTGTAGCCATAGTCTGGAATGAAACAATACTTGGTCAATCTAGGCTCATTCCATACCACTTCCTTGCTATATTTGTATGTATCCCACCAATACATGTATTTAGGTTCTGTCTCACCCCATGCCAGGTAATAGCCATACTCTTCGGGCGAATTAGCACCGACGTTGCACGAAGCCCACAAGGTGCCACTAGGCAAGTGCAAATCCACATAGGCATGCCCATTTATTTTGCCTGGTTCATCCTCAACGTCTTCATTTTTGTTGCATCCTGCAACCGAAAACAATGCGACAAACAACGATATGACAAATACCTTTTTCATGACAGAAGTTGTTTATTGATTCATCGATCGTCCTGATTTTTCACACCATCGGCAGCACCTCTTCCTCGTTTTGTACATCCGGGTTGTCGTTAGCTGAAGGAATGGGGTTAAAGTTTATATCGCCAGTCTTAGCCGCCCACGAACTGACAACGGGTATTATCTTTTCGCTGACACCATACAAGGTCGACTGCTCGCGGTCTTCCTGCTTTATCAGGTTTTCAAGACCTGTTGTCTTCATCACGACAATCAGCATCCCGCAGACAAGAAGTCCCTCAAAGACTCGCAAAACGAAGCCTCCTATCTTGTCAAAAATACCAAAACCAACATTTTCGGCCAATTTGGAGGCTATCTTACCTATCAGAATCATAAAAAGGAATGCCAAAATGAAGGTGACAATATAGGACACTGCGTTAGAAAAAGACCAATGAAAGGTCTCGTCGAGCCACTGAGCCATGACGCCCGAATAACGGCGGGCACAACTGATGCCCAGCCACAATGCCAATAAAGAGGCTATCTCGGCAATGATACCGCGTTTCAGTCCTATAAAGCCAAAAATCAACAGGATGACACCTATTGCTATATCCAAATAATTGAAACTCATTGTCTTAATCGTCTTGTCAATTCGGTTGAAAACACAAAATCGCGCAGTTCTGGAGTCTCGGCAGTCAGGATGCTGTGGCTGTCGCCCGTCCAGCAGAGTTTTCCCTGATATAGGAAGTTGATTCGCTCGCCAATCATCAGTACTGAGTTCATGTCGTGCGTGTTGATGACGGTTGTCATATTATACTCGTGCGTTATCTCGCTGATAAGTGCATCGATCAGCTCAGAGGTCTTGGGGTCGAGGCCTGAGTTAGGCTCGTCGCAGAAGAGGTATTTCGGGTTGTTGGAGATTGCACGTGCTATGGCCACACGTTTCATCATACCGCCACTCAGCTCCGAAGGATAGAGTTTTCCGGCATCCTTCAGGTTGACGCGGTTCAGGCAGAACTGCACCCTCTCACGTTTCTCTTCTAGGCTCATCTCAGTGAACATGTCAAGCGGGAACATCACATTCTGCTCCACTGTCATCGAGTCGAACAGAGCTCCGCCTTGGAACAGCACGCCCATCTCGCGGCGCACGTCGGCTTTGTGCTTGCCGTCGGCTGCGGTGAAATCACGCCCGTCGAACAAAACAGAGCCCTTGTCGGGGTCGAGCAGGCCGATACACGTCTTCATCATCACGGTCTTGCCTGAGCCGCTTTGTCCGATGATGAGGTTGGTCTTGCCCGTCTCGAAAACGACACTCACATCGTCAAGCACAGGCCTGTCGACAAACGATTTCGATATATTCTTTATTTCTATCATCAGGTCAGGAATATCTGGGTTAAAATAAGGTCGAAAATGATTATCAGCACGCTGCTCAGTACCACAGCGCGGGTGCTGGCCTTGCCCACCTCGACGGAGCCGCCCTCGACGGTATAGCCAAGAAAACTCGACACAGAAGTTATTATATAGGCAAAGACAACGGCTTTAACCAAGGCAAAAATAACCTCAAACGGTTTGAAAGTATCCAAAAGGCCCAACAAGAAAGCCTCTGTCGAGACGATATGTGTAAGTATGCAGGCTCCCCATGCTCCCACAATGCCGAGAAACATACTGAAAACGATCAGCACAGGATTGAAGAGTATGCAAGCCACCATCTTAGGCAGAATGAGGTAATTAGCTGGGTTTATACCCATAACATGCAGAGCATCAATCTGTTGAGTAACACGCATAGTACCAAGTTCCGACGTAATCTGCGAGCCTAGTTTTCCCGCAAGGATAAGGCTTATGATGGTGGGCGAAAACTCAAGCACGATAATCTGTCGTGACGAAAAAGCCACCATTTGTTTAGGTATAAAGGGCGAGTCAATATTATAAGCGATAAGTATGGCCGCCAAGGCTCCAATGAAGATGGAGAGGAACGACACGATGAAGAACGAGTCAAGGCCCAGGAGGTCGAACTCCTTGAGCAACTGTTTCTTGAACATCGACCACTTCACCGGCCGCTTGAACGACTGCCCCACCAATATGAGATATTCACCAAGTTTTCGCAACATGACTGTTATTTCAAGATTTGATATTTTTGTTTTCGCGGCGTCGTTGAGTACAACAACTTATTATTCCTTTTGACACGCGACACAGGACTTCGTGACACTTGTATTTTGCAACTTCCTTCTATATCCATCGTAACTTCCTATTTAACTTTTAACTCCCAACTTCCAACTTTTAACTCTTAGGGACTTCAAAGTTACATTTTTTTCTTCACTCTGAATAATAAAGGATCATTTTTTCAATAGCCCTGACACACACAGGACAGAACACATGGCCTCTGAACGACTTCATCAAACAGTCGTTCATGGGGCGGTACATCCCTTTCGACTCATAGCCGGCACCCTCGAAAAGGCCAACCACATTGTCGTACTTGCCGTTCTCTGGTGTCGGGATGGGTGTTTTCTTGCTTATCATGTCGGCCCATTTATCACCTTTTGTGGTGATGTTGGGCTCCCAAGGCTCAAGTTTAAGGTTATACATGTGCTCATCGTCATCATAGTAATACTCATCGGCCAGGCCAGCAAAGCTGTGACCGAACTCGTGAATGATTATGTCGGACGAGAAGGTGTTGCCCGACGCGCTTGAGCAGTAGAAGTTGTAGATGCCACCACCGCCGTATTTCTCGGTGTTGATAAGAATATAAATCTGGTCGTAAGGGACTTTGCCCGCAAGGTCATGAATCGACTTGCTGTCGGTGCTCATGCAATAGCGTTCAGAATCGAATGTCCAGAAGCTGAAATTCATGACCGTATTGCGGTAAATATGGTCGCCGGGCATGGTCACATCGCTGTCGACCGAGGGGGCCATCACCGCACGCACGTTGAAGCGGTCCCTGTATTTGTCATAAGGGCTGTAGGCAAACAAACTCTCGACGAAGAAGTTGCAGTCGCTGATGAACTTGCCCATCTCCTCTTGGGTGTAGCCTTCGGGCAGGACGACAATATCGACAGCCTTGGAATAGTCCTTGTTGCCAATCCATACGTCGTAGACAGGTGTCGTGTTTGCAGGTGCCGTCTTTATGAAATAATCGTCGGGCTTGACCGTCATGCGGAAACCCTCACGGCGCTCGCCTTCCCATGTCTTGTAGCCCAGCACCACATCGACTTCTATTTTCGGGAAAGGCATCACGGCAGTCTCCTCGAAACCCTTGGTGATGCGTTTGGCCTCGTCGGTGTTCTGCCACTCGCCGAAGAGGTTGTTGTAGCCGCGTGAGAATATCAGCTTGCCGTTGGCAGCGTCGTACATCTCGACGAAATAGTTGCCATAATTGAGTGAGTCGATGAGGTTGTTTTTCGAACCTCCCCAATAAGGCTCGCGAATCATTTCCTTGTAGCAGTATTCGGTGGTCTTGTCGTTGCCCGTTATGTAATAGTCAAGACGCAAAGAGGCATCCTCGAAACAGGTCGAGAACTGGGCAAAGGTCATGCACGGCAGTGCGATAAGAAATATCAAGAACAACTTTTTCATATTCAATCAAGTTTAAGATTTGCATTAACTCCCCCGCCCTGCGGGCACCCCCTCTGAGAGGGGGACAGATTAATCGTATAAGTTTCCACTAACGTTATAGTTTACTGTTTCCCCCATCTGGGATGCGCCAAAGAGGAAATCGCCATCGTTGGGAGTAAGTGACACATTGACGCCGTTTTCAGGGTCAGTAAGAGTGAACTCGCCCTGGAGCAGAATCAAGCCGCAGTCGCTATTAGAGCTCTCAGACGACACACTATGCTCGTAAGCCTCATAGCGATAGACACATCCGTCCGCTGTCACGCAGCCGTTGTCAACAGGCCAGAAGAAGCCGTTTGCCACATCGGTCAACGAGCCGTCCTTCCAGAAGTGCTCAATCACCATCTTCCAGTCGGCGGTGAACGTCAGCCTGTAGTTCTCCTTACCCTCTTCGCCGTATGGCAGCATCGAGAGGTATTGGGGGCCGAAATAAAGCTGTATCTCATGCTCCACGCCTTCCTTGTCGATGGCATAGACGGTGTTGTATTCATAGAAAATCTCACCGTCGTCGCCCTTCACAGGACCGCCTCCACCCTCGCGGAAATCAACGATGTCGGTCATATTGAGAATGCCAAGCCCTGTGTCGCCGGTCAGCATAGCACCGTAAATCTGCATTATACCGACCCTGCCATTGTCGTAAAGCACGCACAAAATGGGGTTGTAGTCCTGGCCTATGTCGCCGATATACAGCTTCTTGACATTGTCTTTAACATCCCAAATCTCGGTGGGCTCATCCGACAAGCGGTAGGTCTCCTCAAAAGCCATGTTGTTTTTGAGAACCAAGTCCTTGTTGCACCACATATAAAGCCTGTTTTTCTCGTAAAACACCTTGACCAAGGTGTCATTACCCTCGCCTAGTCGGTAATACGCCTCGACGGGTCCTTGCTCAGCACTAGTGCCTTTCGCACCGTTATTCTCTGATTTACTTTTATTTACGCACGACACGCACACCGCACAAATTATAGCGGCAAGCGCAAAAACAATAATTTTGTTCATCTTCGCAGTCTTTTTTGATTAAGACTACAAAGGTAAGGTTTTTACCAAAGTTTTTAATAAAAACGGAAAAATATCTCTCAAAAGGCCACCCTTCCGCCAAATACACGTCTCAGTGAAAACACGTTTTTTTGTTTAAAAGCAAAAAGAAAATTTATATCAATTAACACTAAATCAACACCTTATAAAAACCCAAACAGGCAAATACTTTGATTTTTCGCAAGTTTATGCCCGATTAAAGTTCAAAACCTCAGTCCTGATTTTTCAAACACCCTTTCCTTGATTTCGGGTATAACCTGTCTTTTGGCCTCGGGAGCGGTCAGGCTTTGACCAAAATAATAGGAATCACCATTTTTCTTTGTAATCTTTACACAACCACCTTTCCATCCGTGGGTATAAAACACATCAATACCTAAAGGTCCCCTTGGATATTTTTCAAATTCTATATACACAATATCCTTATAATTAATTCTTCTGTTATTCTTCAGTATTCTTCCTTTTTGAGAAACCAACAAATAATCATCATAGAAACTCACAATCTCTTTCCCGTTGAAATTCCAGCATTGCACATCTATGCACAGCAGCAGGACTATCAAAACTAATAATATAATGGGTAAAATGGGTAACAAAACAGACAACACTTCAACCAATGAAACCTTTTCAAAAGAGACAATTTTACCAAAATAGACAAGAAAAAAGACAAATCCCGCCTCGTAAACAAACGGCAGAATCACCAATAAATCAGGACTCTTTTTCAGTATTATAGGCTCATTGTTTTCCATAGTTTTACATTTTCTCCTTGAACTCCTCTATAGTTTTCTCTATCTCTTCCTTTTTGAAATGCGGACAGCATCCCTTGAACAGTTTCTTTTTCAGCAGAAAATAGAGCTCTTTCACGGCTTTTTCCTTCTCGCCAATATGGAAATGACAGACAGCCGTCAGATAGGAAGCGTCGTATTTCAACGCCCTTGCCCATCGCGCACCTTCGCTATCCATTGCAATAACTCTTGCCTGTGTTGAGTTTATTTTATCGCACCATTTCAGTGCTTCCCTGTATTTCTTGTTTGAAACCAAAGCCCACGCATAATTAAAGATGACAAGGAAATCAGTGTCGCACAGCCTAACGGCTTCTTTTGAGTATGACAAGGCCTCTGGATATTCATGCAATAACAAACTCACCTTCGAGAGCATAGAAACCAAAAAGTATTCCTCGGGATATATCTCAAACTCCTCCGAAAGCATTTTCCTCGCCTCAACGTATTTTTCATTGTTTATCAACTCGTTAAGACGGTCGGAAAACTCTTGCATTTCTTCCAATGTAGGGTCTTTCATGCTTTTCTATTTTTTGAGATTAATCATAGTTTTACCCTGCAATTTTACAAAAAAAGTCAGAACAAGCGAGAAAAAACTTAATTCTCTGAAAGAAAATTCTAACTTTGCAAGAAAATAGAAATTTATATCCTTAACCTAAAAATAACATGGAACACACTTTTTCAATAGGCATTGACATAGGCGGCACCAACACCGACATTGGCCTGGTACGCGACGACGGAGTCTGCATTGTACGCACCAACCTTTCGACCAACAGCTACTACGACGCTGAGAAATACGTCGCCGACCTATGGGATAAAATCTCCAACATGCTGAGTGCCAACAACATCTCCACCGTAGAAGGCATAGGCATAGGAGCTCCCAACGCAAACTATTACACCACTTGCATAGAGCAGGCGCCCAACCTCAACTTCAAAGGCGTAGTAGATATGAAAGCACTCTTCGCGCGCCATACCGACATACCAGTCACCATGTCGAACGACGCCAACGCCGCCGCATACGGTGAACTCGTTTACGGAGGCGCCAAAGGCATGAAACACTTCATCATGATAACCATCGGCACAGGCGTGGGCAGTGGCATTGTAATCGACGGTAAACTGCTCCACGGCCACACAGGCTGCGCCGGTGAGCTGGGACACAGCACACTGATAATAGACGGTCGACAGTGCAACTGCGGCTTGCGAGGCTGCATGGAGACCTATTGCTCGGCCGGTGGCATACGCCGCACCGCCATCGAAATGATGAACGAGGACAAACAGTATCAGGGCCGACTGAGAAATATACCTGAAGACGCTCTCACCAGCCGCGATGTCGGCATAGCCGCAAACGGAGGCGACAGCCTGGCAATAGAAGTGCTGCGCAAGACAGGCCATCTTCTCGGCATAGCTTTGGCCAATGCCGTGACGTTCTCGTCGCCCGAAGCCATCTTCCTCATGGGAGGTCCGCTGAAGGCTGGCAAACCCTTCGTCGAGCCTATCATAGAGTCGTTCAAGGAGCATCTTCTGTTTGTCTTCAAGGACAGCGTGAAAATAAAGCTTTCGCAGCTGCCCGACAACGATGCCGCCATTTTAGGCGCCGCCGCACTGACGAAAGCGAAACTTTAATTCTACGACATGACTACGTGTCACGAGACAGCGTGACACGAGAGACGCCATAGTTTCTCGTGTCACGAAGTCCGCGTCAGACAAACAAATAAACAATTGATAAACAAAGAAACACGGCAATACATCGCCCAACATCTCAACGATGACATCAACAGCCTGGCACTGAAGAAAACACCGCCAGGGGTTGACAAGCAACTCGCTTTGCAGCAAATCGAGGCACGGCAGAAGTTAAGTGACAAGGTGCCATCGTGGGCTGGAAACGATGAATTGCTCTTCCCTCCCCGACTATCCATCGAACAGTGTTCATCAGAATTGACAGCACTTTACAAAGCACAACTCGTAAACGGGGAGACCTTTGCCGACCTCAGCGGAGGCTTGGGCATTGACTGCTATTTCATGTCACTAAAGTTCCGCGAAACAGACTATGTCGAGATGAACCCCAATCTCTGCGGGATTGCCGAGCACAACTTTGCCACACTCAAAGCAAACATCAAGGTAATAAACACAAAATCAGACATTTATTTAGAGAGATGCACTAAAAAAGACTGCCTCTTCATCGACCCTGCAAGGCGCGACAGCCATGGCAAGAAAGTCATGCTGCTCTCCGACTGCGAGCCCGACATAAGACCCATGCTCGACACAACCCTTGCCATAGCGCCACGACTGCTGATAAAACTATCCCCCATGCTCGACATAAGCGCCGCACTGAAAGAGATAAGCCATGTAGCCAACGTGCATATCGTGGCCGTAGGGAACGAATGCAAGGAGCTGCTCGTCGACGTGCGCCGCGACCATCAAGGCGCACCGCGTTACTTCTGCTGCAACCTGTCGACAAGTCAGCCTATTGTGGAATTTGACGCCGATGACGAGGAGAAAGCACCATTACATTTGGCCGACGAAGTTAGCGACTACCTCTACGAGCCCAACGCCACCATTATGAAAAGCGGTTTCTACAAAACCATAGCCGACAAATATAAGATAGAGAAACTGCACGTCAGCAGCCATCTCTACACTTCTTCGAGGCTGGTAAAGGACTTCCCGGGACGCGTCTTTGCCGTAGAACGCTGCGAGGTCTATAACAAAAAGAACATGAAATCCATCACAGACGGGCTAAAACAGGCCAACATCAGCACACGAAACTTCCCCTTGTCGGTGGCAGAGCTGCGCAAAAAACTGTCGCTAAGCGAGGGCGGCAACACATACCTTTTCGCTTCCACGATAAAAAGCGGAGATATAGTGATTATACGTTGCCGGAAAGTTACGAGACAATGACCTACAGCTACGACAATGGCAAAACTGTCATATATTCTCTCGACACGCGGTCTCTTGTTGCCTTATCGTTTGTCCTCTATGCCGAAACGCTTCCACCAGGTATGGTCGAACGATTTCTTTATGCTGCGCTTTGAGTCGATGGTGTGATTGCGCAGTTTCATATATGCTTCACGGGTCTCGATAGTCTTTCTCTTGACCTCGTATTGAAGTTTGTCCAATTCGTTGGCGGCACGTTCCAGGCGCTTGACTTCGTCCTCCAGTTTGTTCATATCGCGCTCGCCCACTCCTGCTTTTGTACTGACTAACTGAATGTTACGGCGTACACCCGTAATCATCATTCTTGTCTTGTCGATTTGTTCTTGAAATAAACTGTTCATAATATCAGGGCTGCCTTTTTAAAAAACCCGTGCAAAGATAGTGTTTTCAATGGAAATAAAAAACATATTCCGACTTTTTTTTCTATTTTTGCTTCTCAAAAAAATTATTTATGCATCCAAAACGTCTCATATTGTTGCTGTTTTTCCTTGTCGCAGGTATGGCATTATTTGCACAGGACACCATAAAGATAATGCAATACAACCTTCTGAACTACGGAGCCACCACAGCAGGCTATTGCTCCGAGTCGAACAACAACACCCACGACAAGGACGAGAGCATACGCACCATTTTGGAGCATGTAAAACCCGACATCATCGCCGTCAACGAATTCAGTATGGTGCAGCAGTTACAGACAAACTTCATCAACAACAACCTTAATATAAAAGGTGTGAAATATTGGAAGTCGGACGACATCATCAACCACATACATAGCGACATCATCAACCACATCTTCTACAACTCCAATAAGATGGTGTTGAGCAAGCACAGCTATATCGCCGCCAAATACCGTGACGTTGACGTATATGAGTTTTATTTCAAGACAACCACGCTAAACATGGGCGACACCACCAAACTGACTTATGTGATTGCCCACCTCAAAGCCGGCACTGGTGAGACAAACGCCTCGGAGCGTAACGTGACAGCTCAGAAGATAATGAACTATCTGGCCAACAACCACTCTTCCGACAACGTGATACTATCTGGTGACTTCAACATGTACGGCCCCGACGAACCAGCATATTACAACTTCACCCAGTCACCGTCGTATGGCAATGCCCTACTCATCGACCCCATTGGCAGCCAAGTAAGCAATTGGGGTACAGGCGTTTTCGCCGAACACTACACCCAATCGACACACTCCGACGGTAACGGCTGCGCTGCTGGCGGTGGTCTTGACGACCGCTTCGACCTCATCCTCATTTCCGATGAAGTGAGGTTCGGCAACAAAGGAATACGCTATGTCACCGACTCGTACGAGGCCGTGGGCAACGACGGACACCACTACAACCATTCTGTCAACACAGGCTACAACATAGCCGTCAGCAGCGAGGTTGCCGACGCGCTTTACACCGTATCAGACCACCTGCCCGTAACTATCAAGGTGACTCTCAGCAACCCACTCAACATAGACGAACACACGCAAAACACAGCTTTCAACCTCTTCGTTTCACCCAACCCGGCCAACGACCACGTCACCCTGCACTACAGCAACCACGAGCCGCAAACCATCACCTTCGACGTGATGACCATCACAGGACACGTTGTCGCCACAAGCCAAACATACAGCGATAAAAACGCCAATTCCCACATGATAAACACATCCAGCCTTGCCGACGGCTTATACATCGTAAGAATGACCGGCGAGAACGGACAGGCCGTCTACTGCAAGATGATGATACAAAAGAGATAGACCTTCAGGGCCGTTTTACCACTCTTCAAACCTCATTTTACAACTTTCAAGTCATTGTTTATCAATTATTTCTACACAAATTGATGTCTTTGGGCAAAAATCATTACCTTTGCCGCTTAATTATATGCTATGACAAAGAGATTTTTTCTGACAGCGTTGCTCACATTTTTCGCATTCGCTGTTCATGCTTCCATAATAGTTAAAGGGCATGTTACCGACAAAACCAACGGACAGCCGCTTGAATACGCCACCGTGCAGGTTTATTCCATGCCCGAAAAAAACTTTGTGAACGGTGTCATCACCGATGCAAAAGGCAAATTCGAGTTGAAGCTTGAAAAAGGCCACTATCAGTTTGACATTCAATATATTGGATATAGACTCATTTCAAAAGAGGTGAACCTTTCGGGTGAGAAACTCATCGTTGACATAGGCAAAATACAACTCGTGCCCGACCAACAGATGCTTGATGCCGTCGACATAGTGGCGGAGATAAGCACTTACGAGATGACCCTTGACAAGCGTGTCTTCAACGTTGGAAAAGACGTGAGCAGCACTGCCGGCAACGCCATCGAGGTGCTGGAAAACATTCCCGCCGTGTCGGTCGATGTGGAAGGCAATGTCAGTCTGCGTGGCGACGAGGGCGTGCGCATCCTCATCGACGGAAAAGAATCGGGCTTGTCGGGAATGAGCACACAAGACGCACTTCGCACAGTGCAGGCCGACATGATTGAGCGCGTGGAAGTCATCACCAACCCATCGGTGCGATACGACGCTGAGGGCTCGGCTGGCATTATCAACATCATACTAAAGAAAGAAAAACGGCAAGGCTTCAACGCATCAGTGAGTGCCAAGTTCGGCTATCCCTGGCAAGCCGGAGTGGGAATAGCGGCAAACTACCGCATCAAGAAGTTCAACTTCTTCGGCAGCTACAACTACAATTTCCGCTCCAACCTTGGCGGAGGCTACAACTCGACCAAACGCTTCAACATAGACCCCTCGACAGGCGACACCATCTTCACACAATTCTCCGAACAGACCACCACCCGCACCATGCGCCGTCACAGTCACAACGTCCGTGTGGGAACCGATTTCTACGCCACCGACAACGACATCATCAGCCTTGCCTTCGTGTATCGCCACTCGTCGAACCGCACCAACCCAATAGTGGCTTACAACGACGTCTACCCTCTCATCGACTCACTCTCATTATACGACGAACGCGAAGAGAAATGGCATGAGAAAGAGCCCGCATACGAAGTAACCCTCGACTACGACAAGAAGTTTGAACGCAGTGGCCAGAGCTTGAAAGCATCGGTGCGCTATTTCTACAATGCCGAAGTGTCAGGATCCGACATCACCGAACTCGTTTATCCCAACACGGAAAAAGAGACAATACTCTCTGAGCTTTATCAAAAAACCAAGGGTGATGAGAGTCAGCACAACATCCAAGCCACCATCGACTATGTGCACCCCTTTGCAACGAAAGCCGTCTGGGAGATAGGAGCCAAATACACCTACCGAGGCATAAGCAACATCTCGGAGGTCTCGCAGCTCGACAGCACAGACAACTACACCATCCTGCCCGACTACTCTTACGACTTCGACTACCGCGAGCAGGTGGCAGCACTCTACATCAGCATAGGCAACGACTGGGGACGCTGGTCAGGACAGATTGGCGTGCGTACCGAGCTCACCGACATACGCACCGTGCTGCACAACTACGCAGGCACTGGACAAGACAGCATAAACGGCAAGAAACCATACATCAACTTCTTCCCCAGCGCACACCTCAACTTCTCGTTCAACGAGCACAACCAGATGCAGGTGAGCTACACCCGCCGCATACGCCGCCCGGGCTATTGGGAGATGAGCCCCTTCCACTCCTACAACGACAACCGCAACATACGCATGGGCAACCCTTCGCTGAAGCCAGTCTTCATGGACAGCTACGAGTTGGGATACATATACCTGTGGGATAAAGGGACATTCTCATTTACAGGATACTACCGTCACGGAACGAATATGATACGCCGCTACACCTTCCTCGTCGACAGCGTTTATTACACCCAGCCAGTCAACTTCGGCAAGAGCAACGACTTCGGAGCCGAGGCAGTGGTGCAGGGCAGCGTCACAAAGTGGCTCAACCTGAACGGCAATGTCAACTTCTTCCGCTCACACACCAAAGGCACCATCGACACTACAGAATACGTCACCAAATCGTGGATGTGCTTCGTGCGTCTGTCGGCCAAGTTCTCCATCAAGAAGTGGTTCGACTTCCAGATAACAGGCCATTACCATGCTCCCCACGTGGAGCCATTGGGACGACGCGACGGACAGTGGTGGATCGACTTAGCCCTCAGCCGCGACTTCTTCAACGGGAACGGCACACTGACCTTCAACGTGCGCGACGTGTTTGGCTCACGCGCCCACGGAGGCAACTCATGGGGCGAGCATTTCGTGCAATACAGCACCAGCACATGGAACAAGACATCGCTCTCGCTTGAGTTCAGCTACCGCATCAACCAACAGCAAGGCAAGCGCGACCGTCGCCAGATGGGAGGCGACGATGACGACGGAGGCGGTGAGGAAGGCGATTATTAAACCTTATTCCACTATAGTCATCTCATCAACGAGGTGTTTTGCTCCGGCAAACTTGTCGATGATGAACAACACATAGCGTATGTCGACAGATATGTTGCGGCAGATGTCGGGGTCATAGACGAGGTCGCTCATGGTGCCTTCCCAGCAGCGGTCGAAGTTGAGGCCTATCAGCTGTCCGTCGGCATTGAGTATGGGGCTGCCTGAGTTGCCGCCAGTGGTGTGAACACCAGCGGTGAAAGCCACGTGCATGGTGCCGTCCTTGTCGGCATAGCGGCCATAGTCTTTCTTGTTGTACAGCTCTTTGAGTCTCTTCTCCACAACATAGTCGTAGATGTCGGGGTTCTCCTTTTGCATGATGCCTTCGAGGGTGGTGAAGTGGCGATAGCGCTTACCGTCTTTCGGAGCGAAACCTCCAATTTTTCCGTAAGTCACACGCAAGGTGAAGTTGGCATCAGGATAGAAGTGCTTCTCGGGCTGCATCTCCATCTGTCCGCGCATATAAAGGCGTCGCATGTCGTTGATGCTGTCGTTAAGTGTCGAGATGTTCTCATAGACATTTCCTCTATAGAAGCCTATCAAGCTCTTATAAGCCTTCATAGCCGGGTCGTTGGCGAGTTTCTTGGCGTCTTTGGCCTTGAAGTTGTCCAACAGTGCCTCAAGATTGTCCTTCTTGCAGAAAATGGACTTGTCGAACAGCTGGTTGACGTAGGCATCCACGTCTTTTATCTCGTTCAGGAAATCGGGACGGAAGTCGGCAGGCTGGGCTTTCAGGTATTCCTTCAGCAGGGTTTTGGCCACCTCGCGGTCTATGGGCTCGTAGTAGTCCTTGAAGAAAGTGGCCGTGGCCGACTTGAGCTTGTTTGTCATCTTTTCGATGTCTTCTGCGGAAGCTTTTTTGTCGATGTTGGCAAGGCCGCTGAACTGTCCTGCAAAGCTGATAAGCTCGATGTTGAGTCCTACTTCTGCGAGGTAGGTGTAAGCAAGTTTGTAAGGCTCCATCTTCTTGTAAAGCCTGCCGAAATTATTCAGCAGGTCGATATACATATAACGGTTGCGTGCGCCCAATGCCCATTTCTGAAACTGGCTCTCAAACCCGCGTTTGCGTTCCACTCCGTGGTAGTTGTTGATGCCTTCGGTCACGCCCATCCATTTCTTCCATCCATTGCCGAGGCTGGCGTGTTTGGCGGCATACTGGATGCGCACCTTCTTGTCCTGTTCTTGGTATTTGTTGTAGATGTCGAGTATCTTGCCGCGAAGGTCAACGGTGATAGGGTCGATGAGGTTGGCCTCCTGGTCAACGGCGACCGACGGCAGGTACTCGTTGGTGCGGGCAGGATAGCCAAAAACAAAGGCGAAGTCGCCCTCATTCACGCCTTTCAGCGAGATGTCGAGGTGCTTGGCTGGTTTGTATGGTTTGTTGTCGGCACTATAGTCAGCGGGCTTGCCGTTTTTGTCGGCATAGACACGGAATATGCTGAAGTCGCCTGTGTGGCGGGGCCATACCCAGTTGTCGGTGTCGCCACCGAACTTGCCAATGTTGGAAGGCGGACAGCCAACCAAACGCACGTCGGTATAGACCTCGTTGAGAAGCAGATAATATGCGTTGTCGATGAAGAACGACTCGATGCGGACTTTATATTTGGTGGTCTTCTCGGTCTTTTCTTTCAGTTCCTTGATGTTTTTGTCGATAATCTCTTGTCTTTTTGAGGGGCTCATATCGTCGGTCACGCCTTGAAGCACCTCTTTGGTGACCTCCTTCATCTCGCGCAGGAAGGTGACGCTGAGGCCTGGGCAGGGCAGCTCTTCGCCTTTGTTGGCGGCCCAGAAACCGTCGGTGAGGTAGTCGTGCTCCACGCTGCTGTGACGCTGAATGTAGCCGTATCCGCAGTGGTGGTTGGTCAGCAGCAGACCTTCGTCGCTGACAATCTCGCCGGTACAGCCTCCTCCAAAGAGGACGATGGCGTCTTTCAGACTGCTGTGGTTGACGGAATAGATGTCGTCGGCTGTGATGCGCATACCCATCTCCCGCATCTCTTTCTCATTGTATTTCAACAACATTGGAATCCACATTCCTTCGCCTGCGCTAAGCATTAAAGGCGACACGGCAAAAGCCATGATAAGCAAAAGGGCTATCTTTTTCATAAGAATCATATTTTTTGCAAATATAGCAATAAATATTAAAGTTCGACAACCCAAACGGAGAATGACACCCTACCGACTAGTGTTTTTTTCTTTTTTCAGGTGAAAATACGACAGTATGAGTACATTCTTTCCCGTATGATTCTGTAAAATGACTCAGAAAGACATTTCACACTTGCAAATGAGGGTTTTTTGGGGGTGTTTTTCAAGGCCTGAGTTGTTGTTGCAAGAGCTAATCTGGGCACTAATGTTTTAGTAATATATTTATAGGAGATTTCTAATAATCAAACTAAAGAAAGCTCCTACGGAGCATAACTTATTGGATTTTTGCTTTTTGTTATTAAACGAAAGCTCCTACGGAGCAATTTTTAGAATGTCCTTATGTTGAAAATATGCACTTTACGCGACAAAAAGCCAAACCAAACTTCAATTTTCGGTATCGGAAAACCAAACCAAACTTCAATTTTCGGTATCGGAAAACAATACCAAACTTCAATTTTCGGTATCGAAAAAAGGAATCAAACTTCAATTTTCGGTATCGGAAAACAAAATCAAACTTCAATTTTCGGTATCGGAAAACCAAACCAAACTTCGATTTTCGGTATCGAAAAACGGGATCCTTTTTTAGACTATTTAGCCTTTTAGGATATAATCTTTAACAGCTTTAAAACCCAAGAAAGCTATAATCTCCATCATAGCCCTCTGGCATGTCACCAGGCGATTTTTTGGATTAGGGCATTTGGCGGAAACGAAAGGCCGCTTAATGTTTTTGCACTAAATGCTCAGGATGAATGTAGTCATAAAGCCATTGCATCACAATTCCCCTGCATTGATAGTGAATCGCTTCTCGCCTTCGCAGATTGTCATGGAGAAATCGTAGTTGCCGCTTTCGCCTTTTGGGACAACCTCGTCCTCGACAAGGCCAGAGCCCCAATTACGATAGAAATGGTAACAGCCATCATAATATTCAAAACCGTTGTCGCGCAAAGTCTGGTAGAAGGTGCTGTCGGGCATTTCTCTGAATTCCAATGTAAAATAATCCGAATAATCCCCATTGAAAAAAGTATTCCCCTTTTCATATTCAACCAATTTAAATTTAGGCATCTTGACCCCTGTGATATTCTCAATCACTTGCCGCCTTACAAAATGATGCTTCCGCCAATAATCCCGATAGCCTAAATATGCGACAACACCAATGACAATATACAAAATCAGTATCAGCGGCGATAGCACAAACAGCACTATGCGCAACCACTTCGGCAGCAATTTCCACCGCCCATCAAGAATGAGCAACAGAGGCGAGAGTGTTAGCCACGAAAGCAACAGGGTTATGGATTTGATAATGGTATTAGGTTTCATTACGTGCTTTTTTACTTTATCTGCAATTCATAATACACTAATTATTTCGTGAGACGCAATAGTCAACAAAACCGCATTCGCTCGGCTCGTGGCAGTGCATGCCCATTGCTCCGGATGGCATTATTTTTTTCCGTTTTATATTTCTCATCATATTGAGTTTGTCATCCATGTCGGTCTGGCGCTCCAAAACCTCAGGCAATATCGACCTTATAATGAAGAGTTGTTGAATGTCGGTGTTTTGCGATGTCAAATCCTTCGTCGTGATACCGAGGCTTTTCAAATAATCAGCATTGACACAATACAGTTTGAAATCGGAGAGCTGGACATTATGACTTATGACATAGTAATCAAATGCGTAGCCATCAAGCATATAGTCAGAAACATCAGTCGATTTTGAGTACACACAAGCCTCGTTTCGTCCGTTTTCCTTATTAAGCACCGTAATCATGGTAAACATGTCTTTATATGCAAAAGTTGGGGTAAAAATGTGAGTAAACTCTTGCGATTTCAGATAGATCATTGTTTCCTCTGCCAGAGCATTGGTGGCAATTCTATATGGAACAGTAGGAAGCCTGAAAGGCGTTTCTGCCCGCAAACTTTTTCGCCTTACCGCCCTCATTCGCTGTGGCGAGAGCCTCCAGTCTCTATCGAAAGATTCATTTAAAAGACTTATAAGTGCCGTATATTCCTCATAATCCGTCCGACCGAAACTTTCTTTAGGCTTTCTCAAATCATTTCTGTTATCTGAAAGCCAAAGACTTCTGAGGCACTGGCAGCATCGCTTGTACAGCAGACTCGTCATGCTTAAAAGAGGTAGATCCTGTATGATTTCGCGCCAACGAAGGCTTGCAGAATTTGCAATTTCATCTATTCCTTTGCAACCAGAATAGAATTCTCCGTGTTCAAAATACTGTTCGCACCACCAGAACTCCTCTGCTGCCATAGCATATTTTTGTTCTTTCAAATAGCGCTCTCCATCTTCGTAGCAGCCGTATAAATTTCCTATATCTGACATATTTTTTGCTTTTTAATGTTTAATTTTTTTCTCTAACACACTGATGTTCTGAATATTATACTTGGAATTCAGGTTCCTAGTATCCTAAAAAACTGTAATCTCCATCGAAGCCATCTGGCATATCACCATACATACCATCAGTCATGGCGTACCAGTTGTCTTCTTCCCAGTTATTGGAATCATAATCATTATATCCATAATCATCATATTCTTTTTCATAATGCTTAACTTCACTACGAAACTGTTTTAGTTTCTCTGCATTGATTGACAACAGGCTGTCCGACAAACTTAATATTTCCAGCACCTTTTCATCGAATGCCATATTGTCGATGTTATTTATCAACCATTCGACATATCCCCTGTTTTCGTCGATAATTTGTTTGATTGTTTGTCCTTGGTATTTTCCAAAAGGCATTGTGCTTTGCAGCGATAAAATCTGGTTCTTGTACATAATCTTTGTCTTTTATGCTGCAAAGGTATAGGTGTGTTGCGAAATCTATTTGCGCGATATTATGTATAACTATATAACATAGACCTAGTAATAAGTCTTAAACGATTCTCCTCCAAAAGAATGCACTTCATCACAACACATTCTGCAAGGAGTAAAGCCCAATTCATCTAGTAGTTTGCTTTCAACCTCTAATTTGGGATTATAAGTTTTCAGATACAAGTCTTTCAAGTCTTTTATGATACCCATCTTCCTAGGATGGATATATTTCAAAACATCTTTAATTTCTGTTTCAGAGTACGACATACGATTATTCATTATGCGCTTATTGGTATCCCCTAAATAGGATAGGTAAGCAAATCGAATAAAAATATCCTCTCGTTTTTTGTTTTCTTTTGCCCAGGAAAATAAATCACTCAATTGATGATATATGTTGTCGTTTATTATTTCAACAGTAACATTATCAAACTCCTTAACTCCAGAGTTGTTTTTTGTTTCAACTTCAAAATCATGGACATGCGTTCTAAAAGTAAAATTAAGTTTGAAAACAAAAGCATCAGGTTTGGTTAGTCTAAGAGACTCATTGTCCATCCACCATTTCCGGAACTCCTTTATTTTCTCCTCTCCCTGATTATATATTTCATCAGGAATTTTTATCCTTTCAAATTCAGCATGCAGTCTTTCACAATCCGGATTATCGTGATAAGAAGGAGACTTCTCGGGTTGAACATATCTATAACTATCTTGTGGTTTTTCTATTCTGTGATACTTATAGATTGCTTTTGCAGTGCTTTTGCAGAAAGACTTGTAAACAAGTAAATCGTTCACTTCCCAACGAGCAAATAATGGTGTTGGCTTGCTTTGATTAATGGTTTTTCCGTTAGGTGCAGTCCAAATGATAGGATCATCAAATTTATAGTCCTTGTAATTAGGAACCTCAAATCCTTTTGTTATTCTATTGAAATTATAATTGGTTATATATGCCATGACGCATCTACTTTTCAATGTTTTCTCTTATTTTTCCAACAAGTTGACATAACGAATCTTCAACTTCATTATATGGACAAGACATGGCCCATATCTTTACTTCGTATGTAAGATAGTCTATACCCGCTTCTTTGAGATTCTCCAAAAAAACATTATATTTTTCTTCATACATTAGTCTTTCAGATATAGTACACTTATAACGGTTTACAAATAAGTTCTCTCCAACTCTGTATACTGGCAAACCAGACCCTCTTATCTGTTCTTGAATCCAAGAATGTTCTTTCCCGATTTCAACACTCCTATGACTTTGGATGTTTCTTGCTTGGTATAGTCTTTCATACAAAAAATTCCTTATATTATATGGGACAAAAACCTTCAACAATGATAATTTTTTGCTATAAGTAACATTTTTTTCTTCATCTATTCCACAAGCTCGCTTTAACTTACTCTCAGTTTCGTATTTTTTGTAGCAATAATAGTTTATTATGCCTTCCGCCTGTAAATTGGCATAACGGCAAAACTCAAGGAAATCGGGATTGTGTTTTCGTACGCCACATCGGTATCGTAACATCTCTCTCCAATCGGATTCAAGTTTTAATCTCAACACATCATCTTTAACAAAAGAATAATCAATTTGAGTTGCCATCTCATCAATGTTATAATCTATGGCCAAATACTTTTCAATATTGTAAATTGAATTATCGAAATAATTGTTTGTATGTGTAATGCCCCATTTGCTACGTAATACATCAAGTAGCCATTCGTTTCCTGGCCGCTTAGAGAGTTGAGCAATTTTATCTATCGTTTTTATTATGGCTTCCCGGTTATCCATAGCTTATTCTGAAGTGTTTGTTTCAATGAGAGTGGCAAGATTATTCAGTTCAGATAAGATGTCGCTATTATCTGTGGCTGTGATTATTTGGCTTTGGTCTTCCTGCAAATTTACATCAAACTTTTCATAGTAGAGTTTCTCAAACCTAATAGCAAGGGATTTATAGGTAGTATCGATTCCCCCCTTTACCATCTTAAGATACATGAGTTTGCCCGATATAATGTTTTCAATATGGTGCTCGCCATGTATATTCTTTGTTGGACAGTAATGTTCAAGGAACTTGCCTTGGGCATAGTCATATCCGCTCTTTTCCCAATTGTTGAGCATGGAACGTATCTGTTTCACATACTTTTGTGTCACGTTGGTCTTGTCGTTAATGGTCAAGCCGGTCACCTCTTGGCGTTGGTGTTTGCTGTTCAAACGGGTCTTGTCAGGATTTATCGTGAACCCTTCTTTTGATATAAAGCCGTTCAGCTCTTTAACAAAATTGCCGTCTTCGTGAAATATGTTCTCCATTCCGCTAAAAGTAATGTCGTCGGCATAGCGCGAATAACGTAGATTATAGCGTTGGGCGAGTTTCGTCAAACGCCAATCCAAGCGTTCACATACGATATTGGTTATAGTAGGCGATGTCGGCGCACCTTGAGGAAGAACACCTTCATGACAACACAAGTCGGCAATCAAACTGGCGGTATCCTTATCAAAAGAAAAAGGAGGGTATTTCATGCGTGAAAAGACCCTGCCTACTTTTACACTCGGAAAGAAGTCTTTCAGATCTATGTTATAGACATAGTTTTGCCCCAAATGCACTTTGGCATTGTCAACTATCGACTTGCCAAGCACAAATCCACAAGCAGCCACATGGGGTGTGAAAATGTCCATAAGCATGACATTCAGGCATCGCTGAATGCATTTCAATCCACGATTTGGAGCCGTGATAGTACGGAACTCTCCTTTTTTCTTCTTAGGAATCTGAAACTGCACATAACGATGGGGATTGTTCTTCGAATAGGCATGGAAATTCAGATACTTCACGGTGAAGGAATAGCACTTCTCGCCATAAAGCCCTCTCTTGATTTCGTTGAGCCTATTCAAAAGTTCAATCTTTGATTTTTCTTTGCCGTTTGACATTTCAGTTTCAGACATCTTTTTTGGTATTAATCCTTATCAAAAGGTGTCAAGACACGACCTTGTTTCTTCAGAAATGCAATCCTGAGTTTGGGATGGCTATAGATATAAATATATCATATAGAACATATAACTCATCACGATAATGACAAGTCAAGGCACCATATCGAGAATCTCGTCACTAATGGCGCAACTAACATTGTCGAACAAAACCACCCGATAACAGATGGCGAAGTCAAATTCAGTTTGTCCTGACACCTTATTTCAAAGAACGTTGCAAAATTACTACTTTTTTCTTCAATTTCCAAGTCCCTTTCGGGACTTATTTGCTTTTCACGATGCAAAAGTAAAACAGGTGTGTGCAACCTATTTACGCGATGTTTTTTTCAGCTAACCACATCCATCTCGCTCCATGCGGCCAGCCCTTTTTCGTCAGATGATTCTTCTGAGTTGGCAGTCGTTATATACCCTATTGGACGGCGAGGCAAGGGTTTGGGATAGGATTTCAGAAAATCCGGCATGTTGTAAGCCATAGTTTCGCAAATCTTCTTAATCTCATCCTTGGCAAAACGAAACTCACGGACAAAGTCGCTGACAGAAGCCACCGAGGTGGAGACATAGCATAAAAACGCGCCATCCATGAATTGCGTGACAGTGAATTCGGCATTGTTGTTGCAAGCCGAGACAAGCACCGCCTTCCCTTCTTCCGAGAGGTTTTCCATGTCATTCAGAGCAAACCTGTGCACAAAGTTTATTCGGCGTCGGCCTCTGTCGGGAGTATTCCATATCCTAGCCACAAAATCACCTTCAGCAGTGCTGATGACAACAGCGTCATCACCCAAAGAAGAACATTTGAGTCCCATCTTGTCCATTTTGGAAGCAATACTCTGGATGAAGTTCTCTTTCTTGTTGCTGCTGAAGTTGAAAAACGTCATAAAATCCCCGTTTTTGGTTTACGCTGCAAAAGTATAACAGCCCAACGCAACCTATTTTCGCGAGTTTTCTTTTTTTATTTCCAGCTCCCTCACCGTGCGCTCCACCACTTGTTCAATTTGGTAGGTGGATACGCCTAGCGGCTTGTTGATGTCGCGCAACGACCATTCCACAACGGTCTTGTCGGTCGATTTGCAGATGATCAATCCCACGGTGGGGTTGTCGCCCTTGCCACGCATCAACTCGTCAATAGCAGTAACATAGAAATTCAGCTTGCCGGCAAACTCGGGGATATACTTCACTACCTTCAACTCAACAACCACATAGCGGTGCTGAGGAATGTGATAAAACAGCAGGTCGGGGAAGAAAGTTTGTCCGCCCGGCATTTGCAGCTCCATCTGGCGACCTACATACGAGAAGCCTTTTCCCAACTCCAGCAGGAATTGCGTAACCTTTGACACCAGTTCATCTTCCAAGTCTTTCTCCTCGTATTCCTCATTCATCGAAAGGAATCCCAAATGATATGGATCTTTCAGTATCTCTTTCGCCAGTTGGCTTTGTGGAGCGGGCAGTGTATTTGAGAAGTTGGTGATAGCTGCACCATGGCTGCTAAAGAGATTGGCGGCTATCTGGCTTTCAAGTCTGCTGCGGCTCCAACCTTCTTCGGCCACACGATTGATATAGAACAGAGCTTCGTCAAGAGATTGACATTTGGAAATAATCAAAATATGACTTCCCCAAGGGATAAGACCAAATGTATCAGGAAATTGCAATTGGTCAACAGCCTGTTGACCTTTTTCACCTTCTTTAAATTCGTCAACAACTTGTTGACGATTTGTAACTCTTTCATAATAAAAAGCATACCAACGCTTCATGTATTTGAGATTGGTCACGGAGAACCCTGTTTCGCTTGGAAACGCTGTCCTCAAATCAAGACTCAACTGATCAAAAAATCCGTTGCCCCATTTGCTTTCTGCTTGCTGTTCAACGATGTCTCTTCCCATGCTCCAATAAAACTCAAGCATGGCGGTGTTCACACGAACCGCTGCTTTTAATTGGCTCTGTCGGAAACGCTGCTTGATGTCGGTCATCCACTGCACATAGCCTTCGTCGGCGGTCATCATGTCACGGGATACGAATGTCGGTTTGTCAGTCATCTTTCTATATAGTTAGTAAAATGCAAAGATACAAATAAAACCATTACAAAAACTGATACGCCTGGATTTGTGCCGCAATGCGGTCGCGTACCTTCTGCCGGATGTCGGCGGGCGTGAGAACTAACAGGTCTTTTCCGAAAGAGGACAATTCGCGGATAAGTTCATAGTTCTCTATGCAGTCAATGGAGAAAAAAGCGCCTCCTTCGAGCTTTGGGTATTGTTGGCGCAATTCCATTTCTCTTTCTCCTCTGAAAGGTCGCTGAGACCCATGTAAGGGTTTGGTGGCCACATAATCCTTGGAAACATCACTAACCCAGAACGTAATGGTATGCAGTGGATTGTCCTCGATGAGCGTCACCCCAATGATATCCTCAAAGCGCTCGTTGAGGTCGCCATCGTATTCCTTATAGCAACGAGAAGGCAAGGGGACAACCTTATCAATACGGTCAAGTGCAAACGACAGTATTTTGCCATCATTGTCGGCGGCAACGATAAGATACCAACGGCGATTGTATTCTTTAAGCAGGTAAGGATGCACAATGGTTTTGCGGTCTTCATCAGGAGTGTCAAAACGATGGTAATGCAATTCCACGACCTGTTTCTGCGAAATCACAGTGAACAATTCACCCAACAGATTCTTGCCTTCCAAAGGATTCTTTGTGAACGACACTATCTTTCGGTCGGTTTTTACTTTGAGACTTTCCCTCAGTCTTTCCAAGCCCTCAAGATTAGGCAGACCGTCAAATTGCCCGAGAAGCGTGAAAGCCTCTCCAAGCAGGTGTTTCTCGTCATCAGTAAGTTTCTGCGTAAATATAGAGAAAGACGGGTCAGCATAACGGTGGCAACTTTTCTTGATGGTTTTGAGAGTCCGTTGGCTGACATCATCAACCTGATAATGCTCTATCTCCGCTAGAAAAGGCCCTTCGTATTCAATATAATTAAGGTCAAGTTCGATGGTTCGACGACTGACTGGCTCTTGATTCATTTCAGCCAACTCCTCATTGACGAGCCGGAGCAAATCCTCGGTAGAATAATGGTGATAGCGGTTGGCCAACAGCTTATCGAGGATGTAGTAGCGTGTTACGGCGTTTTTGTTTGCAGGCATAATGTTTCTTTTTTTCGACTACAAAAATACAAATAATTCACGAAACCTATTTTCGCTAAACCACCTCACCCATCTTCAATCACGACTTCACTTTCTAAGAACCTCAGGCAGCTTGTAGCTCGTCGCCTCCGCCATATTGCAAAGGATGTCTTTGAAGCTGTCGGGCAGCTTGCCCCACATCGTCAAGGCAATGTCGTCGGGGATGTCTTTATAAAACGCCTCGGCTATGCCTCCAGTGATGCAGGCCAGCGTGTCGCTGTCGCCGCCCAGTGAGACGGCAAGGCGTATGGCTGACTCGAAGTCGGTGCTGTCGAGGAAGGCGCAGATGGCTTCTGGCACTGTGCCTTGGCAGGAGGAGTCCCAGTCGTAAACTTTACGTATCTCATCACAGTTGCGGTCGAGGTTGTAATCGTAAGTTTTTGATATATAGTCCTTTATCTGCGTCTTGCTCTTCCCTTTGCGAGCCAGGAAGATGGCTGCCGCAGTGGCTTGTGCCCCTTTTATTCCCTCAGGGTGGTTGTGCGTAATCTCAGCCGATATTTTGGCCACACGTTCCGTCTCCTCAAGGGTGTCGAACATCCAACCCACGGCACTTGCACGCATTGCCGAGCCGTTGCCCCATGAGTTGTATGGTTTGCGCTCATCATCACCGAAAAGCCATCTTTTGAACATTCCGCCGTAGCCTCCCATCGGACAGGGAAAAGCCTTGCCGAATTTGACCATAGTATCCTCAAGTGTTTCCATACTATGACTTGGGTCTTCCAAAAGCCAGCTAGCCACCGCCATAGTCATGATGCTGTCGTCGGTGTAGTTGCTTCGTTTCGAGAAAAACGGGAAGTCCGTCGTTTTGATGTTGTTGAACTCATAAACCGAGCCAACGGTGTCGCCTATTATTGATCCTAACATTGTTTGTTGATTTGTTTAATGTTGATGTGTTGATTTGTTTATCCCGCTCATTGAGCCTATCGAAATGGCGGTTTGTTGATTTGTTGACTGCGGGACTACGTGACGCGTGTCTCGTGTCCCGTGTCCCGCAGTCATTGTAATTCACGCTCTTTTAAGGTAGATATATTTTGGATATTCGCCAAGCACGAAGAGTGTCACAGGGCATATCCAGATGTTGCGGTTGAAACCTTCGAGGCCTTCCACCGTGTAGGTGCTGCCCGAGGTCAGTCCGTGCCGGGTCTGCGTCAGCTTGCAGTATCCAGGATGCGGCTCGTCGTTTTTCGACGGTTTCACCTTGACCGTGACGTCCTTGTCGTTGTCCGACAAGAAAGCGCACAGGTCGTCGGCCCCCGAAACCATCATTAGGTTGTGATGCTCGAAAGGCCAGTTGGGGAAGTCGATGTACCAGCATCCGTCATCTTCGTGGTTGAACTTAAGTTCATATTCCTCTTTCTTGCCAAACACGCTTCTGGCTATTAATTTTGAGGATTGCAATAAATCGTTTAATGAGTAATTCATTTTTATGTGTTTTTTTGTTGATTTGTTTATTTGAATCGTGACTTTGAGACGCGTGACACGAGGAACCTAATGACTCTCGCGTCTCGCAGTCTCATGTCTCTTAGTCATTGTCATAGTTATACTATCTCCGCCCAGAAATCCTTTGGCAGGCAGATGTTTTCCACATTGGCGACGCCAGCGAAAAGAGGGGCTATGTCGGCAGGTGTGTAGCCTGCTATGCCGCAGCCTATGCGCGTCACAAGGAACTTCATCTCCGGATGTTCTCTTGCAAACCTGACAAACCTTGCTACAGCGAACTCTGTCTCACTGATTGTCCCCATTGTCGGAATGGCGTAGCTTCGACCTTGAAGGCCCTCGCCCTGTCCCCATTTGGCTCCATAAAGCTTCATTGCAGTGGCTGCCGCTCCGCCGCCGTGAAGACCCTGTGCGTTGCTGCCGAAAACGAAAATCTCGTTGTCGTTTAAGCTGGTGATGTGGTCGGACGTTATACGGTCTGCAAACTCAGCCATCTCGCGGAAGTTGCGGTTCGAGCGGTTCGATTTGGAGCGGAACAGCTTGCGTTCCATTGCTGAAAGGAAGCTGGTCTCGTCTCTCTCTTCCTCTAAACGCGCATACATCATGGCTTTTGCCTTGCGCTCCTTGACCCATGCCTCTTGCATGCCACGCTCATCGTCGGCGAAAGTCATGTGGTTGTCGATGGAAAGGCCTCTTGACACGGCCTCCACGTCTTGGTTGGTGCCTATGTAGGCAAAGTTCCAGCCTTCTTCATTCTTGAGTCGTTCAACAAGGGCTTTTATAGCGCTTCCACTGTATTCCTTCGAGGCGTTTTCAAAACCGTCGGTGATAACGGTAACGACCGCTGTGGCGTCTTCCTTGTCTTTGATTTGGCCAAGCAGCTTGTTGAGACTTATGCCCATGGCATCATAGAGAGGAGTGCAGCAGCATGGCCGATATTCCCTTGAAGTTAGTTCTTTCACTTCTGCCACAGGCACGTTTTCATATACATATTCTTTGGCGCAGTTGCAGAAAGTGAACAGCGAGACAAAATGCTCCTGTGTGTCTTTGTATCGTTCCTGTGCCGAGCGTATTCCGCCCACTGTCTCGTTGAAGCCTGAGATGGCTGCGTTTGCAATGTTGCTCATCGAGCCGCTTTTGTCAAGGATGACAAGGTTGTAGATCTGTGTTTTCATGGTGTTTAAGTGTTTGTTTAATTTGTTGATTTGTTGATTTGTTGATTTGTTTATTTGTTTATTTGTTTGTCGATTTGTTTGTTTATTTGTTTGTTTGACTCGTGACTTCGGGACGCGTGTCGCGAGGAATCGGATGGCTCTCGTGTCTCGCAGTCTCGTGTCACCTAGTCATCGTCATAGTTAATGGTCATAGTATTAGAATTCCAGTCTGAAATTGTGGTTTTCCTTGAATTTGTCGTATTGCTCCTTATCGAACGAGAATTTTGTGCCTTTTTTGCGCCGGCTCTCATCCTCGTGCGGCATGCTTTTTTCGGCGACTTGCTTGCTTGCTGAACTTCCGCCAAACAACGCATCTATGCTCATGGTGCGCATCTCTTTGTTTTTGCCGAAAAAAGCAGGGCTCTCGCTCTCGTTTTCCGAGTCCTTGAGTATTCCGGTCTGCATCATCTTCTTGTAGAAGTTGCGCCGGTCGAAGAGTATGCCCAGGACTGCCTCATAAAGCCTTTGCAGCTCCGGCATGGTGAACTCATTGTCCAAAAGCTCGAATCCGATCGGCTCGAAATGTATGTCCTCTTTTATTTTTTCCAATGCCTTGCGTAGTATGAGCTCATGATCGAAGGCCAGTTGCGGAAGTTCGTTCAAAGCAATCCATTTTGCGTTTTTGGCATCGTCGCCGCCCCTCACCTCTGTTTTTTTAGCCAAAGCGTAGAATGCTATCGACACAACACGCTCACGTGGGTCGCGGTCGATGCCGCTGAAGGCTCCAATCTGCGTCACATGGCTGATTGACAGACCCGTCTCTTCCTTCAGTTCGCGTATGGCACACTGCTCAGCCGTCTCATCCATGCGAAGAAACCCGCCAGGCAAAGCCCACATTCCTTTGTAGGGCTCTATGCCGCGCTCTATGAGGAGGATGCGCATCTCGTGACCGTCAAAGCCAAACACCACGCAGTCGGTCGCGACCGCCGGATGTGGATATTGGTATGTGTATTTTCCGTTTTCCATATTGTGTAAATTTTACGCAAAGATACAACAAAAATCATTACGCGCAAGAAAAATTGCGTATTTTTTACACAAAATTTTACAATTTTTGTAACAAACTGAAAATCTTAATATTACAAAAACAGTTTTTTGAAATTTTTGAAAAGAACCTGTTCTTCTGGGATATGATTTCAAAAAAGACTATTTTTGCACCTCAGAACACAAACGGTCTAACAGTACAAAGAAATGAAAATCGACACCACACAAAACACCATCCTGACGGCTGCAAAGCAACTGTTTGTGCAATACGGCTACGAAAAAACCTCTATTAACGATATTGCCAAAGCCGCGCATAAAGCCAAAGGCACAATATACTACAACTTCAAGTCCAAACTTGACATTTTCAACGAACTACTGGAGATGGAGGTTGAAGCCATAATAAAAGAGCTGACCGACAAGCGCATTTACGCATCCACATCGGCATACCACCTGAGCGAGCGTATGAAATACTACCTGAGTCATAGGATGGAGGTGCTATATAACAGCCCGTTGTGCCGTCAAGCCATGATGGAGATGTATCAAGACAAGGACGAGGAACTGTGCGACAAGATAAAGGAAATACGGATGTATATCGACCACAAGGAAAGACGTTTCTTCTCGGAGGTGTGCAACCGTGGACGCAAAATCAACATACTGCCACGACAGGTCTCGCCCGATTCGTTTGCCGACATGATGATAATGGTATTAAAAAGCCTCGAATACCAGTTTTTCGTACAAGACAGATACAATGAACTCAAAAAGACCTACGACTATACACTTGAAGTCTTGGTATGCAACACTTTGAACTCAAGACATTCTTTATCACCTTTATAATATATACAACTATGAAAAAGACAGTTATTCTACTTTTATTCTTCCTCGCATTGCTGACATCGTGCCACAAGAAAGGCATAACACTCTTCGCGGGCGACTACTCCTACAAAATGTCGGGGTCGGTGGAACTGGCACCTGCCGAGGGTTCATCGCTCGAGCCAATACAACTTGACATCACCAACGAGATAGGAAACCTGCAAATCAGCAAGCTCGACAAGGAAGATGGCAGTGTCATGGTGGTGATGAATGCCTTGAATGGAGGGCTTTCGACAACCACAGCCTATTGCGATGGCAAAGAGATTGTTTTCGACGAGTTTGAACACCACTTGAAGCTGACCAACATAGCATCGGGCATCAACACCAACAGCGTTGTAAGCGTGGAGGCCGAAGGGGCTATGTACGACGACAACACCATCATACTCAATGTCAGTTTCTCGGGCGAACAGACCTATCTAGGCAACACCTACACCATACAAGGCGACGACATCACTATGGTAGCTTACCGTAACAACTAAATCGAATAAGATGCTCACAAACAACATAAAAAAAACAAACCAGCCCAAGCGTCTGAAGTGGACAGGACAAGTCCTTGCCCTCGTCATCTGCTTTTTATGCGCTTCATGCGGCAGAAACGATGCGGCCAACAACCAGCGTTCTGAACGCGAGGTGGCTGTCGGAGTGATGTGTGCTGACACCGCAAGCAGCACGACACGAACCGTCTATGTAGGCACCGCCGAGGAAAGCCGCTCCGTTGACATGACTTTCAAATATGGAGGCACCATCGACAGGATTACTGTCAAGGTGGGGTCTAAAGTTCGAAAAGGCGACTTGATTGCAAGTGTTTCATCATCCACGCTAAGCAACTCGCAACGCACAGCCCAGGCCACCCTGCAACAGGCCCGTGACGGCTATGAGCGACTGAAAAAAGTATATGAAAGCGGAAGTCTGGCTGAGGTGAAATGGGTCGAGATGCTTACCAACCTGGAAAAAGCTGAGGCTAATGCCGACCTTGCAAACGACATGCTTGCCGAGAGTTCCATGTACGCTCCTTTTAACGGCACAGTGACATCGCTTCATGCCGAGGTCGGAGAGAATGTGTCGCCATTGAAAATGGTGGCAAGACTCATCAGCACCGACGGAGCCGTAGTGAAGATTCCCGTCCCGGAAACGGAGATATCGAGAATACAGAAAGGCGACAGCGCATCGATATGCATAGCAGCCCTTGACAACAAGGCCTTTTCAGGCAAGGTGGTCGAAAAAGGCATGATTGCATCGCCCCTGTCACACACCTACGATGTGAAAATATCGGTCAGCGGCGACAACGGCGAGGTCTTGCCAGGCATGGTGGGACGTGTCACCCTCAACAGCGACATGAGAAAGGGCATCGTGATACCCGCCAACGCAGTGCTGATAGGCAACGAGTCGAAATTTGTGTGGACAGCGCAAAACGGACACGCCACACGCCGCAACGTGACTATTGACGGCTATGTGGGCACAGGCGTGATGATAAGCGATGGACTAAAAGTCGGCGACACCGTGGTGGTGGAAGGATACCAGAAAATCAGTGAAGGGATGAAATTGAAATGCAGGGTTAGAGAATGAAAAAGACGGAAGTTACAATAGAAGTTAAAGAAGAAGTTACAATAGAAGTTAAAAGTTAAAAATTGAAAGTTAGAAGTTAAATGGAGCAAAAACCCTTGCGTCGCTTTGCGCGTCCCCCCGTCATTGCGAGGAACGAAGCAATCTGGGGGTGCCGAAGGCGGGGGAGTTAAAGAGGAATAAAGAAAGGGAGTTAAATGAAGTAGAGACGCAAAATTTTGCGTCTGGGAGTTATAAAATGGAGTTAAATAAGGAGTAAATATAAGTAATTAAAATAAATGACCATGAAAAGAATATATATCCTTTTATTATTCGCTTTCCTAAGCGCTGGCGCTTTGCAAGCCCAATGGCGCGAACTGCACACTGGCGTGACCGAAAACCTCTACGACGTTTGCTGTGTTGACACCAACACCGTGTTTGTGTGCGGACACAACGGAGTGATACTTAAAACCGAGGACGGCGGCGAGACATGGCGGGAACTGTACCGCCAGGAAGGGCGTGAACTATGCAAAATAGCTTTTGCCAACCAGAATGTGGGCTATGCAGGCGGCAACGACGGTGCTGACAACGGCGTTCTGATGCGAACCACCGACGGCGGCGAGACATGGGAGGATGTGAACAACACGATAGTTTTTAAGAACGAGTATCAAAGCTATGTCGATTCCCATCATGTTTATAATGATTTTTATGACGACCTCTTTTCGTGCCATATGGGTTTATATCCAGTTTCGACAGATACTCTTCTCATATATCATAGTGATAAATTATACAAAAGCACAGATGGAGGAATGAACTTCGTTACTCAAGTATTTAATGGTTTTATAAATGCCGCTTATTTTAATGGCGATGTAGGTTTTGTTGTTCTTTGTATCTTAGATGTTAACGAATTCGAATTTGAATATGATGTTCAAATTGTAATCAATAAAACCATAGATGGAGGAGAAACTTGGACAGAAATATCCAGTTATCAAGGGGTAGGAAGTTTTTATGGGTTAGAATATTATTACGAGCATGACAACCATGTGGCAGCTTTTTTTACGAACAAAGAAAACGCCACTATATATACACACTCAAAGATAATTAGGACAACAGATGGTTTTCAGACATCGGAAGAACAAACGAACCAATTTTGGATGGCTTCTTTTATTGGTTCTTTTGATATGACCTTTTTTTATGAAAAATATGGTTGTGCTTTGTCTAATCTTGAACTTGACAAAGGAAATACCTATCATGTTTGCACAGCATGGATTACTTGTGATGGTGGTTTGACATGGGAAAATAAAAGTGGCCTGCCAGGTACATATTATTATTTATATTCCGTAGCCTCTGCCCCTGATACCTGTTTTTATATATCAACAGGCGATGGATTAGTGTATAAATATGGTGTCAACATGCCAATACAAGGGCTTAATGAACAAGAAAACGACACAGAGTTTGTCAACATATTTCCCAATCCCACACATGAGAATGTAACAATTGAAGGCAAGGAAATCAACAAAGTTGAAATATATGACATGGTTGGTAGAGAAGTGGTGTCTCAAACATATGCTTTAAACGACAAAATAGAAATGGACTTGTCTGATGTTCAAGATGGATTGTACATCATTAAGGTCTATGATAAGAATGGTTGTAATGAATTGAAAATAAATAAAATAAGGTGATCGAATTATGAAAAGTGTCGTGGCGTGTTACGACTTATAGGGCAAAATTTAAAAATCAGTCATGAAGGGTAAAAACGACATAATAAGCGGCAGCATACGCTATCAGCACATTGTTTGGCTGGTGGTGGCCGCCATTGTGCTGTTCGGCATATACGGCCTTGTTAAGATGAAGAAGGACGAGTTCCCTGCTTTCACCATCAGACAGGGCATAGTGGCTGGCGTTTATCCCGGAGCCACCACACAGGAGGTTGACGAGCAACTGACAAAACCGCTTGAACAATTGCTTTTCGCCATGCCAGAGGTGGACCGCAAAAACACCTATTCGGTGACGAAAGAAGGAATGTGCTACGTCTACGTCGGACTTGACCTGTCGGTGAAAGACAAGGACATGGCTTGGTCGAAGATAAGACATAAGCTTAACGAGGCCAAGATGCTTAAATTCCCCGTCGGCGTGCTTGCCTTAGTGGTCATCGACGACTTCGGCAACACATCTTCCCTGCTGATAGCTATGGAGTCGGACGACAAGACATACACTGAATTAAAAGAATACACCGACGACCTCACCAAACGCCTGCGCGACATTCCCGAAATGGGCAATGTTAAAGTGCAAGGCACCCGCGACGAGGAGATAGCCGTGACGATAGACCCAGTGAGGCTCTCCAACTACGGCATCAGCCCCAACACCCTGGCGCTGAAATACACAACACAAGGCCTGCTCACAACAAGCGGCAGCTACGAAGGCTCCGATTTCGACACGCCCCTCCACATAGTGAACCCCGTCTCCTCAGAGAAAGAGATAGAAGACCAGATTGTGTATTCCGACCCCTTGGGACAGGTGGTGAGACTGCGCGACATTGCCTCTGTCGAGAGAAGGTATAAAGAGTCGTCAACGGTGGTCAACTTCAACGGCAACAACGCCCTCGTCATCTCCGTCGAGATGCGCAAGGGCTTTGACATTGTGGCTTTTGGCGACAAGGTCGAAAAAGTCCTGGCACAGTTTGAGTCGAGTTTGCCCGACAGTGTCAAGATGTACCGCATCACCGACCAACCCAAAGTGGTGAGCAAATCGGTGATGTCGTTCCTCCGCGACCTGCTCATCTCGATGCTGGTAGTGATAGTGGTGATGCTGCTGCTTTTCCCCATCCGCACCGCACTGGTGGCAAGTTCCGGACTGCCAATATGCACAGCTGCTTCCATAGGATTGATGTATCTCTTTGGCATAGAGCTCAATACCGTGACACTCGCTGCCCTCATCGTCGTGTTGGGAATGATAGTAGACGACTCAATCATCAACATTGACGGGTATATTGAGAAGCTGCAACAGGGTTACGAACCTTTTGAGGCAGCCACAACGAGCGCAAGGGAACTGTTCATGCCCATGTTCATAGCCACGACGGCCATCACGGTGATGTTCTTCCCGATAAAAGTCCTCATCACGGGTCCGCTAGGCGACTTCGTGCAACTCTTCCCGTGGACTATTGCTTTCTCGCTGATGTCATCATTGGCATACGCCATGTTGGTGATACCCGCCTTGGAGATACATTTCATCAAACCAGAGACTGAGACACGCAAGCTTTGGCGTTTTGAACGCGCTCAACAGCGTTTCTTCACCATGTTGCAACGCGCCTACGACAAGATGCAAGGATTCTGTTTCCGACACCCTTACATCACTTTGTCGGTAGGTCTGGGGTCAATAGTGTTAGGTGTTCTGATGTTCCTGACCCTAAACGTGCAGATGATGCCCATGGCCGAACGCGACTGCTTTGCCATTGAGCTAAGACTTCCTTCAGGAAGCTCCATAGAAGCCACACAAAAGGTGAGCGACTCGCTACAACACCTGCTGCTTGCCGACAAGCGTGTCACCTCAGTGACGGCCTTCATTGGCGAGACGGCACCACGATTCCATGTCACCTATTCGCCAAGCATTCCCGCAAACAACCTATGCCAGTTCATAGTTAACACTAAGTCGAAAAAAGACACAGAAGACCTGCTCAAGGAGCTCGACGAACGTTATTCCTACTACTTCAACAACGCCCATGTGCGTTTCCGCCAGCTTGACTACCAAGCCGCAGCAACGCCAGTCGAAGTATATGTCTATGGCGACGACTACGCCGTCACAAGTGAGGTGGCAACGAAAATAAAGAATTACATGCTTTCACTTGATGACGAACTGCGATGGGTTCATACCGACTATGACGAGTTTGTCCCGACAATGCGCATCACCATGAAGCCTGAGGAATGCGCCAAGCTAGGCATCACAAAAGGGCTCCTCTCGCTCGACATGGCCACATCGCTTAACGGGCAACCACTTACAACACTATGGGAAGGGAAACGCAGCCTGCCTGTCAATCTATATACACAATCTTTCGACACAGCCATAACCGACATCAGCAACAGGCTTGTTCCCGCCACCGTACCAGGCGTTTGGGTGCCGCTGCGGCAGGTGGCCGACGTGACCCCAGAATGGCAACCCGCACAAATATCGCACCGCAACGGACGAAACCTTATCACCGTCAGCGCCGACATGAAGTTCTGGAAGCCGCAGACCGTGAGCATCAAGAAGATACAGAAGTTTGTCAACACCGAAATCCTGCCCGACTTGCCCGAAGGCGTAAACGTTGAATATGGCGGCATCACCTCGCTCAACGACCAAGTCATACCGCAAATTGCCATCAGCTTTGTGGTGGCCGTGCTGATACTCTTCTCATTCCTTGTGGCATATTTCAAAAAGATAAACATCGCCGCCCTCACCATGGCATCTAGTATGCTATGCCTTTTCGGAGCCTTCTTTGGCGAATGGCTCTTCGGTCTCGACTTCGGAATGACATCCGTACTTGGAGTGGTGAGTCTGATAGGCATCATCGTCAGAAACGGCATTATCCTTTACGAATATGCCGAGACCCTGCATAACGATGAACAACTAACCGCCAAGGAAGCCGCCATGAAAGCCGGCAGCCGGCGCATGAGACCCATCTTCCTCACCTCCGCGACAACAGCATTGGGTGTGCTGCCTATGATAATATCGCAAAACCCGCTATGGATGCCAATGGGCGTGGTGATTTGCTTCGGCGTGATGCTGTCGCAGGTGATAGTACTGGCCGTCACACCTGTGGTTTATTGGCAGCTGTTCAAGAAAAAAGGCGAGGAGAAACAAACAATCACTGCATCATGAAAAGAAGCCTTGTAACAATATTACTTCTGCTCGTTGCCACGATGCTGAAAGCCCAGACAGAGACACTCCGTCTGACTGTTGAGGAATGTGTCAACATGGCACGGGAAAACAGTGCAGACTGCAAAAATGCCACTCTAGCCATAAGCCGTGCCGAAGCCGTCCGCGAAGAAGCACGAGCCGCCTATTTTCCAAAGATATCAGCGCAAGCCCTGGCTCTGAAGTCGTATAATCCACTGATAGAGATTGGCATAGCAGATATTGACAACGCCTTGCTGCGTCAGTATGCATACGCCATCGCGCAAGAATACGGGGCCTTGTGGGGCGGCGACAAATCAATATCACTAAGCGACGGAGGATGGATGGCAAACCTCACGGCAATACAGCCCGTATACGTTGGAGGACGCGTTCGCAACAGCAACAAACTGGCCTCATTAGGAGTGAAAGCTTCACGGCTTCTGTCGCAAACCCACGACGACACCGTGAGTCTGCAAACCGAGACACTATGCTGGACTCTTATAGCCTTGCAAGAGAAGTCACAGACTATTGAGATGCTTTCTACTTTGCTCGACACCTTGCAGAAGGACGTTGTTTCGGCTTCCGAGGCAGGACTCATCACACCTGCCGCCCTCACGAAAGTAAACCTGAAAAAAAGCGAGTGCGAGCTGAACCGCAAGAAACTCAACGACGGCATAACCCTCTTGAAAATGGCTCTGGCTCAGAGTCTGGGCATCGACGACTGGACTTCTATCCACCTCACCGACACACTAGGCGGAGAACTCCCCCCAGACAACTATCTCTGTGATGCCAAAACCGCTGTTGAAGCACGTAACGAGACACAGTTGCTTAATATTTCTGTGGAAGCCCAGCAGCTGCAAAAACGCCTGACCATAGGAGAGGCGCTTCCTTCACTGATGATCGGAGGCTGCCTCAACTACCACACCTTCCTCAACACCCCGTCAAAAAACATGGTAGCATTTGCCTTGCTGCGGATTCCCATAACCGACTGGCATAGTACCGCATTCCGCATAAAGCAACAAAACATCGATATCGAAGCCGAACAAAACAAACGCAACGACCTTGTTGAAAAGATGACTTTACAGACCGAGCAGGCATGGTTCAACCTGCAACAAAGCTGGTTGCAGATAGAACTGGCGCAAAAGAATGCCGACGACGCCGAGCAGAACCTCAAGACCACACAAGACTTCTACAGCGCTGGCATGCTGCCTTTGTCTGACCTGCTCGAAGCCCAGACCTTATACAAAAACGCCATGGACGAGTTGGCTGACAGCCGCGCCAACTACCGCATCAATATGCAAAAGTATAAACAACTTACACCATGATAATCTGCTGTTAAGTGTCTAAAAAAGATAGTTAGCAGCAGATAATAGCAAACAATCATTCATTTCGATTATTCATGTTTGTTATGGAATCTATGATATGCCTAAACATCAATGTGGTTTCATACTCCATATTTATCTTTTGTTTCGTGTTCTCAATAACGTTTTGTTCAAAGAAAATCACATCTTTGGTAAGAATCTCCCTTTTATATTCATTCATATCTATGGCGTCAATAATCTCTTTTGCTTCTGATATACGTTTCTCTCTAATGTAAATCGTAGCAAGATTGAAATACGGATTAAGGAAATTAGGGCTGATTCTTACTGCTTCTTTCAAGTAAAATTCCGCTTTCTCGACATTGTTTTTGACAAAGTACTCACCAAGACCAAGGTCGTTGAGGTTTTCTTTGCAGAATGGAGCGTTCTTATAGGCCAATCTATAACTGCTGACTGACTGAGTATTTCCCATCAAACTTTGCGCTTTCCCTTTGTACCAATGTATGGGAACGCCTATTGGATCAATGGTATAAAAACGAGAAACAGCTTTGTCGCTATATTTTTCCACCTCCCTCCAATTTTTCAACCGCATATATCCTTGCATATAACACGTGTTGCGCTCGCCTCTCATCCTGACAAAACCCAACACCACCATTGCTATGCTTACACTCAAAAACAAAAAACTCCACTTTGAGCTTATCTTGAATGACACACTTTTTTGCGAAATGAAATAAAATAAAAAAGCGGTAATTACACCTTTCCAAACGATATGTTCAATACGAACACTGGGGAAATCAAATATGGCATTGGCATGGTAGCCAACGAATATGGCCAAAATCACCGCTCCGAAAAAGAATTCTCTTTTATCCTCTAATTGAACTATTATGAAAAATGAACTTGTCACAATAAAACACAATAAAACAATAAACAACAGGAAGATGATATATCCTCCTTCCGACAAAGTTTCAATAAATTCATTATGCGGATAAATAAACGTGATGTTCCACACATCGGCACGGTAAAGTCCTTTAAGTCCCGCATCGGGAAACGCGATTTTCCAGTTTCCAATGCCACAACCGTTCATAGGATGCTTGTCAACAATATTGTAGCTTTTCCCCCACACCAAAAATCTTTCCGAAAGAGATGATGTTCTCAGAAAACTTTTTTCTATCTCGTTTTTTTCGTTAGCGACTGGTATTGAATAATGTGTTGTCAAGCGAAGAATGAAAGTGAAAGACAGATAGGTAATAAGCACTAACACGCAAAACACGGAAGTCCGAGCTTTAAATGAGCAGGCTGCATTTCTCTTGTGTGCTATATAAATGATTAGAAAGACAATAACAGCTACCAGAAGTCCGAACAAAGCAGCCCTTGATTTCAGAATAATCACCAAGATGGTCGCAACAGAAAAATAGGTTACTGAAATGGCTTTTACTATTTTGTTATCCCACTTGAATACAACAGCAAACATAAATCCTGAAATCATCAGCAATATTGACGAAAACAGGTTTTTATGCCCGTTTATGCCACTAACGTTGTAAAGCTGGCCAATACTGAAATCTTCTATTCCCGATATTTGCACAAAAGCGACAATCACATAGACTGTCACTATAATCGCACCACTAATCCATAATGTTTTAAGGGCATTTTCCTTGTTGTTTGCTATATAATTATAAGCCACAAGAGTGACAAACAGCATTATGATTTTCTTTGAGAAGGCAAAAACCGATTCACCTAAATTAACGCTCCATGCTATAGATAATAGAAATAGCAGTATCAGTGATATATACAGCCCGCTAACCAATTTGCTTGGAAGTAAAAACCGCTTTCTTCTGACAAGGGCGTAAACAAACAGGAATGACATACAAATTGTAACAGTAATAAACCTGATGATGTGGCTGTTGTCGTAAAGATTAGACCAACACATAACGCACGACAAATCCATCAACACTACGGCGGCGATTTTTTCTGCAAGCTTCATAGTTAGGAAGTTTTCAGATAAAAAGCAAGCCAGAACCTTGTGTGGAACTGGCTTTACTTAGTTAAACATGAAATTATTATTTTGCCATACCTGTGACTTCGGCAGTAGTACCATAATAATAGTCAGAGTAATAGCTCCCGTTGGTGATATGGATGAGGTGGTATTTGCCATCGGTTGTCTTAGTGCCAATAACTGTGTTGAAAGTTTGTGTGGGAGCACCGTCAACGTTGAATTCTTTCCATTGAGTGATTTCAGTGGCACTTTCAAATGCAGCATTCTTTTCGGACTCTGTTGTAACGTTTGCATAAACTCCCGAAGGGAAGCCATACATTTTTACGCCGGAAGCAGGAGTTATTGTGGCATAGACAGCTTTTGAATAGTTGCCGTACCATTCAAGACCGAACTGATAAACTCCTGTAACAGTTCCTCCACCAGTACGCATCCACAAGAACGAGGTCTCGTAAAGAGGATGGTCAGCTATTTTTATTGTAACGGAAGCCGTATTTGCTTTGCCAGCCACATCGGTAACAGTGGCGATAACCTTGAATGTTTCGCCGGCATTGCCCGTAAATTGAAGTTGGTATTCCCTTTCGTAAGCGATTGTAGTCACCTCATCTGTGTTAGAATATGCTATTTCATCGTTGATAATAACATCGAATTTAACCAATTTCAAATCTTTGTTTGTATCGGTGTTTGAATTAGCCCTTATTGTAAAAGTCACGGTTTCACCCGACTCGGCAGTCATTTTGTCTGCTTGTAGACTGATTGTAGGAAGACCTGCAAATGATATTGTCTCAAAACTGACGACATCACCATAATAAGTGTTGCCATTCTTTGTCACTGCATAAGTGCGGGCATAATAGACGATTCCTTCCTGCAAGTTGGTGAGTTTGCAGCTGAAGTTTGTCAAATCGCTGTCAGCGGTTTTGATTTTGTCATTGGTGGTAGGATTGGCAGAAGTGCCGTAACACACTCCGAGCTCGTCCAAACGGACACTACTGTTAACCTGGCCGCTCACAATAGCGGAATTGTTTGTTATCTGTGTCGCCTCTTCGGTGTAAAGTTTTACTGTTTCTTTCTTGCAGCCTGCGCCCAAAAGAATTATTGCAAGAAGCAACATTCCTGATTTTAATTCTTTTCTTGTCATATCTTTTTTTTATTGCAAAAAATCCCGCCGCAGGAGATCCTCTTTTGGCAGGATTATCATTGTTCAAAAAGCAGTTCTTATTTTGCTTCAAGTTCGTAGCTTACCGACCATGAATCGGTATCAGTATCCGTGTAGCCGTCTTCAGTTTCTGTGTATATTTCTTTGGCTTTTCCTGAGACAACAAGATTTTTATTGTCAAGCTGATCAATATCTAAGGTGTATATAATTTCCCAGGAGTCAGACCAACCAGATCCACTCTCACTACCCTCAAGGTCGCCACCTTTTATTATTAATTCATTCCCATCAATAGACCATTTGGCAGTCACTTCTTGTTCAAAATACGATAAATATCCAACAAATGTTCCATTCTCTTTGAACGTCCATGTTTCACCAATTGCATTTTTGTCGTTGTAGCCATCTTCCTTGGCATAGGTTATCTTCCATTTCCCTTCAATCTTTTTCTCTTTTGTGCATGACGAAAAGCACATAATCATCGCTACAGCAGCGATTAAAGTCAAGCGTAACATTTTCTTCATTTTTATTTCGGCGGTATTTATCCTGTTGCCTGCAGTTCATGTTAGTGAATTGTTTAATTTTTCACAAAATTACCCACTTCACAATTTCAGCAAGTCAAAACATTGTAACTATATTGGACACAGTATCCATTTTGGTTACACATCTCCATTAAACTCCTCCGAAAGGTCTTTGAAGAAATCGTAATTCAAGGCTTCGGATATTCTTCTTAGCAGGGCGATGTCTATATTGTCCTTACGGAAAATCTTGTGCATGTTCGGGCGGGTACAACAGATGTCAACGGCTAACTTTGTAGCCGTTACACCCTGCCTCCGCATCACCTCTTTTATATGTTGCCCAATGTGCATAAGAAAAGCGTGGAATTAAATCTTGCTTGACATTCAGGGTTACCACGCCCCAGCTATCAACAAATCATTCCACGCCGTACTACGACGGCACTTGGCGACTTGTCCTTGATAGCTGTTTTGTCCTCTTTCGAGAACGGGTGGTAATTTGAATGTCAAGGACAGCGCAAAACGCTATCAGTTATTACTATGTATTTCTATTCTATCTTACAATTATTCTTTTTAAGTTTGATAATCAATATATTATGTTTAATATAGTATCAAAACAGCAGTTTTGGTATGCCCGCGACGTGGATGCCGCATCAAGTGCGGCATGACACGTTTCGGAGCAGTTTTTACTTCTGTATCGCTGCAATACCAGGCAGCACTTTGCCTTCGATGGCTTCGAGCAGAGCTCCGCCGCCAGTGGATACATAGCTCACCTTGTCGGCAAGACCGAACTTGTTGATGCACGACACGGTGTCGCCACCGCCTATCAGCGAGTAAGCACCGTTCTTGGTGGCCTCAACAACAGCATCGGCAAGTGCACGCGAGCCCTTGTCGAAGTTATCCATCTCGAACACGCCGCAAGGGCCATTCCAAAGGATGGTGTTGGAGCCTTTCACCACAGCAGCAAAAGCCTCACGGCTCTTGGGGCCGCAGTCCATTGCCGACCAGCCCTCAGGGATGTTCATCGAATCGACAATCTGAGTGTTGGCATCATTTGCGAAAGCGTCAGCAGCCACCTCATCGGTCGAGAGAACGAGGTTCACGCCACGTTCCTTTGCCTTGGCGATGATGTCAAGGGCAAGCTCTAGCTTGTCGTCCTCGCAGATGGAGCTACCAATCTTACCGCCTTGAGCCTTCTTGAAGGTGTAGGTCATGCCGCCGCAAAGGATGAGGTTGTCGACCTTGGTGAGCAGGTTCTCTATTATCTCGATCTTTGTTGACACTTTTGAGCCACCCATGATAGCGGTGAAGGGGCGTTTGATGCTGTTCATCACCCTGTCGACAGCGGCCACTTCTTTGGCCATCAGGAAACCGAACATCTTGTGGTCGGCATCGAAGCAGTCGGCGATGAGGGCAGTGGATGCATGGGCGCGGTGAGCGGTGCCGAAAGCATCGTTGATGTAGTAGTCGCCATAGCTGGCAAGTGTCTTGGTGAACTGTTTCTGCGACTCCTTAAGGGCTTTCTTGGCCTCGTCGTAGCCAGGCTCGCCTTTCTCAATGCCACGCGGTTTGCCTTCTTCCTCGGCATAGAAGCGGAGGTTCTCGAGCAGCACTATCTCGCCGTCTTTCATGGCAGCGACAGCATTGGCGGCTTTGGTGCAGTCGTCAACGAAAGTAACGTCACGGCCAGCCAGCTCAGCCAGGTGAGCCACTATGGGCTTCAACGAATACTTCGGGTCGGGATTTTTCTTAGGACGGCCCAGGTGCGACATGAGTATCACCTTGCCACCATCGTTAACAACCTTGAGTATGGTGGGCATAGCAGCACGCATACGAGTGTCGTCGGTGATGTTGAAGTTCTCGTCGAGCGGAACATTAAAGTCAACGCGTATAACAACACGTTTGTTTGAGAAATTGGTTTGTTCAATTGTTGCCATAATGTTTATTTATTTGATAATTATTTGTTTATTTTCAGTATTACTAATTCCCCCTCTCAAAGGTGGTTAGGGAGTGTTATTGTAAAAATCCTCAGACTCCCCCGCCTGCGGCACCCCTTCTAAGAGGGGGCGAAGGTATAATCATATTTATTGCCTTGGGTATAACTTCAAAGTCGAACGGCGAATTGGTCAAGGTCTCCCCTTCTGTCTCAACCATCAGCGAGTGTGGCGGGTCGGAAGTAATACGTACTTTGTTGCCTTGGAAATACTTCACCTCTTTCATCTTGTCGACAAAAGTGCCGTCATAGAGGTTTGTGGCATTGGTGAAAAACTTGAAAATCGACACTTTGCTGACCACTGTCATGTCGAGAAGACCATCGTCAGGCACAGCCTTGGGCAACATCTTCATGCCACCGCCATTGAAGCAACAGTTGCCAACCGACAGGCTCAACACAGGCTCGTTGAAGACTTCTTTGCCTTCAACCTCAATCTTCACATTGCAATATTTGTGTTTCCGCAGCCCCTTTATCAAGCACAACAGATAGTGTATCTTGCCACCTTTCCCCTCAGCCTTGAGTTGATTCACCTCCTGACACACGGCACTATCCAAACCTGCTCCCGACGAGTTCAGGAAAAAACGAACCTGCGGATTGCCATCGTTATAATAGGTGACTTTGCCAATATCGTGCAAAAAGGTGAACTCCGACTTTATGATTTTTGCAATTTCCTTGTAATCGTACGGAAAGCCAAACATTCTAGTCCAATCGTTACCTGTTCCCACGGGTATCACGCCGACTTTAATCCCGGAAGGCGGAACAACATTCTGTGAAAAGATTCCGTTTATGACTTCGTTATTGGTTCCATCACCGCCAATGGAAATGATTTTACGGTAGCCTCCTTCCACGATGCCTTTTCGGGCTATCTCTATGGCATGACGCTGATACTCTGTCAACTGAGCGTCAAAATCAAAGCCTTCGTCAACAAGAACCTTGTTGATAAGAGGCCAATCACGTCCACCCTTGCCCGTTGCAGCATGCGGATTCACAATAACCAACCATTTATCGTTGACATCCATAGTCAGGTAGAAGATTAATCCAACGCTTCAAAGGTACAAAAATTTATAAGATGGCGAAAAAAAATATGATTGATTTTGCCATCTTGGTGTCACGTGTCTTGCAATCTCAAAAATCGAGCTGTGGAACTTCGTTCTTCTTTGCCAAAACGAAAGGCATGCCTACAGACCTTGCCCCTGCCCCGTCGGTATCGTCGCGGTCGCCCACCATGACGCAGTCGGATGGCTGCTCACCTATGGCCTCACAGAGCGCAAGGAACGACTCTTTGCAGGGTTTCAGCCCACCAAGACCTGGAGCGTCGAAGTAGTAATCGACAAGCGAGAGGTCAAGCCCCAACGCCTCGAGTTTCTCTTTCACGCAGTTGTAGTCGGAGAAGACAACGACCTTTATACCTTTTTGTTTCAGACTTTTAACCGTATCCAAGACCCAAGGATTGAGATGATAATGCTTTTCAAGGATGCGGGTCATGTCGTGCATATAATAGTCGAAATACCACTTGCGGGCAGTTTTGTTGCCAAACTCGTTGAAGAATGCGTTGTAAAAACCTTCTTCGCTACCGAAAAACTTGCCTTTTATGCGGCTGCGGGCGTTGCGTTCCTTTTTCAGAGTCACAAGCCTACCACGAAGAAACTGCTTCAGAATGAGGTACAAAGGCAGACCGGACTTGTCGAACAAAGTCCCATCAAGGTCAAATATCACAGCTTTTGGGGTAGTCATGTGTACAAACTTTCTCTTTTAAAAACAGCTGCAAAATTACACTTTTCTTTTGGATTGCCCAAATAAAAATATTAAACCGCGTGACACGAGACTTCGTGACACGCGGTCTTGTCTTAGTCATTGTGGCAGAAAGCCGTTATTCCACCACCAGTTTCTTGAACTTCTCGTGACGTTTCTCGTCCTGCAAAAGCAGATTCAGCTTGAACTGCCCGTCGCGCAAACCCTCAGCGATGCACTGTGCCTTGAAGGTCTCGAACGAATTCCTTTGCAGACGGTGTGTGACAGGGTCTTTCACGCGCAGCGAGTCACGCTTCGACTTGTACTCCTGGTTGTATTCCTTAAGCAACTCATCAACACGATGCGTGAAGCGTTCCGCCTCCTCTTGCGAAGTCCCCTGATCGGCAAACTCATAATAGAAACGGTAAGCCGAGATGTCAAGGTCGGCAAAACCTATAAAGAAATCAAGAGGCATCTTTAGCTCGGCCTCGGTAGCCCTGACGGCCTCGATAAACTGGCGTTCGTGCAGCTTCTCGCCCGTCATGGTGACGATGCCGTTGACCTTCTGTATCAGGAAGATGGAGGGCGTGTCCCAATAGCGCGGACCCACCTCAACAAGGTCGTTCATGTTGTAGCGGTACAGTCCAGCGTATGTGGTGACGTATGTGACATAACGCTTGCCCGTCACAAGCTCGTCCATCTGCAGGAAGCGTTTCTCGGTATCGGGCTTGTCAATGTCCTCTTCAGGCACAAACTCGTAGTAGTGCATGTGCGGACAGAGCACGGTGTTGCTGGTGTCGTCAATCACAAGTCCGAAGCGGCATTCCGTCGAGTAGTAGGAAAACTCTTGGTGGAACATCTGCTCGGGGAACGAATCCTTGAACTTGTCGAGATAGACCTTGGTATTGCCGCATTTCCAAGTGGTAAGCAGCTGGAAGTCAGGCCAATAATGCTTTGGCAGCACGGTACCGTATTTCGCTTTCAACGCACGCAACTCGGCAGCCCGTTCGGGATTGGGCTTCATGAAAGGCTTGAACGACTCGCGAATCCTCTCAGGAACATTCATGTTGGCGTTAAGCGTGCCTTTCTCGATGTCTTCAACATATTGGTCGAAATACTCGTTCACGTTGTTTTGCATCTCAACGATGGTTGAGGGGTTGGCGGTGATGATGAGTGTGGTGTTGTGCTCAATGCCGAAACGCATTATTGAATAGTAACGCGCTGTGTAGTCCTCTATCTCATAAATGGTGAAGGGATAAGGCGACAGGTCTTTCATCCATTGCGGACAGTCACGCTGGGCAAAACCTGAGATGGAGCCGCAAATGGTACCGTCGGGGGCATAACCCTCAATAACCTTGCCCACAATGCTGACCAGCCTTCCGGCAAACACCTTGCGACGGTTGCGTATCATGGTGAAAAGCCAAGCGAGGTTCATCTTGCCATAGACATCCTTCAGATAACGATATGTTATTGGCACCCATTTGGGCTCTTTTGTCGTTCCCGAGGTGGTGGCGTAGAGTGCAGGCTTGCCTGGAAACAGCACATTGGCCTCACCGTTCTTATGCCGCTCCACGTAAGGACGCAAGTCCTCATAGTCGTTGGCTGGGACAAACTGCTGATACAGTCTGTGCAACTCGTTGAGGTCTTTTGCTTTCAATATGTCGGCGAAATGATGTTCTTGTCCATAGACAGTGTCCTTTGCGATAGTGAGTATCTCGCGGAGGGTCTTCTCCTGATGCTTCATCGGACTTTTGGCTGCCTTCTTGAACGAGAGGTATTGCAGTCCTCCGGCCACGCCGAGCAGGAAATTGGGGATGATAGGGGCTTTGAGTGATTCCATGGTGTTGATCTGTTTAATTGTTAAGATGTTAAAACGACGATCTGGTCATAGTCATAGTCATTCTGCATTCTGACTCCTGTCTTCTGAATTATGACTTCGGGACACGGGAAACGCGAAACAAAAAAGGCCAATGGCAAGCCATCAGCCTTTTTCAGTGTTTTTCGTTATTCGACAACCAGTTTCTTGAATTTCTCGTGACGTTTCTCGTCCTGCATGAGCAGTTGGAGCTTGAATTGACCATCGCGGGCACCTTCGGCGATGCATTGTGCCTTAAAGGTCTCGAACGACTCAGGTATCAGTCGATAGGTCTCCGGGACCTTCAAACGGAGCGAGTCACGCTTAGTCTGATATTCCACGTTGATGTGCTTCAATTTTTCGTCAACCACCTCGGTGAACTTCTCGGCCTGCTCTTGGGTCACACTGCGGTCAGCGAACTCATAGTAGAAACGATAGTTCACAATGCTCATGTCGGCAAAACCCACAAAGAACTTGGTCATCAATCCAGTCTCGGCCTCTGCCTCATGGACAGCTTCAATGAACTGGCGCTCATGCAACTTCTCACCTGTGATGGTGACGATGCCGTTCACTTTTTGTATCATGTGGACGGTAGGCGTGTTCCCGAAATTGGGGCCAACCTCAAGCAGGTCGTTCATGTTGTAACGGTACAAGCCAGCATACGTGGTCACAAACGGGCAATAACGCTTGCCTTCCTTCAGTTCGTGCAGTTGCAGATAGGTCGGGTTCGGGTTGTCGAGGTCAGCCTCGTCGATGAACTCATAGTAGTGGAAGTGCGGGAAAAGCACAGTGTTGAGTGTGTCGTCAAGCACAAGGCCGAAACGGCACTCTGAGCTGAAATATCCGAATTCCTGATGCAACATTGTTGACGGGAACGAATCCTTGAACTTGTCGAGATAGACCTTGGTGTTACCGCATTTCCAGGTGTTGAGTATCTGCATGTTGGGCCAATAGTGCTTGGGCAGCACTCTTCCATATTTCTCTTTCATGGCGCGAAGCTCGGCAGCACGCTGTGGATTGGGTTTCAGGCAAGCCTCAAGCTCTTTGCGTATATCGGGGTCGATGTTAAGGTCTTGCTTCAGCGTTCCGTTCTCAATATCAGTCACATAGTCATCGTAAAACTTATTCACGTTGTTCTGCAGCTCAACAATGGTTGACGGGTTGGCAGTGACGATGAGGGTGACATCCTGCTCTATGCCCATACGCATCAGCACATAGTAGCGGGCGTTGTAGTCGGCGATGCTGTATACACATTGCGGGTTCGAATAAAGCACCTTGACGAAGTTGGGGCAGTCGCGCTGTGTCACGCCCGACACTGAGCCAAACACTGTGCCGTCAGGAGCATAGCCTTCAATACATTTGCCCACAATCGACAGAATCTTGCCGCTGAACACCTTGGGTTTGTTCTTGATGAAGTTGAACAGCCACACCTTGGTCATCTTGCCGTAGATGTTGCTCAGATATTCTTTTGTGATGGGTATCCATTTAGGTTCCGACGTTGTTCCTGAAGTGGTGGCATACAAAACCGGCTTGCCAGGGAACAATATACCGGACTCGCCATTCTTGTGGCGCTCCACGTATGGGCGAAGGTTCTCATAGTCCTGTGCCGGCACCTTTTCCTGATAACGGCGATAAAGCTCGGTATCGTCTTGTGCCTCAAGTATGTAGGCAAATTCATGTTCTTTGCCGTAAACAGTGTCTTTTGCATATTCGAGTATGCCGCGCAGTGTGGCCTCGCTGGTTTTACGAGGATTCTTTGTGGCACTCTTCAGTTTCAGATACTGGATTCCGCCTGCCATCCCAAGGAGGCTGTTGGCGACTAACATTCTTTTCAGTTCCATTTTCTATCTTTTGGTTTTCAATTACATATCACAATTAAGCGACAAAGGTAGAAAAAAAAGTAAATATACTTACAATTTTTCTGCTTTTTTCGTAAAATAATATAAGAAAACAACAAGTGTCTTATTGTTTATCGTCTTCAACTTCCTTGTTATCAGACTCTTGATCTTGTTGCGCAGAATCGTCGGGCTGGCCCTCCTTGTATTTGAAACGTCTGATTTTCTGAGTGGCAGTCTTCTCAAAAGGCTCTTTCATGGCTTCCACCTCGCCTATCTTAGAGTTTTTGTTGACGGCTTTGTTCACGAATTCAAGTACCGACTTCTTCATGGCTTCAAGTTTCTCGAAGAACTGGTCTTCGGTCTCTTGGTTCCAATCAATTAGGTTCTCGTCGAACTTGACAAGAGCAACCAACTTGCCGTTGCGCTCAACCACAAGCGACTCGTCGATGCCCTCCATATTATTTATAACCATCTCTATCTCCTCGGGATAGATGTTCTCGCCCGAAGGTCCAAGTATGGTATTGTTGAGACGACCTTTTATATAATAATATCCATCCTCGTCAACGGTGGCGATGTCGTTGGTGTGGAACCAGCCATCCTCGTCAAGTACTTGAATGGTACGTTCCGGGTCCTTGTAGTATCCAAGCATGACGTTGTCGCCACGGCAAACTATCTCGCCTTCGCCGGTTTCAGGATTCTGGTTGTCGAGTTTTATCTCCACTTTATAGCTCGCAATGCCTATTGAGCCAACACGTTTGCGTTTGTTAACCAGCACATTGCATACCAAAGGAGCCGTCTCGGTAAGGCCATATCCGACAGCATACGGGAAGTGGCATTTTTTGAGGAAAGTCTCGACTTTTGTGTCTATCTTCGAACCTCCAATGCCGAAGAAACGCAACTTGCCGCCAAAGGTCTTCAGCAAACGTTGCCCTATGAAAAGATAGAGCAGCGACGGCATGTGTTCTTCCATCCAACGCAAGGCTCGGCTCTTTTGTATTGTCGGCACTATGCTGTTATGGTATATCTTCTCCATGATGAGAGGTACTGAGAGCATCACAGTGGGCTTCACTTTCTTCATGGCCGGTATAAGTATGGACGGAGTAGGTGGACGCTGTATGTAATAACAACAAGCCCCCACATAGAACGAGTAGAAACTCGACACACACATTTCGTATGCGTGAGCCATTGGCAAAATAGAAAGGAAGCGGTCTTTTGCATAGCATGGCTGTGCCTTGAACGAAGCTGTCAGGTTGTGGCAGATGTTGCGATGGCTCAGCATAACGCCTTTTGCCTTGCCCGTCGTTCCCGAGGTGTAGATGATGGTGGCAAGGTCGTCGGGTTGCGGTTCTTTCACCCAGCCATCGCATTGAAAGTCCTCCTTGCGCCGCTTGATGAACTCCAAAGTCTCAATATCAACAACGAGTTTAAGTTTGTCGCGGCACTCGTCGCTAAGTTTGCTCATCAAACGCTGTGAGATGAATATGACTTTTGTCTCAGAGTGATTCAGTATGTTTGTCACCTCATTGACGGAGCTATCGGGAAGGATTGGGACAGCGATACGGCCGTATGAGACAGTGGCGAAAAATGCCAATGTCCAGTTGGGCATGTTCTGCGAAAGAATAGCCACCTTGTCGCCGGCACGTATGCCGAAACGAGAAAGCCTTGCAGAGAGCTGGTGGCATTTCTGGCGGAAACTGTCGTATGTATATTCCTGCCCGCCTTCCACAAAACTCGCCATCTTGCGGTCGGCATAGTGGGTAGTGCTGTAGTCGAACACCTTGCCGAGCGTGGTGCAGAACATCTCGCGCTCCTTGTTGGCTACCTTATATTGATTTTTCAATTTTTTCTTTTTTTCTTTCATGACTCGCCTAAATTATAACCATCTTCATGAAAACCGTGCAAATTTAAACTTTTATAGTATTCGTATAGATTTCTCAGGTCAGTTTTTTCATCGTCGGTGACTTCAATCTTCTCGCCCTTACCCACCTGTTTAGTCCTCCAGTCAAAGAAAGTGCCATATACGACAGCGCCCGTTTTCTGCGCTATCAGGCGATAGCCAGTTTTCCAATGCTTGGTCGCCTTGCGGGTTCCTTCGGGCGAGATGCCGAAATGAAACACCTCTTCCTCGTTCATAATCTTTATAAGACTCATCACCGCCGAGGTGGCGCTTTTTCTGTCAACAGGAACAGCTCCGCAGGCACGCAGTATGCTACCCAAGGGCCAGAAGAAAAATTCTTTCTTGATCATGATATGGGCCAATCTTCCGAACTGGGCATAACTGAGATAACATATCAAGAAATCGAGAACCGAAGTATGCGGCGCACCTAATAATATAACCTTTGGCTCGGTAGCCGGGCCGCTGACCGTACGCCATCCCATACGACGGAGCAGCCAACCGCAAAATTTTGCCCAACGAGGGCCTACACTGTTTTTCACTTTACTCATATCCGATGCTCATCTTAAAAAAACGCGGCAAAATTACGTGCTACTTTAATATTCTCGGAAAAAAATGTCACATGTGACAATTTTTGGGACAAAAATTGCGTTTTTAGGGATAAAATGACGAAATGGGTGACGAAAAAAGATTTTTTGTATCTTTGTCACCCGAAAAATGTGACTAAAATAATACTTTATTACGATGAATCAGGTGCCTAAAATAATTTTCCGCCTGAACGGATACTTGCTTCACATGCTTGCCGTGCCTTTCCTGACATTAGGCTTTTTTCTACTTTTCAAGCCGGCAATAGGCTTTGATATGGAAACACTCTCCGAACACAGCTACTCGTTCCATATCACTATGATGTCTTGCATACTGCTTGGAGTTTTGGCAATCACGCGCTCGCTGCTGTTCGGATTCAACAATAAGATTAGCCTCAACTGGAAGCATTATATATCGATAATAGGTGCGGAGGTCCTTGTCACAACGGCTTTCTGCGCATTGTATCTCTGGCTCGTCTCACACCGCGAGCAGGCCTATTTCGACTGCTTCGGATGGATTTTGATTTATGCCACCTTCATCAATGTGATGTTCGACAGCATTTTAGACCTCTATTTCGTGAAAGCCGACAAAGACGAGCGTTTCCACGACTCACAATTTGCCCAAAGCGGCAAGATACGCTTCCTTGACGACAAGAACAGCCTTAAACTCATTGTAGCCGTAGAGTCGCTGCTACACATCAAGGCCGATGAGAACTACCTGAAAATATGCTACTTAGATAACGGCAAGATAACAAACTACACCTTGCGAAGCTCGATGAAACGCATAGAAGAGTTGTGCGAGAAAAACGGCATCATGCGCTGCCACCGTTCATATTATGTGAACAAAAACCGCATCAAAGTGCTGCAAAAAGACAAGGACAACATCTACGCCATACTCGACGAACCTGCCTCAGAAAGGATTCCCGTAAGCAAAAACTACTACGACCGACTCTCGACACTGCTATAACCGCAAGTCACAAGAATCTAAAGCCTTAACCCGGTCATTGTCATTCATTCTGTCTCCTGTCTTCTGAATTCTGAATTCTGTCTTCAAAAAAACACGGGACTGCGGGACACGAAACGCGAGTATCGTTTTAACTTCCCTTTAACTTCTATCGTAACTCCCATTCTGACTTCTGTATCCAGAAACAAAACTGATCACGGTATTCTCAGCCCCATGCGTTCGCCGTCTTTCCAAGAAATACCCACTTCTTCAGTGTTATTGTCACCTATTTTCATGCACGCAGCCGTTATAGCCCATTTCATTGACTCGCGTAACCTCTCACGAACCATTTTGTCGTCGGTGGTTTTGATGTAACTATAGGCCTCGACAGACCATACAGGTTCAGACGTCTTGTTGTTGTAAGCGTTGATGACGCAACCATAATCATACTGGAAATTAGCTTCCTCGGAAGTGGTACTGCTGCTGTATGTGTTTGTACGGGTGTTACTGTTCGAACTTGACACTGTGGCCGACGAACCAGAGTTGTTCTGGGAACTCACCACCGACACGGAAGCCCTGTTTGAGTTGTTGTTTGAATAGGTGCTGCTACTGCCATACGTAGATGTTTTGTATCCCGCAAACTGTTTCTCGCCAAAATAATAGCCAAACTGTATGTACAACTTAGCATTTTGAGCATTCGATTCAACATAACCACGCTCTCTCAATCTTGTATCCAAAACCTGCTTGTATTCTTGGAACTGGAAATAGTTGGCATACAAAGAAGAGTCAATAGGCTCGACATAATAGGTCATCGCACCGGGAGATGTTCCGTAAGAAGTGACGACACAAGTGTATCTGCATTCAGTAAAACAAATTCCTGCCAGCATTACAGCGATGACAATCCATATCCTTGACATGTTTTTAAAAGTACTCATTTTATTCTTCCTAAATCCGTGTCGGGCGCAACTTTTAACTGAATAACGACAAAACCGTCGCAAAAAAATACGAGCAAAAAATACGAGTTTTTTGGAAGAAACAAACTTAACCAAAAGAAAAAACTCATTTGTATCAAATGTAACACTTTATCACACCAGGTAATACTATTTTTGCGTGTTGAAAATGAATAATCAAACTCAAAAATAGACAGAATCATGCAATTTCATCCTGAAAAATGTCGCATTCCCGACGAACCCAACCGCCCTTTCATTGACGAGGACGAGATATGGGACTACATCAACAAGACCGTCAGCACACCCGAGCGCGTGCACGAGATAATACAGAAGTCGCTCGACAAGCAACGCCTCACCATGGAGGAGACGGCAGTGCTGATAAACACCACCGACCCAGCACTTGTTGAAGAGATAAAAGAAGGTGCACGCGAGCTGAAACGCCGTGTTTACGGCAACCGCATCGTGTTGTTCGCCCCTCTATATGTGGGCAACTACTGCGTGAACAACTGCAGCTACTGCGGCTTCCGCTCGTCAAACAAGGAGCAAGTGCGCACCACCCTCACCGACGAAGAGCTTGTGCACAATGTTGAGGCTTTGGAAGACGACGGCCAGAAGCGACTGATACTCGTCTATGGTGAGTCGCCGAAATACTCACCCGAATACATAGCCCACACCGTGAAAGTGACCTACGCCACCCACAAGGGCAAAGGCAGCATACGCCGCGTCAACATCAACGCCGCCCCACTCGATGTGGAGGGCTTCCGCACAGTGAAAGAAGCTGGAATAGGCACCTATCAGATTTTCCAGGAGACCTACAGCCCAACAGCCTACAAGTGGTACCACCCCGAGAACACCCGCAAAGGCGACTACAACTACCGCCTCACCGCCATGGACCGCGCACAGGAAGCCGGCATCGACGACAACGGTCTCGGCATACTCTTCGGCCTCTATGACTGGCGTTTCGAGACATTGGCAATGATACGCCATACCAACCACCTCGAAGCCTGCTTCAACGTGGGTCCGCACACCATATCGTTCCCCCGCATCAAAGACGCATCGGGACTGAACATCGACAAGAAGTATTTCGTCGACGACGACACCTTTGAGAAGATCATCGCCATCTTCCGCCTTGCAGTACCCTACACGGGCATGATTCTCACCGCCCGCGAGGAGGCCGAGTTCCGCGCCAAGGCAATAGAATACGGCATCTCTCAGATAGACGGCGGCACCAACCTGCAGATAGGCGACTACAAATACCACCACGAAGAGGAGGAGAAGAACAGCGACAAGCAAGAGAACCAGAACCTTCACCGCGAACAGTTCAAAATCGGCGACGACCGTTCATTGGGCGAAATCATCGACAAGCTGCTCGACCACGACTTCATCCCCAGCTTCTGCACAGCCTGCTACCGTTTGGGCAGAACAGGTGAGCACTTCATGGAATTCAGCGTTCCAGGCTTCATCAAACGCTATTGCACGCCAAACGCCATCCTCACCCTCTCGGAATACCTCGTTGACTACGCAACACCCGAAGTGGCAGCCAAAGGATGGAAGTGCATCGAGAACAACTTCAAGAACGTCGACCCCAAGTTCCTCGACGAACTGAAAGCACGCATCGAACGCATCAAACAAGGCGAAAGAGACTTGTATTTCTAAAATACGGAAAAAAATATTCAATAACGGGGTCTGTTTTCATACGACCCCGTTTTTTTATCTTTTGTAAAAGCCGTTCACCAGACTTCGGTAACCCAAACGTTTCATATCGGCATAGCGCAGATTGTAATTCCGTTTGTTGTTGCGCCCGCTCGCCACAAAACGCACATACTGCTGAATATACGCGTCAATCTCTTTCAAACCGTCCGTCTTGTTTATTACAGGGAAAAACCATCTCGACCATGTCAGTTCGTCCGACTCATGGTCATCGAAAAGCATCCTGTTCACACTGCCAATAAAACGCTCAACGACCTTCTCAATATCGGTATCGACAGTCACTCTGCGCCTGACGGCATGGGCTTTTCTCCTGATTTTGGCTTTCAGTTTGCGCTTGGTCGCCTCCGAAATATCCACATCACCTTCATGGCACCTGAATCCCAAAAACTCGAAAGGCTCATCGGGAGTGCAGATCTTTTCCTTCTCGGGATTGACCTCCAAGCCCATAAACGAGACGAAGTCAAGTATGTGTTTTCTATACTCTCCAAGTCGTTCTTCGTCATGCGCAAAAACCACAATGTCGTCGGAATAACGGGCATAGACAACACCTTTCTTCGCAAAATACTCATCCAGCTCAACAAGGTAAATGTTCGCTAAAAAAGGAGAGACCGGCGTTCCAGCCATCACCCCTTTCTCCTCGGTGACAATCTCGCCGTTGCACAAGACACGCGGCTCGGTGAGCATACGCTCAAAAAAATCGAACAACGGCTTGTCGTCGCACAGCACCTTATTTAATAATGGCAACAAAAGAGGAATCTTTATGCTGTTGAAGTAGTTGTGGATGTCGGTTTTATAGCACCACCAGCGTTGGCCTTTAAGCCTGTTATTCAACTCACAAACAGCGCTTTGGGCACTTTTCTCTGCCCGGAACGAGTAGCAGTTGTCGGAGAGGCAGCCATCATAACGGTAAAGCAGAAAAGCAATCAGCCTAAGCACCATCATCTCGTCGTCGCGATAGCTATAGACGACACGCTTCTTGCCACTGCCCATCTTATTGACTATTTTCTTCTGCGGCAGCGACAAACCCGCATCATGTTTTATATTGTCGAGAACTGGTAAATAACACTCCCCTTCGACAAACTTCTCCATTGCGACATACTCGCGCCAGCTGAGCCGTCCACGCTCCAGCTTGAAATTCATGAAAGCCTGCCAGAGGGACTTGTCGGTGAGTTGGGATAAAATGCTATTCATTAATGTCATGACTTCGTGACTTGAGACGCGAGCCGCAGTCTCGTGTCAAAAAAACAAGGAGAGGAAGAAACACTTTGATCGAAGCGTCTTCGATAAACAAGGCTACACAGGATCCAGGCTGCCTGCAAAACCGACTAACAAAAAGACCCTGCTCCACCCGCTACAGGCGCGGCATTGGCCGCATCTCCTCTCCCGTTTAGATTTTAGATACCCATGAATTTCCTCACCCTGTCAACGACGTATGGCTTGCGATTGGCAAACTGGGTGTAGAAATTTATATAAGGTATGCCAGCCTTGCGGGCGTAGGCTCGCGACACCAGATATTCTTTCTTAATGTCGTGGCTGCTTCCTTGGCCCAACGAGACAACGGCCTTCAACTCGCCACCCATATACATTCCGAAATCGTATGGACGTCCCTCCTCTGGCTTGTAGTGCTTGCGGGGCATCTCTTTCCAGAACTTCTCCTCGACCAAAGTCTCAGAGCCGCGCACCGAGGTCACAGGAACATCCTCGCGCAACTCGTACTGTGGGAACTCAGCCTTCAATATGTCACGATAGTATGCCTTTGTCTCTGTGGGATTGTTATAGTTGTAGAGAGGCTCGTTGTCGTCCACTTCACGAGGCGTGGCATGGGATTGATTGCTTTGGGCAAACTGCGACGGAGGAGTGTTGGTCTGTGGCCTCGAAGTCTTGTTTTGGTTAGGGTTAGTCAACTTGTTGATGATTTCGTTGGCACTGGGAGCACTTTTGCCAGTAAAAAGCCTTATCACCTGTTTTATTACATTTACTATGTCCATGATGATTTGTGTTAGATTGATTTTCCGTTATTGAATTGCAAATATATCACTTTTTTGGATAAAACAAGAAAAAAAGACTATGACTATAACACGGGCTATGACCAAATGACCAAGGGACACGGGACTGCGAGACACAAGACACGCGTCACGAAGTCCCGAAGTTTCGCATCAGATAAACAAATCACATGTCTTTTTTCAAGAAGTCAGAATACAGAATGGAAGTTAAAGAGGAAGTTACAATAGAAGTTAAAGAAGAAGTTAAATAAGCGTGTCTCGTAGTCCCGCGTCAGAAAAAAAACTTTATCTCATTGCGTAAGCAACAAATAAACAAATCAACAACTAAAAAAAACACTTCGACAAGCTCAGTGTGCGGAGAAAACAAATCAACATCTAAACAAATCACATGTCTTTTTTCAAGAAGTCAGAATACAGAATGGAAGTTAAAGAGGAAGTTACAATAGAAGTTAAAGAAGAAGTTAAATAAGCGTGTCACGCAGTCCCGCATCAGAAAAAAAAAACTTTATCTCATTGCGTAAGCAACAAATAAACAACAAACAAACAAATCAACAAATCAACAAATCAACAACTAAAAAACACTTCGACAAGCTCAGTGTGCGGAGAAAACAAATCAACAGATAAACAAATCAACAATTTATTTATCTTTGCAAAATATTAATCACACCATATTATATATTATGGAACTGGATCAAGATCATTTCGAGAATCAAGAGCATGAGTGGGAATCGAACCTCAAGGTGACAGGAGTTGACGAGCAGCCTGTTCAGGTCAACCCGATGGCCTTGGAGCGTCTCAGAGCGCACCAGATAAAGATACAACCTCTTGAATACTATATTGACGGCATCGACCGTGGCGACCGAGTCATCCTCAGTCAGGCCATCACACTTATTGAAAGCGCACTACCCAAGCATCAACAGATGGCACAGCAAATCATAGCCGCCTGCCTGCCTAAGTCGGGCAATGCCTTGCGATTGGGCATCACGGGAGTGCCTGGTGCAGGCAAGAGCACCTTCATCGAAGCCCTTGGTATGCACCTTTGCAAGCAGGGCAAGAAGATTGCCGTCCTCGCCATCGACCCCAGCAGCCAACGCTCAAAAGGCAGCATTTTGGGCGACAAGACCCGCATGGAGATGCTCTCGGTGCACCCCAACGCCTACATACGTCCCTCAGCCTCGGCAGGAACATTAGGCGGTGTGGCACGCAAGACACGCGAGACCATCATACTCTGCGAAGCGGCAGGCTACGACAACATATTCGTCGAGACGGTGGGTGTAGGCCAATCGGAAACGGCAGTGCACTCCATGGTCGACTTCTTCCTCCTTGTCTTGATAAGCGGTGCTGGCGACGAGCTGCAAGGCATTAAAAGAGGCATCATGGAGATGGCCGACGGCATTGCCGTGAACAAGGCTGACGGCGACAACGTGCTTCGCGCCGAACGCGCCGCCGCCGAATGCCGCAACGCGCTGCACCTCTTCCCCATGCCCGAGTCGAACCAACCCACCAAGGTGATGACCTGCTCGGCACAGACAGGCTACAACGTACCGGAAGTGTGGCAGATGGTGACAGATTACGTACAGGCCATCCGCGAAAGCGGGTACCTTGGCAAAAAACGCGCCCGCCAGGACGTGCAAATGATGCTCGACAGCATCGACACGGCACTGAAGAACGACTTCTACCAGAATCCCACCATCGCTGACATGCTCACTCTGACCCAAGACGACGTGCAACAACGCCGCCTCAGCGCTTACATTGGAGCACAACAGCTGCTCGACACCTATTGGGAGATGAAGAGACGATGACTATGACTGAGACGAGACTTCGGGACCATGTCACGAGTCACATAGCCAACTATGGCACAATCTTTGATTATAGAAAAAAGGAACTTTTTTTATATGTAAATCAAAAAAAAGATATATATTTGCCACCTCAAAAAAAGAAAAAAAGTAAAAGAGAATAAATAATAAATACTAACCAAATTTTTTAAAAATGAAAAAAGTTTTATTCACAATGATGGCAGTTCTGCTCGTTTGCGGAATGTCATTTGCACAAGTTGCTTTGCAGCGCTCACAAAATGAGGTTGCTGGCATGGTTAACAATGATGAACAATTGCGTAGCGGTTGGGTTGGACAAACTGCAATGCAGTATGTCGCTCCTCTGGCAGCAGGAAAATTCGCAGCTTTTGCACCGAGGACAGTGTCTCCAGATATGACTGGCCAAGTCACAAAAGTGAAAATAGGCGTTTGCAACTGGGCTGGTTACAACAAAGGACAAATGAGACTTAGTTTTTACCCTGTCCCCACATTGACCGAAGATAGCCAATTTACAGGTGGCGTATACCTGGATCCCACTCTGGGCACAGAGATATGCGGAGTTGATCTTGATCTTACAGATGCATATCCAGAAGAAGCAAACTATGGTAATGTAGCAGAAGTAGAGCTTCCTACCGCACTGAACATTCCTAATGGTGACTTCTGGGTTGTCATTACCGCTGTCGACTCAATCTGCCTGCTTTATAAAGCCGGTGTTGGTGTAGAAAACGAAATGTACTACTATGCCGACTATACAGATGAAGACTATGGCTGGATTTTTGTTAACAACTCCAGCAGCGCAGGATTATGCTCATTAACTTTTTCAATGTTTGTTGAAGACGGTGCTACATATCAAACAACCTGCGACATCGAGCCCGCTTTCTACGATGTCATTCCCAGCCCCACAGCTGAAATCTCGACATTGGAAATAGGTGAGGGACAAGACCTGGTCATGTATCCTATCGTTGGCAACAACGGACCAGACGTATTCCCTTCAACTGGAGCTATGGACATAACAATGGTTCTCGAGGCTAATGGTGAGACATTCACTATTATGGAAGACTCAGGTCCTCTCGGTTTCGATTTGACCACTTCAAACGTTGTTATTTTCTCAAACGACTATAAAGTGACCGTTGAAAACGAAGAACTTATAGAAATGATTGGCGATGCCTCGGATTTCACTGTCACATTTACAGCTACCATTTCTTCGAGTGACATTACTGAAGGTGACGCTAGCAACAATTCAAAGACACTGTTGGTTACCATCACTCACCACAACCCTGTCCAGAATCTCGTTGCCACACCCGAAGGTTCAAATGTAGTACTGACTTGGGACGCTCCCGAGGCCAAAGCACTCAGTGGCTACATCATCTTCCGCGACGGCACCCAGATAGCTTCCAGACCCGCTGGCAACCCAACCTACACCGACAGCAACGTTCCTGACGGCTTATACGAATACTGCGTTGAAGCTGTTTACGGCACTGTCCATTCAGAACAAGTCTGCGTTGAGACCACCGTTGATGGCATCAACGAAATGGCCGAGAACATCGCCGTTTATCCTAACCCTGCCAACAGCTTCGTGAAAATAGCCAACGCCGAAGGCGCCAAGATCAGCGTCATCAACAGCTTAGGCCAAGTGGTTGCCAACATCAACGAGGCTACCGCCGAGCAAGAAATCAACGTTACCGGTCTTGCCAATGGCATCTACACCATCCGCATCTCCAACAACGACAACGTCGTGACACGCCAATTCAGCGTAAGCAAATAATCGACAGTTTAAACTGACAAAAGAGAGGGTGACAAAAAGTCATCCTCTTTTTTTTGTTGGCATAACATATTTTTTTCTATCTTTGTCGGATTGTAAAACGGAAATAATTAATAATCATTAAAAACTACCATTATGGATTTTTTGAAAGAAAACCTCACGACAGTGCTTCTTATTGCGATTCTTGCTATCGTGGTTCCTTTCCTTATCTACTATTTGAGGAAAGCTAAAAAAGAACACCCCAAAGGCTTGATTGAAGCGGCTTTGAGCAACATGGGCGAGCGTTTCGGCTACTACATCATGAACGCTATCCTGCTGCTGTTCCTCGTCTCAAAGTTCGGTTTGCCCGACGGCACCGCAGGTCTTATCTACTCGGTGTTCTACTTCGGCATCTATGTTTTGAGTTTGGTGGGCGGCATCATCGCCGACCGCACGCAGAACTACAACGGCACCATACAGTGGGGCTTGATTATCATGGCAGCCGGCTATGTGGCTCTCGCCATACCGTTGTTCAGCCACAATGCTGAAGGACTCATTGCCGACGGCACGGGCAGCTGGTGGGGCATCCTTATCTTCACCTGCGTGGCTTTGCTGTGCATCGCCTTCGGTAACGGTCTGTTCAAAGGCAACCTGCAGGCTCTCGTAGGCCAGATGTACGACAACTTCGAGGCTGAAGCTGCGAAGAAAGGTCCCGAGGCATTGGCCGAGGCAAAAGACAAACGCGACAGCGGTTTCCAGATTTTCTATGTGTTTATCAACATAGGTGGCGTGATAGCTCCCTTCGTGGCTCCTATGCTCCGCACATGGTGGCTCAAGATACACAACTTCGTGTATAACGCCGACATGCCCGCACTGTGCCACCAATACCTCAAAGACGGTGAAGTAACAAACAAATTCACCGAAACAATGACAAACTCCATTCTGCCAACGGCCAACTATGGCGAAAACCTTGCGCAATTCAGCTCCGACTATATTGAGGTTTACAACCAAGGCATACACTTCGCCTTCATCGCCTCCATGATAGCAATGATAATCTCTTTGGTGATATTCTTCACACAGAAGAAGAAGTTCCCACAACCCGGCAAGAAACTCGCCGCACAAGTCGCCGACTACACACCCGAAGAAAAAGCAGCCATGGCAAAAGAAATCAAACAGCGCATGGCAGCCCTGTTCGCCGTGCTCGGCATAGCTGTGTTCTTCTGGCTCTCGTTCCACCAAAACGGACAGTCGCTGTCGGTCTTCGCCCGCGACTTTGTAAACTCCGACCAGATAGCGCCTGAGATTTGGCAGGCCCTGAACCCCTTGTTCGTCATCATTCTCACTCCTATAGTGATGGGTATTTTTGCCATGTTAGCAAGAAAAGGCAAAGCCGTATCGACACCACGCAAGATTGCCCTTGGTATGTTTATCGCAGGTCTGGCTTATCTCTTCCTGATGATACTCTCCATCGCCAACCACTATCCGTCGGGCACCGAATTCCGTGCCATGGATGCCGCACAAATGGCTGCCGATGGACTGCACAAGTCAGGCTACTGGGTAATGTTCGTGATATACTTCTTCCTTACCGTGGCTGAGCTGTTCATCTCGCCTCTTGGTCTTTCGTTCGTGTCGAAGGTGGCACCGCGCCACATGGTGGGTCTCTGCCAAGGCCTGTGGCTTGCCGCGACTGCAATAGGCAACCTGTTCATCTTCCTCGGTCCTGTCATGTACAACGCATGGCCAATATGGATCTGCTGGACAGTGTTCTTCGCCGTCTGCATCGTCTCAATGGCCATCATGCTCGGCATGGTGAAATGGCTCGAGAGAGTGACAGCGTAATAATACAAAATGTAAGATAAAGAAAGGGCTTGCGCAAGCAAGCCTTTTCCATATAACTTGTAACTCGAAACTTTTAACTTGTAACTTAAAACTATGTTCAAGGGTCATCCCAAAGGGCTTTACGCCCTCGCGCTAGCAAACACTGGCGAACGCTTCGGCTACTACACCATGCTGGCCATCTTCGTGCTCTTCCTCCAAGCCAAGTTCGGCTATAACGAGGCACAGGCCGGCAACATCTACGGCATCTTCCTTGGATGCGTCTATTTCATGCCCCTCATCGGCGGCATGCTGGCCGACCGCTTCGGTTACGGCAAAATGGTGCGCGCAGGCATCATCGTAATGTTTCTAGGCTACCTGCTTCTTGCAATGCCTATGGCGACAACAACTGCCAAAGTGACAATGTTCTCCGCCCTGGCCCTCATCGCCATCGGTACAGGACTCTTCAAAGGCAACCTGCAGGTGATGGTGGGCAACCTCTACGACGAGGCCAAATACAGCGCCTTCCGCGACAACGGCTTCAGCCTGTTCTATATGGCCATCAACATCGGCTCGATGTTTGCACCCATGGCAGCCACCAAAGTCACAGATCTGTTCCTGGGCAAAGCAGGCTACTCCTACGTACCACAGATACCCTCGTTGGCACACCAATACCTCGATGGCACAATAAAACCAGACGCCTTGGACAACTTAAAGGCACTCGCCCTGCAGCAAGGCGGCGACATCAACAACCTAACAGACTTTGCCAACAGCTATATCGACGCCCTTTCAGGAGCATACAACTACGGCTTCGGCGTAGCCTGCATCTCGCTGATTCTCTCGATGGTCATTTACCTGAGCTGCCGCAACTGGTACAAGCACGCCGATGTCAACGCTAAGCAAGCAAAGACAATGGAAAAAACCACAGTCCACGTCGAGGAGCTATCGAAGGAGCAGACACGCGAGCGCATCACAGCTTTGGCTCTGGTATTCATGGTGGTAATCTTCTTCTGGATGTCGTTCCAGCAGGCAGGATTGTGCCTCACCTACTTCGCCCGTGACTACACACAAAGCACAGCTACAGGCCTTACACGGTTTGGTTTCAACATCTGGTCTTTGACACTGATAGCAATATCGATATACACCTTGTTCGGCATCTTCCAATCGGAGACGAAACGCAACAAGATGATTTGCGGCATAGTTACCCTCGTTTTGTGGGCCAGTGCCATTGCCCTTTTCCTCGGAATGCCCGATCCTATCAACATTCTACCACAGGAGTTCCAGCAGTTCAACCCCTTCTTCGTCGTTGCACTGACGCCCGTCTCGATGGCGGTCTTCGGCGCCTTGGCCAAGAAAGGCAAGGAGCCCTCGTCGCCGCGTAAGATAGGCATGGGCATGATTGTGGCTGCCCTTGGATTTACCATTTTGGTCATCGCATCCATACCATTGGCAAGTCCGGCCGAACTGAAGGCACAAGGCGGCGTGAGCGATGTCCTGGTTTCGCCCAACTGGCTCATCAGCACCTATCTCGTGCTGACTTTCGCTGAGTTGCTACTGAGTCCCATTGGCATCTCCTTCGTCACCAAGGTGGCTCCGCCAAAATACAAGGGCATGATGATGGGGTTCTGGTTCTGCGTGACAGCCATTGGCAACTACCTCACCAGCGTCATAGCCCGCATCTGGGGCACAGGCATGCCACTCTGGATGGTGTGGGGTGTACTCGTGGTGCTGTGTCTGTTATCGGCCGTATTCATCTTTTCGATTATGAAAAAACTGGAACGAACGACATCTGGATGCTAAAAAAATAAAAGCCTGCAATAGCAGGCTTTTTTCTTATAACTTCATCCTATATTGCAGTCCCACATATAAGATGCTGACAGGCTTTTTTACCAGAATGTCGTTGTTGTTGCGCAGCATCAAAGCCAAGGAGTGACGGCGTGCAATGCGATAATCGACTATGAGTGTGGTGCGTATATTGTCAACGATGCAGTGTTTGGGGTCGTTAAGAAGCCAGAAAAGCTCAGCCGAGAGTGTGTATTTCCACCTGCTGTTTGGCCTTTGGTAAGTGGTCTGGAACTTGTTACGCCAATATATCTTGGGATTGACACGATGCTCACCTGTGGTCTCGTCCATAAAAGTTGAGTTAAAACGACTCCTGTAGGTGAACTTGAACTGCCTAAAAGTCTCAGAATAGCTCAAGTCCAAACCGATACGACCGCGATTTTCATAGAAATCGTCATTATTGTAACGGCGAATATACTCCACATTAAGCCCCACTTCCATTCTGTTACGCAGAAACGAGTAGGACACATTCACACCGTTAAGCCAGCGATTGAACTGTGTTGAGTTCCGGCTGAAGCGCACCTCCTCCTCTGCTCCTATCGAAAAGTTCTTCTTCAGGTCTACAGACATCTTAGCCGACAGCATAGTGCCAAAGTCAAAGTCGCGCTCGCTCTGCGCTGAAACAGCAGAAGAAAAACCGACTACGAAAAGCACTATGACAAGGATGCGCTTCATAAACAAAGCAATCAGTTGAAGTTCTTCAGTTTGGTGATATGGTCTATGGTGTTTATCTCGCCATTGGCAGGGATATAATACACCTTCACGTATGCAACATCGCGCAAGAAGTCGATGTGGCCCACCTCAACCTTCTGTATATTGAGACCTGTGCGTTCAACAAGGTCGGCTTTTAATTCATCCTCCCTTCCCTCCTTGACAAATTCGATGCGGTCATAGAGGATTATTTTGCAGTTCGTGTGGCGGAAACCCACATTCTCGAACACAAACATCGCCAAAATGACAAGCAAGTTGACAATCACCAATTCGGCGTAGCTCGTCGTCAGTGCCTGGCCGTTTATGATGGAAAGTCCCATCACGACAAAGAGATAGGTCATTTCGCGAATCTGAATCGTCTCGGTTCTGTATCTTATCATGCCGAAAATAGCAAAAAGACCCAAGGCATAGGCAATGTTCATCTTCATATTGTCCATCAGCGAGATGATAAGAAAAATCACCACGGCGAACATCATAAAGGTGAAATAATAGTCCTTACGGTTCGATTTCTTGTAATAAAGGAAATGGATAATGACCCAACAAACCACGAAGTTGAACGCAAAGCGTATCAAAGTCGTCCAAAGGCTCTGTGCGTCGAAAAGCGGAACGCCGAGAAAGTCAAGTCCTGAGCTGTCGCCACCAAACTCGCGAGCTATGTCAGGGTCGAAATCTTGTAGGTTTATTTGAAGAAGTGACATATTTTGTTGATTTGTTTATTTGTTGATTTGTTTAAATGTTTATTTGTTTAATTAAGATGCAAGATTATGCGTCAGTACAGTTTGATTTCAATTTTTCAATCCTTCGGAGCTTCTTTTTAAAACGGTTCTGTTTCGTGTCGGGCCGCGTCAAGCAGGTTCCTATGCAGTATTTACTGACTTTGAAAGGATGTATTCTGAGGTCGAAAAGCACATCTTTGAACAGCGACTTTGCCCGTCCGTCCTGTTTCAACTCCAACACGGCAAGAGGGGCCACTGAGGCTTTTGCTCCATTCCTCAGGTTCTCGAAACGCAGATTGCAGTCAATGGTGAGCCGCTCCGTCTTGTCATAGTTCACCAATGTGATTCTGTCGAAAATAGTTACCAGATGCGGACTTAGACTTGCCACGTCGTATGGCTGTTTTTCGGCTAAAAAAGCTACCACCTCCGGATTGTCGATTATGTTGGGTATTGGCTCGACCGGGATACGTTTTTTCTTGGTTCGACCTTTGTTGCTTTTGTGCTTCACCTCGCAGAAAGTGAGTTTAGAGTCGACATAGGTGCGTACTCTCACTTTGTCGCGCACCAGATGGCGATCGTGGTGAATCAGGTACATTTTCAAGTCGGGAGTGTCGTAATACACCGTGGAATAGGGCGAAAGGCGTTTACCCTCCACTTCCTGGGCAAAATACGAGTCACGTATGCCAAGCAGAATGTCGCGGAGCTGCCCCTCTGTGACAAGATACTTTGTGTCGATGCGGTTCATCAGCTTCACGCCGCTCATCTCGTCAAGAGTGATTGGCTTCATGCTATTCACTATGCCAAGAATTTCTTCCACTTGTTATTCTTTTGGCACGTATTCGTAAGTCTTCACCGATTCAAGCTTACCGTTAGGGTAATAGTTGAGTTGGCGTTTCTTGGAACCGTCCTCGGTGTATTCGAACTTGCGTATGCGAACCACCTTGTCGCGATCGTTGTATTCAATCTCGCGCACCACCTTGGCGGAGATGTCACTGTTAGCGGGATACTCGCTCACCACACGCCATTTCTGGCCATAGCTGGCATATTCTATCTCCTCTATCTTCCTTCCCAACGAGTCGTAAGTCGTCTTGCGGTCAAGGAAAGCGCGTTTGTCGCCGGCTGGCGTGTTCCATTCCTTCAACACCATGCCCTTGCGGTTTTCACGTTTGACGATTGTAGCATCCGAAACCGATTGCGCCTTGACCGATATAGCCAAAGGAGCCAATATGGTTATCAATAAAAACAATTTTTTCATGACCTTATGTTTTTACAAGTTTTTGCGTATTGTGAAATCTTCTAATTCTACTATCTTTCCTGCTTCTTCCACTGTTATTTCCTGGACAATAGGGGTTTGCAAGTCGTTATTATCTTCCGTGAAGGTGTAAACCTCATATTCGCCAGGCATAATCTTCTGGAAGGCATAAACGCCGTCGATTCCAGAACGGACATCGTCGAAATGCGTCAGGTCGCCTTTTTTGCGGATATAGACACGTTGCTCGTAGGCAGGGCCTTCCGACAGCCAGTTATTTCCGTCGTAATAAGCCGCTATCACCTTGCCTTTAATAATAGAGGTGCCGTATGCCTTCCCGCCATGTATATAGATGGTAGGAACATCCACAACAGAGCCGCTCTTCAGCGTGACGGTTTGGCTCACAGCTTCTTTATCACCCGAAGCCAGGGTTGAATATGAATATACAGTATAATTACCCGAAGTCAGGTACTCGAAACGGTAGAAACCGTCACTGCCAGTCTCGACATCGTCGCCGAAATACGCATTGTCGCCATAGACGATAAAGACATCGGTTTTAGAAGCTGCAACGGTATCGCAACTAAGCGAAAAGTCGTCGTCAGGATGCTGTACAAGCTTGACAAAGCCTTGCACCGTGCCACGTCCGCCCTCGCCAGGACCATTGCAGGCGGAAATAGCCATCAGCATCATCGACAGCATGGTTATTGAAAGTAATTTGTTCATTTTTCGTAATCTTTTTTCCCAAAAAAAGCAATAATTATGCCGCAAATACAAATTTGTTTGCAAACATACGCAAAAAAAACAATAGACTATTATCCAATAATCCGTTAATGATTGTCAATATGACACTTAAATATCTTCGATATTGTCAATGTTGTTGTCGATAAGACAAAGCATTTTTTGCAGGTTATCCAGGTCTTCGCCAGAGAACCCGTTGAGCACCTTGCGCATAGTGACAGTGGCCACCTCAACGGTCTTATCGCGCAAAGCCCACCCCATCTCCGTCACCACTATGTCGTTCACGCGACGATCGGTAGGGCGTTCTTGACGTCTGACGAGTTTCTTGCGTTCAAGCGAGTCTATGAACTGAGTTATAGAGTTTTTGTCTTTGTGCATCATTGAAGCAATGGCACTTTGCGGCATCTTGCCTTCACGCCACAGTGTGTTCATGACGATGAACTGCTCGGTGGTGAGATCGATGCCGGATTTTTTGAAACTCGCCGACAACAGTTTTATCAGCTTGCAGTTAAGCATATTGATATAGACTCCTATGCGCTGTTGTTTACCCATGAGGATTATTTTTTACCGAAAGGGCTGTTTGGTTCTTTTGCCATATAGTTATAGCATAGCTTGTCGGCCAGACGCGGGAATACTTTACGCAATGCGACATAAAGCTTTCCTGTCGGGGTGAGGATCATCTCATTTTTGTGTTTGCGCAGTCCTTCCTCCATGTATTCAGCCACGCGCTCGGCAGTCATCATCTTGCCTTCGTCGCGCGGAGTAGAGCCTTGCGGGGAGCCGTCAGCGGTGAGAGCTACATTGCGAATGTTGGAAGCAGTGAAACCAGGCGAGAACACCATGACATGAAGACCGTCGTGGAGATGCTCGACACGCAGAGTGTCTAAAAAGCCGCGTATGGCATATTTCGACGACGAATAGCCAGTACGAGCCGGCAGAGGATTGAATCCCGCAATTGAGATGACACCGACAACAGAGCCTTTCGACTGGAGAAGGTAAGGCAAGGCAAACTTGGTGCAGTTCACGGTGCCATAGAAATTCGTATCCATCAAACGATGTATAACACTGAGGTCAAGCTCGTTGAACATGGCACGCATGGAGATTCCCGCATTGTTGACCAGAACATCAATCTTGCCGAACCTGTCAACCGTCTGTTGAATCATGTTTCTGCACTCGTCCTCAACGCTGACATCGGTTTTCACGCATAAGACATTGTCAGGGTTTGGCATTTTTGCCGCTTCCTGCACCAGCACATCATAAGAACGTGCCGCCATGACAACCTTTGCATCGAGCGACACAAACAACCGCGCCGTGGCAAGGCCGATACCCGACCCTGCCCCAGTCACGATTATAACTTTATCTTTCCAAAATGATGATTTTGACATAAAATCTATTTCCGAATTTAAATTATCAGACACTTGACTTCGAGACACGTGACACAAGATACAAAAACGTGTCTCGCGTCGCGCCGTCGCGTGTCACGCTGTCAGCTTACCAAATAGCCATATTCGGCACCTCGTCGGAGTCATAGTAGCCTTTTGCGAGTTTTTCTTTCACCTCGGCAAAGGCATTGAGGGTATAGTTCACCTGTTCCATAGTGTGGGCTGCCGTCGGGATGATGCGGAATATTATCATGCCCTTAGGGATGACAGGATATGTCACTATCGAGCAGAAGATGCGGTAATTTTCGCGCAGGTCCTTTGCAATATTGGTAGCCTGGGCCACGTCGCCCTGCTGGTGGACAGGAGTGACACAAGCCTCGGCAGGACCTATATCGAAGCCAAGGTCGCGGAAGCCTTTCTGCAAAGCACGGGTCACCTTCCAGAGTTGGGCACGAAGTTGGTCGCCCTCGGCACTACGTATTATCTCAAGACGTTTTTCGCAGCCTTCCACAATCGCCATCGGCAGCGACTTGGCATACATCTGCGAGCGCATATTGTAGCGCAGAAAGTCGATTATAGCCTTCGGGCCAGCCACAAAACCACCTATGATGGCCATCGACTTGGCATAGGCGCCTATATAAAGGTCTATCTCGTCCATCACGCCGAAATGCTCAGACGTTCCACGACCGTGCTCGCCCATAACTCCGAAACCGTGTGCATCGTCGATGAGAATGCGGAAATTGTATTTCTTCTTCAGGGCTGCTATCTGGTCAAGAATGCCAAGAGCGCCTGTCATGCCGTAAACACCCTCGGTGATGAGGAGGATGCCGCCGCCTGTCTCTTTCACTATCTCAGTAGCCACCTTCAGCTTCTGCTCACAACTTTCGATGTCGTTGTGGCGGAAAGAGAAAGCCTTGCCAAGATGGAGACGTTTGCCGTCCATCAAGCATGCGTGAATCTCTGCATCGTAAATCAACACATCGTGGCGTGTCAGCAAAGAGTCGATTGTTGAGAAAATACCTTGATAGCCAAAATTAAAGAGGTAGGCATCCTCTTTTTTCTCGAAGTCGGCAAGTTCGCGCTCAAAATGCTCATGCGCACGGGTGTGACCGCTCATCATACGAGCTCCCATAGGGTAAGCAAGCCCCCAGCGGGCAGCTGCCTCAGCATCAACACGACGCACCTCGGGATGGTTGGCGAGACCGAGATAGTTGTTAAGACTCCAGCAAAGAACCTCTCTGCCGTTGAAAATCATTTTAGGGCCAAGCTCGCCCTCAAGACGAGGGAAAGTAAAATAGCCGTGGGCGCGCTCCCTGTATTGACCTATCGGGCCGCCCGAATCCTTTGATATTCTTTCAAATATATCCATTGTATTGAATTTGTTTTCCTACTAAAAACGCAGCAAATTTATAAAAAATCATTCTTCCCACCCATTAAAAATCTCTTCACCATAACGGTTGTGTTCACCTTTATGCTGATAATCCCACACTTGCGCAAAGAAACGGCTATGTTCGGCAAGGTCGTCATAGTCCCAAGCGGGTGGCAAGCAGTCGGGACACCAGTGTCCCCCTTCGAGAATAAGCTTCACGGAAGCCTTGAAGCGATGTCCTTTGTGGCATTCCCACTCAAGGAGTTCGGCAGGATTGCCGCTATAGCTTGTGGATACAAGTTTGCCTCCACGGAACTCGGCAGCAGCCTGCAGCTCCTCAATGGTAAGATGCTCCAAAGGTTTGCTCTCGTCATAGCCGTGGTCGACGTGTATGGCCTTGTCTTCCGCAGGCGGCGCACTCAAGTCGATGTCTTTCCATTCAGGTATGGCCTTCCACTTCTCTATGCTGCCATAATAAGCCTTGATGCGGTTCTCGTCGTTGTGCTTGATCCACCATTGCGTTCCCCAGCGCTTCTTGTTTGCAAGAAACCATAAGGCTGCCTTTATGATGAAAGGAGGCACTATCTTGGCCAATTTGAAGAACTTGGGAAGGCCTTGGCTCATCTTGTCGAAATAGTCGTCAGCGTTGGTCTCCTCACGGAAATGGATGAAGTTCTCGAGTTTGTCGGCATCCAGATAGTACTGTCCGTGGAAATTGCGCAACACGAACCAGTTGGAGTTGAATATCTTCTCAGGTTTCGGGCAACTGACAGCCTTCAGTATCTTGCTCTCGAACTCGTAGTTGGTCATACGGAAACCAGGTCCGCTACTGATGTTGTAAAAATGGTTCCAGAACACATCCGGCACCTTGTCGTCACACACACGGGCAAGGAGTCGGCCAGAATCCTCTACAGTGGCCCATTCCAGAACTCCCTTGATCGGGACGTGGAACATTATGGGGTCGAAGTTTTTCAATATGCCGGGGTACAATATCCCCGACTGCCTCAGCGAAACCCAATGCTTAATGCCAGAGTCGGCAATGATGCGCTCGGCGGTTATCTTGCTGATGCCATAGTGGTCATACACGCTCGAGCAGACAGGGTCGCCTGTACGCCCCCAGTGCATAGGCACATTACGGTCGGAGGTCTGAGCCACAGAGCCAATATAAACCACCTTTATACTATCAGCGTTAGGCTGTGCCAACACCGCCTTGGCCACATTTTGCGCAGCTGTGATGTTGGTTTTGAGCGTCCTCTTGGGGAAATAATCGGCAGCCGGTGACACCATACCACCCACATGCAGCACATAGTCGGCACCGCGCACGCCTTTCTCTACATCATCATAGTTCAAGAGGTTACCCCAGACAACCTTTATTTTGTCGGCCAGAGGCTCAAGCTTTTTTACATTTTTCTTGCTCTTTCGGGCAATGACGGTGACGTTAACATCATCGCGTTTGAGCAGTTCCTGAAGACCAGCCCACCCCATGGTGCCAGTAGCCCCTGTAAGAAATACAGTTTTCATGTTTTACTTGTATTAAAACTCAACAACTTTCAACTTTCAACTAAAAACTATTTCAACTTCTCCACCCACACCTTAATTTGTTGTTCATCCTCAAGTCGGCAAACAAGCAAGGACTTGTCGCGATAAGCCACAAGACAGTTGTCAAGGCCTTGAACAATAGCCTCGATGCCGTCCTCAATGTTTATGACGCTGTTATGATTGTCAACGGAGACAATCTTTCCACGCAGTGCATTGTTGCATTCATCCTTCTTTGCATGAGTGAACAGCGAACCCCAAGTGCCAATGTCGCTCCAACCAAAGTCGGCTGGCATGGTGTAGGTATCGGTGGATTTCTCCATTATGCCATAGTCGATGCTGATGTTCTGGCAGTCAAGGAAACGGCGGTTTATGAACTCCTGCTCTTTTTCAGTGCCGAACGCATCCTTGCCTTCGTCGAAAAGCATCACCATGTCGGGCAGAAAGTTACGGAATGCATTCATAATGCCGTCAAGCGTCCAGATGAAGATTCCAGAGTTCCAAAGATAGTTGCCCTCACCTAGGAAAAGCTTTGCCGTTTCGAGATTCGGCTTTTCTTTGAACATTGTAACCTTTGCAACATCGGGCAACGGATTCTGTTTAGCCACCTCTATATACCCGTAACCAGTTTCGGGACGGCTTGGGCGTATGCCTATGGTAAGCAAGGCGTTGGCATTATTTTCAAGAAAGCCAAAACCCTGACTGACAATACGTTGAAACTCATGTTCATTGGTCACGAGATGATCGGCAGGCGTGACAACAATATTAGCCTTGTCGCACACAGCCTTGATACGATAAGTGGCGTAGGCTATGCATGGAGCAGTGTTACGTCGTGCAGGTTCGCACAGGACCTGCTCGGGCTTCAATTCCGGCAGATGCTGCAACACAAGCTCCTTGTATGCCGCATTGGTCACCACAAGGAAGTTATTGTCAGGGATAAGCGGGCTGAATCGCTCGTAAGTGCTGCGTATGAAACTCTTTCCTGTTCCCAAAACATCCAGGAATTGTTTAGGATAATTGTCCTTGCTGAGAGGCCAAAAACGGCTTCCTATGCCGCCGGCCATTATGATGCAATAGTTTTTTTCGTTCATGTTGTAAAGGTCTGTAAAACTAACGCTCAATCCTATTTTCAACTTAAATACTCACAATCTATTTCTGCAAAGGTAAAAATTATTTCAGCACAAAAAGAAAAAAATAGTAATTTTGCCCGTTGGACGAATATTAAACACACGCTAATATGAACAAAATCAGATTTATAGCAAATTTCACAATGATATTTGCACTTGCAATAACAATAAGTTCATGCTGCAACAAACAGGACAAAGAGCCTCAAAAGACCGATGCAGACATAGTTTTAGAGACTATTGCGACCCGTGCATCCGTCCGTAGTTACACAAGCCAAGCCGTTGAACCTGAGAAGATTGAGAAACTGCTCCGCGCAGGCATGGCAGCACCTTCGGCGGTGAACAAGCAGCCCTGGCACTTCGTGGCTGTCACCGACAGAGCCATACTTGATGCCTTGGCACAGGCCAATCCGCATGCCAAGATGCTCGAGTCGGCACCTTTGGCTATCGTCGTCTGCGGCAACATGGATAAAACCCTTGAGGGTAGCGCAGCCGACTTCTGGATTCAAGACTGCTCGGCAGCAACCGAAAACATACTTCTTGCCGCACACGCCATGGGTCTTGGCGCAGTGTGGACAGGCCTTTATCCTGGTATAGAGCGTTGCTTCGCCGTGTCGGAAGTGATAGGCACACCAGAATATATCGTCCCGCTCAGCATGATAGTGATTGGCTATCCCGACGGCGAAACACAACCAAAAGACAAGTGGAACCCCGAGAATGTATCGTACAACCACTACGGCAACCTCAATAACCCTAACGTTGGCACGGAAATTGCAGAGTGACATTGACCATGACCTTCGACTATGACATAGTAAAGACTACGAGACTCGAGACTCGTGTCACGAAGTCACGAGTCAAACAAACACTTCTACAAGCCCAGTGTGCGAATTCAAACAAATAAACAAGCAAACAAATAAACAATCTAAAAATTACAGACATGAAAAAATTACTTTTCGTTGCTGCCTTCTTAATGGCAACAGTAGCTGCCTCGGCACAAGGCTGGTGGGCAGGTGGTGGAATTGGCTATTTCTATGAGAAACCCAAAGGTGCGCCTGGTGGCATCAACAGCTTCTCGTTTGCTCCTGAAGCAGGTTACGACTTCAACGACAAATGGGGTGTAGCAGCTGCAATAGGCTACTCTGGAGAGATTGACAAGAGCCTGGCTACAAACATGACACAAAGCACACACGGCTTCTTCATCCAGCCCTACGTCCGCTACAAATTCGCCCATCTTGGCAATGCCACCTTCTTCGTCGACGGAATTGTGCAATACGGCTACGATGTAACAGAGACCAAAGGCGGTGGTTTTACCACAAAAGATGACGGTCACTCAGCCAAAGTTGGTGTGTGCCCTGGCTTCGCATACGCTTTCTGCGACAAGGCCGTTCTTGCCTGCCGCTTCGGATTCCTGGGCTATCAACACGATGGCTTGGCTAACAGCAATGGCTTCGGATTCGATTTCTCGAGCTACAACTTAGGTCTCTCAATGTATTTCGCCCTGTAATAAAAGGCAAAAAACACATTTGAACCAATATGATGGGGTTGTCGCATGACAACCCCATTTTTTTTATTCATTTTTATGTGAAAGAAGGTGTTTTTTCCTTTTTTTATTCAAAATAAAACACTACCTTTGCAGGCTGATAAATAAATAATAGTAATGACTGAAGAAGAGAAAAGAGAGTTGGCCGCAACCGAATACGGTGCGAACAACATCCAAGTTTTGGAAGGCCTTGAGGCCGTGCGCAAACGCCCTGCAATGTACATCGGTGATGTCCACACACGTGGATTGCACCATTTAGTTTACGAAGTAGTCGACAACTCCATCGACGAGGCAATGGCTGGCTATTGCGACAAGATATACGTCAACATACTGGAAGACAACTCAATAAGTGTCCTCGACAACGGCCGTGGTATACCCACCGGCATGCACGAGAAAGAGAAACGTTCTGCCCTTGAAGTGGTTATGACCGTGCTTCACGCAGGCGGCAAGTTCGACAAAGGCTCATACAAGGTGTCGGGCGGTCTGCACGGAGTGGGCGTGAGCTGCGTCAACGCCTTGTCATCGCACGTGACAGCAGAGGTGTATCGCGAAGGCAAGATTTTCCGTCAGGAATATGCCTTTGGCAAACCGTTGTATCCCGTCAAAGTGGTCGGCGAGACCGACAAAAACGGCACCCGCATCACATTCAAACCCGATGACACGATATTCTTTGCCACAGAATACGACTACAGCACACTCGAGAACCGCATGCGTGAACTGGCTTACCTCAACAAAGGCATCACCATCACCCTCACCGATGAGCGCGTTAAAAACGAAGACGGCAGTTTCAAGAGCGACACCTTCTACTCCGAAAAAGGTCTCATCGACTTCATCGCCTACCTTGACGCCAACCGCAACAAGTTGATCCCCGAGCCTATTTACATCTCGGGCGAGAAGAACGACGTTCCGGTGGAGATTTCATTGGAATATAACGATGAGTACAAGGAAAACTTGCATTCATACGTCAACAACATCAACACCATAGAAGGCGGAACGCACCTGCAGGGCTTCCGTTCCGGCTTGACCCGCTCGTTCAACGCCTATGTCGAGAAGAGCGGACTCTCGGAGAAACTGGAGAAGTCGAAAGTGAAGATTTCGCCCGACGACTTCCGCGAAGGTCTCACCGCCGTCATCTCCGTCAAGGTGCCGGAACCCCAGTTTGAGGGACAGACCAAGACCAAACTCGGCAACGACGAGGTGATGGGTATAGTCAACTCCATCGTGGGACAGCAGCTCAGCGACTACCTTGAAGAGCATCCCAAAGAGGCGAAAGTCATTTTCGACAAGATAGTCTTGGCAGCCCAGGCACGTCAGGCAGCACGCAAGGCACGCGAGACGGTACAACGCAAAGGTGTGCTCTCTGGCTTCAGCCTTCCCGGCAAACTGGCCGACTGCTCGGAGCGCGACCCCTCAAAGACGGAGCTTTACCTGGTAGAGGGCGACTCGGCAGGCGGTTCGGCAAAATCAGGCCGCGACCGTGCTTTCCAAGCCATTCTGCCTCTGCGCGGCAAAATCCTCAACGTTGAGAAAGCCATGTCGCACCGCGTCTTCGACAGCGAAGAGATAAAGAACATCTACACCGCCCTCGGCGTGACGATAGGCACAGAAGAGGACAGCCAAGCCCTAAACCTCGACAAGCTGCGCTACCATAAAATCATCATCATGACCGATGCCGATGTGGACGGCAGCCACATCACCACTCTTATTTTGACATTCTTCTTCCGCTATATGCGCGAACTGATAGAAAACGGCTACGTTTATTGCGCCACTCCACCACTCTACCTCATCAAGAAAGGCATCAAGCCAGTATGCTACTGCTGGAGCGACGACGAGCTGAAAGTAAAATGGAACGAATTCACCAAGGACGGCACTGTGAGCGGCTACGACATACAGCGCTACAAAGGTCTCGGTGAGATGAACCCCGAGCAACTGTGGGAAACCACAATGAATCCCGCCACCCGTACCCTGCGCCAAGTGCAGATTGAAAACGCCATGGAAGCCGACCACATCTTCTCGATGCTTATGGGCGACGAAGTGGCTCCTCGACGTGAGTTCATCGAGCAAAACGCCACCTATGCAAGCATTGACGCTTAGAAACATAACATTATCAACATATAAAAATATTTGCCATGAAAAAATTAATAAAAACCAGACTTGCGCTGATAGTTGCGACAACATTGTTTGCCGTGACAGCAGCATTGTTCACCTCGTGTGGAGACAAAGGCAAATCGGCAATCGTGAGCTACATTAAACCAGTAGACGAAGCGTTGCTCGGCGTTGTGGATTCCTACAGCGCAGGCCTTATCTCAGAAGGCGAACCTCTTAAAGTATCGTTCTCTCCTTCGGCAAAACTCACCAAGGCATACGGCGAGCCTCTGCCATCAAATCTTTTCAAGATAGAGCCTTCCCTGAAAGGCCAGGCTTATTGGATTGATGCAAACACCATAGGATACGAATACAGCGGCGGCAAATGCGGCAAACAGTACAAAGCAACCATCGACTTGTCAAAAATCATCGAGTACGACGGCACTCTCGAGTTCGGCTTCGGCTTCCGCAGCCAGGATTTCACTCTTCTCATGAATGAACCTATCTACACCGATGACGAGAACACTGCCGCGTTCGATGTCAAGGTTGGATTCGTAAATCCCATCAGCGAGGAAGACGCCATGAAGCTGTTCGACCCCGACTTCGTGACCAAACACGAGGTTGTGGCAAGCGCTGTTAACGGAAAGACCTACGTCTTCCACATCGGCAACATGAAACGTACAACAGAGGGTTACAGCGAAAACGTCAACATGAACGGCTCGAAAATAGGCTCAACCGACAAGATACTGAACCTGGACGTGGCACCCAAAAACTCCTTCTATATCGCAAGCTGGAACCAAGACCCAAACAACCCCAACAATGTCAACATCTACTTCTCACGCCCGCTCAACCCCAACCAAAACCTTATGGGTTATCTGACAACAAGCCCTGCTAAATCGTTCAAGACAGAGATAAACGGCAACAAACTGACCCTGTACTTCGACCAGACAGACAACAGCTACAGCAATGACGTCGAAATTTCCGTATGGAACGGCATAAAGGACAGCAAGGGCAACAGCATGGCAGAAGGCTGGAAAATATCAGTCACCACTGCCGACAACAAACCTGCTGTGCGCTGGACCGACAACGGCGTGATAATACCCTCGGTGAAAGACACTGAGATTTATTTCGATGCCAAATGTCTTTACGGTGTGACGGTGAGGATAATCCGCGTGTACGACGACAACATTCTCAGGTTTGTGCAACAGAACGACTTTGACGACACTTGGGATATACAACAAGTCGGTCGTTTGGAGAGAAAAGTGCATCTGGCTATCGACAATCCGGAGCCGACAATGTGGAAGACCTTCCCGATACGCCTGTCGGACTACGTCGAGGTGAAACCTGGCTCAATGTATCAACTTGAGGTGGACTTCGGTCCCGAGGACTACGCCTTCGCCACCGAGGAGTCCAAGAAGCTTCACAAGGAACTGATAAACGAGGATGAATACTGGGACAACAAGTCGTACGACTACAAAGCCTATTATTATGGCGACAGCTGGAACGACCCATACGGACTCACCTATTACAACAGCGTCTCGATAAAACGTAACGTGTTCGTGTCGGATGTGGCTCTGACAGTGAAAATGGGCGACAGCAACAATTTCGACGCTTTCGTATTCGGCATCTCAAGCGCCAAACCCATCTCTGGAGCAGAGGTGACAGCCTACAACTATCAGATGCAGAAGATAGCCAGCGGCTCGACCAACTCAGAAGGCTACATCAACCTGTCGTGCCCCAACAGCCCGTACTTCGTTGTGGCAAGCGACAAGAGCAAAGGCAAGGCCGTTGTAATCACAAAAGGCTACAATTCTTTGTCATACAGCAAGTTCAACGTGGGCGGAGAGTCGGTCGAGAAAGGCGTCAAAGGCTTTATATACAGCAACCGCGGTGTATGGCGCCCGGGCGACGAGCTTCAGCTCAACCTCATGCTTTCGGGCGACTGCGACATACCTGAAAGCTATCCTGTTCTGCTCGACGTGTTTGACGCTTCAAACCAGAAATACACAAGCATGGTTTGCAACAACCATAAAGGCGGCATCTACTCGTTTGTGGTGCCCACCTCGCCCAACGACGCCACAGGACAGTGGAGAGCCTCTTTCAAAGTTGGAAATGCTGTTCTTACCAAATATCTGCGTGTAGAGACAGTGAAGCCCAACCGTCTGGAGATGACCTTCGACCTGCCCAACTATATCAGCACCACAAAAGGCTCATTCACCGAGCTGTCGGCCAAATGGCTCAACGGCATGATAGCAGGCGGCCTTAAAGCCACAGTGGATGCCAAAATAACTGAAGGCAAGACAGAGTTTGCCGACTTCAAGGACTACGAGTTCATCAACGAGTCGGACGACTTCTATCCTGAAGAAATAGAGATTTACTCCGACAAGATGGACGGCAACGGCAAAGCCAACATCAGCTTTGCTCCTCTTGCCGACATGAACAGCAACGAGATGCTCAACGCCGCCTTCACCGTGAAGGTGTTTGAAGCAGGAGGCGACTTCAGCATTGCCACCTTCTACGGCAAACTGTCGACATACGGACGCTATGTGGGTGTCAAGATGCCCGAGGTGAAATCACGCTGGGGCAGCTATTACTTCACCAACAACGACTATAAGTTCGAGGTGGCTCTCGTCAACGAAAACGGCAAAGCGGCTTCGGGCAGCAACACCTTGGAATACGCCCTCTATAAACTGGATTCCTACTGGTGGTGGACAAGCGAAAGCACCTACACACTAAGCCGCTATGTAACCGGCACATACAAAAAAGCCGAACAACAGGCTGTTTTAACATGCAACAACGGCAAAACCAGCATCAACATCAACATACCTTCCGAAAAATGGGGCAACTACCTTCTCGTTGTACGCGACACCGACGGAGGCAACACCTTTGCCAAGGTCATCAGCTTCGACGACGAGGAAGGCAACATACACACCTCAGCCACCGGTGAAGCTCCCACCATGCTGATGCTCAGAGCATCATCCGAAAGCTACAAAGTCGGTGAGACCATTACCACGATGTTCCCCGCCAACGAAAACGCTCATGCCATAGTAACAGTCGAGACAGCCAACAAAGTGCTGCAACACATCTATTTAGACAAATTAGGCAGCGATGCCAAAGTGGAGATAAAAGCCACTAAGGAGATGATACCTAATGTTTACATATACGTCTCGCTGATACAGCCCCATGGTGCCAACAACGGCATGCCAGTGCGTATGTACGGTGTCATCCCTGTCAAGGTCGAAGACACCGAGATGCACCTCAACCCAGTCATCACCGCTCCTGACATGGCTAACACGAAGAAGACCATCCAGATAAAGGTTAGCGAGGAGAAAGGCCGCCCGATGGCCTATACCCTGGCCGTTGTTGACGAAGGTATCTTAGGACTTACCAACTACAAGACACCTGCTCCTTACGAGTATTTCAACAGCAAGCAGGCTTTGGGTGTCCGCACATGGGACAACTACTCCAACATAGCCGATGCCTTCACAGGCGAGTTAGGCTCCGTTTACGCCATAGGCGGTGACGGCATGGTAAACCTCGACCAAGTGCTCGACAACCGCTTCAAGGCCTTTGCCGCCACATACGGTCCTTTCGAACTGAAGAAAGGTGAAAGCAACATTCACGACTTTGAAATACCAAAGTCATCGGGTGCATTGCGTGTCATGGTGGTGGCCAAAGGCAACGAGAAGTCGTATGGTGCAAGCGCCAAGCGCATCACCGTTCAAGACCCGATCATGCTTTATGCTTCGGCACCGCGTGTTGTAGGTCCTGGCGATGTAGCGATGATGAATGTAGAGGTTCTCGCTCCCAAGATGCAAGGCAAGACCCTCACAGTCAAAGTTGATGCCCAGAACCTGACTCCTCAGTCGGCATGGCCCACCACTGTCAAGATTGACGACAAAGGCAGCGGACTGCTTGCCTTGCCAGCTACAGTGAAGAACCAGAGCGGCATAGCCACACTGAAAGTGTCGGTGACAGGCGACAACTACACCGCCGAGTCGGAGACCATGATGCCTATACGTCTGCCCAACACAGAGAAACGCGTAACCTATCCAGCCGAGATGGAAGCCGGCAAGACTGCCAACGTCAATTTCGACATGAACTGCATCGAGGGCTCGCAAACAGCACGCGTCATGCTGTCATCGGCCATCCCCGTCGACCTCTATTCACGCCTGGATTACCTCAACAGCTATCCTCACGGATGCCTTGAGCAGATAGTCTCGGCTGCCTTCCCGCAACTCTACCTCAACTATTTCATCACACAGGACGAAGAAAGCATCGCCAAGTCGAAAGAGAAAGTCAACTCGACAATTGCTTCCATCAAGTCATACCTCAAGTCCGACAACTCGCTTTCAGTATGGCCGGGCTCGGATTATGTGAGTCCGTGGGTTGAGATATACACGCTGCACTTCCTTGCCGAAGCCAGAAGCCAAGGTTTCGAGGTGCCCGACCACATCATCAACAACATCATCAAGCATCAGTCAGAGACAGCCAACGCCTGGAATGTCAACCCCGACTTCCCGCAAGGTGAGGTGATACAGGCTTACCGTCTGTTCGCCCTTGCCGTGGCAGGCAGCCCGGAGAAGGGTGCGATGAACCGTTTCAAGGACATCAAGATGAGACATCCTATGACCAAGGTTCTTGCCGCCGCCACATTCGCTCAGACAGGCAAGAAGACAGTGGCCGACAAATTGCTTGAGAACATCGGTGAAGAGCCCGCTGAGGACTACTACTACGCTCCTTACTACAGTGAAATCCGCGATATGTCACTGATTCTCTATTCCTACATCCTGCTTGACAAAGATGTTGACGAGATGATGCTCCAGCTGTGCGACGAGGTCAACAGCAACAGATGGCTCAGCACACAGACCACCTCGTTCGCCCTGTTCACTCTTGGCAAGTACGCCGAGAAGAAAGGCGTCAGCAATGCTCCTATCTCGGCAGTAGTGGTCGTTAACGGAGAGGAACACATCGTGAATGCACAAACCGTCTCGGCAGGCTTCTCGTTCATACCCAAGATGGGCAAGAACACCATCGAGATTCGCAACATCGCATCCGAGAAACTCGTTGCAAGGGTGTTCACCAAAGCATCAGTTTTGGAATACGAGACCAAGGAAAGCGGCAAGAACCTGGCCGTCACAGTGAAATATGTCGACAAGAACGGCAAAGAGATCAGTCCCGCCTCGCTTGAGGCCGGCACCGACTTCAGCGTGGTGATGAACGTGAAGAACACCACCAACCACTACCTCGACGACCTCGCGCTGTCGTACTACCTGCCTTCGGGTTGGGAAATCGTGAACGACAGGGTGAACGAAGGTGGCGACAACCGCTACGCCGACATCCGCGACGACAGGGCTTACTACTACTTCAGCCTCTACTCGAACGGCAGCAAGACCTTCAAACTGAAACTCAATTCAACGTTTGTCGGAACATACGTCATACCTTCTGTCACATGCGAGGACATGTATGACAACGAGACCTATTACATCGTTCCCGCACAAAAGGTCACGGTGAAATAAGTCAGACCATAAAAACAATTCAACAAGACCGCCCTCGTTTGAGAGCGGTCTTGTTTTTTTGCTGAATTGCTGATTTGACACAAGACACGCGTCACGCAGTCCCGTGTCTTTTTCAAGAAGTCAGAATACAGAATAGAAGTTAAAGAGGAAGTTACAATAGAAGTTAAAGAGGGAGTTAAAACGACTTCCTTGTCCCCCAGTCATCCTATGTTTGCAGCATCAAACGAAAGGGCAAAAAGAGCAGGGAAAAATGCGTAATTTTGTCTGGGATAAACAAACGTAATGTATAACAATCATCAAACAGAAGAGGGGAGAAACAAGACTAA
>Ga0247611_10000111_pt1 | contig 163395 bp, 238 predicted proteins | sample 177DNAGHGhighgp2_FD_192422 | JGI IMG/M metagenome (GOLD analysis project Ga0247611, IMG submission 192422) | Sheep rumen microbial communities from Palmerston North, Manawatu-Wanganui, New Zealand - 1770 DNA GHGhigh gp2 | ecosystem: Host-associated > Mammals > Digestive system > Stomach >...
GGTCCGCAAGGTGGAGCTGGTAATGGAGGAGACAAAGGAGCTCAAGGTGCTAAAGGTGTTGATGCACCACAAGGAGCTCAAGGTGATAAAGGTGCTACTGGTGCACAAGGTGGAGCTGGTACTGGTGGATATAGAGGTGCACAAGGTACAGCTGGTGGTGGAGGAGACAAAGGAGCACAAGGTAATAAAGGTAATGATGGATATAGAGGAGCACAAGGTGGAGCTGGTACTGGAGGATATAAGGGAGCACAAGGTCCAGCTGGGGATAAAGGACATCAAGGTCAACAAGGACCTCGTGGAGCAGATGGTTTACTTAATGTTACAGGAGACGGAAACGTTGGAGGTATTAAAACAGGTTTTCCAGAAACAGATAATCAAAGTACTATTGATTATGCAGTAAAAGTAAATCCTGGTGCACAAGCTTATGTAACTATACCAAAATTAATTAAAGTGGATAATTCAATATCTTATGGACGAGGTGGTTTACAATTTGCACAAACTACAGGAAATGTGGGAACATCACCAACATCAATTCAAAATCCAACAGATGATTGGTATTCACATTTAATAATGAATCACAATAATTCTGCCGGATATTATATTGATTTAGCATTCAATTTCTTTTCTGATGATTTTAGATATAGAAGAATAACTGGTGGTTTAGGTGGAAATTGGGGAAGTTTCATAACATCAACAAATATTGCATCATATAAACCTTCATATTCTTGGAATGAAATTACTAATAGATTTGCTGGAACAAGTTATAACGCAAGTACGTATACTTTAACAATAGCATAAATATTAATTTAAGAAAATAGTGACTCAATTGAGTCACTATTTTATTTTTAATAAAAGTATTTATTATATAAATATATGGCAGATAATTATATTAGCAAAATAACAGTAAAAAATACAACATATGATATTTATGATCTCATAAGAGATGATTTAAATAGTTTATATAATAATTTATTAACTATGTATAACACAGTACAAAATTTAAAAACCAGATTAATAACGTTAAGTAATAGATTAACTGGATTAGAAAATCGTTTAAATGATCTTTCATAAAAAATGGATGAACACTAGTGTTCATCCATTTTATTTTATTTTTTTAATATTATGTATTTTAAGAAGTAACATTTGTAAAGCTAACTGGTATACCATCATATGCATATCCTGCATCTGATATTTTTCTAAATGGTAAGTTATTATAGTTAATAAACTCTCCAGTACGCCATACATTTTCAACCCAATAATAAAATGGACCATTTGATCCGCCATATCCATATGTAGAAGAATATGGATATGTTGGATCTGTATTAAGAGTAGAATTATTACGATTCCATGTACCACTATAAACAATAGTTCTAAGATTAGAACAATCTTTAAACATATATGCCATTGAATTTCTTGCAATATGTGTTGCACTAATTGTTGGTGCGTTTGTCATTGATGAACAACCCTGGAACATTGATTTATAACAACTATCTTTCATTATTAATGCCGATAATGTATTATTATATAAACCTGTTAATGCAGTACAACCTTGGAACATTGATTCATAACAACTAATACCTAAGTTATAGGAGGTTAATGATGGTCCTGTTACTAATGAAGTACAACCATAAAACATTTCTTTATAACAACTACCTGATAATGTTGTTGCTGGTAATAAATTCGAAGGAACCGTCGTTAATGATGTACAACCTTGGAACAATGATTCATAACATGAACCTGATAATGTTGTTGCAGGTAACTGTAAACTAGATATATCTGTAACATTTGTATTTTCAAATAAATGTGATAAATTTTTATTAGCTAATGAGGTTGTACTTTCAAAATTATCTCCATATGTTATTGACATTATATTACCCGAAATTTTAAATGTACCTTTTGAAGAATATCCACTTGCTTTATCATCAATAAATACTAAATTACCAGGATTAGTTAATTCTGAGTAAAAACTAGTTATTGTACTTTTAAAATAAACCTTAGGATTACTTGCATTTAATGTTATTGTATTTTGTACATTAGATAACATAGGATTCCACTTAATCTTATTATATGAATAATATAAAGTTTTGGTATAGTTCGAGTATTTAGATGTAGCTTTAGGCCATTTTAATACAACTGGAGTAGTTCCAGTACGTTCTATAGCTAAATAATTTCTTCTTAAAAAAACATTTTCTTTAGCTGTTATATCTGCATCTAATTGATCTATTCTGTCATTTAAATCATCTATAGTGGATGTAATAATTCCTATATATGTTCCTAAATATGAATAAGTATCTAATAATGATGCATATGTATTACGAGCAGATTCATCATAAAATTGATATGTGGAACCTTTTATTGATAAATATTTTATATCCGACATTATGTAATTTATTTAATTTATTTTATTATAATTATTTTACTTTATTTTCTGCTGTAGATAATCTTTCAGAAATATTATTTATTAAATTGGAAATATCAGTTATTAAATTATTAATATTATCAATTATATCATTAATAGGATCAATAATTGTCGATACTCCATCATCCCTAACAATATAATTTGTATTTTTTATATTTATTTTTTTTATTAAATATGCCATATGAAATAAACATAAATTTATTATTTAATATAGTAATTAAAAATAATATAATTTAACCAATTTTAACTTTATATATTAAATTAATATAAAGAAAGGTGAATGTTTTGAAACATTCACCTTTTATTTATAATTCTTTCAACAAGTTTTCCATTATCATCTATAATTTCTGATATATAATATTTAGTAATACAATCAATTCCATAAAAATGTCCTTCATTGATATTCCAATAATTTATCATATCCTTTTGAGTATGTCCAAATATTTGTGACCATGTTATTCCATCTTTATCTTTATATGGTGATTCTTTTAAACCACTTGGACGTACCCATAATGGACTATTCCATGAAGAACTACCATACATATTACCTCCATCTTTTGATGTAAAATTGAAATAATTTACTGCAAGTGTGTTAATATTTCCTAAACTTCCAGAACACCATTTGTTAAACCAATTTTGAGTCACTCCTGCATGTGAATATATTGTCTTATTAATTTCATCAACATAACACATTGTTAGAATATTTTTATCCCAATCTTTAGATAAGTTATATCCAACTAATGAGTCAGTTAATGAATTCCATCCTGAACATCTATCGAATAATGGAGACATATAATGCATATCGTGATTACCAATAAGCATTATAAATTTGTTACCCTTCTTTTTCTTTATATGTTCATTACGAAGTTCTATAATATTATCATAACATATTTTTTGTTCATATGGTGGTATATCAAATGAATCAAAATAATCTCCTAATATTATAACTTCATCTGGTTGTTCTCTATTATATATGTCAATAATAGAAGTCCATCTTCCATGAGGATCCCCTAATACAATTCTTTTTTTCATTATATTATAAAAGTATAAAAAATAAACATATTAATATAAGCATAATGATTATTATTTTTAGAGATAAAACAAATATAAATGAAAATATTGAAAAAAACAATTCAAATATTCCCATAAATATTCCTCCTAAAAATGTCAAAATTCCACCTCCAAAAAATATTAAACATCCAATGAATAATATAATAAAAAATAATTCCATTTTTATTAATATTTGTTTTAATAAAAATAGAATTAATAATGTATTTTTTCAAATAATATATTAAATTTTTTCTAATCGTATTATAAAATTATTCTTAAATATTTCCTTAACACGATATTTAATATTACAATCATTTATTTCATAACCAATATTTATAAATGGTCCACCAGATGGATCTATAAAAGCAATTGTTTTATTGTCATCTTCATATCCGACTCTCATATAGTTTAAATTTGATGGATCTGTAGATTTTAATTGCCATAAATCTGCATCTATATGTTCTAACCATATATTTGCATTATATCTATTCAGTAATTTTATTTTTTTCATATTATTAAACCTGAATTATTTTCTTGTTTTTCTTGAGCCTTTTCTCCCTTTTCAAGTAAATCTCTATAAGTTTTTTCAATAGTACCACAGTTTGAGCATACTAATACTGTAATAGGATAATTAATATCTTCCGATCCAGCACCTGCAATCAAACCAGGTATTTTCTTAATAATAATTTTTTCCTCAAATAATTCTTTACCACAATTATCGCATTTTACTGATGGATATTTCAATGGATTAACAATTGGTCCTTTTCCTAAATTCAAATCGTCTTTCATATTATCTTAATTAATATATTTATTGGGAATCTACTTAGTCACATTCCTTATCTTAACATCAATTAACAATTACTTATTTAATTTATTTATAGATTTTTCTAATAATCCTTTTGCAAAATTCAATTTTTCTATTTTTTCATTAATTAACTTCATATTTGATTCACATGTTTCTTTAATATATTGCTTAGCATAATCTTCATCAACAAACACCTGTATATATGGTCCATTTTTGTCATAAGGAGGAGTCATTGTTATATTTCTTAAATTATCATAGAAATCATCATAATCCCTTCGATATTCTATATTCTTGAAAAGTATTGTAATATAATTAACCGACCTTGTAACTATATCACTTTCCCATCTATCTCCTATGTCATACTCTTCTAACTTACCAACCTCATTAGAGATAACTAAGCATTTTGTCAATTCATATTCACTTGGATAGTCATATGGGTTATTCCAATTTAAATCATGAACAACATATACATAAGAACCTGCTTTTAAACTACTAAATTTATTCATAATAACTTGGCTCTCCTAAATATTCAATATAGTCATAAAATATTGTATAAAAATTATTATATTGTGTAATTGATATAACTTGCATTTTTGGGTTATATCCAAGTTTAAGCATATTTTCTAGAAATTTGCAAACTTGATCTTTACCATCACATACTATTGCCTTATACATAATATTAATAAATATCTTTTTTAATATTTTCATCAGGAATCCACTTAGTCACACTTCCAATTGGTGCATCAATGGGCATACGTATTTTCTTATATCCTATTTCTTTCTGATAATAGTGATTCAGATCATCTTCCTTTTGATATGTATCATGTATATATGTCCAAAACCATTCTACTTCTTCTCCATTAGTAAGAATAGACTTATGATGGTGTTCTAAATCAAATAAATGAACAAGATGATTCCAAACCATCAAGTCATCAACATTTGTAAGATAAAAATGTTCAGGATTTGGACGATTTTTTGTTAGTTCATGGAATTGTACACCAAGTTTTCCATAATCATCTTCATTATTATCCCACCTTTTAAAATGTTCCCAAACATAATCATCAATTAATGCATCATTATTGTAAAAATTTTTACATATCTTTAATACTTGTGGTCTAAGATACTCTTCCCAAGTTATTGTTTCAAAAGTATATCCTCGTTCATTATCAGCTAACTTAATTCGTACTTCATAATACTTAAGTAAGTCTTCTTTCTTTTGAATATCGAAGTCTTCAACAAACTGGCAGAATATATCAAGTGCAGATGTATAAATACGATTAAATGAAGTGATAGGAAATATAAACATAGGACCACATCCAAATTGCAAACATCTTTCAACTTCTCTATTTATATCATATGCAGTAAAGATAGAACGCTCTTCACTCATACGTCCATAACAATGTGAAGCAATATCACCAGCTCTCATAGAAGCAGCTATGGTATGACGTCCAATACAATATCGATATGACATCCACATTGAATCTTCTTCATAACCACCAAAATCACTAAGCATTGTATTGTCTTTTATAAACTTGTTGAAAAATGATACTACACAATTTTCTTTAGCTTTATTCATATCAATGCCAAAAGTCTTACTTCCAACTTTTACAGTGTTCTTTTTTGTATCAAATACAATTTTCATACTATAAATTATTTATGTCAATTTCTTCACAACAATATTTAGGTATATATTCTCTTGTTACAAATGCATCATAGTTAACCGAAGCAGGATCTTTATAGAATTTCAATTTGTTTTCATATTTATTTAAATCAATTCTTATAAGATGTATATTTTTTTTCTTAATTTCTCTTTGAACTTTTGATAAAGTTTCTTTTAATTTGTTTTTATCTTTATCACCAACAACAAATATATATCTTGGATAATATCTATCATTATCATGTCTTGGTACTAATCCATGATGATTCAATCTTTTCAATCCATTATCATTAACAAATCTATATATTATACCTTTACAATCATTATATATGTAATCTGTTTTTTCTTCTGGTTTGTAAGGCTCTATATAAATCTCGTAATATTTTATATCATTATATTTACGATCTTCACAAAATGAAACATAATAATTATAAAAATTCAATAATGACTTAAATTCTTCATTATTCACTAATTTATTATCAGAAATAAATAATGTTAATGAGTTTGTTTTTGTAACTGGATTTACTTCAACTCCATCATATAAATAATTTCCAAACTTTTTATTTATTTTTTCTAATAATTTTTCACTTTTATATGATTTTATAATATTTTCATAAATTATATTTTCTTGAATTATATCATATTTAGGTCCACGTTTATCATGCCATAATAATCCTTCTATATTTTTAATATCGAAATATGATAATTCTTCATTCATCAAATCATTATATTCAATAATATCTTCTATATTAGGATTACTTAAGTGTTTAGGATATTTATATGTCTTAATAAAATTCTTTAATTCTTTCATATATAATTACCAAGGATATTTATTTTGTTTTTTCTTATCTTTATGTTCCCAAAGAAATTTATCTGCTTCTTCCCACCAGAATTTTTTCATAGCATCTATAGCCTCTTCTTTAGTTGCATAATTATAATATGCTAAACAAATCTTAGGTCCAGTATATATGCTCCAAGGTTTATCTCCTGCATTTCCTGCATCACTTTTACGAACTTCATATCGTTCATAAATTTTTTTACGAATTTGTTTCAAATAAAATGTTTTCATGATGCGCATTATATTAATTCAGATATATCACCTAAGAAAATACATACTTCTGTAGCATTTCCTTTACAATTATCCGATGATTCACCATAACCATTAGACCACCCATATGTTAATTTTCCTTTAAAAGGAGTTCCATTAGCAAATATTACTTCAATTTCAGCTTCAGGATTAAATTCTAATAAATCTTTAATTTTCATTTTGTAAATCTTCTTTAGTCATAATTCTCTGATACATAAAAAGATTGGCCACATTCTGGACAAACTACCTCATATTCTGGATTACCATCATCTAACATTTGCCAAAAATCTTTATCCCAAACATCTACACATTCTCCACATGAAGGACACCAACATTTCATATCCTCATTTTCCCACCATAATCTAGATACTAAACTCATAATTATTTCAATCTTGTTACAATTCTACCTTTGGTCAAATCATAAGGACTCATTTCAACTTTTACTTTATCACCTGTCATCAATCTAATATTATTAATTCTAATTTTTCCAGATATATGACATAATATTTCTATTCCATTTTCCAATTCTACTCTAAACATTGAATTAGAAAGATTTTCAGTAATTATTCCTGTTTGATCAATTGTGTTTTGTTTTGCCATTATTTACTATTTAATTTATCTTTTAATTGTTTGTTTTCTCTCTTTAACTTATTTACTTCTGATGTTAATGTGTTTATTTTTTGAGAAAGAGAATTATTATCATCAGTTAATTGATTAACCTGATTTGCCAATTCTTGTTTAGTATTCAATGCAACACCAACCAAATCATTCTTATTAGTTTGGGCATCATCCCAACGAACTTTTAAAATATTTAATGAATCTGATTGTGCTTTAATAATAGAATCCTTTTTAACAAGTTCTATAGCTTGTTTATTAAGTTTAGTATCTCTATTACATGCTACTGTGCATTTATTTAAACTAAATGCTACCAATATAGCAATTAATATTATCTTCCAATTTTTCTTTATAAATTCCATATAACTTAGTTTTTATTTTAATAATATTATAATTATAGTAATTTTACTAATTAATTTTCATTCAACCATTTTTTATGATCTACACACCACTTAAGACATTCTTTTATATTGTCAAATGTCCAAAGCATTATGAACTTTCGCCCATATAAATCATATCCACGAGATTCATGCCAAAAATTCTTTATAGAATATTCTTTTCCTAATTCAAGTGTCGAATAGTTTTTTGAATTTGACCTAACGAAATTAATATTATATTTTTTAACAACTTTTACTTCTGCTGGTACAAAATATCCTTCATCATTACGATATGCCACATAATATTCCTTACCAATCTCTAAATCTTTAAGTTCAATTGTATTCATAATTACAAATACATTTTAGAATTTTTCCATACAATCAATTTAATTATATAATATATATAGAATATTATTTAAATTTTTCAAAATAATTCATATAAATAAAATTATTTTTAAATATATATAATTTAAACAAATAATATTTATGAAATCTATTTATAATATAATTAATGAAGCTTCTAATGAAAACAACATTATTGAAGCTTTAAAAAATGCATTAAAAGAAGAGATTAATGCATGGTATGGATATATTATTGTTAAGGAATGGTTAGCTTGTCCTGAACGTAATAATATTGTAGAATTTTATGAGAAGACCGCAAAAGACGAATTAGAAGATCATGCATACTGGTTAATGAAACGTATTAGTCAATTAGGTGGTTCAATAAAGGATATATCATTAACTCCAAATTCATTAGATTCTGCTAATCATAAATATTTAGCGCCAGTTTGGAATAAAGATAAGATTAATGTTAAAAAATCATTAGAATTGAATATACAAAATGAAGAAGGAGCTATTGAAACATATAAAGAATTAGTACAAATGACTGAAAGTGTAGATCCAACTTCTAATTCAAAACTTAAGGAAATACTTGCAGATGAAGAAGAACATTTACAAGAATTAAAAGACTATTTAGATGATATTAAATGAAACACTTAATAGAATATATTAACGAACAATTAAAACCGGATGTTCAAAAATGGTTGGCAAATGTTTATAAGACAATGCAATCATTAATTAAGGACAATAAAGTTCAACCTATAGATGTTGATCCAAAGAAATTAGCTAAACCAGAAAAGGGTGGATTTACTTTTGATGATTTTACAAATGATAAAACTGTTAAGACTATTATAAATGATAAAGTTTTAGGTTTTACTGTTACTGCTCAAATGTTAAAAAATTCTAATAAGTATTTAGTTAACAAAAGTGGAGAAGAAGAAAAAGAACTAAAACCTGAATGTCTTCCATATTGGTATCAACAAGATAATAACATATACTTTATTGGTATTGTTATGTATGATAGTTCTGTAACATATATTGATGAGTTTGCCCATTTAGTAGATATAGAAACATCATTATGTGTAAGTGAATCCTTACCAGTATTGAAAGCCATGTTAAATGATTTTGCCCTTCATTATTTAAATAAAAAAGGAAACTATAAAGGATTAACGGCAAAACCAGAACACCCTAAAATGAGAGCAATATTAACTAAACTTGGATTTAGCCCAATGAAAGATAATAAAGATATTTTAATTTATAAATTATAATGAAACCAATTAACACATATATTAATGAATCGATATTGATAAATCAAATAGATGAAGATTTGTCATTTTTATTGGATGATACTATTGATGAAGGAAAAATATCAGATGGTATCAAAAAAGTTTGGAAATGGGTAAAGGGAAAATTTACAGGTAAAAAAGATAAAAGAAAAACAACCGATGTTTCTTCAGATTATACCCCTGAAACGGATGGAGAATTATCATATAAATTTTATAACTATGGACAAATTAAAGAAAAAATTTTAAGAAATAATAATTTGAATAGAGTTAATAGTTTTATTACAAAAGGATATGATAATAAAATTAGATTATTATGTGTTGAGAAAAAAGATTTAATAATTGCATGCGCAATATTTGTCAAACCAGAAAACTATACAAATCGTCCTAGCGAATATTCTAAGTATAATGACTATGGGCATATAATTAAAATTCAAATTGATGAAGACTTTACTAATGAAAATATATTAAAAGGAATAGTAAATAAAATATATGATGAATTAGTTAGGAATTCAAACTGTAAGGGATTAACATTAAATTACGAAGAATATAAAATAAATAAAACAGATTATGAAAAATATTTAGAAGAGAATTTTAATGTTGATACCATTAAAGATAAAAAAATAGCAGTATTTAATAACAAATAATGAAAGACCTATCAACATATATATTAGAAGAACTTGACGATAATTTATTGTGGATGATTGACAAATGGTTTGAAATAAATAATGATCATCTACAAGAATTTATAGAACTTATTGCTAAATATAATGATTATAAATTTAATAAAAATGAATTGACATTGGAATTAAATGCTTATGAAAATGATCCAATAAAATTACACATAAAAGAATTTATAAATTTTTTAGATAATGATATTAATCCTGTCGAAGACAAAGATTATATTCAAAAATTATTAGATATAATTAAATTGGTATGTAATAATAAATCAATAAAAAACAAATACATTAAACACATTTAATTGTATATGAAAAACTTACAAGACATAATACAAGAAAAACTTCAAATTGGATCTAAATCTAAAATTAGTCAATATAAATATCATCCAAAAGATAAAGGTGAGTTAAAACAATTATTAAAACTATTATTAGATGAACGTGGTAAAGATGCAAATTTAAATGATATTGATACATCTAAAATAACAGATATGTCTAATTTATTTGAAAATTTAAATCCTCATAACATAGATATATCTAAATGGGATGTATCAAATGTTACAAATATGTTATGTATGTTTTACGGATGTAAAAATTTTAATTCAGATTTAAGTAAATGGAATGTATCTAATGTTGAAAATATGTATAAGATGTTTTATAAATGTCGTAATTTTAATAGTGATTTATCAAAATGGGACGTATCTAATGTTTTTAATATGAAATATATGTTTCTTGCATGTAAAAACTTTAATTGTGATTTATCTAATTGGGACATATCTAATATTAGATATATGGATTATATGTTTGATATTACATCATTAGAAAAAAATCCTCCTAAATGGTATATTAAATGGCATAAGAATAATATATGAAAAACTTATAAAATATAACAAAATATTAAATATATAACAATATGAAAAATATAATAAATTTTATTAAAGAGTCAGTATTCACTTATGATATTGATGAAATAGTTGATGCGATTTTAAATGTAGCTTCAGATGAATTAGGAAATAAATTCGATAAATCATCACCAGAAGATATTTTAGATGCCGCATATGACGCAGGAGAATTTTCTGAATGTGGAGAGATTGCAAGTATAGTTCAAGGTGATGAAGATGAAATTGCCGATTTCATTATGGATAATAGAAAAGAAATATTGAAAAAGATAAAAGATTCAAAGAAATAAAAATGAGGAGTTTAAGACTCCTCATTTTCTGTTGTTTGTTTTATATTGTTTTGATAAATTGCATTTGATATATTTGGTCTTTCTTTATTCCAATTATTTAATATATTAATTGCTTGAGAAACTATAAATTTTGCTGTACCTACGGGGACATTTTGACCAATCTTAGCTAAATTACTTTCATCACCATATAATGTAAAATCATAAGGCATACCCATAAATGAAAGATATTCTCGTATAGTATATATTCTATTCTCAGTTAGATGTAACATATTTGGCATAGATCTAAATTGTATAGAAGGCATAAAATCTTTTACATATTGAATATCATCTCCGTAATAATTAAGACCTAATGATTTCTTATACTTAATATGTTCAAAATATTTTAGTGTACGTTCTTTATTCTCTATAGGATATTTTTCATCCTTCTTTACATATTCAATAAGCTCATCTATTAATGAATTACGATTTATATAATCCATAATTGATCCATTAATGAAATTTTTCCAATCATTTCCAAATTTATTATAAATAAAATCTAATGTATAATAATTGTACACTCCAGTCTTCACAGGTATCTCTTGAGTCAATCCTTTAGGTATTTTATTTAAATAGTCTTTCAGTGACACGGAGGCCGCTTCAAATGACATCAACGGTGGATTCTCGATTTTATTGTCAGTTATATGTTTTATAAATATAACAAATGTACGAGGACGTTTCTGACAGTTATGATGTAAAACAGTATCAGTCTTATAATAAAGAATTGAATATCCCTTATCTAACGCTAATTGATTAAACCATGCACGCAATTCATCTCCTCTACTTCCCATTAAGGTAGGAGCATTTTCAAATATAAAAATTTTTGGCTTTATCATACTAAGTGTATAATTTGTCATCCATTTCATATTACAATTACGTGACTCTTTAGTTTCTTTACTTGCTTTTGTAACCATCGATATACCTGAACATACTGGTACACCTACAACTATATCAATATTATCATAATCTGGTGTTTGTTCTTCATTATCTTTTGAAATAAATGGATTCATATAATTAACATCAATATCAAACATTCCATTATGTATAGTGTAATATGGAACTTCTCTATTATGTTTTTCAAGATATTTAATTAAGTTATATTCATTACCTACTCCGGCCATTTCATTAGTCTTTTTAGAATATGTAACATCACATAAACCATCAAATGACATTATCCATTCGGCTGGATGTCCAATTGCTTCTTCTGCACCTAAATACATCCCGCCCGTAAGCGGTTGTATACATGCCCATTTTATATTATTCATATTTCTTATTGTCTTCTATATATTTTTCAAACATTTGCTTAGATTCATCTAACATATAATTATTAAATTTATTATATATAGATTTACGTTGATGATATTTCACTTTACAAAATAAATGATCATTACTAATTAATTGTTCCACTCTTTCTTTAAATTGTTCAGGATTATCAACATACATAAATTCTTTTAAAAAATCATCATCTGTATATTGTTTCTTTGAATCATAAGGTGTAAATACAAAAGGAATTATATCAGCCAACATTAAATCAAAATAACGTGGACTTATAAAATCATCAAATGTAGAAGGATTTGCTATAATAAATGAAGTATAAGAATCTTTACATATCTCTTCAAACAATTTATTATATTCTATTTCTTTAAACTTATCTGCATTTTTAAATTCATCTGAAAAATGTCCCTTTGCTTCAATAACTTTTATAGGACCATCAAGAATGTTATAAAATGCTAATGTATGTTTGACTCTAAAATCATCATGTTTAATATATCCATGATATTCACTTTGATATTTACGATTTAAAGGATATTCTTTAAATTTATCTTCAAGATTACAATTAACACCTTGCCAATTATATACATTAAACTTACACCAATATTTTGGTTTTGTTACTATATTAGGTGAACCAAATTTTAATTTTATTCTTTCATTATAATAGTGTTCATAATCATTACCACAATGAGCAACAATTGTATTATCAAAACAATTATGTAATAAACCAGATTCTTGATATTCTAAATAAAGTTTTGCATCAGATGTTTCTTTATTATATTTATAAGGTTTTGGTTTTTGATCTTCAGATTTATAAAGACGTTTCTCTACCATAAGTGCAGGATTAATTGTCATAAAATCAGGATCATCTTGAATAGTATAATAATGACCATCCCCATGTGTTTTATACCATTCAACTAATCTATTACAAATGGAAAAATAAAAATCTCCTAATACACCACCAAAAAATACTAATACATGTTGTTTACAAAATATATCATTAATATTTAAATCATTAAAAAGATTAATTCTATCAATACCAAAAATTATTGAATCTTTATCAAAATATTCTTCATTAATTTTCTTTTCTTTTATTGATGAACTAATTATATATACTTTATCATATCCAACATATTTTTCAAGATAATCTTTATATGTTTTCATGCCAGCATTCTTAATTCCCATTTTAGTAAATGAAATAGGAGAAGTAATACCAATAATAGCAGCGATCTTTCCATGACCGCTGCCTTTTTCTAAATTATTTAATTGCTGCATATTTATTAATCTTTAAAACAATCATCTATTAATTTATTTGCTATTGCTTTTGCATCACAATTTGCTTTAAATGCATTAAATATTCTATTGCGAAGTTCATCATATTTTTCAGGATTATTCATAAGTTCATCCATTTGTGATAAACATTCATCAATATTAGACAAATCCTTCTTAAGGAATATTCCCAATCCTAATTCCAATGCGGTTTTGCCTGTTGATGTAGCAGTATTATCATACATATGACATGCATTTCCTGCATTCCAATCAAGCAATGGTATAGAACCCATTTCAATCATTTCAAAAATAGAATATTCAAAATCATCCCCATAACAACCATCATTCTTAAGATTGAAGAAATCACATCCAAATGCTGATTTTGCAACTATCTGTAATCCTTCATCTCTCTTATATGCATCAAATACATAACACCAACCTTTTTTACGTTCAGGTGTATCTAACATTGGATCATCTAAAGATATATTATTAGCAATTCTCCATTTCTTATCTGATGCCATTATGCATGCAGTTGAAGGAATACGATTACCATCCTTATCAAATGAATAAATCAAATCAGGAATTGTAGATACATTAATAGTTCTTTTAATACCACGCATTTCTAATTCATAATCATGTGCATAAAAACTATCTCTACCTCTTAATAGACGTGTTGGATCCTTAAATCCAGAATGACGTCCAAGATATGTAATACGTCTTAATTTTTCTGTTGCAGGAATCCATTGTTCTTTAACTTTATCATCATAAACATGTGGTAATAACAAATGAACAAAACGTTTGTCAAACTCTTCTTGACCACATGCTAATGCAATTTTTTCTGCAACCCTTGCTTTAGGTGCAAATGTTATAATCTTATCAAATGCAAGCCAAAACTCTGAATTATGAAGTAATGGCCCATAATATGCAGCAAACCCACTTGGATTATGATCATTACATACAATTACTTTTCTAGTTGTAATTTTATTCATGAGCATATCCATCCATAAGTTACGATATTTCTCATCGGCTTTCTTTTCCATAATTGAATTGATTATAACCAAATCTGCATCATTTAAATGCTTAACTGTTTCATCGGAATAATCATATTCAACTGCTTCTGGAATATCTTGTGTTCCATTCTTCATTTGTGCTTTTTCATGAGCTTTTACATAAATAATTTCCACATCATGTCCAGCCAATTTCAAACCCTTATTCAATTCAATTACGTAACGAGTTACTCCTGAACCCTCAATACGTGCCATTAATTGTATTATTTTCATACTTTATATAATTTGTTTAATTTAAATTAATATAGAAATTTAAAATATTTTATTCATTTAATGCATCTTCCCAAAATTCTGAATATAAATGTATAGTATCTGCATTCCAATATATTTTGACATCATCAATTTTATAAAAAAGTTTTAATACTTTTAATATTTTATCAATAACTGTTTTATGCCATATCAAATCTGTATCAAATTCTATAACATCATTACTTCTCATATGTACAGTATATTCTAAATTGTAGTGATCACCCGAAACTTTAATTAAAAACACATGAATATACATTGTACAAATAAATGCCGGTAAATCATATTCATTAACATCACCCATTATCAATACTGCTTGTCTTGAATTAGGATTATCTATTAATCTTTTAATACATTTACTAAATTGATTATTTCTCTCTAATATTGGATCATAATTTTCCTCATACCATTGTGGGGTCATCCGTTCTAATGGTGGAATGCTTTCAAAAATCTTATCTTTATTTACTTCAAAAATAACATTACGTAATTCTACATATTTAGTACCATTAAAACAATTATAACCGGTTTCTTTTATATTATTATTTTTTAATTCTTTCAATAATAAATTTTTAATATCTTCTGTTTTATACATTCATTATTTTTTATTGTTTTTTAATGATTTGTTAAGAGAATTTAAGAATTCATAATGCCCATCAATATTTTGTTTAGTAATAGGATCATTCAATATATTAAAATGTCTTTCATAAATATGTAATGAACCAGCATTCCAATACATATCACCTGATACTATATGTTTATTCATTTTTTTCGATAAATAATCTGCTAATTCATTTTGAACATAATTCATCCACATAGCGTCGTTATTAAAACCAAATATTGCATCATTTGAGCGAAAATTAACTATACAATCTAATAATGTATTTTTTTCATCATATTCATTTAAGAAATACTGAACATTTTGACAACACATAAAATCATGCATTCCATTTTTATTATATTCTTGTTGCATGGAAGGTCGATTATAAATCATAATAGCTTCTCTTGTATGTGGATCATCTATTAAATGTTGAGCACAATTTTCAAATTGAGAACCATTTTCTTTAGAATAAATACACCATCCATAATTAGAATTTATAAATCCATCTGGAGTTGCACAAGCTTTCCACATTTTAGGAGCACCTCCAGGAATATCGTTAACGTTTAATGATTGCGATTTATACCAATCTAATTCTTTATGATAATATTCAATATTTGGTTCACGAATAATCCATGGTTTATCGACTTCAAAATGTGCATTTTGAATTTCTAATGTTTTTGATTGTTGAACATTATTTCCAATTATTCTAAATTCATTTTTCTCATATTTATCGAGAAAAATATAAAAAATATCTTTTGTGATTAACATATTTAACTATTAATAAATTTCCAAGCTTCATTATATATATCTTCTACATTTCTAAATGTATCATTATCATTGATATATATGATTTTTTTCTTTAATTTTGACTTTTCAAAAATTGTCCTAAAACGATTTTGTTCAATTTCAATTTTAGAAATATTTCCTTGAGATAATGATTTATTATCATCATTTTTTAATAACAAACTATCCGATGTAGATAATAATTGTATATAATATGCATCAATATTGTTTTGTAAATATATATCATCAATTTCTTGTATAATATCTATTGCATCTTTATCAGATATGTTACGATATAAACAACCATAAACATACTCACCATAATGACTTCTATTTAATATTACCACATCTGTATCATATACTTTATTTACTATTGCATATGCATATCCTCTAAATATAGTATTTTGTATATATTTATTTTCAGGTTTAGTATAATGAATATTTGTAACTGTTAAAAAATTTTCTGAAAGTTTATTGATTAATGTATTTTTTCCACAATTATCAGGGCCTTCAATAATTATTAATTTCATACATATTAAATACATTTATTTATGTTATTATTAAATATAGAAATAACTAATTATAATTTTTTTATATTTTTTAACAATATGACTAACAAAAAACAATTTATTGATTACAGTAATATTCAAACTGTAGATGAACTTAAGAGCACATTTAGTGAACAAATTAAGGAAAATTCTAATAACATAGATAAAAATATAATTAATGAAGAACAAAAAGATGATAATAAAAATTCATCTTATTTCTTTAAAAATATTCTTTTCTTTACTAATGATCGTGATGCTGAATCTAATAAAACATTAAAAAATTTAGAAAAAGCAGTTAAAGGTAAAGGTGTTGAAATTTTCCCATTTGTTGCCGAAGAAGTTGATTATAAAGCCACCGATGATAAAATAGAATGGAGTGACAATAAAAACAAATATAAGGTTGATGAACAATCTAATGTTGATACAATTGTCATAACACGTCTTGGTGTTCAAGAATCAGAAGAATGTATGGAACTTATTAAGGAACTTCAAGACTGGGGTTTCTTTGTAATCAATCCTATTCAATCAGCCAAAAAAGCTTCAAACAAATATCAGTCTTCAGTATTAATGGAACGTTATGAAATTCCTCAACCTCGTTTCACACTTATATCTAAAAATGATATATCTAAAGGTGAAGAATCTCTTAATAAAAAACTTAAGGTTATATATCCTGATGTAGGTAAAGATCCTGAAGAAGATAAGAAAAAAGAATATGTAGTAAAAATTCTTGATGGTCATGGTGGAACTGGTGTAACAATGCAAACTGGTAAGACAATTCTTTCTATGCTTCAAATGGTGTTTGCTGTTGATGAAGAACGTGAATTATTAGTACAAAAGAAAGAAGAAGCAGATGGTGGTGATATTCGTGTCCATGTATTGACTATGAGAACTCATCAAAAAATTCTTGCACAAATGAAACGTAAAAAGATTGGTGGTGACTTCCGTTCTAATGTATCACTTGGTGCCACAGCTGAAAAGGTTACATTGACACCAGAACAAGAAGAGATTGCACTTAAGGTTGCTAAGATTTCTGGTATGCCTTGGTGTGCCGTTGATATTATGCCACTTGTTAAAGGTTCTAATCCAGAAATTGGTGATAATGTAGTTCTTGAATATAATGCTTCTCCAGGTACTGATGGTATATCTGAAGTTATAGAAGATAACTTTATGGAGATTCTTCTTAATGAGATTAATGATATTAATGAATTAGTATTGGCTCCTAAAGCTATTGGTTATCTTGAAAATGTAAAATTCACTATGGATAATGATGATGAATTTGAATTTGAAGCTAAGTTCGATACAGGTAATGGGGCTAAAGCTTCTACAATAGGTTGTGATTCAGTTGACTATAAAGGTAATTTGGTTATCGCAACTATTGAAGGTAAGAAATATCAATTTAAGAAAGCTGGTGAATCAAGAGCTATTGTTGGTCAAGTAACAGAACCTCGTACAACTGTTATTATTCCATGTATACAAGTTGGTTCTCGTAAACTTCTTGATGTTGAATTTGCATTAGTTGATAATCGTAAGAAAAAACAAAAGGTTCTTATTAATAGAGATATAATGGCGCGTATGGCTTATCAAATTAATCCTGCTAAGAAACATATTCTTGAAGATGATTTAGCTTATAGTTTCAAGGAAGAACTTGAAAAGAAGAATTCTACAAAAGATAAATAAATATAATATATAAATATGGAATCAAATATAGATAAATTTAAACGTATAATAGATTTAAAATTAGAGATACTTAATAAATCTAAGGAATTAAAGAAAGATTCTTATCAATCTAAATATAGAAAATTAACTGGATTGTTAGTTAATGAAAATATATTTAATAATGATATATCAGATAATTTATTAAATTGGTTATTCTGGCATATTCCTGGAGGAAATAAAATGAATGACAATAATAAAGAATCGGCATCATTAAGATTATCTATAACTAAAGCATCTAATAATAATCCATTATATATAGATGATAGAAAATTTAATAAATATGATATTATTAGAGCAAAAACTCATACAAATGAAGAATTGACAGACGACAATAAATATCTTGATGTAAATAATGATGGTGTTATAACAGAAGAAGATATTGAAATGTTAAGAAATGCTCTTTGGCAAGATTCAAAATATAAGAATATATCATTTAGACCTGGATTATCTAAAACAACTAATAAGATTGAAGAATTTGTGTATATTGAATTAAAAACAACATCAACTGAATATACATTAATAATAAATGATGTTAAATTAGATAATTCTAAAATTTTATGTTTACCTGATGATGTATTATCTTATAAAGTAATATCAGGTAATTATATAGAAGAAGGTGAAATTAATGTTAATGAAATTGATGATAATGATAATAATATTATAGTTATTGAAATAAAACAAGATATTGCTAGTGATACCAAAAAAATTACAGATGTTTTATTAAACTCAGGTGAAAAGGTATTACAAGAAGATATTACTATAACAAGAGTAGCAGGAGGTTTGTTCCAAAATAACGATACTATAATAAATTTAAATGGTCATAAAATAACATCAAATAGTAGTTCTAGTGCAACTATATTTGTTAGAGGTACTGCAAAATATACAATTGATGGAGAAGGAACTATTGAAGATTTATCTACACAAGGACAAGGTGTAATATGGACAACAACTAAAGATTCAAAAGTTATAATAAATAATGGTGAATTTATTGCACATACCCCTGCAGGACAATGTATTTATTGTCAAATTGGTACTATAGAAATAAATGGTGGTGTATTTAAAGGTGAAGTGGCATCTACAACAAATGATCATAGATATTTATTAAACTGTCTTGATGCTAATTATAAAAATGGTACTGCAAAAATAATTGTTTCTGGTGGTACATTCTATGGATTTGATCCAGGTAATAATGCAGCAGAAGGTCCTAATACATCATTCTTAAAAGAAGGATATATATCACAAGAAATAGGAGAAGAAAATGGAATAAAAATATATCAAGTAATTAAAGAATAATGAAAACAATAAAAGAAATAATTAGCGAAGGTTCAAATAATGATAAAATCTTAGATGCATTTGAAGAAATTAAAGATGCTTTAGGTGCAGATGAATTTTTAGATGAATTGTATAGAGCAATGTCTGAAGATAATTTAAAAGATTATCTCGAATATATTGCAAAAAATCATGAAATAAAAATTAACATTTAATGAGAAATTTGAAAGACTTTATATTAGAATATAAAGAAAGACATAATAATTCTTTTGATTATGAAGGAATAAAAAATGTGATACAAAATTGTAAACCTTCATTTTTTGGAAAAAATGTTTGTTTAGATATTTTGTGGAGGCCTGAGATAATATTTTCAAAGGAAAATGGATGGGAACAAAATAAAAAAACTAAATTATATAAATATAATGGAATAATTTTAAGTGAATCTCCAGTTATGTTTATTGATTTTTATGCAGAGAAAAAAATATTTAAAAAAGATATTATTGAAGGTTATATAAGTTGGATATTACCAAATAAAATAAATAATGATGATACTAATTGTGATGAATTAGAAAAATTCTTAAAATCAAAAGCTAATGATAAAAATAAAGAAAGAATAAAATTCACATCATATGAAGAACTTGAAAAATATCTTAAAGAAATAGAAGACATTATTAATAAACATAATACAAAATGTGATAATAATGAACCAACTTATTTATTTTTTGATAAAAGCGAAGCAACATTAAATGCTCAATTTAAAAAACATCAATATGAATTAATAAGTTGTGATGAAAAAATATCAAGTTTAAATAAAGAATTAGAAGATATCAAAAAGGCGGCAGAAGGTTCGGATGTAGATTTAACACCCCTTATAGATATAACCATTGAAAAAATTGAATATTTTAAAAACTCAAAGAAAATTTTAGAAGATGAAAAACTTACAAGATATAATACATGAGAAACTTCAGATTGGTAGTAAAACAAAAGTTAGTTCATATAAATATCATCCTAAAAATAGAAAAGAATTAATTGAAGTAATTAATCCAATTTTAAAAGAAAATGGATTTGAATGTGATTTAAATAATATAGATACATCACAAATTACGGATATGCATGATTTATTTATAAATTGTCAATTTAATGGTAATATATCTGATTGGGATGTTTCTAATGTAAAGGATATGTCTTGGATGTTTCATGGTGCGGGATTTAATGGAGATATATCTAATTGGGATGTTAGTAATGTTGAAGATATGTCAGAAATGTTTGAATTTAGTGAATTTAATCAAAATATAGATAATTGGAAAGTATCAAAAGAAACATTAATGAGAGATATGTTTAGTGATTGTCCTTTAGAAAAAAATCCCCCTAAATGGTATAAAAACTAAAGTTTTAAAATTGCATATAAAAACTAAAGTTTTAAAATTGCATATAAAGAATAAAATTATTATTAATATATGAAGACAATTAATGAAATAATTAATGAAGCAAAAGCTGGTCCTTTAAAGAAACTTGATATGTTAACTATTATGGTTGCTTATCAAATGTGGAAAGAATACAAACTTTATGATGAATTCTTCGGAAAATTAAATGAAGAAGAATTAGAAGATTATGAAAATTTAAACAAACAATTAGAAAAAATTGATGATGATAATTCAAGAGTTCAGTGGTCATTTCTTAAACAATATTTTGATATAATTTCAAAAATTTGTGATTATGTATTAAGTTGTCCTGATGATGAGTTTTCAAAATCCGATAAATGTATTTGGAAAGAAATAAAAACACATGTAGAATAATGAAAGATTTAAAAACATATTTAGAAGATTTATTTACGACACCTGCAAATACAATGGGTATGGGTAATATAACAATGCCTACTGAACCTAATGTACAAGGTGGAAGTGGTGATATGGGTCTTTGTTGTTTAGATATAAAGACTGGTAAAATGTATAAACGTAGAAAAAAATTTAGAAGATATAATATTAAAGGAGTACTTTAGAGTACTCCTTATTTAATTTATTTTTATATTATTAAATAAAATATTATATTTATATATGTTAACTTCTAAAAGAGGTTTTGTTTATTTGCTTTGTGATGGAGAGAAATTCAAAATAGGAATGACAAAACAAAAGGATATTAACAAGAGAATTAAAGAATTACAGACAGGTAATCCTAATGAAATATGGTTACATACTTATTATGAAACTGATAATCCATTGAAAATTGAAAAACTAATGCATGGATTACATATATTAGGAAATGTTAAGAATGAATGGTTTGATTTGACACCTTCACAAGTTGTTAATTTCAAAAAGAATTGCGAACATTGTGAATCAGTTTTAAAATTTTTGGAAGAAAATCCATTTATATAATTATTTTTAAATAAAAATTAGTTTAAAATATGAAATATATCAAGTTATTTGATTCACTTTCTGCTCTTAATATATTTAAGCAAACAGATGATTTTATAGCTCCTAATGTTTCATTAGTTGAAAACGAAGATGAGGTTTATTATAATCCACTAATTATGATTAACCCATCGGTATCTATGAATGGATGGACATATGGAGAAACTGCTTCTAATCCAGTTATAAGCGGAAATACCGGTAATGGTATTGTAACTTATATGTATAAAGTTAGTACGGCTGATGATAGTACATATACGGCAATTAAACCAAGCGAAACTGGTACATATATAGTTAAAGCAACTATAATGGCTAAAGGACAATATAGTGCTGGACTTTGTACTACAACATTTACAATTTCTAAAGCTAGTATTAACCCATCTGTTTCTATGGGTAATTGGACATATGGAGGAACTGCTTCTAATCCAGTTGTAACTGGTAATACCGGTAATGCGTCGGTTACTTATATGTATAAAGTTAGTACAGCTGATGATAACACATATACATCAACTAAACCAAGTGATGCAGGTACATATATAGTTCAAGCAAATATAGAAGCTAGTGAGCAATATAGTGGTGGATCTTGTACTACAACATTTACAATTAATAAAGCTAGTATTAATCCATCTGTTTCTATAAGTGATTGGGCTTATGGTGATAATGCTTCAATACCAAGTGTAACTGGTAATACTGATAATGGAAGCGTTACATATACTTATAGTTCAGACAATTCAACTTGGTCTTCTACTCAACCAACTGATGCTGGTTCATATTACATTAAAGCAACAATAGATGCAACATCTAACTATAATGGGGCTTCATGTACTAATACATTTACAATTAGTAAGGTTACTCCTACTATTGTATCCCCAGTTCCTAATGTATTAACTTTTAATAAATCAGCACAAGAATTAGCAACTATTGGTTCAACTGATTTTGGAACATTAAAATATAGTTTAGATAATTCTAGTTGGTCAACAAGTATGCCAACCGGTACAAATGGTGGAACTTATACATTATATTATAAAGTTGATGGGGATGGCAATATTAATAATGTCGCAGCTAATAGTATAACATGTTCTATTGCAGAAAAACGTGTTTCTAGTCCTACTATTATATTATCACAAGAATTATATACATATAATGGTAGTGCTTGTACACCAACTCCAACTGTTAAGGATGGAAATGATGTAATTGACCCAATAGAATATAATGTTTCATACTTAAATAATACAAATGCTGGTACTGCAAGTATTGTAATTAGTGATATTGTTGATGGTAACTATTATATTGAAGGTGTACAAACATTTACTATTGATAAAGCAAATATTAATCCATCAGTAACTATAGAAGATTGGGATGAAGGAAATACTGCTTCTACCCCAATTGTAAGTGGTAATTCTGGTAATGGTAATGTAACTTATATGTATAAAGTTAATACTGCTGATGACAGTACATATACACCTACAATACCAAGTACAGAAGGTATATATACGATTAAAGCTACTATTGATGCTACTTCTAATTATAATGGTGCTTCATGTATATCAACTTTTGAAATAATACGCAGTAGTACTAATAATATAATTACTTATTCTGCTCCTTCTAAATTATCTGAAACAACAGATACCTATTCTGGTGGTTTACATACAAATGCATTTAATACATCAATTAAATCTCATACATTTAAATATGGTGCTGGTACAATTGAATTTAATGATGATGTGACATATATTGGTCAGTATGCATTCTATAAATGTTTCGGACTTACAAACATAACAATACCTGATTCAGTAACATCAATAGGTGATCATGCATTCTATAATTGTTCCGGACTTACAAACATAACAATACCTGATTCAGTAACATCAATAGGTGATCATGCATTCTATAATTGTCCCGAACTTACAAACATAACAATACCTGATTCAGTAACATCAATCGGTAATGAAGCATTCAATGGTTGTTATGGGCTTACAAGTGTAACCATACCCAATTTAGTAACAGAAATTGGTCAAAGTACATTCCAGGGTTGTTCCGGTCTTACAAGTGTAACAATTGGTAATGGTGTAACTTCAATAGGTAATTATGCATTCAATGGTTGTTCCGGTCTTACAAGTGTAACAATTGGTAATGGTGTAACTTCAATAGGTAATTATGCATTCAAGGATTGTACCAGAATTACAAACATAACAATACCTGATTCAGTAACATCAATTGGTGGTAGTGCATTTGCCTATTGTACTGGAATTACAAGTGTAACAATTGGTAATGGTGTAACTTCAATTGGTGATAGTGCATTCTATGATTGTTCATCACTTACTTCTGTAACACTTAATAATTCAATTGTTTCGAAAACATATGCAAGTTCATCAAATATTAAAAATATATTTGGTGCACAAGTAACGGAATATACAATAGGAAATAATGTAACATCAATAGGTGATTTTGCATTCTATAATTGTTCAAATCTTACATCTATTATAATAGGTAATGGATTAGCTTCAATTGGTAAAGCTGCATTCCAAAGTTGTAGTAAATTAGAATATATTAATATAAGTAGAAGTTCTGCTCCTACAATATATAGTAATACATTCAAATATGTTAAGTCAAGTGGTATATTAGTAGTTCCTTCTTCTAATTCTGGTTATGATACATGGATGAATTCTTCATCAGATTATTTAGGATATTATCGTTGGGAAAAATTTATAAATAATGGCAATATAGGTAATCAAGAATTAACTGGATTATATTGGAGTAAAAGTTCATTAAGTGTAACTTCTAGTTATTATACATTACCAACATTAACTAAACCTTCTGGAATTACTGTTACTTATTCTTCTTCAAATACAGAAGTTGCAACTGTTAATTCATCTACTGGTACAGTTACTATTAGAAGTACTTCTTCTTCAGATCATGATGGAACTACATATATTTCTGCATTATTTAGTGGTAATAGTACATATAGACCAAAGAAAGTTGAATATGAATTAAATGTAGATTTATATACTCCACCTACTTCTGGTGGTGGTAGTTATGGTGGTGGTGAATAATGATTATAAATATTAAAACATCATAAATACTATGAATATTATAAATAATGGTAATCAAATAAATATTGTGCATTTTCCTGGTGATTCATTTCAAGATTTTCAAAAAACAATAAAATATATGTTAAGCTCAACAAATATCAATTATATTAATGATGATGAATTAACAATATTATCTTGTTGGACTGATGAAAATAAATGCATTTTGTATCAACAATTAAAAAAACAAGGAATAAAATTATATAATTGTTTGCCAGATAATTATGATAAAAATCAATCATGGTATATGCCAAATAAAATTATTTTCATATTAGATTATTTAAAAACAAAAATAACAACTGATATAGTTTTAATTTTAGATGGATATGATGTTTTAATATTAAATACCGATACTATTTTAGAAAAATTTAAAAATCAAAAATATAGAATATTATTTAATGGCACTGTTGGTAAATATCCATTAGAAGATATTGAATATATTGAAAATAGAGATGCATTAGGTTATAAAAAATATTTTAATGCCGGTTGTTGTATAGGATATAAAGAAGATTTGATTAAATTTTATGAAGAATGTTTAACTTATATTAATATTGATAACCCATTAAATAGCGAACAAAAAATTATTAGAACCGCATTTTCTAAATATTCAAATGATAAAACACAAAATTTTGTATATTTTGAATATCAACCTAATATATTTTTAACAATGTCTTGTATAGAATTAAAATTTAAAAAAGGTTGTGGATGTACTTGGGAAGCCATTGATGTAGAAATTGATAATAAAAATATTAAATAAATAATTATGGATAAAACAAAAACATATATTTATTATATAGATGATACTGTTGATGAATTAGATATTCAAGGAGAACTTTCATGGACACATATAGGTAAAAAATATAAAAAATTAGCACAACGTCCAGAAAAATGGAAACAAGAATATCCATTATTAGAAAAAGTTATTAAAAAAATAGTTATAGGAACTAATGTAACATCAATTGATAATTATACATTTGAAGCTTGCTTTGGGTTAGAAGAAATTGAAATACCTAATACTGTTACTTCAATAGGTGCTCGAGCATTTGCTTATTTGGATTCATTAAGAGAAATTGAAATACCTGACTCAGTAACGACAATTGGTAAAAAAGCATTTTTAGTTAATGAAGATATGGTTTTTTTTAAAGGTAAAAGAAGTATATTAGAACATGTTAAATTATCTAAAAATTTAGAAGAAGTAGGTGAATTAATGTTTTATCAATGTAAAATGTTAAAAGAAATAGAAATACCAAGTTCAGTAAGAACTATTAAATCTAATGCATTTAGAGATTGTGTAGATTTACAATCAGTAACAATTCAAAATGGTGTAACATCTATTGAAGAAATGGCTTTTCAAGATTGTTTAAATTTAACTAATATTATATTACCTAATTCTTTAACATATCTTGGAGAAAATGTATTTCGTGGTTGTATTAGTTTAGAATCTATACAATTACCTACTTCATTAAACAACATAGAAATTGGTACATTTAGTTATTGTGATAATTTAACATCTATTAATATACCTAATTCAATTACTTCAATTAAACCTATTGCATTTGCTGAATGTAATAATTTAAAATCAGTTACTATAGGAAATTCAATTACTGAAATTCTTGATGAAGCATTTGTAAATTGTGGCGAATTAGATTCTATTAATATATCAGCTAATGAAGCACCCTTAATTAAAGACAATACATTTAATAATATTGCAGAAAATGGTATACTTAATATTCCTCAAGAAAGTACTGGATATGATGAATGGTTAAACAAATTACCATCTGGTTGGACAATTAATAGAAAATAAATATGGATATAATTAATGCATTTAATAGGGCATATATAAAATTTGAAAATAATACTTTAAATGTTATTTATATATTAATAGATATACATGGTACAGTATTTCCGCCTTTAAAAGACAATAAAGAAGATTTTACATTTTATCCTTATGCAAAAGAAGTGCTAAAATTATTTACAAACATTAATTATATTAAAATTATTCTTTGGACCGGTTCATCATATGAAGTAATTAATAAAATGATTAATATATTTAATGAAAATGATATTATATTTAATTTTATTAATGAAAATCCAGATATTATCAAACCTGATAAAACTAATTATTTAAATTTACCTAAAAAATTTTATTTTAGTATTGGCATAGATGATAGATTTGGTTTTAACCCAGAAACTGATTGGAAAAGAATATATGAATATTTAATAAATAAAGGTGGTATCTAGATACCACCTTTTATATTTTTACATTCCAACATTTTATTATTTCTTCACATTCATTAACAGTTTTTTCGTCAAATGTAAATAAATTTCTTCTAAATGTCTTATAAGGTAATAAATGTAAATTATCAGGTTTACATAATAAATAATTCATCGTAGTTTTAAGTTGAGTTACATGATCACCTTTTATTTGTAAATATTCTTTATCATAATATGGTACTAAATCATTTACTATTCTTGTAATTCTCCTATTACCTATATAATTTCTAAAATCATATAAATCTGTAAAATGATTAACACTTATATTGCACATACCAGATAATATTATTTTATTATCTTTAATAGGTGAACTTTTTTCTGATGTATATTCTTTACAAGGTAATTTCTTAATTACTTCTAATGCTTCTGGAAGTTCATTCGGATCATTCTTTGTATAAATATAATATTTCTTTCCAGTATTTCTCCAAAAATAAGTTAATGTCCTAGTATCTATTCCACCACTTATTTCCATTATTAAATCTTCTGGGTCTAAACTTCCTATATATGTTTTATATTTATTTACCCAATTTTGTACTATAGTTCCACATTCTCTAATTGGAATATATAATAATTTAGAAAAACAATAATTAACATCAAAATGATCTTTATATAATTCTAAAGTACTAAAAAATTTATCTTCACAAGTAATTTCGGGATATTTATTATAAAATTTAATAATTGTTATTTTGTTTGATTCAACATATCGTTTATCAATAATGCCTTTAATCAGATTATGTTCAATCAAATAATCTGCTAATGTTTGTTCATCAAAACTTAACCAATATCTATTACCATATTTGTAATAGAAAAAATTAGTAGAATAAGTATGATTAAACTTTATTATTACTTTATCATTTTCTTTATTAACAGAAAAATTAAACCCATTAATATTTTCTATTTGATCAAAATTATCTGAACTAAAAATAATTTTATGGTAAGAATATTTACTCATATAACTATAATATATATATTTTTAATTAAATAAAAATAAATATTACATGAAATATATTTGTAAAAATAGTGAACAATTTTTAGAATTATTAAATAATATTAAAGAATATGATGAAATTATTCTTGAAGAAACTAAAGAATATTTTTTTAATAAGACAATAAATATCTATCAGTCAAATATTACGATTATTGGAAATAATACAATTTTTAATTTTAAAGATATTCCTTATATTTGTAATAATTTTGATAGTAAATTAACAAAATTTTATAGAGAAAATGGTAATGGTATTAATATTTATGGAAATAATATTTTAATAGAAAATATATCTATTAAATTTGCGGCATTTAGAGGATTAGAAAATTTAGGAAATAATAGTAAATTTATAAATATAGAAACTTCATATAATTGTGATACCGGTCATTCACAAAAAGGAGATAATAATATAATAGAAAATTGTATTTCTCATCATAATTTTGATTATAAATTGGAAAAAAATGGTAAGATGGCATTTGGATTTAATTCTGATGGTTTTTCAGATAAGTTACATAATGGTGATGGTAATACATATGTAAATTGTATATCTTATAATAATGGTGATGATGGTTATACATTTTTTCAAAGAGAAACATCAGAAGATAAACCAACAATTATAAAAAATTGTAAGGCAATAAATAATGGAGAAGAATTAGTTGATCAATCACTTAATCAAAGATTATTAGAAGATCATGATACTTTAAATAAATTTCAATATAATGTAGATGCTTGGCCAAACTATGGTGTTGCTCATGGATTTAAATTAGGAGGAATACATAAAACATCTCCAAAAGAATATAAAAACTATCATCATATTAAATTATATAACTGTGAATCAAATAATAATAAGCGTTGTGGTTATAATAGTAATCATAATGATGGAAACATATATTTAGAAAATTGTATAGGTTTAAATAATATGTTTAATTTTAGTTTTTGTAGTAATTGTAAATTATCATTAATTAATTGTAAATCTAGTCCAATAGATAATAATATAATTTCAGATAAAGTACAAATAGTTGATTTTATTAATAATGATTTAAAATATAAAAAGGAAGCATAGAGCTTCCTTTTATTATATATTTAGCATTTAACCAACCAGTCTGCTACTGATGTTACAAGTGGTGCTATTGTTTTGAAACGTACTTCATAACCCATAGATTCCACCCATCCTTTTGCTGATTGATAAACCTCATTAGATTTATATTTAGGATTTGGGTTAATATCAATATCAATATATTTTGGTTTTGGACATCCTTTTTCAACAAGTTCATTTGCTGTATTTAAAGATTCTTCTACCTCTTTAAGCAATCTTACTTGTCTTATTTTTTCTTTATCTGTTTTCCATCTCCTAAAAATACAGTGACCACCATGACCAGGAGTATAAAGTACTATTACAGTAGAATAAACAGTATTACGTCCTTTATTTTGTGAGTCGGTACCCACCATAATTTCAATATTTTCTGACTTATGTTCATTAATATAATTTTTAACATAAGTAGAATAATCCTCAAGTTTTTCACCAGTAAATTTCTTAAAAGTTACGGTACCTATTGTTCTTTCCATAATTATTATATTTTAAATGTTGTTATAAAATAGTAAATCCCTAAAATTTTTTCAAACTTTAGGGATTTTAAATATTATTATAATTATATTATTTATTAGTCATCTATTACATCCCCAAAATATGATATAAATGCAGCAACATATTCTTTACCATCTAAAACAAATGATATTTCCCAATCATTACTAGTTTCTTTAGATGTCACTTTAATAGTTTCATCCCAATTATCATTTAAAAATTTCGCAATTTCTTCACATGCTTTTTTTGGATCTGAATCATCGAAATTTTCAAACCAACCATTATCCAAAAGATTTACACAATCTTCTGGAGTAACTTTACCTGGTTTTCCATCTGGCATTTCACCAAGACATGCCCATTTAGCAAAATCACCAATAGTTGTTGTATCTATATGTTTCTTACCTTCTGTAATAAATTCTTTTAAATTTTTCATAATTTAAATTTTTATTAAAAATAATTTTTTTTACGTATTTTTATTAATAATAATTTAAATTATATCTCTTCTTCTTTATATATCACTTTAATTTCTTTAACAACTGCATTAAATTCACCAATACTATTTATCGAATTGGCTTCTGAATCTGCATAACATTTAATTTCCCATTTCTTCGCATTTTTCTTTTGTCTTGTAAATGGTAAATGTGATGACCATTTATAAAGTGTTGGGATATTATTTTTTTCTTCTTCAGTTAAATGACGATGTTCTGTATTATTAAAATATAGATACATTTCATTAGATGACGCTTTTTTGTTAAAATATACAATATCACCAATATGAAATTCTACATTAGGATATTTTACATTTTTAATACATGTACATTCAATATAGTAAAATGATTTTTCCATATTATTAAGTAATTAAAATTTTTTGATATTATTATATATAAATATTATAAAAATTGTTATGTTAGTTCCAAATAGAGGCTTTGTTTATTTACTTTGTGATGGTGAAAAATTTAAAATTGGAATGACCAGACAAAAAGATATTAATAAACGAATTAAAGAATTACAAACCGGTAATCATAATGAAATTTGGTTACATACTTATTATGAAACAAATTATCCAGCAAAAATAGAAAAACTAATGCATGGAAAACATTTATTAGGGAATGTGAAAAATGAATGGTATGATTTAACACCTTCTGAAGTCGTTAATTTTAAAAAGAATTGCGAAGATTGCGAATCATTATTAAAATGCTTAGAAGATAATCCATACATATAAATTATATTTCAATTCATTTCCCATATTTAGTATATTTTTTAAGTTCTTCTATATTTTTAAATTTTTTTCCTTTATTTGTCCAAGCACTAATTACCAATTTTGATATTTTAGAAACTTCAACATAAATCATTTCTGGTTGTTTAGTTAAATTTCTAAACATCAAAAAATATGAATACACTAATGTTTTATCATTTATTTTAACTGTAAATCCATGAACATTATTCTCATTGAAATAAATTTCTAATTCATCTCTATTTATTTTTCCAAATGAATTTATTCTTGGTCTCATATTTATTTTATTTTTTTCATATATAATATAGAAATAAAAAATGAATTTTCAATAAAATAATAACACAAATATTATTTTTATTTATAAATAGTATAATTATATAAATGATTAGAAGAACATTAAATATAGGATATTATAAATTTTTAACTGAATATTATAATGTTAATAAAGATAATATAACAATTCATAAAAAACAATTTGTAATGATTCGTAATTTTAATATTATGAATGACATTATAAATGATACTGAAATTTATATTATGGATGTTAATGATTGGAAAGAAATGGTTAAAGAATACGATAGTGATGAAAATAATTATTTTCCAAATATTAGTTCCATAGCATTTCCTATATCTTCAAATAATGTTACAGGATTTTCTAATACACCAACAGATTTTAATTCTAATATATCTAAGCTTTCATTATATAAAAAGAATGATAATAATGATTATGAATATGGATCTGATGTATATCCATTGTTAGATTCAAATGGAAATACTAAAGATATTAAATGTGATGTCATTAGAATATATCATCCAATGATAAAAAAATCATTAAAATATTTAATTTGCATAGATAATTATATAAATAATATTCACTTTTATTATTTATGTAAACCAAATTATTTATATGAAACTAATTCAGAAACAGAAATAAAAAGTAATAATCAAATATATTCTGAATATATAGAAATATATTTTCCAAATTTAGATGATTTATTTAAAGTAAATTCAACCAATGAAAATATTGATATATATAATGTTTATTTTAATGAGAATTTAAATACTGTTGTTTCAAAAAAGAATGAGAAATTTATAGAACAAATACTTTCAAATAATGGTGAAGAAGAAACATATACAAAATTTTCAAATGATAATAATGGGTATTTGATTTTTAAAGAGCAATTAGTTCCATTAAATTTGTTATTACAACCATATAGAATAGCAGAAGATGTTGATCCATTTACTGGTGAATTGCATAATGTAAAACTTTATTTGAAACAATATATGTCAATGGAAAATAATTATTTGACAAATCCGTTTAATTTAATTGTATTTCCATATGATTCAATAGATGAAAACACTCATCAATATTTATTAATGGATGGTTATTCTTCAGTTGAATTAACATATATAACTGAACATAAATTTACAATCAATTCAAAAATTGGATTTGATGATAAACATAAAATATCATTAATATCAGAATTTGATTTTCCTAATAAAGAATTATTTATAGAAAATAACAATAATAATCTTCAAAAAGCATTATTAGAAGCATATAAATATTATTATAATGTAGATGAAGATAATTATAAATATTATTGGGTTAATAAATTACGTATAGATTATCCAGATATAGTTGATGAATTGTTGGCAGACTTTAAAAATTTTTGTTCAGAAAATAATATTAATCAAAATGATGAATATTCCGATAATGAAAAATTAAGAATTATGATCGAATATAATTATAAATACAATGATGAAGGTATTTATGATATGTTAAGAGATCCTGAAGTTGAAGAAGAATTTGAAACTGGTATGAATTTTATTGGTTTTAGAATTCAAATGGCAACAGATTTACATTATAAAAATTTAATATATAATCAAACATTTACAATAAAATTAGAAGAACTTGATAATTTTTTATTTAATTTGAATGGTTTATTTGGTTCATGGGTTGAATATCCAGATTTTTTAATAGTTAGAACAATTTTTATTGATAGAATAGAAAATATTTATATATCAAGTAATAATGTTGTAATAACTAAAGAAATGTTTAAATATATGATTAATGATAATAATTATTATACAATTGATTTATTAAATATAGAAAATAATAATATGATAGAATTAAAAGGTGATAATATAATAAATCCAATTACGATTTTAAATAATTATACAGAAAGTATTAAAAATTTAATTTCAGAAAATATAAGTGATTCGAATAAATTAAAAAAGTTAAAAAGTAGTATTGATAACGAATATAAAAAACAAATATTAAATAATTTAAATAATTTATCAAAGTTTAATTTTATAAATAATATTAATTGTATTATTAATAATTCTAATTCAAATGAAAATAATTCAATTAATAAAATAAATGAATCAAAAATTATATTTAAACCAATATTTTATAAAACACAAGATTTACAAAATGTTAGATTACGTAGTGGTGTAAAACAAAAAATAGGTATTAATCTTGTTAATTATATGACAAAGGTTGATACATTCAAATTAAATATAGATGGAATAGAATTTGTTGAAAATAGTAGAAATGATATTTATGTAATATTTGAAATAAATTCGGCAATATTTACTTCTTCATCAGGTACTTATAATATTACAAATCAAGATGATGAATACATATCATCAGGTAATTGGATTCTTTATTAATTATGTTAGATTTAGCAATAGATAATAGAATATTTATTAATGACACTTTAGATGCAGCGGTACAAGAATTAGATATGATTTTTAATACCGAAAATACTGAGTTGATTGGATATCCACAATATGGTACTAATTGGTTACAATTTTTGTGGAGAATTAATCCATCTGCAGAAGATTTAAAAAAATACATTTATGAAAAAATACAAGATTCATATTTCTTACAACAAGTAAAAGTTGATGTTAATGTTAATATTATACATGATAATTTTTATGATAATATGTATCAGGTTGTAATTAAAGTAAATGATGATAAAAATGAAAAAATAAGAGTATACGACATAAAATAATATGAAATTATTTACAACATATCAAACAATGTTTAACAATTTTGATCAAACTGTTAGATCATATTTGTCAAAAACATTAAATAATTTAGGATTACAATATTCGCATTCACAAATTTTTGGTGTAATATTTGATGGTATTAAAGGTATTATGCAAAATATGCTTTTCTATATAGAAGATGCATTAACAGAACAAAATATCTTTACTGCTACACGTAGAAAATCAATTTATTCATTGGCTAAAGTTTCAGGATATACACCTTATTATGGTTCAGCTGCACAAGGAACTGTAATGGCACGTTTACAAATAAATAATGGATTAGAATCACAAACAACGAAATTATATATTAAAAACAATACAAAAATAATCAATAAAAATACTAATATAACATATTTAATTGATCTTCCTACTGATTATTATGTTGTTGATATTTCTAAACCATTAATAAATCATGAATTTAAAATAATTCAGGGATATTTTGATAGAGCACAATTTGTGGCTAAAGGATATGCCCTTGAAAATTTTGAAATAACAACTGTTGATTTATTTGATAAAGAATATATTAAATTAAAAATTAATGGGGTAGAATGGAAACAAGTACCTTCATTATATGATATGACAGAAAATGGTCATGAATATGTATGTGAATTAAGTTATGATGAAAAAATAAATATTATGTTCGGTAATGATATTTATGGTTCTAAACTTAATAATGGTGATGTTGTAGTTGTAGAATATTTGAAACATTCAGGTATAATGGGAAATATATTATCAGATGAAATTACTGATTTTAAATTTGCCGATTATGGTGAAGATGTTTATGGAAATGGTGTCGATATTAATAATTATCTTAAAATAGATATGGTTAATTGTATTTCTGGAGGTAATAATTCTGACTCAATAGAATTTATACGTAATATGATAGGTAAGAATTCTCGTTCATTAGTATTAGCATCTAAAGACAATTTTGAATTATTTTTTAAACGTTTCTCTTTTATTGGTAATGTGAATTGTTGGGCAGAAAATAATTCAATGTTTATTGTTGCATCATGTACTAGAAATATAAATAATGAATTGAAAACCCCGGAAGATTATTTTAAAATCAATACGAATGATCTTTTTCTTAAGAAAACAGAAAAGGAAATGATACAAAACACACTTGAAAATTCTAAACGTGCATTTGCTGGTGTATCTCTTAAATTTGAAGATCCTATTATTCGTAAATTCGCAATAATATGTTATGTAAAAATAGAAAACACATATCAAAAACATATTGTAGAAACTGCAATAAAAAGATATTTAGCAGAATATTTCTTAAAGAGATTAATTAATACACAATTCATTGCAAAATCAGATATTATCAAATATTTACTTGATAATATTCCTGAAATTAAATCATTAAACATTTCAATATTCTCAGGTATGGCTGAAGATGCATATAAGAATTCTTATTATTATAAATATGTATTTAAAAATGTTAATGGTACATATGAATATGATAAAAAGAAAATTATATATGAAAAAAATTCTACACCAGGATTAGATACATTTGAAAATATATCATTAGATTCTAAAATAGAAATGCCAATACTATCAAATATTACGTATTATCAAAATAAAGATATAAATAATAAAAATAATAGTATAACAATGGATGCAGTCCAAGTATATTTTGCATAAATTAAATAATAATATATAATATGAAATCAGTTAATTTTTTAGATTTTTTAAATAAAAGAAAAACCGCATTAGTTAATGAATCATTTTCCGAAAAAACAATAGATAAAGGAATTGAATTAATAACTAAAATTTTAAATAAACATATTGATGGTTTGATTCCATTAGAAGGTATTGTTATTAATAAAGTTGAAGATAAGAAAGTTTATTCGAAACAATTTATGGTATTACATAATAAGAATTTTGGAAAGACTTCATTATTTCAAATTAATTTTGTTAATAACGAAGTATATTCAATTGATTTTTTTAATGATCTTGAATTATTGTTTAATGGTAAGTCAAAAGCAAACTTAACATTATATACATTAGGAAAATCAATTGCATATTATCTTCCAATTATTTGGACTGTTGCAGTTAATCAAAACTATAGTTTATCAGAAAAAGAAGCTATTGAATTAGGACGTTCTGTATTTAAATCTTCAAAAATAAAAGAAAGTAAATATTACATTGGAGCATTAGAATATAGAATAATTGAAAATTTGTCATTAGATAAAATTGACGAAATATTTAAAATGACTACTGAAGCAGTCGATCAAGATCTTAAAGATTTTAAAAACAAAAAACGTGATGAAAGAGACGAAGCATTTAATAATCGTAAAAACTCAATAGACGATTATAATAGATATAAAGAATTAGATAAAGAATATCATGCTATATATGATGCAATAAAAGGTGGGGTGACAACATTACAAGAACTTAAAATTGTATTGAAGCATAATATGAATATTACAATGGAGTTTGATGATGAGCTTGAAAAAATAAATACTGATTTTAAAGCTAAAACAGAAGATCCAAAGGTTGTATTCAAAAAAATGGCTGCATATGTAAACATGGTTATTAATGGTACCAATCCTTCAGTGATTCTTTGTGGTGCACCAGGTGTTGGTAAGACATATCGTATCAAACAACAACTTAAAGCACATAATTATGTAGAAGGTCAAAACTTATTTACTATTAAAGGTAAATGCACACCAAGAGTTCTTTATACAACACTTTATGATTTCCAGAAAAAAGGTGAAATAGTTGTAATAGATGATGCAGATGGATTAGTTGGTCCAAAAGCTCCAGAAGATTGTATAAATATTCTTAAGGGTGCATTAGATTCTACTTCTGATGATGAAGGTCGTTTAGTATCTTATGGTATAGCTGGTAAACTTGTAGATGATGAAGGTATAGAACTTCCAAAGAGATTTTATTATAACGGTGGAATAATTGTTATAACAAACTATAATGCAGGTTCATTAGATACTGCTCTTCGTGGACGTTCATTTATACAAGACATACACTTCACAACAGAAGATATATTGAAAATCATTAAAGATTTGATGCCTTCATTAGATCCACAACATTTAAAAGAAAAATCAAAGCAAAAGGCATATGATTATTTAGTTGAACTTGCTGAGAAAAAAGAAAAAATGGAAATCTCTATTCGTACATTTACTATATGTGCTAAAATATTTGAATCATGTTCAGATATGGAAGATATGAGTGATGATGATTGTAGAGCAATGATTAAAGAGCAAATGAAACTACAATCATTAAGGGCTTCTCGTAATGCTAAATATTAATTATTATTAATTATAAATTTAATGACATATATATAATTTATGAAATCAATTAAAGATATAATATTAGAAGGAAAAGATCAATCTATTATATCAACATTTAAAGATGGAGAAAATTCAATGCTTTCAATGATCGCTAAGCGTATTGAAAAATGGGATAAAAATTCAGGTAAACATTCTCAAGAACCAATGTTTTTGACAGACATTAATTTTTCAAATATGTCATGGGAAACTGTTGATTCTTTAAATATTGAAGTTGGTGATCCAAATAATAGTACTGATAATTCTAAGAATGTTGGTTTATATGATGGATTCTTAAAAGAGTATATTATGGGTGAGAAAACTCCTAATGAACAATATATACTTGGTGTATTTATTGATAGATGTTTCTTACCTATTGTTGATAAAGAAACATTCGATAAATTTTGGAATAAATTAAATAAATAATTATGAAAGATTTATATACATACCTATTAGAAGAAAAAATCTTAGATAATAAATCCATATATCTTTGGAATTATGTTCAAATGAATGAATGGAATGAACAACAAATACTTAAAAAACTTGAAGATACATTAATTGATTTTGGAATGAAATGTACTTTTGTTATGGTAGATGTTGCTAAAAATAAAAATTATCAAGAAGAGCATGATTATCCTATAAAACTTAGAGATGCAGCAATTAAAGCATCAAAAGAGTATAAATCATTTGATAAGAAAAATGATAAAGAAAAGGAAAAATGGATTCTTAACAAAATTGAAGAAATTAAAAAGAATGCAGAATATTTAACTAAAGATGATGGACGTTTAAAACATTTAGTTAAAGATACTAATAAGGTTCCATTGATAGTTCCCCCAACAAAAATAGATTTAACAACAATTGGATTAAATGATTTCAATATACATATTAAATCAGATATTCATAATCAAATGAGCGAAAGGGTTATTAAATGGAAATCTGATAATGTTAAAGAATTATCTAAAGAAATATTTGATGCATTTCCAAAGAATGATGAATTTAAAGAACATTTTAAAGGATTCGCAATATATACCAAAAATCAAGTAATAAACAAATTTGATTCAATATATATAACATTTATGTTTGATGATGAATTTGAAAACACATTAGAAAAAAATATTAAAAGATTCTCAGATAAAATGCGTGATTTATATGCATCAGGAGAATATATGGGAGACTAAATTATGAAAGTTATAAAAAATAATTTTATTCCTTGGGGAGATGCTGATTATATTAATGTATTTGGTGTAATATTTACAAAAAAAGATAATGACAAATTATCTAAAAAGGTTCTTAATCATGAATCTATACATACATTACAAATGAAATATTTGTTATATATTCCATTTTATATTTTATATGTAATAGAATGGTTGTTAAAAATACCAGTATCTATGTTTATAAATCAATCAAAATATGATCTTTTAGATTATGCATATAGATCAATATCTTTTGAACAAATGGCATATTATAATGATAAAAATTATGATTATTTAGAAACTGCAAATCCTTATGAATGGGTAAAATATATATTTAAAATGTATGAAATCAATAGAAGAAATAGCTAGTGAAAATTCGCAAGTAAATGAATCATTAGTATATGATCAAATAATACAAAAACTTAATGAAGCAAAAGAAGCTGGTACACCTATAGATGAAGGTTTGCTTGGTGCTGTTGGTGGTGCAATTTTGGGTACTGCATTTGGACCTAAATTAGGAGGAGCAATATGTAAAGCTCTTGGTGTAGATGTTAAGGGTGCATTTGGCTCATTAATAACATCTCGTCTTGTAATGGGTGCGATAGGTACAACAATGGGATGGAGAATGTAATAATATGAAAAACTTACAAGATATAATACAAGAAAAACTTCAAATAGGAAGTAAAACAAAAGTTAGTTCACATAAATATCAACCAAAAAATAGAGATGAATTAAAAGAATTAGTAGATCATCTTATTGAAGAAAGAGGATTATTTGCTAATTTAAATGACATTGATACTTCTAAAATAGATGATATGTCTAAATTATTTTTTGAATCAAACTTTAATGGTGACATATCTAAATGGGATGTAAGTAATGTTGAAAATATGTTTCGTATTTTTAGCCGTTCTAATTTTAATGGCGATATATCTAATTGGGATGTAAGTAAAGTAGAAAATATGGAATGTATGTTCTCAGCATGTGAATTTAATAAAGATATATCGAAGTGGAACGTAAGTAATGTCAAAAATATGGGTGGTATGTTTGCTAATGGTTTTTTTGATAAAGATATATCAAAATGGGATGTTAGTAATGTAACTAATATGGACGAAATGTTTGAAAATTCTGTATTTAAAGGTGATATATCAAAATGGGACGTACGTAATGTTGAAGATATGTATTGTATGTTTTATAATTCCAAATTTAATGGTGATATATCTAAATGGAATGTTAAAAAATGTAAAAAAATGAGTTTTATGTTTGATGAATCTCCTTTAAAAAATCATCCACCTAAATGGTATAGTGAGAAATAATAATATGAAAAACTTACAAGACATAATACAGGAGAAACTCCAAATTGGATCTAAATCTAAAATTAGTAGTTATAAGTATCACCCAAAAGATAGAGATGAATTGATAAAAATAATCAAAACATTATTAGATGAACGCGGAAAAGATGCAAATTTAAACGATATTGATACATCTAAAATAACTGATATGTCTTATTTATTTAAATGGTTTGATCCTCATAATATAGATATATCTAAATGGGATTTATCCAATGTTACTGATATACATGGTATGTTTTCTGGATGTAATAAATTTAATTGTGATTTGTCTAATTGGAATGTATCTAATGTTAAAAATATGGGTGTTATGTTTAATGGTTGCGAAAAATTTAATTCGGATTTAAGCGAATGGGACATATCTAATGTTAAAAATATGTATGGTATGTTTTATGATTGTAAAAATTTTAATTCAGATTTAAATAATTGGGATGTATCTAATGTTGAAAATACAAGATTTATGTTTATTGGCAGTCCTTTACAAAAAACTCCCCCAAAATGGTATTATAAATCATAAATGATTAAAATTAATATAAAAATAAGATGAAAAACTTACAAGACATAATACAAGAGAAACTTCAGATTGGATCTAAATCTAAAATTAGTCAATATAAATATCATCCTAAAAATTGGAATGAATTAAAAGTATTATTAAAACGATTATTAAGTGAACGTGGTAAAGATGCTGATTTAAATGATATTGATATATCTAAAATAACTAATATGGCAAGGTTATTTATTGGTTTAGATCCTCATAATATAGATATATCTAAATGGAACGTATCTAATGTAACAAATATGGGGGACATGTTTGATGGATGTAAAAACTTTGATTCAGACTTAAGTGAATGGGATGTATCTAATGTTAAAGATATGGATGGTATGTTTTATTTATGTAAAAATTTTAATTCAGATTTAAGTGAATGGGATGTATCTAAAGTAAAAAATATGAGATTCATGTTTAATGGTAGTCGACTAGAAAAAAATCCACCGAAATGGTATAAATAAAAAATAACAAATTTTATTATTATTATATAAATAACAATATTATTAAATATTGTTTATAACATTATAAAAATATAACAAATATATAAGTTATGAGCGTAAAATTACTTAAAGACCTGAACTTTGCTGAAAAGATCAATTCAACAGAAGCTATCACAGAGGCAGGTAAAGAAATCTTGAATAACTACCGTGCTTATGTTTATACAAATCCAGCAACATGCGGTATTGTTAATGGCTTCGTTATGGAAGCGTCTAAATTTGGCTTTGATACAGGTTTGAAGAGTATATTGGAATCTGTAAATAAGTTTATTAGTGAAAATAATATTTCTTGGAAACTTGCATCAGCATGCGAAAGTATTTCAAACAACAATTCAACTTATAATTACATCAATAAGCTTGGTGTACAACAAGTTGAAAAAATTTTGGAAATGGATGAATCTAATGTAGTATCTTACATCAAAGCTGGAGCATTAAAGAATATCCAATATATTCCAGAATTTAGACAAGTTTGCAAAGAAGTATATAAGACTAATATTACAGAAGCTTATAATACAACTTATAGTGTAACAAATCCTATTTCTTACATTTTAACTGAAGGTGAAAACATAACATTCCAAGTTAATGGAACTGCTTATAAGATTACTGAAGGTAAAGTAGAACAAGTTAACTGTGATAATGCAGTATTTGCAAGAATGAACAAACTTCTTGAATCATTCAAGAGAGATTCAGACAATAATTTGATTTATGAATTTAGAGATAATCAAAATAATATCACTAAAATTACTCTTATAGATAAAGAAGTTAATGAAAACGAATTTGAAAAGAAAATCAAATTTGAAAAAGGTAAGATTAATGAAGAATTTACTGAAAGTGTTAAATTCCGTGAATTTGCAAATATGCTTTCAAAGGCAATGCCAATGAATGAAAAACTTTCGTTCATGAATATTACTTCTACAATAGCTGATGTATTTGAAAATATGGAAAACATTGGTGTACTTAATAATGTTAAAGTTCTTACATGTGCAAATGGTACAACATGTGCTATTATCGAGGCAAAAGATAATGTTAACTTAACAGTATTCCATTCAATTAATGCAGGTTCATCTTGTAACAACTATGAGTTTATGGCAGAAGCTCTTAATAACGTAATTAAAGTTTCAGGTATAGATCTTAGAAGTATGTATGAAGAACGTATTAATGAAGATTGTAAGAAGATGGAAACACCTGAAGCAAAAGAAATACGTGAACAATTAGAAGCTAATAAAGAAGCACAATATGATATTCGTAAGAAGAAGATTGCAATGTTAGCAGAACAATATAGAAATGATCCTGTAAAACTTGCTTTACTTAATAAAGTTGCGAAAGATTTAGCTATTTTAGAAAAACAACAATAAACTTAAATATTTTAAAGTTAAAAAGAGACACCCGAGTGTCTCTTTTTTGTTTGTATATATAGTTTATTAGATTTACTATTATATGTTATCTCGATGCATCGAGTGAACATCTATGACCATTTTTTATATAGTTCCATAGAATAACAACTCATAAAATATGCATCTGCAATATCATCAATTTTTGGTATACTAATTAAATGTGAATGTGAAGCTTCAAATAAATGTATCATAGAATCTTTATTTGCTGCACCATTACCAGTTGTAAATTTCTTTATTTCAGATGGAGGTACAATCCAAAATGTTATACCTTCTTTTTCAACAAAATAACTACGAATCATATAGTTTAGACCAGCTAAATCAAAAATAGATTTTGTCCTACTCATAGATCCATAACTTATACCTTCTATAACTATATGTATTTGTTTATTTCTACCTTTAGTATATTCTAAAATAATTTCTTTTATTTTATCAACTAATTTTATCATGTTATACGATTTCCAATATTCATGAAATAAATTATTATCATTATATAATTTTAAATCATCTGCATCATAAAAAACATATTGAAAATCTTTACATTGTTCTTCTGCTAATTTTTCTTTTTTCTTTAATTCATTAGTTGATGGTCTTATTATAAAAAAATCTTCTCTAATTTTCTTTTCTCCTTCATACTTTTGAATACATAATCCTGTACTATTCATAGAAGGATCAATTCCTATAAAATATTCCACGTTTTATCATTATATATTTGTGGATTAATAATAATATAGAAATTTTTTAACAAACATTTAAACTATATTTAATCATTATATTCTGGGCTACAATTTTTGATTCTTCTGCCGTATATTGATAAAGATTTCTAATTACTTTTGACAAGTCATTTTCAAACTCTTCAAATTGTTCCTTGGACCATTTATAATTTTCTGTCCATTTATTATCCTTTGTTATAAGTTTAACAATTTGATAGTTTCGTTTATTACTACCTATTTTTCTAAACATTCCAATAATAATAGAATACAATAAACTTTTTGAATTTTTATTGAATAACCAATTCAAATCTGATTCTGTCAATTCTTCATTCATAAGATATTCAATCGGAAAAATACGAATACCATAAACAGTTTGAAATTTTGATTTACCCATTTTGATGTTTTTAATTATTTATCTTTGCTTAATCTGTTTAATACTTTTAATAAATCTAATCGTATATCTTCTGGTACATCTAAATTACCACCAGCACCAGGACCACAAATTTTAACTACTGGACCAAATGCATTATACCCATCTTTCTCCCAATAAGTACTAATAAAATAATCATCACCTGTTGGATTAGTGAATATTTTAAGACAAGCACCATCTACATTATCACTTCGTATTATCATAATTAATATTTATAATGCCAACGCACATGAAATTGATAATTATTTAATTCTTTATTAATTTCTTTTTGATTATATAATTTTATCTCAACTTTCAATCCGTTATTAGTTAACCATTTTTCATAATAATTTCTATCATTATTTTTTTCTTCACATGTTAATATGAAATCTGCCCAACATTGTCCATCATAAGAATTATCTCTCATGGTTTTTTGCATCATATTCAAGGTTTCACTTCGTAACAATTGCCAATCTTTATATCTTTTATCATAACAATCTTCATAAAGTTTATCCAATTCATCACATAATTTATATGTTCGAGGTTTATCATTATATAATTTATCCATATATTTTATGTCTCCACATTTTTTACATTTCCAAATAGAACGTTTACCACCATAATAATTTATTTGATCGCCATATATGTTGCGAACAAATTCATATTCATGCTCACAAAATAAACTTTTAAACCAATTCATAATTATCATATTTAAATGTTAAATTACAATCACTTGTGTTATAATCTTTATCACCATAAAATTCACAATTTAAAAATCGATATTCCTTACCATTATCACATTTAAGAGATATGTCAATTTTTCCATTTTCTTTGATACCAGATGAGTGAAATTCTTTAATTTTCATAATTCTATTATTGTTTTGAATATTGATTTTCAAATGTACCATCACCTATTTCATCATTACTTATTATCATGTTTCCTGTCTTTGGATCGATTTTTGAATGTTTCTTATGCCATTCATATGATTCTTCTGGAGACATTGCTTTAATACCATTTCCAAATTCAAACCCAAGAGTTTTTGAAACTGTATTTAAAGTAAAATTAAATAATGATTTTTGGAAATTTTCTTCTTGTTTACAAAGATCTGACGTAGATATACTTTTATCATAATAGAATTTATTTCTATCAATTTTCAAATCATTATCTAATGCACCACCAATTAAAAGACGTTGTAAGTTATGTATTTTACGAAGTTCTTTACCATTAGCTGTTGCCATACCAACTTTAAACTGCTTAGAACCCCCATTATATCCAATAAAAATTTCATAGCCTAAATCTTCAAGATCAAACGATAAATGTCCAATATCATAAGTAACAATATGTTGCATATTATATTTAATGGCTTCTTCAGTATCAAAATATGAATAACATAATGTTCTTTTTGGAAATGAAATAAATAATGATGGATATAACTCAAATGAGTCAAGTATAAAAAATATTGTTTTATTCATAATTTATCTTCCTATATAATTAATTGTAACATTTCCAGAATATGCAGCAATTAATAGTGTAATTAATATGTATAACCATATACAATTAATAAAAAAATTACACATATGTTCACAACTAACATATTCATCGACATCTTTTAATATAGTTTCAATAGTAAACTTTCTAACTTTATCATTGAATACTACTAACAAATTTTTACAAATTAAGTAAACTATTCTAATAAGTAATAGTATGATAATAATTTTAAATATAAGTAATTCCATATTATTTTATTGTTTTTATTCTGTTTTGTAATTCGACAGGATATTGATTTTTTGTACTATAATATAAATATTGAAAGCATGCATCCAATATATATGTGACACACCAATCTCCATTATAACGTACTCCTCTACCTATACCTTGTATTATTTCATTAGATGTATGTGAATTATACCACAAAGGATATAACTTATTTCTTTCATTAACTAATTTATCTGCTAAAGATGGATATGGTACTTTTAGTATTATAATAAATCTACAATTATCACCAGGCAAATCCACTCCAGTATTTAATGTTGGACCTAATAAAATAGTATCTTGTGACATTTGATGAATTTTTGTCATCATTACCTTTTCTCTAGATCCATTATATGTCAATAATCTTTGTCTAATATCTAATGGTGCCTCATCATAAAGACGTTTCATAAATTCATATGAACCAGTTTGAATCATTCCTTTTTGTCCTTTAAATTTAGTTGAACAAATAGAATATATTGCATTCTTTAAATGATTAAATGATACTTCACGTTCTTTATATGACATCCTAAACTTATTTAAGAAATATATAGGAGATTGTGAAAAATCAAATGTTGAAGGAATAATTTCTAAATATGATTCATTAACAATTGCATTATCATGATCCCACATATTTTTTTGTTCATAAGAAAATCCCATTCTTTCATCGTATGCTTCTTTCGAACCTATTGTTGCAGATACCATAACTTTATGTTGAGCACGTTGTAAAAAGAAAAACCATGTTATATAATCTTCTTTAGTACATTTAAATGCAACTGATATATGTTTATCACTATTAGAAATTGTGATATCTTTTAATAAGTATTCTTTACCGGTTTTATTAATAGCCTCACAATAATCATGCCAATGACACATATAATTTTCATGCCAAGAACACAATTTAAACATTGCAATATCATCTTTTGATAAAGGTTGTTTCAATTGTTTCTTAAGACATATAGCAGATTTTAAGTTACATACAATTGGTGCAAATAATTCCAATACTTTAAGATATTTATTAGATGCTTCAACATCTTCATCTTTACGTGACTCAGGACATGTCCATATTTTCCAAAATTTATATAAATCTGTTTCTAATTCACTAAATGTTTTATATTTATCATAAATAGAATCTTTAATTTCACTTTTATTAAATTCTTCAAATAATGAACGTTGAGGATCTATTGTTTGATTATAAAGGTTTTCTAATTTTGTAAAATCTTCTTCTACTATTGTAGGTGAATATTGTAACTGAACTATTTCTGGAATATTATGACACTCATCACAAAATAATACATCATGAACACTAAATATAGGTAAACCATGAGTATCAGTATTGAATTCCTTATTATTCATAATAAATAAGAACAATTGATATGTCATGACACAAACTTTAGCTTTAATTGCTTTACGACGAGCTCTAACATATTCACAAGTTAATGCACAATTAAAACCATTATCAATACATGTTTGTTTATTAAATAAAGAGGCCCATGAAATACCCGCCATTCTACAATCGGCATTTTTCATATCTTCTCCATTAATCTTACAAGTATAGTTTCCAGTTTGTCCTTTTAATGATGCAATACCTGTATTTTTATGTTCCTTTAAAAAGTTTTCATATTGTTCCCATAAAAACAAATCTGAACATAAAATATAAGATGTCATATCATAATATTCTGCCAATACACCTGCTGATATTATATTAATTAAAGACTTACCAGATCCTGTTGGTGCTTCTACTATATAATTTTGATAATTATGATCTAATATATTTTTTATTATTCTTACAATACATTCAAATTGATGTTCTCTAAACTTAAAATCTGTACCAATTTTATTGTTAACCCAATTTTTTATATTTTGTTCTATTGTTTCTTGACTAATCTCCATAAAAATAATTATTCGAATAATTAATTTTAAAATAGAAAAATACTAACTAAAATTCATATATTAATTGAAAAAAAGAAGACTATATATTATAGTCTTCTAAATTAACTCCTTGATATTTATAACGATCATATGTATTATCTTTACCATGAACCTTTATTCTAAAATTGTTATCAAATAATTTTTGTACTGCAATATTTTTTATTGGAACATATCTGTTTAATGTTTGATCAATTTCTTTATCAACACTAAATATACTAAAACATGTAAAATAATCAGGAGTCGGTTGCCAAAAATTATAATTATCAATTAAGTGTTTTTGCATTTTTCTTGAACACATATAACAAGCTGCCGAAAATATTCTTTTTATTGTGTTAAAATTGATAAAACCATATTCATCAATGGTATCTATTTTCTTCTTAAATTCTAATAGCCTATCAATTTCCTTTTCTTCATATCCAAAAATATAATCAAATAAAATTAAATCTGCTATATTTGGTTTTTGTTCTAAAACTTTTTCTATTTCATTAATATCTTTCAAAAACCTTATATCATTTTCTAAAATAAGAACATTATCATAACATTTATTATATGCATCTTCTAAACATTTTTTATGATTTAATGTTATTTTATATGCAGGATTTTTATATTCATTTTTATCTTCATCTGTATAAATATATTCAAAGATATCGGAATCTAATATACCAACACGTTTTAATTCATTATTTAACTCTTCAAATCTTTCAACATGTGGTTTATAATGAATACAATATATATGATCAAAATATTTTTTCCAATCTATCATTTATCAAATTTAATATAGGATTAATATCTTTATTTTTTAAATATCTTCAATAATGGACAATTCCAACAATAATTTCCTTCACTTGCACCACACCAACTACTAGATAGTTTTTCATCACATATTATTGATCCATCACTATTTATATGTATCATGTTATTTTAATTATTCTTCTTTAATGTTTCAAATAACAAATTTACACATAATATATTATTTTTTAAAAGTTTTCTTATCTCGTTTTGCTATCTTTATTGCCGATTTCATTTTAGATATTATATTATTCTTTATATCATCTTCAAGAATAAACAAATCTATATTACTCAAAATAAAATTTGCAATTTCAATTGTTTCATCACATGATTGTTCATCTATTAAATTATCTGCACTTATTAAAGAAACAATAAACATAGAACGAGTTGTTTCATTTTCAAATATTGAATTATAATTTAATATACGATTACAAAATGATATAAGATTAGGATTCTGCGATATCTTTTTCAATATTGTCTTTTCCATAATATTCTATAATTTTTTTAAAACATTCTTCTTCTTTTTCTAATCTGTTTATTTTATCTGTGCATCTAATTTTTTCAATTTGAATATTATCTATCTTTTCAGATAATAATTTTATTAACTCTTCTCTAGCTTCATCAAAATTATCATATACATATTGATTTACAAATGCTTCTCTTTCTTCACCAAATGCCTTATTTAATATTTTCACTAAATCATTATTATCAAGAATTTTAAATTTAATTCTTGGCATTTTAAAATTTATATTATGTGCATCGCCTAAATGCTTACACTTACAAACTTTATTGAACATTATATGATAAAATATATCTCCTTCTTTTAAGTCATTTAACCAAATCTTCATAATGAAATTCTTTATTAAATCTTTCTATTTCTTTTTTTCTACAATCCTCACATAGAGTCATAACCCAACCATGAGTCCATTCCGTACTAACATTTTTATTAGTTCCACAATGTTCACAAATCTCTAATGATTTATTTTCTAATGTATGTATTTGATCAGCAATTTCTGGAACATAATAATTTAAATATAAGCATAATTCACCCCATTTTTCTTTTATTTGAGTAAATTCAACAGGTATAAAATCTTCATCTAGTTTATGTTCATCATTATATTTTTTAATTATATCTATAGCTTTATTAACTAATGGACGCCAACCTTCATCACATTCTATACCAAATAATTCAAATGGTGTATTATTTGCTTCCATATTTACTTTATATATTTTCGTTTGTCATTAAGATCATTTATTTCTCCCTTAATGTTTTGATATATTGCAAGTAAATCTAATTTTTTAAAATAAATCATATCATATATTTTATTATATGCTTCTAATTTCGCATCAATAATATCTTTTTGACTATAAGATACAGATTTTTTATTTTTAAATTTTTGTTTAGCCGAATTATTTTTTTCTTCATCTAATGCCTTTTTAAGATCATTAATGACTATAAGTTGTTTTTCAATAATTAATTGTTGATCCCTTTCTCTATTAGATAAATTATCTTTTACTATTGGTTTATTTACTGATGATTTATCGCAATCATTTATAGCTGTTCTATAAGCAAATTCAATAATTTCACTGGTTTGCTTAAAACAAAGCTTATTATCGCTTTGTAATTCTCTGATTCTTTCTTCTATAAATTCTTTATCCATATTATTGTATTTTAAAACATTTATTAATTTTTATTGGTGCTGTTGTAGATAATAATTCCTCTGTATTATTTTGCTCTAACAAAAAGTTAGTACCCTGAAATGAACAAGTATAAATTGAATCATCTGTATAAATTGTATCTATCTCAATTGCATATGTTGAATAGTATATAACATATTCTGTATAATATTTACCAATCATTGTTGTATCATATTCTTTAGATTCTTGACATGATATAAACATAATTATAAATAGAAATATAAAAAAAATATGTTTAATATTTAATCCCATATATATTTTGATTTAACTTTTCTTTTAATTTTTTTAATCCTTTATTTATTCCTTCCTGATCATAATAACCACAACCTATAACATCACATATAATATGGTGCAATTCATCAACAGAACTTTCAGAAATTACTTCGCGTATATCTTTATCTTCCTTTAAATCACTCATAATTTCTTCATAAACTTCATCACGATATTCTTCTCGAACATCTTCATCATGTGAGTCTAATTCAAATGATCCATCTAATTTATCTAATAAATAACCTTTATCAACATTATCTAATACTTCATCAATATCTAATTCATCAACTATTTCATCTAATGAATACTCTTCTTGAATTATTCCAAGTATATCTCTAATACCTCTTGAACTAATTATTGCTTTTATTTCATCATCATCATATTCTTTATTTGGGTCTTTGTAAATATCTGATGCATGAATAATATCTGAACTTGTGATATAACCATGCTCTAAACCAAATTCCAATATTTCTTCAAAATCGCGGGATAATTCCCATACTTTATTTAATGCATCATCCCAATCCTTTTGTGTCCAACGTGTACTTATTTTCATACTATAATTTCTCCTTTAGATTTACGAATATTAATTGTAACATTAGGGCCATGATTAGTATATCCTATAATATTATACCAATTTCCTGTTGGTTGGCCATTTTCATCAAACTCTTGTGCATATACATAAGAATCTTTAAGTTCTTTAATCCATGCCTCATTATGATCTTTTGACCATTTAGTTAGTTTTTCAGTAAACCATCTCCACATTTCAATAAAATATGCCGATGTCGCTATTCCTTCTTTATTCATAAATTTTATATTTTTATATTAATACCTTCCGGTGATTTTATATTATAATTCTGTCAATATCGCTGCAAAGCCTAATATTCCTAAAATTAATGGAAATAATAAACATAATATAAATATAATAACTTTTTCAAAAAAATTTAAGGTTAAAATATTAGTTGTTAAAAAATAAAAACCGATGGCACAAAAAACATACCATAATCCAATAAATATATATAATATTATAATGTTTTCCATTTATTTTTCTTTTTTCTTTTTGATTTTTTATATGCTTCTAAATCTGCCTCATACATAAGTTGTTGTAAATATTCGGCAGTTTTAGGTCCAACAATAAAACTACTCATCATAATCATAATATCTAAATCCTTGAAATCCCTTACAAGGTATTGGGTCTATCTTATGAAATGGTCCTGTTCGCTGTAAAAACTTCCCATCCCATTTTTTATCAGTTGTAGTACATTTAAATGGTTTATCAGAAGTACCTACGAATTTTTGCCAACCAATAATATTACCTTGATATACTAAATAAACTCTTTTTATATTATTAGTATTTTTTGGTAAAAATGGCACCTTAAAATTCATTACCTGAGATTCATCCTCAACAGTTTTTAATTCCTTTTCATAATCTTCCCATTTAATAGAACTTGGTAAAGTTATTAAAAGTGCATTTTTCCTTTTTAGTACAGGTTTAACATTTATTATACTTTCCAATAATGTTTTCATAATTTCTAAATATATCTAAAATATTTAATAATCTATTATATATTTTTATTTTTTCTGGTATTATATTTTCAATATACTTTACATAATTCCATGTTGTACTATCTGCCGGATCTGCTGCGTCTTTATATGAATACCAAACTTTATATAATTTATCATCTTTGATTTTTTCTTCTATACCTTCGGGATAAATCCAATAAGTAGGATCACTATATCTTGGTTCTTCGGTATGCAAATATTTTCCTAAAGATATTTTTACTCTCCAGTTTAAATCATCTGGTTTATTCATTAATGATGATTGTTTAATATTTACAAGCTTAATGGAATATTTTTCAACCTTATCAAGTAATTCATTCAATTCATTATGTAATTCATCAACAGTAAAATCTCTTTCTTCACCAAGCACACCATCTGTTACATCAATTGAATTTTCATCTTCATCATATATTTCAGCTTTAATTGGATCTATAACATGAGTATGGTCTCCCCAATGTCGCATTGAATCATCCATGGCATCTGTACATTCATCAATATAACTTTGTATACGTTCTTTAAGTGTATCGCCTTCTCCCATACTTGTATGAGAATTACAAATTACATCAAAAGTAATTCGTACAGGAAAATCATCTTTACATTGTATTTTATTTAATATTTCTTTATTCATAATATATATTGTTTAATTTTATGATGGTTCATATTCTCCATCGTTTTTAATAGCTTCCTCTCTTATAAGCTCAAAAGTGGCTTTACTCATTGGTCTATAAATTTCATAATCACCACCACAAGATGTATCAATATAGAAATTACCATCTTTTCCGAGCATAAACATATTTTCACTATTAATGTTCATATCAGTTTGCTTAGTTAAACACCAACGTTTATATTTATCATCTGAATGTTTTCCATAAGCTGTTTCTTGAAGCCAAATATAATCTTGTTGATGCCAAGTATCATTATTATATTTTATATATTTCTCATACAAGAAATTATCTACATGATGATCACTTTCATAATAAGTACTATCATAGTCATCCCTGATTCCGACAACTTTCATAGCAACTGTTTGCTTTTTATTTATAAAACATTCACCAATCAATTTTTTATAGTCTTCTTCAGTTGCTTCAAAATATTTATCTTGTCTTTGATAACAATAATCATCAATACATTCAAATTTACCAAGTTTAGATTTAAGAGTATATCCAACACCTATTGGTAAATGCTCTAAAATATATTGTAAATTTGATAATTCAGTTACAGGAATATCATCTAAATCTTTATCTTGCCACTCATATAATTGATCTAGCAATGTTTCATCTCTATCTTTGAAATAAGCCATTTTTAAAAAATTATTTATTTATTTATGATAATCTTCAATATATTTAATATCTTTATAATTATCAATTGTTATCTTCATATACTTTAAGAATTTGATTCATCTTCAAAAAATATATCATCAACTTGAATTATTCCATTACATAATTGTAATGTTTCTTCATCTTTCCAAGCTTTAATTTTAAATACAATCATTTGTTTGTTTCTGGTTCTAATCAAATCTTCTGGTTGAATATTTAATGATGAATCTTTTTGATTAACCCAATTAATTATATCTTTCATAATTTCACCCATTCTTGAAATCGCTTTATCTTTAGAATGATAATAAAATGGACCCCAAGTAAGCATTTCTTCATTAGGATAAATTATATTTCCTTCAACTTTATAATACATAATATCTAATTAAAAATGTTCCAAATATTAGAAAACCTAAGTTTTCTATGTTTATTTTTATTTTTCGTATCATCTTTTTTAGGAAGAACTTCATGATATCTTTTAGGTAGATTTTCAATAGAATATAATGAAATGTAATATTCACCTGGTTCTACTTTATCACGAATTTCATAATATCTTTGAGAAAAACCATTTGATGGTACTCCACAAATAGTTCCTTGAATTGTTTTATTACATTCAACCAAAGCTGGAATAGCCATTGGATATTCAGCCATTTGCCAAACTGCCTTTGTCATATCTTCTGGAACCAATTTGACACGATATTCAAATTTCTCAAAATTCCAAATAGGATTAATGTCATCTTGCCATTTTTTTGATTCTATAGGTTTGGATTCTATTCTATAACCTTCTTTATAAGCAGTTATTACATGTAAAATTTCTTTTTCTGTCATATTATTTCTTAAATTTTTTGCATTATATTATTTATTGATGAATATTTTTATATTTGAATGTTATATCATAAGCTGTATTACAATTCATATAAAGAAATACATATAAAATATCTTTCCAATCCTCTTCTTCATAATGTTTAACGCAAAACTTTAAATCCTTATCAAGACATGCATATGCCATTCCCTTTGTCATATAATCTTTATAAAAATCTTCTATTATATGTATTGGAAATATTCCACCATTTTTAATTGTGGTTTTAAGTTCTGTGATTTGTCTACTAATAATTTCAAGAATATTTTCAGGACTAATATCACTTACACCAAAATCTTTATTTTTACTACTATAAGGACTTAACATAACACTTAATAACACATTTGCCTGACCAAGTCCACCACCAGCATAAAGATTATTTTTTATATCTTCAATACGGTTTTTCCAATCTTTATTTTTTAAATCTTCCATAATTAAATTATATTAACTGAATGAAACTAATTATTATTTCTTTTTAGCCCAATCACATCTTAAAAATTGATTACATTTATTTTGTCCAGATTCTATTTTCTTTCCTTCATGCCAATAACAAGTAGGATTTTCAATCTTATGATATATTTCTCTACCCCAGAAGCAAACATCACAAGTACCAGGCTCTTTATACTTCTTCATAATATTTAATTTTCATCAATTCTGCTTTCTTCCAATTTTTTGTCCAATGTTCGTCAGTGGTAACATGATTAGGTCGTACCCACTTACAAACATAATTTGGAAAATATTTATCTTCAAAAGCTTTAGTTACTCTTATAACTACACCTTCTCGTTGTGGACCAAATAAAGATGGTTCACTAGTAAATTTTTCAACAAGATTTTTAAGTTGTTCTTCTGACTCTATCTTTCCACTCCAAAGTTCTGGTACAGTTGGTACATTAAGAATCTCGGCAAATTCTTTTATATAATCCCAACTCATCCACCAATTAATATCTGATTCATATCCGGCAAACATAAACCAATATGCAGGCAACTTATCATAATGAATAGAATGTTCACCATACAAGTTTTCCCCAAATATAATCTCTTCTTCACCTATAAATTTTTTTATTCTCCAATATAAACCATCAGAAGGATCCCATAAATTACGAGACCATGGAGAACGTGTAGGTGCCCCATGTGAACGTGCATAAACATCTTGTGAAGTAAATGCACTATTTTCACCATCTAACTTTTCTGTTATGACAATTTCTTCGCCTTTAAAATAGTTAAACCAATTACCCTGAAGCTTCTTATCATCTTTGGTAGCTCCAGGTGAATATGGTAAATGATATGTTCTTGGGTATTTCATTTCTTAACCTTCTTTAATTTAATTGTACTTGCATTTTGTATTTGTTGTTTCATCTCACCATCTTTATTAGGTGCATAACAAGAAGATTTACCTGTTATAACCTTCATACCTTTAAGATCCGGAAACATTTTATAAAATCTTTTCCATGCAGATTTTCTCTTAAGTTTAGGAACTCGTAATGCGGAACAATTGGCCCACCCTTCACCTTTACCAACAAAACTTAAATCATTATCCTTTTGCGGCCGAGGTTTTTTATAACTGTATGAATGACGCTGAACATAATAATCAATATTCTTTAATTTATCTTGTGCATATGCTAATTTATCTTTAACTCTTTTCTCATCATTACAATTTTCAAGGCAACCTACTTTAAAATAACTGCGATGACCATTAAGCCAATTTTGACAATGCTTTACTTCACATTCCCAATTATCTTTAAACCACTTTCGATAAGCCTCATTATATTCTTCTATGGAATTAAACTTCTTCATTATCTTTTTTGATGGTTTTATAATTAATCCAACATATAATATAACACACAACACAAATCATACTATCTTGAAAATTTATATATGTTGGATCATTTATTGTACAACTAACAGAAATAATAGATAATATACAAACTATAATAAATATTAATTTACATGCCCAAATCATCTTTTCTTATTCTTTCTATAATTAATCAACCATTTACGATAATCTTTGTTATTAAAGATACCTACATGCTCACGGTTTGAAAGTTCATTTTTAAGATCTTGAATTTTTCCTTCCCAATACATTCCTTCAAATCTAAAACTTATTTCATCACCAAATTGCCATTCATTATATCCATAATAATATCCATCCTCATCCCAATGAGCATCTTGTTTACTTTTAATAGTTGTAAACTTTTTATGGCATTCTTCTCCAGTTGATTTTGTATATCCTAAGCATACAGGATCATAGATTACTCCATCTTTTTCAAATGGTCCATAAAAAGGAATCCAATATTCTGTCCTTTTAGTATTCCGATTATAAACTTCTTTATACTTCCAGTGATCAGTATAACAAAGTCTATTCTTACGATAGAAATGTAAAATTACTTCTGTTGGAAATTTACTTAATGGTGTTATAATTATATTTCGTTCCATATTAATAAAAAATATCTATACTATAAACTTCATATTTATAATATAGACATTTTTATATGTTATTTAAAATTATATTAAATTAAATTCATAATGCACCCAATATTCTGTATCTTCTGGTTCACTTGAATTACATTTAGATTGAAAATCTAAATCCGATTTTATCAAAAAATATTTTTCCCTCCACCCCAATAATTCTTTTTGATTTTTAATTTTATCTCGAACTATATAGAATGTAATATGATGTTCAAGCTTTTCAACAATTACATAAGGAGGTATTGGAAAACCATATTTAAGAAAAATGGTTCTAATTGAAGCATCAACTTGTACATAAAACCAATTTTCTTTATTAAATGGAATCTCTATTAATTCAAATTTGGATTTATCTTCATTATATTCTTTCAAAAAATATTTGGTTTGTTTACCTAAATTTGTTTTCATGACATCCAATTTTTTAAAAATACATTTTGTTCTCTTAAAAGTTCTTGCATATTACATTCAATACCATTTGATTCATAATACTCAATTTGTTTACCGAATCTTTTATATAAAGCTTCCATTTGATTTTTATTCATAATTTATATATCTTATCATTTATAGTTTTCATCATGATAAAAATCATAATATATTGCGCATTCTTTTAATCCTAAATTTGTATGAGTTTTTATATATTTAAGTGCTGCAGGTTTTAATAATGATTTCATTTCATTAAATTGCTCTTCTGTCAATAAATCTTTTTTATACCCATCACGAATTAATTCTTCTATATCTTCCATATTTATTCTCCCCACTTATTTATTATTCCAGCTTCCATAGCTAATGTATAAAAATCATAATTTGGATATTTTTTATCTTCATATTTTTCAATTAGTTTATCAGGTATTCTTATGTCATGAAGATTTATACCCATATAATCTATACATTGTATTGGTGTTATTCTTCCTTGTTCAGCATCTAAATGATGTTTAGAACAAAGAGCAGCCCCATTTGAAAGATAATAACCTCCATCATTCCAAAGCTTACGATCCATTATATGATGTGCATCTACAGCATCACAATCACATCCAGGAACACAACATTTCCCATTTGTCTTAGCAAATACTTGTTTCTTGAATTCTTCTCTAGTTAATAAAATATCTTTATTATTGGTTTTCATCATACTTAATTATTTTATATCCAGAATAATATATTAAACCCGCAAAAATTAAACCAATAACCAAATAGATTTCATCTACCATAATCCACTTTCCTTTTTAACCTTTTCAATCATATCCAAAAATGCTACAGTTTCAATAAATCCACCAATTGTCCCACCACGATTTAGTGTATCATACATTTCACCAAATTCTTTACCAGCATCTTCTCCAAATTCCTTTGTGCATGCATCAATACAAGCTTGACGCAAATCAAAATGCTTACGTTTCCACCATTTAATTATTATATTCATTGTTACTAAATTATATTCTTAAATCTTCTAATCATTTTATTTTTTGAACGATCATAATGTACATCTACCCAATAACCTCTCCCAGTAACAGAATTAATATAAGACTTCTGAATAAAATACAAAGGATAATTATGACAACTTAATTTAGTTTCAATAAGTCTTCGACCTTCTTCTTCTAAAATTACTGTAACTGGTCCATCCCCATCTCCTAACATCCAATCTTTACGACCAGTAATATTTTCATTCATAAATTTTTCTTTTAATTATATATAGAAATTATTTTAGAATATTTAATTTTCACACAAGTCTAAACTTATCAATTTAACATTTTTTATAGTATATATTGGGTTGCCATTTTCATCTATTTTTTGATTACCTTCTTCATCTAAAACTGGTTCTCTATCACCTAACATACGTGGATTCAATTTAAATTCGTAACCTTTATCCATAAGTTCTTTAACTACTTTACCTTTAGGAGTATCTAATAATTCAATTTTACCATATACTTGATTATTTTCAATCCAAATATTTTCCACCTTCCCAGCCGCATTAATTAAATTATTACTTAAAAAATTTTCATAATCTGGATGAAGTTCACATATTTTATTACCTTCTTTATTAAATTTTTCTATAGCTTTTTTCATCATATTAGAATCATAAATTCTTCCATTATGATTAGGATGATTAAGCTCTCCCATAATACATCTTAAATCTAATTCCATAATTATTTTAAATCTTTTAATAACATTTATCTAATTACATATTAAGTTATATAAATAATCTTGTATAGGTCCTTGGAAAATATCAAAATTATTATCCTTTAAGAACTTTTCAAACTTATCTTTAAAAATTCTTGGATCCTCATGAGTATTTTTGTATTCTATTACCTTTGGATCATTTTCATCTAAACAATTATAATCCTCTATACAAGCATATTTGCCAATATGAAGCATATTAAAGTTAACTGTTTCACCTAAATGATTTTCATATGATCTTGGTTCTACTTTTGTTACAATAGCTTCACCTACACTATTATCAACATAATACTCAAAAAATATTCTATCACCTGCTTTGTAATTCATATTTACTCAATTTTTTTATTTCTTTTTGACCAATTTTGGTTATTTTTCTAATTGTATTTGGGTTATAAAAATAAAAAAAGTTATTCTTAAGTGAATGTATCATCGCATCATTCCACATACACTCATAAGAATTCAAATATATTTTGTTAGCTAATTTTAAAGCTTCATGTTGTTCTATATTCATAATTTATCCCGGTAATCTTACATCTTTATTATATTCCCAATCATAGTCATCATCTGGAAATATTTCTTTGGTATATGCACCAAATGCACAACCACTATTTTCATTACAAGGAAATCCTATAATTTCTGTACCTGCATTACATTTAACTTCATTATCATCAATAGATAAATTATAATGACATTCTTTACATTTGATAAATCTATTCATATATTATATAACCTTTCATAATTTAATATTTTCATGATTTCATATTGTTATTTCTTCACATATCGGAAAACATGATTTAATATCTTCTATTGTGAAATCTTTTATATTCATATAAAAGAAATGTTCATAATCATTTTCAACCATCAATGGATAAATTACATTATTAACATATTGTTCTTGTTTGCTATTCATTAATTGATAATTTATAATATAAATATATCCTCTATAAAAGTTATTTTTATATTTATGCCTCTTTTGTAAAACTACAAATTTAAGATTTATACTATCAAATAGATTGGTTAATTTATTTATAAGTTTTGTGTTTGATAACTTCATAATTATAACATATTTTTTATAATTTTGATAGTAATGTTATAATTGTAATTGATTTTGGAACAAAATTTGATATTACTCCATTAATACATTGACTGATTGTTTCTCCAGAAGATATTGTGTCATCTAAAATCAATATATCTTTACCATCAATTTTTGATCTTATATCTTCATCATACTCAGTACTTATATATTTTATATATTTTAAATATTTTTTATTCATCATTTTTACCTCAAATGATGTCCCTTTCATTCTTCTAAAACTACGATGAATTTCGGCAATCACTTTATTAAATTCATTTGGGTAATCTTTTTGTATTTGTTCTTTATCAATTAAATCATCATCAATAATTTCTTCAATAGATAATTTAACAAAAAATTCATTTAATATGTCTTTAGACTTTATTTGATCCGAAATGATTTTCATGAATTTTTCATTAATATCACTTGTTGATGGTGTTACGATGATAGTATCATATTGTGAATTTATCTTTTTACAAATACTTAAAAATCTTTTAATATACTTATAAATTTCTTCATTCGTTATATTAAATTTCCATCCATATTTATTCTTTAATGCATATATAAAAGGATTTCCATCTCTTTGTTGATTATCTATATCATATAACTTTGTTCTCTTAAATATTGATATGACATCATATTCTTTATATTTTGAATATACCGGATTATTTACTAATGAAAAGTCAATACCATGATTATGTGTATCTGTCAATGATACTGTTTTAGATATTGGATCAATATTTAAGCCCTCAACAATATATGAATCAAGTTCATTTATGTCAGTACTATTAAATGATTCTTTTATTATTTGTGAAAGTGATTTCATGTTATTAATAATATAATATTAAATTTTATATTAAAATAGTAACAAATGGTAGAGAAATCAATCTCCACCATCTGCTGCCTTAATTTTAATCTTTTATTAAAGATATACATCAATCGCCTCCGTCGGCGGCCTTGATGTTAATCTTAGGTATCATCATGAACTTAATCTTGCAAGTTTCTTGAATCAAGTCCTTAATCTCATTAGTGTCCTTATAAGCCATTGGTGATTCATCAATAGTTCCCTTACAAACTGTTGTAGAGTAAACATTCTTCATTGAATCTTCAAATTCCTTCATAGATACATTCTCTTTAGCCTTTGAACGAGACATCTTACGTCCGGCACCATGGGCACAAGCATTTAACCACTCCGGATTTGAAAGACCTTCACAAATAGCTACACCATCTCTCATATTGAAAGGAACAAGCATCTCTTCTCCTACATAAGCTCTAATAGCACCCTTACGAATAATAGGTATCTCTTCGTCAAAATCAATATAGTTATGTGTAGATATAATTTCCTTAGTAATCTTACATCCATATTTAGCAACTATATTATCAATTGTACGATGAAGAATAATATGATTGAATCGTGCATATGTTCTTGCAGTATACATATCACAGAAATAACCAAACATATTATCACCTGTTAAAAATCCTTCAATATGACCTTCAGTCTTTGACTCAAGATACTTCTTAAGAGTATCCTTGAAGCCTTCCATATTCTTTCTTCCATGTTCTTCAATATATGCCTTTTTGAACTCATTAGTATACTCCTTCATTTCAGCCTTTGATAGAGCGGCACCCTTAGACTTATTTTCCCAATATTTGCAAACCTTTACTCCAAAATTTCGAGAACCACAATGAACAGTTATTCCATAAAGATTATTCTCTTCATTAACATCATATTCACAGTAGTGGTTACCTCCCCCAAATGAGTTAATTGAGTAATACCATGTCTTAGGATCCATTCCTAAACGATTAAGCATATCAGACACCCACTTCTCTGTTACTGTATCAGGAAGTGCAGAGAAAATCTCAGGATGCTTTGATTTTGCCTTCCTAAATTCAGTTGACATAAACTTATAAAGCTCTTTATCTTCATACATCTTCTTAGGAGACAAATTGAATCCCCAACCACATTCCTTAAGAATCTTATGATTTAATTCTGCATACTTATCTTCAGGAATTGGTCTGTCATAAAGATGCATTGAGATTTCACAACCTATGTCGACCCCCACTGTGCGAGGATCAATGTATTTTCCAAAAGTTGAGCAAAAACCTATGACTGATCCTTTTCCACAGTGGGTATCGGGCATAATTCGTATTGTCTGACCTTCATAAGCCTTACAATTAACTATTCCATATATTTGTGCAATTGCCTCTTCTTCAATATTATCATTATAAACAATTGCTTTTGTATACTTTCCAACTAATTCTATCATAATATTTTTTATTTAATACTTAATATATTATTTATATTTTACCATCTCTTGTTTGAATATTCAAAAGCTCATTTGTCACATTTTTAATATCCATAATAGCATGATTTATTCCTGGTCGTCTAATAGAATATTGATCCATATAAGCTAATGCAAATTCACATAAATCATAAAAATGTTTTGCATTTCTTTTATTAATTGAAATATATTTTATCATAAATTATTCAATAATTATTTTACATGCTTTATTGAAAAGATTCCACATTTCTTCATTTGTATAATATTTTCCATTTTCTTCATACACCCAAGGACATGCTTCTTTACCATTTGGGTTATATGATTCATTCCATTTCTCTAAATTTTCATATTTGTCCCAGAAAAAAATTGCAAAATCTACTAAAGAATAATGCAAACAATCTTCATTACTAATTTTTCCTAAATTATAAAAGTAATCAAATATTTGTGACCACGCACATTGAATTTTAAAACATTTATAAAAATATTCTTTATCAAAATTATTAATATTCATATTATTTTTTATTTACTTATTACTTAAATATCTATATATAACAATTACAAAACAGAATATACTTATTAAAACTAATGGCAAAAAAATTACCAGTGTTTCATTATCAAATCCATATTTACTAACATGATATCCAAATGCAGATGAAGTCATTATAAGACCTACTGTTACCATGATAATACTTAATATTGATAAATCATTTATCTTTTTCATAATTTACTTTTCTAAACTATTAAGTAATTCACAATGCTTGCGACCAATTTGTATTAAATTCATCATGCTTCTGCGTACATGAGCCATTTCCCAAGGCAAATCAGAAAGATTCCCATAGTTGTCCATTGTAATCTTTACTTCTTCACCCATCTTACCATCATTTGTATCTTTGTGACCAATGAAATAAAATCTATTGAGAATTGAAATGTTCTTAGTATCTACAATGTACTCCAAAACACTTTCTCTAATCTTATTTACTTCATCTACAGTAACATTACCTATAAAATTATCATCAACAAAATATTGAAGTGTCGTATTTGTAATCTTTGGTATTTCAAGTACTTTTTCCATATTTAATTAAATTTATATATTAAAGATATTTCTTTGCGAGTTCTGAATAATTATTCAAAATATAGATATAATTACGATAACCAATCCCATATTCTGCAATGACTTTATTCATATCCATTACCATATTGTACTTACCCGACTGACGAACTTCTTCATATTTCATGAACTCCTGTTTGAGCATCTCTGAATAATAGTTCTTTGGTACTTTCATTATAAATTTATTTTAATTACAATATTATTCAAACAATTCAAATTTTTCTTTATAATAAAATATATCTTCTGGGTCTTCATTTCTAGATGAATACCAATGACTAATTTCATTATATTCTTCAAATGATATATCTCTAAAACCTTCAACAAGTATTTGAAATAAATAAAATTTATCTTTATCATTCATTTCATAATAAAGACTATCATCAAACCTACGTCCGGCATATTTAGATTCTAATTCTTTATATGCATTCTTAGCTGATTTATTTAAACTATCATAATTAAATCTTTTAAGGAATCCTGTTTTCTTTGGACTTGATACTTCATTTATTAAGAGATTTTTAACTCTTTTATGAAAATTATTTCGACAAGAAAACCAATGTTCTTTCGATATTTTTACATGATCATCTTTATGCTTATCTATCTCGATAAGCTCATCGGCCTTTTCATCAGATATACAAACTCCTAAATTTTTACTATAAGAAAGTTCCCACTGATCATATCTACGTTTTACTACTATTACTTCCATATTATTTCTTTTCTTTTGCGAATTCTATTAATGTTTCTATTGCTTCTGTGTCCTTACTGGATAATACATGCCAATCAGGATATTCATAAAAAGCATCTAAAAATCCTTCTAATATATGTATTGCTTCTTCTTTTGTCATACTTTACTTTTTATATAAGGTAAATTCATACTACTAATATTTAATTTGGTATTTTCCAAAAGTTCTTCTTTTGAATATGGAAAACTCCCAACATTATTAAGATATGTATCTATAATATCTTCATGACATCTCCTTGCTCCACCAGGTTCACCAGATGCATAATATCGATTATAAAAATCTTTAGCATCAAATACACAAAACCAACCAACACCAAGAAGTCCTTCAGATATTAATGTAACATATACTTCTTTTGTATTATTAATATATTCGGTTTTAAGTACCATAACTAATCTATTTTACCATAATAATTTTCATAATTATTTTTTGCCGTTTCAATACTATTTTTATTTCTTCTAAGTGCAGTAACTAATGACCACGAAATCATTGGATAAGAAGTAGGACCTTTGAAAATCTTATCTAACTTAACCCATAAATTTTCATCAGTTAAATTAATTCTTGTACTATTCTTATAAAAGTTATGTTCATCAAAATTCTCTATACATACATAATAGTCATTATCCTTATCAAATAATGCCTGAATTATACAGTCTTCCAATTCATCTATATGATTAACATAATCCACATATTCAATAGTTGAACATCCCTTTCTAACAGCCTTATATATTTTTAACTTTTGGGGAAAATCACTTAAACGTCTTTTTACTTTCATATTATTTTTTTTTTCTTTTGCAAATTCAATTAATATTTCCAATTTATGTTATTTCATTATTTTTTCTAATATTTCAAAATCATCATTCAAAAGAATTTTAGTACCTTCATCCATTCCATAAATTCTAATATGACCGATGTCAATATGATTTATAAAATTGGTTGAATAATCATATATTATTACAATTTCATCTATCTTTCTTATAGTATAAAATATTGTTCCAATTTCTACATCTGCATTGGTAATATTATCAACAATAAAATCGTTTTCAATAATATCATTACATAAATCAAAAACATGGTGAAATGCTGAACTATTATTATTTTCCCAAGAAATTGTTACATTTGTTTTATCTATAGAAATATTTCCACCAACATTAGAAATATAAAATTTCCAATTATTTTTAATATCATCCAATTTCCAATCTGGTAAATTTTTAAGAACTATATATTTCATATTTATTATTTATTTTACATATTAAATATAGAAATAAATTCAAAAAATTCAAATATAATATGTATTTCTTACATATAATGTAATATAAAAGAGCACCAAATTAATGATGCTCTTTAATATTTCATACTTCTTTTAATATTGACATTAATTTATATTCTATGAAATCACCGAAATCATAATGATCAATAACTTTCTTTACTCGGCAAAGATATTTCTTTGTTTTATCGAAATTGATACAATGATCATAAATATTTAATTTCAAATAATCATCACCTTTAAATTTAATGTTTCCTGGGTTACATAACAATTCTCCAGATACTTCAACTTCTTCACAATCAAGAAGACTATCAGTACCAATAATAACAGCTACATCTTGCCAATTCTTACCGTGAATCCAAGCTTCTGTTTTTTCAAATTCATCATCAGCAATTTCTTGCTCTTTATAATCAGGAAAATATTCATTTATTTTATTGATAATATCACAATGCATATCAGCAAATGTGAAACTTGGCTCATTATTAGGTCTATATTGCCCATCAGAATAATATGCTTCATGATAATATAATGGCAAAACATTTTCATTTGGCCTTACTAAAAGCTCATTAAAATATTCACTTTCAACATTTGCAATAATATTTCTATAATGAAGAATGATAGCATCATTCATATTTAATCCTTCATGATAATACCATTCATCACGTCTTATAATATTATTTACTTCCTGCCAGAAGTATGTTAAATTTAGTTGATTCTTATATGGAAAATTCTCATCTTCTCGAAGTGAATCCATGCGATGCATACACCAATCTACAACATCATTTTTAGACCACAATGACCACCCATCGGCATTAATACAATGTATCATATCCATCCACATATTCTTAACACTACCATCACGATGTTTATACCATCCCTTACAATAAAGAGCTACATTTCCAAATCTCATATTAAAAATTATTTTATATTAAAAAATATGTTTATTATTTTTTACACTTACTACATATTGGACTATGATCCAAATCAGAACCTATACCATAATAAGTTTGCCATCTATGAAATAAAAAATCATGTCCTTCAATTACAATCTTTTCATACTTTACATCTCTTATTGTAATATATTCAACTCCTTCATATTTAACATTAGAAACTTTTGATGGCACACTACTATTATCACAAGAAGTAAAAATCAATGTTCCAATAACAAACAAAAGTAATTTTTTCATATTAAATTTCATTTTTAAATTGTTCATACATATCTTCATCCATTAAAAGAATAACATCGGCTACAAGCTTTTCATTCTTAAAGAAGTTATTAATATTTTCAACAGTTTCTGGTGTAGCTGAACCTTCATAAAGATAATCACTAGAATCAATTCGTTGTATAATTCCGGCGAGATTTGTTTCTCCATTATGAAAATATTCAAAAATCATATCTCGAAGATATTCTTTACGCTCTTCAAAAGTTGAAGAAGCAACCTCCCAAAAATCAAAACAATCTTCGTTTATCAATTCTCCAAGAATTTGAAATGCTTTATTAAGTGATTCTGTACTTGTCATATTATTTATTTTATATATATAATGAAATTTCTTTGTTTAAACAAATCATTTCATAATGATTATGTTTTACAAATATATACATCTTTATGATGTAAATTTATATATTAAAATACATATATAATATAGAAATTCTTGTAAAAAATTCAAACTATATTTAAAAAATTATAGGAATAATATAAAACAAATAAAATATGAAATTATTTATTTAATGCCACATAAATAAAACAAAATATGGTCCAAACTAATGAAGGTAAAAAAAACGTAAAAAATTTCAAATCATAACCATTTTTACCTAAATGATAACCACAAATTATTGATACACCTAACATTGAAATAAATGTAAGTATAAAACAAACTAAATAAAACTTATTCATATTATCTATTTTTTGATTTTAAATATTTTCCAAACTTACGATTCCAAAAATTTTCAGATGTACCGGCAGATTTACGACCAAAATATGGATCATTAACATAAAAATCTTTATCTTCTTTCTTAATCAAATATGTACCATCAGTTGGTTCACACAAAGAATTATGAATTGGTACTTCAGCAACTGGAATAAGATCTGCAACAGTATCAATATCATTATTTGCTATAAGGTTACGAAGTGAATGACGATTCTTTGCACGGCATTTACGATTCATATTGCGATAATACTCAGTATTAGAACCAGTACAAATTCCGCACTTTACAGCTTTACGATAAGTTCTTGACATATTATTTATGCTTTAATTTTATTAGTGTATATTCGAAATCCATCTTGTAATATCAAAACAAATTGATGAAATGGAGAAGTAATTATTCGTTTAACACAACTATCATCAATAGTCATATAATTACCATATTGTGAAATATATTGCATAATTATTTATTCATTAATTTAAGAAGTTTCTTTTTAACAATTGGCTGATCTATCTTTTCACGAAAGACAAGTGAAACAACCTTATCAATATCTTCACCATTTTCAACAGCATCAATCATTGCATCGATATAATCATCAAATCTATCAAAGTCATATTTCATTGAGCCATCTTCAAAAAATATGAAATTCTTACATCTTTCTTTAATACGTTTACCATATTTGGCATCCATATATTCTTCCCAAGTATTATAAAAACTTCTTGCTGTATACATATTATTCATATTTATTTACATATACAATATAGAAACAAATATGAAAAATTCAAATATAATTTAATTTTCTAAAGAAAATAAATGAATTTAGAATATAATTTAATTTTGTCAAATTAAATAATAAATAATATAAAATTATTTTGCCCAATCAGGAATATATACATCTTCACACATTTCTAATAGGTGAAGTTTTTCATATACATGTGCAGTTTCATATGGATCTCCTTTAATCCATTTAGAATCATCTAATCCCAATTCTTCTAATCTATTATGTATATCTTCATCATAAAATATTGAAGCTAATCTAACTCTTCTTTGAATATCGGAAATATTTCCTTGTCCATCTGAATCTGGAATTTCATTTTTATATTGTGAATTATTACCATCAAATCGTTGAGCATAACAACAAATATGTATATGTGTAAATCGTGTTTTAAAAAATGTCCTAATTAATAATTCATAATCATCTGCTATACGCATATGTTGATTATGTCCTCCAATACTAAAATAAAGATTACGTTCCCAACATCTAAAATGATTAGGTACTCCAACGATATGTCTTATGGTTGCGTTGTTTATTGGACCTGATGAATCAGTTCTAATTGTTGTATTATCTGGTGTTTTTGATTGATAAGAATATCCATATCCTAATCCCCATGTATAATCTGGACCAAATGCACATTCAGTAACATTATCATATTGATCTATTGTTGTATTATCTGAATATATAAATTTATTTTCTGGATATGCTTCAATTGCTTCATTAATTACTTCTAAACACCAATAATTTAACATATCGTCATGATCTAATTCTATTAACCATCTTCCTTTAGACATACAACTAGCTCTCCATTTGGTTAGTCCTATATTTCCATTGGTTGGTTCAATTCTAAAATATTTTAATCTTACATCATATTGTTTATATATATAATTTCTAACATTAGTTAATTCTTCTGGGGAATCATCTAATAATATCCATTCCCAATCATTAACTCTTTGATTACATAATGAATCATAACATTTTTTAAAATATTCTAAATTAGTATTATATAAAGATGTTATAAAAGAAAATTTAGGAGTATTTGAATAAGATAATATTGATTTATTTATTTTTAAAGCCAAATCAATTCCATAATTATTATTTGCATCATAATAGTAAACTATTCTTTTATAATAATCTGGAAGTAAATCAATATTATGTAATTCAGGTTTTTTGTTTTCAAATTGGACTACTATTGCATCCACTTCATTGTTATTTAATATAATATTTATCAAATTATCATCATTTGGTATATTTATTATATCAAAATTTCTTTTTTCAAAACTATAATAAGTATCAAATGTTAATGTTATATTTTCATTATCTGTTATTCTTATAACTTTATATGATGAATTTTTCGTAAAATTTATCTTCATTATTACTTATTTACTGCGTTTATTTCTGAAATTGAATTTATAATTAATTGTGGTGTTCCAATAAATTTATTTAATGTTAAACAATTAGTATATGACATAGCTGAACGTAAATAACTAATCATATTATCTACCCAACATTTAAGTGTATATTTTACTGGTAAATATTTTGTAATTCCTTCAGCTGTCTTTGTTTTTGTACCATTTATAGATTTTTGACCATCGGCAGAAGCCATACCAAAGAATTTTACTTTTATATTTCCAAGATATTGTTGTTGTTTTAAATTTGCATACTTAACTATATAGTTTAATTTATTTAATTTATATTGATAGTTATTATTAAAATCTGTATCGAAATATTCAGAATTTACTGTCATAAATTTTTCGTATTCATTTTTCTCATCTTTACATAACATATCTATATAATCATTTTTATATTGCGCATACCATTTATTATCAATTATTTCAAAATTTTCATAATTATTCAAATCAATATCTTGAACTTCATTATTATCATTCTTTAATATTTTTTCACCTGCAGATTCTATACATTGTGAAAATAAACTACCAATCATAACATAATCTGCACCAAGAGCAAATGCTTTAATTACATGATCATAATTACGTATGCCACCATCAGCAACAATTTTTGGAAATAATGATTCAACAAATTCTGGTTCACCTAAATTGTCTCGTAATGTTATTGCATTTTTCTTTTCTTTATAACATTCATCAATAAGAGATGCTTGTGGGTAATGAATTGACACATTAGATGTAGTAATGCATCCAGAACCACCACCTATACCAACTCTTATATAGTCAATAACTCTACTCTTTGCCAAATAATTTAAATCACAAATCCATCTATATGTCTTAGGATTAGCAATATTTCCAGTCATTATAATTAATTTATATTTATTGGCAATTGCATTTTTCTTTGCATTATGACATATATCATATAATGATTTCATATGTCCATTTGCAATATCGATACAAATATTATATGTGATATGTTTTTTTCTTTCATTTGCATTATCTATAAATAAATCAATAAATTCTTTCAATGATAACGCTACCCAAGCGTCATCTATTAACATTTCTTCTTTACGTATTTCTAAATCTATATTTCTTGGTAATATTGGTATAATTCCATTATGTAAAAAATCTACTATATTTTTATCATTAACTACACTTGCCATAGGTGCAGTAAATATTGGTAAAAATGAATCTGTATCTTCTAAAAATGGATCACATTCTAAACGTGAATTTATTGTAGTTATAGATTCCGGTATAATTGTTACGTCATTATATGAATAACCTGTTTTATTAATTAATCCCATAAATATATTGATATATTTTTAAACTATTTTAACAATATTAAATAGAAATAATACAATGGTTAATTCAATTTAACATAGAGACACACGGTGTCACTTATAAACGTCATATATAGATTTATATATTTTTGATTTATAAGTGACACCGTGTGCATTCTAGATATTAAAAAATGTTAAATATCTTCTACATCAACAATATCTTTTGAATTATCTTCTATATTAATAAATTGAAAATCAAAATTTTGATATTTAAATTCTACCTGAAATGTTTCTGATTGTGCAACTGGTTGTGTAAAATTAAAGCTTAACATATCCATAGAATTGATTAAAGGTTTCATTAACACAATTCTTGAATAAAATGAACCTTTTTCATTAAATATATCTACATTAAAATCATAATGTATATCTGCATAAGTTCTATCTCTAGTATATTGATACCAAAAATTTTCAAACAATAAGAAATAATTCAAATAACCGAGTGTATGTCTAAAATGAATATTTATAGTTCTATCAATTAAGTCAATAGGAGATTTTTCTGATCTATAATAATGATCAGTTTCTGGAAACATAAATTTATTTTCATTTATTCTTTTTGAATCTATCATTGGTTCACCACTGGATGATTGTCTTTGAATAGTAGTACCATTATTAAAACCTAATACTTCTACACTTTGTATTGATTCATTTAAAAAATCAATAGGTGTATAATAAAAAGAATGTTTAGAACGAATTATATTTGTATACTTTTCTTCTATTTCTTTACATATAAATTCTTTTGGTAATAATAATCTAAACGCATCCTGTCTTCCTTTTAATGCAAACATGTTAATATTTAAATATATTTAAACAATTGTACAAACTCTGGTTATTAATTTGTTTGTTGGTATTTTTTCCATTTCACCTGTTATTGGATGTTTTTTATAAATATAATCTTGTTTTAATACTTCTACTAATGTTTCTTTATTAATAGGAATATTGTTTATTCTTTTTGAATTATAATAAATATCATACGCCTTCATATATTATCTTAATATTAATTTATGATTTATGTCTAATTGTCTTACCATCTATTTGCCATTTAGTTCCTTGTAATACTTGTTTCATTGCAATCATAATATCTTCTTCACCATATCTTGCATTTGCGCCAGATTTTTTAATTGGTGTTTTATTAGTATTAGTTGATTTTGACCATGGTGTTTCTATTACACCAGAAGTATTTTGATCTTTTACTATTGGTGTATAGTCTGAACCTCCAGTTTTGGTTGTTGATGGATTAGGTGTTGTAGAAGGATCACCACCAGTTTTAGTTGGGTCAGTTAATGTATTATCATCTGTTACTTGTGCAATTTCAATACGTAATGATTGTCCTAATATTTCTTTAACATTATTAACTTGTTTTTCAATAATTTCTTGACGTTTCTTTTGAATTGTTTCTGCTTGATTTATAACATTCTTTGCATTTGTCAATTCTTTAGTCAATTTACTTAATTCTTCAGATAATTTATTTGCTATAGCATCTGTCAATCCATCAAGATTACCTAATTTATTTGCTAATATATTCATTGATTTAACAAATTCAGTAACCTTTGAAAGTTTAACTGTGTTTATTTTATTTACTATACCTGAAAATTCATCTAAGTCATCATTAAAATCTTCTAATTCATTATTTTGTTTAATTTGTGAAACTGCCTTATTTATATCAATAATACCATTGGAAAGTACGTTAAAACCATTCTCTCCGACATCCTTAGCATTTTTTGCAGTATTTATAATGTTTTCTAATATTTTTCCTAATTCTTCAAAATCTGCAGTTATTGTTGAATTTTTTCCAAAAATAGAATCTATTAAATCAACATTTTTATCATTAAAATTACCAAAACCAATAATTGTTTTAATAACTTCTTTATATCCGTCTAATAATCGTAAAATTTTTCCTTTTCCATTACCTTGTTCATCACCAAGACCAAATAAATCGTTGATTATTGTGCCATCACCTAATAATTTTTGTGTATTAACAAGTTGTTTAATAATATAATACATACTATTATTAAATGCTATACAATTATCTGTTCCCTTTTTAACAAAATTATAATTACTATTTATGAGTTTTACATAATTAGGTGATGAAATTAATTCAGAAATTGAATCTATTAAAGTTTTAAATACTAATAAAATATTATTTTTTGCAATAGTTGCAGTAACACTATTCCAAGGAATATATACATATTTAGGTTTACCATTATTATCATAACCAGTTATAAGTGGGAATTGTCCTTTCGCATACATACCAATAATATATGCTAATGTTGTAATAGGTATAGATAATTTAGCTATTGCGTTTGCTGCTATCATTGCTGGTGCTTTAGATGCATCACCCGCAAATATTAATCCAGGTGCACCAAAAATATCTTTATTACCTTTAACTACACTGGTTATTGCATTACCAATACATGTTATTATCATATATATTCCTGCAGCTGCTCTACCAAAATCAACAGCAGTCATTAATCTATAACCCTTTCGTTTACCCGTTTTTTCATCATATATAGGTATTCTTAAAGATGCATAACTTTGAACAACACCAGCTAATAATGATAAAGGAGGAGCCATAGCCCCAATAGCTTTAGCTGCTAATATTGCAGGAGCTTTTGATACATCTCCACCAAATATTGAATCTGGTGCACCAAATACCTCTGTATTACCTTTAACAACATCAACTATTGCATCACCTACTGTTGTAATAATTTGACCTATTCGATACTTTGCAGTTTCAAAATCAGTTTTTGACATTTTTTCAAAACCAACTATTAATCCATTTTTGTTGTATTTAGGAATTGTTAAAGTTGCATAGTTTTTAATAACGGTAGCCATATCGCTTAACATTTCAGACATAGCTGATAATGCTTTACTTACTTTTATTATATCATCAGCTCTTTTAATCATTGGTGCAAATTCATCAACAATTGCAAATACAGCTTTCATTGAAGATACTAAACTACTTGCATCAAATGCTTTTATTTTAGATAATTTATCAATAGAATTAACAATTTTACCCATAGCATCGGCAACTACCCATATTGCGGCCGCACCTGCTAATACTACACCTATTGCGGCCATTACTAATACAGATTGTGGGCCACCTAATGCTACACCTAATTGAAATAATCCAAAAGAAAGTATACCTAATACCGCAACTGCACCCACCACAACTCCTATAAATGTACCAACACCGCCGGATTTACTTATTATTGCAGAAACTTTTGCAAAATTTTGAAATGCCTTTGATATAATCCAAATAGCACCTGCAACAACAAGTAATGCAAGTTCTCCTTTTTTAAGATCTTTTTCTGTTTTAGATAATTTATAAAGTATAAATGCAACACCACCAGTAAGGACTAATGTGGTTATAACAAAACTCCAAATATTACCTGACATATTTGGATCTTCTGACATCATATTACCAGCAAACAATAATACTCCACCAAGAACAAGAACTAATAATGTAAACTCTAAAGCTATCCATTTGTTTTTTTCAATTCCTTGTCCTGCTAACCATAATGCTATTCCAATACCAATTACAAATAATGCTAAAACAGCCGCAAATCCCCATACTGCACCTTTATCCAATTCATTATAGAATATTGATCCAAATAATAATACTATACCACACACTGCAACTAATGTACCAAATCCAGCAATTCCAACCATATTACCTTTCATATTTTTAGTTGCAATTTGTATAGCGAATGATATGCCAAGTATGAATAAGAATAATACAGCAGCAAAACCAAGTAATGAACCTTTATCTATATTTTTATATAACATTGCACCAAAGATAAGTGTAAATCCTGAAAGAGCTATTAAAATACCAAATTCAGCCATTCCTACAGTAACCTTTTTCAATATTTGTGAAGCTGAACCTTTTTCACCAAATATTTTTCCTGCTAGCAAGCATGAACCCCATAACGCTACGATCATTCCAAGTACAAATAATCCTAATGTTGTGGCAAATTCAACCAATGATTCCCAAGGTATAAATTGATATAACATTGCACCAAAGATAAGTGTAACTCCACAAATAGCAATAAATGTACCGAATTCTTCCATTCCTTTTAATCCTACTGAAATATTATCGGAATTAATACTAACAGCTTTTGTAGTTAACCAAATAAACGCACCTAATACTACCGCAAATAACGTAGCACCAACAATTAATTTTTGACTAGCCAATAATCCTGCCAATATAAGAATTACACCCGCACCTATAACTAATTCTGCCAAACCTCTTAATATTGGACCAGAATCTTTAATATCTCTAGAGTTTACTAATATTACCGATGTTATTCCACTAATAAGTACTCCTAACATTATAGTAAACTCAGTTATATTACCTAAAATTATAAATGATGATATAACACTTACAAATAATAACATACTTGCACATGTAACAATTAAAAAGTTTAATTCACGTAATGAACTAAATAATAAATTAAAATTTTTATTATCTATTACAGGTAATTTATTATATAATGTAATAAGTGTTGATAATCCATTAAATAATTTTTCTAATAATTGTGTTTTAATTGTTGCAAGAAATAATATACCTATAGAAGGAAGTGAATCAACAATAGTATTTATATATTTAACAAATAATACAAAATTATCCATTGTTTTCGAAATATCACCTAATGGAACATTATTATTTATTTTATTAAATATTTTTTCTAAGTTGTCAACAACATCTTCCATGAATTCAAAACTATCTATTACTTTAGATTGTTTTTTCTTATCAAAATCAACTAATTGAAATAATACATTAATAAAGTTTCTTACATTATTTATTATTTTAGTTGATTTATTTACATCCGAACTTATTTCTTCTAATGAAGTAATTATTTCTTCAAAACCATATGTCAAATTATTTGCCATTATATTAAAATTACGATGCATTCTAAATAATTCTAATAAACTAACGTCTGTTAATTTTAATATTGCATCAATAAATAATGACAATACAATAATTGATTCTTGTTTTGATTTTTTTGATTCTACTGCCTGTTTATTTAATGTATCTAATAATTCACCTAAATCTGAATCAATAATATGATTTAATAATATTATTTTAAATTTTGAATGTATTATATCTGAAAGTTTAACGGACGCAATTTTAGATATTGCATCAACAATATAATTTATTGATACAATGTTTTCATTAATAATTTTTTTATCAATTTTAAACTGTTGTAATTTATTTAATAATTCATATAAAACATCAAAAGTTGATAACATTTCTCTAACGTTTTTAATAGAATCAGAAATATTTTCCAAACTATTCATTGCAGAAAAAATGTCCTTTATAGATATTATTTTATCATCACCTCCAGCTATAACTTTTTTAATTGCTTCTAAACGAGCATACATACTATTATCTATACCTGGTAAATCATTTAAATCATTATCTACAAAATTTTTGAAGTTTTCTATATTTTCACTACTTAATGATATAACATCCTTTTCTTTTAATTGTTCATTAATAGTATTAACTGCTTCAAATATATCATTAATATTATTTATTATTTTGTTTTTATCTAAATTTATATTATTAAATTCTTGTACACCATTAGCCAATGAATTTATTACTGCCACAACTTCAGTAAAAAGTTCCAAATCACCAGGATTTTTAGGATCTGTAAATTTAATTAGTGATTCAAGCATTTTTGTCAAATCACTTGTATTAGATATAATTTCAATAATTAGTTTATTATTTACACCTTCTTGATTTTTTATATTATTTGTTTTATTGGTGATATTTACTTTTTTATAATTTTTATTATCTTCAATAATTTGTTTTTTAATATCATCAATTGTATCTTTTATATTCTTAAAAATTCCACCAGAAATACCTTTTTTATCTTCTTTTAATTTTGACAGAACATTATTTTCATTTATATCTTGTCCAATTAATGTTCCATAAATTGCACATAATACGGCTAATTGATCAACTTGTATTTCTTCAGATTGATCATTACCTGCAGGAAGTTTAGGACCAAATTGTTTAGTATTTTTATTTATTTCTTTAACATTAGAATTTAAAGATGACAATATCTCGTTTTTTTTGGCCATATATTATTTTTACAAACATTTTTATTTCTTATATAAAAATAAAATAAATGCCTAATATTTCAAAGTTTTTCACATAAAAAAATGACCAACTCTTACGAGCCAGTCATTTAATGTTTCACCTTTTATAAACTGTTACTTATTTGTAACAACTGCTACTCTACCTGTTGTAGGACCAAATACTACTCCGAGACCTTCAACAGTATCTACTCGTGCGCCTCTATCGCGAAGATATTGTGCAACAGCTTCAGCTCTCTTCAATGAAAGTGCCTTGTTATACTCTGTTGAACCTTCACTAGATGCATATCCACGTACTACATAAACTCCATTTTGTCCGAGCTTATCAAGTGTTTCCTTGGCATTTGCATCAAGTTCAGCACTGTCAAATGCGAAGAATACAGTTTCCTTTACACCAAATCCTGTTGCTTCCTTTACTGCATTAGTTGCAGGTACTTCCTTAACAACTACCTTTTCAATTACCTTAGGCTTCTTAGCAAGTTCTGCATTCAAACGTTCATTTTCGGCAATCATATCACCAACATTATATGTCTTGAAATGATGTGTACCATTTGAAGTCTTAAAATGATAAGCATAACCAACTATTAAACCAAGTTGTGCATAATTCTTGTTAAATTGAATATCACCTGTTTCACTAAGATTCCAATATACACCTGGAGATACTGTGATAGTATGTTCCTTAGCTTTACCTACATTAAATGCAAAATCTACTGCTGTCTTAGCAACCAATGCATTTTTATTACTTGTTACATACCAACCACCAAGGGGTGCCTTAGGTGAATATGTACCAAAATAATGCAACCAACCTAAACCTGTATTTGACTTAATTTCAAAGAAACGTGGAGTTCCTTGATATCCAAATAAAAGATTAGACCAATTGATTACACCATTCAATCCAACAGTTGTGGCTTTAATAAATGTATTAACTTTACCAGCCTTATGTACATTAAATGAACCAAATGTTGGAATAGATGCATTTACACCCTCACGATAGAAATTATCACCAAAAACTGCCATACCTTCAACTTCCAACCCAAATACTGGAGTGAGTTCCTTACCAGCCTTAATACCTACAACAGTATTAATAGGGAACATCTTATTGAAGTTAAGAGGAGTTGTAGCACCAACTTCTACGCCAACATAAGTGTTATCAAACACCTTTGAATTCTCAGTAGCTACCTGAGCATTAGCTGTAAACATCATGGTCAATGCCATGACAATTGTCAAAATAAACTTTTTCATTTTCTCGTTAAATTAAAAATTAATTAATATATTTTGGATATAAGATATATAATCATTATATCAATTTTAATATAGATTTATTTTTTTATTTTTTTCAATATTTTTTAATTTTTTTAAAATATACGTGATAATTTATCTACTTCTTTTAATGCAGTAGGTATTCTATATTTACCATGCATTTTAAATACATGCCAAGGAGCAACAATTGGTGCAGCTGTTGTTTGAACATATAATGGTTTTTTTGATTTACCTCTAAATACTTTACTAGATATTTTGTCACAATCACCAAAATTATTTTTTGCTACACCATATACAATTTTACTATGTCCATATTTAATTAAATAATTATGTAAATGATCACCTAATCCGCCCCATTCTTTATCCCCAACTTTTAAAGTAATATAACCATCTACAATAACTGCATGAATTTTGTCCCATAATTCTAATTGTTCTTTAATAAATTTTTTAAGTATTTTCTTTATACCTGGAAGTTCCCTTTTATAAAACTCTCCTGGAACATAATCAAAAGTTACTTTGGTATATATTGTATCTGAATAAATAATTTTATCATCTTCTAATTTAAATACAACCAATGATGTATTACATACATTATCTTTATAATAAGAATCTAATGCTAAAAACATAATTATATTTTATCAATTTTTTTAAAATATGCATCTGGATGATTTTTCTTAAATTCAGTATCTTTTATAACACCTTTAGATAGACACATACAATATTCGATATTATTTAAATCATCTGCTAGTCTATCACAATCATCAGATAACTCACAACAATTACATGGATTTTTATCATTAACTCCCCAATCATCCAAATAATAACCATTATATAACCTATTATTATCAATTTGCATAATTTTTTTTCCTATTATTTTTACTTTTTAATGATTGCTCATAAATTTTAGGTGAAGAATTATAATTTTTAGGTATATTATTCGGTATTTTATATTTTTGAATTCCTCTATATTCTTGACCTTTAATAATCATCAATAATTCATTAACCTCTTTTACTGTTAAATTAACTAATTCTTCAGAAATTTCTTGAATACTACTCATATTAAATTATTAAATGTGTTATTTTAATATTCCTGATTTTACCATTTTTTATTATTGGTTGATAATCCATTTTCCACATCGTATTAATATGTGAATTTATAAATCTAAGTTTATTATCATCTATAAGACGACGAATATCATTACCTTCAAATATCCAATTTTGGTCAACCCATATTTTAAACCATTCTTGAATACAATCTTTCAAACATTTATGTAACAAAACATTTTCTGCAAAAATCCAATATAAATTTCGTTTCTGTTCAAATTCTACATAGACATGGCGAAATTTTTTATTATCTTTTGTATATAATTCAAATAAAATTTCTGATTTTTTCCAAAATAAACTCATAATTATTTAACAATAATTTCAATTTGTCCAATATTTGTATTATACCATTTTGATGTTACTCTAAATACCTTCCAATCATTATTGTACCAAAGTGTAATAAAATCACCAATATTAGGTATCATAAAATTTGGATATATTATAAGAGAAACATTACCAATAAATTCAAATGGATGTAAATGCCAAAATCCTTTATCTAAACTAAAATGAACATTATTCATTTTTTGACCACCCATCATTTTTTCAAAATATTCCATATTATTATCTATTTGCAATTTCTATAAGTTCATTTACTAAGTTTTCAACACCTTCATCATTACCAAGAATATCATAATTATAAAGAATATCGTAAATAGACTTGGCAATACTTTTACGTACCTTTTCTCCATCTAATGAATATATTGCACAATAATGGGAAATAGGAGTAGATTCAATCCCAAATTCATCCCTTTCAATACAGAAATAATCGTTTGTTAATTCTCGAATAGCTTTGAGTATCTTACCAAATTCATCGTTATCACGAATTTCCCAAAGCTTCATTTCTTCATCAAGTGTCATCTTAGCCATATTATTCAAATTTTCCATTAACGATTTTTGAAGGTAATTTATAAGCCCAATTCAAATATTTCTTAAATGCTTCAAAATCAGTAAAATCTTTAGTCATAAAAGGATCAAATCTATCAATATCTATATCTGTATGTGTTGAAAAATGAATATAAATATTACCACTAAGAGAAGCAGATATTCCTACCAAAAGCCAAGAATTATCTTTATGAATCATATTTAAGGAATTGTCATATGCTAATCTATAATTGTCTTTTAAATAATTACGAACCTCTTCTGTGTTAGCTATAATTGGGCATTTAGGAAGAATTTTTCCTCCACAACTTTTGTAAGTATTAAATGGCGCTTTCATATTAAATTCAATGTTTTATATACTAACTATTATTTATTGTCATTAACACCCGCTTCATAAATCTTAGTAACCATTCTCTTAATTGCCTTCTTTCTATCAATAGGACTGGCATAATAAGCATTCAAAACTTGATGAAGCTCAGTAACTAAATTTCCAATTCTAACTGCTGTAGTCATATTTAATTTAATTAATTACAAATACAATATAGAAATTTTTTAAAAAAAATTCAAATATAATTAAAAAAAGGAGTAACTTAAATTACTCCTTATTTCATAAATAAAATTTCTTTACCATAAACTTCTGCTGTAAATTTTTCTACTTTACAACCTCTAGAATTTTCCCACCCAGGACACATTAATATAGCATCACATAATATAACTTGTTCTATATCTCTTCCCATATAATAAGCTGTCTTCTCAATTTGAAGATGATTACCTAATGCTTCATCATCAATATGATTAGCATCTATTGGAGAAATATAATCATATTTTGGGTATTTCATCTGTAAATATGTCTTTGCACATTCATTGCGTTTATAAACAGTATCTTCTTGAAATGCTATTGGTAAAGATATGTAAATTTTCTTTTTATTCATAATTAATGTTTAATATCTTGACTACCAAAACCTTTATCACCTCTTTGTGAATTTGACATTACACTATTATATGTTTCTTCATCAGCATCAACATATTCATCATGGAATATAGGAATAAGCATCATTTGTGTTAATTTATCTCCACAATAAACAATATTTTCTTTACTATGTTCTAATACTTCTTTAGTATAAGATACTGAAAGATGTACAAATCCTGAATAATCCTCATCCACAAGACATGCACGTACATCCCAACCTTTATTTCCCATTCCTGATTTATTAACATATAAACCGGCAACACCAATTCCAAGTTTTCTTAAAAGAGATACTATATCTTGATCATTTTTATCTGACAAAACAGTATCTAATGCTATCTTAATACCAGAATTAATAAATAAAGTATCATTAGGACAAACTTTAATACCTACTTTATTATTTTCTTTATCATAAACTATAAATTCATCTACAAAACTATAAACACCTTGAATTAATGAATACTGTTTTGTTTCTTCTAAAATTGGATTATAAAAACCTAAAAATAAATGTATTAAATTAGGAATTTGATAATCAGGAATTTCTGGACGTAGTTCTTTTAATACAATATTAAAATATTCTATTAATTTTTGAATATCTTCTGTTGATTTCTTATAAGATTTTTCAAAAGCAATTAAAGCTTTACTAATTTGTTCATCTGTTTTTAAATTTGGAATATAATAATCAGAACCTGCAGATGTAAAACTGTTTGTTGGTTTTATACCAAATGCATTGTAACATTTCATTAAATTATGTTAAAATATATTTATATACTAAAATAGAATTTTTTATAAATTAAATTCTATGTAATGTTATATGTTAAATTTGTAAAATTATTTGGATATAAAAAACTTAACATATAAGTATTGAATTTAGATAATTCATTAAACCCTGGATCATTACTTGTATGATTTAATAATACGGGTTTAAAATCCATAAGTGAACGTATATACATTGCCTTTAATATATTTCTATTATCTTTAAATATTGGAAATAATTCGGCAATTGAATTTATCGTTCCAATTCTTGTTGTTAATGAATCTGATGTAATTATTGAATTAGGTACTTTATTATAATTAATTTCTACGGATGGCATTATAACAATTTTATGTGCATTTGCTACCCATATTGGTATTGTATCAACATCTTCAAACGTACGTCTAATTGAATAAGGATATGATACAGAAATACTTTGTTTGATTATTTTTGTCCATACATGAAATTTAATAAAATTATCTTTAAACAATAATATTTCTGCCCTTTCAACATCATCCTCAATTACAATTTTTTCTTTTGAATAATGTTTATAAGGACCAGATTTAATCAAATTTAGATATTGAACACCATATTCGACTATATCTGCATTATTCTCTATAATATCATTAACTGCTCTATTAACAAAATCATTATTAATATAACTATCGTCTGCATCAACAAACATTAAATAATCACCTGTAGAATTGTCAATACCAAATTTTCTGGCACCGCCACATCCTAAATTTTCTGGGGTATTTAATAATTTTATATTTATATTTTCATTATTATTTGTCAATATTAATTCATTAATAATACTTAAAGAATTATCTGTTGAACAATCATTTACTAATAAATATTCAACATAAATATTTTTGTCAATTTGTTGATTAATTACACTATTAAATGATTCCTTAATATATTGTTCTGTATTATAAAATGGTGTTATAATACTAACTGTTATTTTATCTTTGTTCATTTTAAAAATATAACTATTGATTTTTCAGATAATCTTTGAAGTACTTTAAATTTAACATTCTTATATTCGGAATTTGTTAATGGTACAGCAATACCTAAATTATCTGAGTTGTCATCTCTATTAATAGTACAATATTCTCCCGGAACACATTCACCATTATCTAAAACAATACACTTACCTAATAATGTTACAGTAATCCATGGTGCTCTATCTATTCTATTAACATATGGACGATTTTCATCATATGATTCATTAATTACAGGTTTTGGATATCCTTCATTATATGTTGAAATAATTTCGAATACATCACCATTACCTTCATCAATATTAATTAGTCGTCCTTTTACTAACTCACCAGATGATTGATATATTGTTTCACCAGTTATTGACATATAATATTTACCTGGCCATACTTCCTGATTATTAGCTATATATGATGGATTTGCACTAGTAACCCCTATATATTCAAAAGGTTTATTACATAATGTTATATGATCAAATGGTTCATTATTATCAAATTGCACAAACCTTCCATAAGGAGATGTATTATATTTACTAAAATAATTTAAAGTTTCTTGATTTAATTCATATAATTCGGCATAACCAAATCTATTCGTTAAACTTATCATACTTATCTAATGTAATTTTTAGGATCATCTCCACTTAGTTCAATTTCCTTTTTGGTTTTAACAAATTCCAAATTCATTGCGTCATGATACCACATCATCATCTTACCAAAATTAAATTCATTTAAATATTCAGGTACAGAATTTATAATAATATCTGGATTATTCATTGAACGATTTTGTGCAACCTCATATGATGTTTGTTTGTCAATTATTGTGTCCTTAGGGTTTTGACGAGCAATACCTACATGCAAAATTGTATTTCCATATGTATCTCTCCAAACATTACCTACCATTGTAACTGCTTGTAATTTTCCCCATTTAGTATATGTACGTCCATTAATCACAACTTCTGCACATGATTCACGATTTTTTGTTATTGTTGTAAAACTAAATGAATTAACTAACTCCTTTGTCAAATAATCAAATTTTTTCATAGTTTAAAAAAGATATTTTTATAATAAATTTAATTAAAATTACGAATATAATTTAACATTCGTATAAAATCTCTCTTTAGTATATTTAATACTCTCCTTTGGACATTCAGGTGTATTTACTGTTCTAAATGTTGTAGAGTCTGCATCATTAAATAAATCTAACAAAGAAATTTCGTTAAGTTCAACAATCTCGTCATCAAAATATGTGCAGTATAATTTTGATAGACCTTTACTATAAATCTCTAATTCTAATTTTTGTACTCGATATCCTAATTTATCTAATGCAAGAATATCTGCATAAGTCAATTTACATATACCAAATAAAAAATATTTAAAACAGTTAAGTGAATTAAATGCAAATTTAGATTTAGGATAATAAGGAACACAATGGGTCCATGGTCTTATTGTCTTTAATCTAGAATTTATTTTTTTAATTACTTCACTGTTAGATAAATTATCAATCCCAAAAATTATTTCATTATTAGGATCAACATCTATTAATCTATAAGCTTCCATAAATAATAATTTTTATTAAAAAAATAAATGTCTATTATATCATAGATAAAATAGACACTTTACAAATAAAAATTTTAAATTTATTAAATATTTAATTTGTTTCTAAAATATTCAATTGTTTTAATTAATCCTTCATGTAATTCAATTTTTGGTGTATATCCAAACATTTTATATGCTTTAGATATATCTGCTTTACGTTGGAGAGGATCATCTTTAGGTAATTCCTTAAATACAATTTCTGATGTTGATTCTGGAATTAATTCTAAAACTAAATTAGCTAATTCATTTATTGTAAATTCTTCTGGATTACCTATATTTACTGGACCAAACTCATCATTTTTCATAAATTCGATCATCCCATGTATTAAATCATCTATGTATTGAAATGATCTAGTTTGATTACCATCTCCATATATAGTTATTGGTTTATTAATTAATGCTTGACATACAAAATTAGATATTACTCTTCCATCATCTGGATCCATATAAGGACCATATGTATTAAATATTCTAATTATTTTACAATTAACACCAAGTTTACGACATTCATATAATATTGTTTCTGCTATACGTTTACCTTCATCATAGCAAGATCTTGGACCAATAATATTTACATTTCCAAAATATGATTCATTTTGTGGATGATGATTTATATCTGGATTGCCATAAACTTCCGAAGTTGAAGCATGTAATAATTTTGCATCATAATATTTTGTCAATTTACAAATATCGTCAACTGCCAATGAAGCTTTAATTGTTTCTATTGGGTATTTTAAATATTTTGGTGGTGATGCTGGACATGCCAAATTATAAATTTCATCAACAAAATTATAGAAAAAATCTTCTATAATATCTTTTAAAGCAATAAAAGTACCTTTATCAGTAATATCAGCCACCCAACAACAATAATTCTTATTACTTAAAAATTTATTTACATTTGATAATTTACCTGTATAAAAATTATCTATACACATTATCTTATTTCCTTCTTCTAATAGTTTTTCGGTAAGATTTGTCCCAATAAAACCAGCGCCTCCAAATATTATTATATGTTTCATATTTATTAATTATGTATATTACTTATTGGTTCTTTCTTTATATGAAGTCTAAATGCTGGGAATTTACTTTCTTGTTCATCCTTTTCTCTTTTAGCTTCTTCTTCTGTATTATAATAATTATACATTGTATTATCATCATAATATAATACATAAATATCTTGTGAATTTTCTAAAATAAAATTTTTAATATTTTTCATAAATTAAATTATATTATATATTTATTCTTTTACGACAATTACCATTATATTATTAGATTCTATCATATTAAGTATGTCATCATAACTATATGTATGTTCATCAGAATTAAAGAAATCATTATCTATATTATACACCTTAACTCTAAATTCTTCATTAGTATGACATACCCAAGTTGATTTATTTTTTAATTCTGCTAAAAATATATGTTTATCTTTCCAATATTCATCATTATGTTTTATTTTATCAATAAGTTTATCAAATGATTCCTTATCATATGCATATAATGTTGGTTCTATTTCTTCATTGGTTTGTTCACATCTTATTTTTATAGAATCAATTGTTCTACCTTCTAATAATGAAATTTTGGAAATTTCATAATTTTCCAATATAAAGTCTTTTAAATTTTTCATATTATTTATACCATTTAGGTGGATTTTTTTGTAGTGGACTTGCAGAAAACATATTTGTCATATCTTCAACATTTGATACATTCCATTTTGATAAATCTGAATTAAATTTCATACATTTATAAAACATATATTTCATATTTGTAACATTAGATACATCCCAATTAGACAAATTCGAATTGAAATTTTTACAGTTATAAAATATCCATTCCATAGTAGTAACATTAGATACATCCCATTTAGATATATCTATATTATGAGGATCTAAGTATTCAAATAAATCAGACATATCAGTTATTTCAGATGTATCAATATCATTTAGATCTGCATTGTTACCACGCTCATCTAATAATTGTTTTAATAATTTTTGAAGTTCATCTTTATCTTTTGGATAATAATTATATCCACTAACTTTAGTTTTACTACCTATTTGAAGTTTTTCTTGTATTATATCTTGTAAGTTCTTCATATTATTTATTCTTTATACCATTTAGGTGGATTTTTTTCTATTCCACTTTTCCAAAACATTTTAAACATTGATTTAACTTTAGATACATTCCAGTTATTTAAATTTGCTTTGAAATTTTTACAATTATTAAACATTTGTTCCATATTTGTAACGTTAGAAACATTCCAATTACTTATATCAGAATTAAAATTATAACAGTCGAAAAACATAGAATCCATATTTATATTATTTGACATATCCCAATTACTTAAATCAGAATTAAAATGCTTACAATCATAAAACATATTATAAGTATAAATAACGTTAGACATATCCCACTCCGATATATCTATATTATGTGGATCTAATCCATCAAATAAATATGACATATCTGTTATTTTAGATGTATCAATATCATTTAGATCTGCATCTTTACCACGTTCTTTTAATAATTTTTTTAATATTTCCAATAAATCATCAGTTGTATTGGGGTGATACTTATATTTAGTAATCTTAGATTTAGATCCTATTTGAAGTTTTTCTTGTATTATATTTTTTAAATTTTTCATTAGTTTGCAATATTGTACGATTTATTACATATATGTTATAATAAGTTATCATCATCACCGCGAGAATCATCATCTTCATCATCTTCATCATCAGAATTATTCTTATTATCATCTTCTTCTTTTTTATCTTTCTTATCATTTTCTTTATCTTCTTCATCATCTTCTTTCTTATCTTCTCTTTCTTTACGTTCTCCTGTTAATGAGAATATAGCTGGATCATCAGTTTTATCGGCTTCTAATAAATCAAGAATTGATTCAATAAGTTTCTTTACATCATCTGGTAATTCTATTAAAGAATCTTCTGCAAAATCTTGTACCCATATAGCCTTTTCACCTTTACCAAAAATATGCATAAGTGAACGTGTGTTTTCAATAGATATTTCTTTAAATTCTCCTTCACCTTCTGCTTTACCAAATGGCATCTTCTTAGTATATTTCCAACGAAGTGCTATAGCTTCTTCACCACTCTTAAACTTAATTGCAGAGAAATAATATTCTCTTGGTAAAGATATTTCATTAGATACTAAAAGTTCAAGTTGTTTAGCAGCTTTAACTTTATCAGGACCATCAAGAAGTTCTAAAACCTTTTCAACAGTTTCTGACTTCATTTCTTCTTCACCATCATCTTCTTTAATAATTTGAGTAAATTCAAATTCATTTAAAAATGATTCATTACATTCTCCTGGGCATGGACATATTGATTTAACCATTGTTGCAGGATTTTTAGCAGTAGCCACATCTTCAGGAGAAAAATATACAACCCAATACATACCAAGATTAATTTTAGTCATTTTAGTAAGACCTTGTTGCATAATATATCCAGCTAATGTAGTAAATCTATCTAATGGATTAAATAATACATTATTAATAGATTCTTCATTAACAAATTTTGTACTATGTAATTTAATAGATACGTTATCTTCACCAACCGCAGCAACTACACCTAATCTTAAACAAAATAAATTATTAATATTTGTCAATATATTTTCTATAGGTGTATAATGATTAGTTACACCTGTTGTTGTCAATGCATTTCCAGGTTGTACATCGGCAGTTTTAGCTGATTCAACTATTTGTGTAAATTTTCTCATTTGTTATTATTATATTTATTTATTCATATTATTCTTTATTAATATACCATTTTGGAGGATTTTTTTCTATTTCACTTTTCCAAAACATTTTTCTCATTTTTACATTTTTAGATACGTCCCATTTTGATAAATCTGAATTAAAATTTTCGCATCTATAGAACATATATGTCATATCGTTAACATTAGATACATCCCAATTACTTAAATCTGAATTAAATTTTTCACACTGTGAAAACATACTAACAGTATTTGTAACTTTAGATACATCCCATTTACTTAAATCAGATTCAAAGTTTTCACAATCATAAAACATATCTTTCATATTTGTAACTTTAGATATATCCCAGTTAGACAAATCTGAATTAAAATTATGACAACCTTCAAATACACCTTTCATACTTCTAACATTAGACACATCCCATTTTGATAAATCCGAATTAAAGTTTGTACAATTCCAAAACATAAATTCCATGTTTTCTACATTAGACACATTCCATTGCGATATATCTATATTATGTGGATCTAATCCATTAAATAAATCTGATAAATCTGACATATCAGTTATTTTAGATGTATCAATATCATTTAGATCAGCATCTTTACCACGTTCATCTAATAATTGTTCTATTAATTTTCCAAGTTCATCTTTATCTTTAGGATGATATTTATATGAACTAACTTTTGTTTTACTGCCAATTTGAAGTTTTTCTTGTATTATATCTTGTAAGTTTTTCATATCAATTTTCCTTATACCATTTTGGTGGATTTTTTTCTAAAGGACACCCATTAAATGCTCCTCTCATGTCTTTAATTTTAGATACATCCCAATTTGATAAATTTGACTTAAAATCATAACAACCATAAAATATATTTAATATATGTTCAACATTAGATACATCCCATTTAGATAAATCAGAATTAAAATTATAACATTTATAAAACATCCATCCCATATTATTTACATTTGATACATTCCAATTTGATAAATCAGAATTGAAATCATAACATTCGGCAAACATACCCCACATATCTTTAACATTAGATACATCCCATTTAGATATATCTATATTATGAGGATCTAAATTATCAAATAACTCTGTCATATCAGTTATTTTAGATGTATCTATATCATTTAAATTAGCATCCTTACCACGTTCATCCAATAATTGGTTTAATAATTTTCTAAGTTCATCTTTATCTTTAGGGTAATATTTATATGAACTAACTTTTGTTTTACTGCCAATTTGAAGTTTTTCTTGTATTATATATTGTAAGTTTTTCATTATTATAAATGTTTATGTATAATTAATAATAAATTAAAATTGTCTCCAAAAGTGAAATATCTGTTGGAGAGTTGCTTTAGAAAAGTGTCCTTCAGTAAAACATGCGGTCGGTACTAATCTAGTAGGTAATACATATGATGCACCTCTTAATACTGGTATATACATTTTTATTCCAAAACCAATTTTTGCATTTACTTTCGCTAAATGTTTTATTTCAGAATAAGAAATCCACGTGTTTGGTTTACCTGTTACTTCATTAAAATTCTTATCAAAATAAGGTTTAAAATGTTTATATACCTCATTAATTATTTTAGTTCTGGTAAATGGTGGATAATAATGTAAATTTATTCCAACCTCTCTAATATTACCATCATCTGTTCTTGTTATACCACAAAATAACGTTAATGGAGAAGCATCATAATACGCCAGTTCTTCTTTATATTTAGGTTGAGAATAATGAAATAAAACAATTTGACCAGGTAATAAATATTTCTTTGTAGGTTTTGTTAATGATAATAATTCTTTATATGCTAATTTAGAACGAATAGATGTTGGACGTTTAGCTAATGGATGTTCATTAATTGACTCCAACATCTTAAAATATTTTATTTCATCTTCATCATAAATCTTTCTATCTAAATCTTTAAGACTAAATATGTGACCTAATGTTGTTTTTTCTGGCTTATGTATTATTGGCATATCAAAATAAAAAATTATTTTTATTTAAAAATAACTATATAATATGAATATACTTATTGTAGGCGCTGGATTATTTGGTGTTACTATAGCTAGACTATTAACTAATAAAGGTCATGTATGTACAATAATAGATCAACGAAATCATATTGGTGGTAATTGTTATGATGAACCATATTCAATTGATAATCATACAATGACTGTTCACAAATATGGACCTCATGTATTTCATACAAGTAATCAACAAGTTTGGACTTTTGTTAATAAATATGCTAAATTTAATAATTTTAGAACTAATATATTAGCAAAAGATGATAATAATAAGTTATATCATCTTCCATTTAATATGAATACATTTTACGATATATTTGGTATATTTAATATAGAAAAAGTTAAGAATATAATACAACAAGAAATTAAAGACGCAAATATAACCAAAATAACGAATCTTGAAGAAAAAGCAATTTCTATGGTAGGTACAACTGTTTATAATATATTAATAAAAAACTATACAGAAAAACAATGGAATTGTAAATGTACTGAACTTTCTCCAGATATAATATCTAGATTACCTTTACGTTTTTATTTTGATAATAATTATTTTAATGATATTTATCAAGGTGTTCCTATAGGCGGATATACTAAATTAATAGAAAATATTATAAATGGAGTTGATAATGAAAAACCAATTAAATATATTTTAAATACTAAATTTGATTTATCAATATATGACAACTATGATAAGATAATTTATTGTGGATCTATAGATGAATTATTAAATTACAAATTTGGATATTTAGAATATAGAAGTTTAAAATTTGAAAATACTGAATATATATTTGATTTTATAAATTCAAATGGTTGTGCTCATATAAATTTAGTAGGAACACAAAGAGGAACTAGAGAAATTGAACATGTATATTATACTCCTGAAAGTTTAGAATATTTTATTGGTCAAAAATTAATTAAAACATTGGAAGTACCTGATGACTGGGATTTAACTAAAGAAAGATTTTATAGTATTAATAACAATAAAAATAATGATTTATATGAAAAATATGTAAATTATTTAGAAAAAACATATCCAAATATTATATTGGGAGGTAGACTCGGTTTATATAAATATTTAGATATGGATGATGTTATATTGTTAGCTTTTGATAAATCAAATGTTATTAACATGTGAATTAATTAATTTATCATATACCAATGTTTTTTCAAAAGCATTAATAAATATTTTATTTTCTTTGAATATATTAAATGTAGATAATAATTTGGTAAAAAAATTAACATTACAATTAATAAATAAATTAACTAACCATTCAATTGTATATCCAAAAAATCTCCAATTATTACAATATGTATTTAATCCATAATTTGTTTCAGGATTAAATATTTCTTTATAATATTTAAAATGTTGAAAATTTTGATAAAATAATTTATATTTATCTACAATTGAATGTTCGATATTATATATTATTTTATCAAAATTTTTTCTAAAATATTCAATAAGATAAAAATTTACAAAATCCACACATTCATTATAATCGAATAAATTGTAGTGATATTTGTTTTCTAAATAATTTATATAACCATTTATAAATTTCATCATATTTATAAACATTATTTTATTACATGTAAACATTGATCTTGCAATAAAATAATGTTCATATTTTTTTAATTCAAAACGTTTACATTTATTTATTATTTTATATTGGTCTATAATTGTTTGTTGTTTTAAATATTCTATTATATCTTCACAAATATATAAAGGATAACCCATGCTCATAAAATATTCGAATATATACCAATAATTATTATATTCATATTCTATCTTATTTAATTCTTCATTTGATATGTGATTTAATTGTAATCCATCATGATGGAAATTTCTTTCATAATATTGTATTTCATTACGATTAATTTTATATTCATTAATTAAATAAATATTAGGAATACGTCTATAATGGCCTAATGACACAGTATCATATTTTTCATATAATTTATTTTCATAAATATAATATAATGTACAATACTCATTATATATATGATTTAAATTGTTTATATTTTTTAAATCAATTTGTTTATTTGTATTAAAAAAAATATAGTTTGATGTTGCATCATCAAACAAATATTTTATTACATCTTCATAAACTTTATTATCTTCTTCACTTAAATGTGTTTGTAAAAAAATTCCATGATTTAAATCCATTTCTAATCATAATATTTTTGAATATATTGAAATACATCAGGAATACATTTAGTTTGCTTTTCTTTAATAGTTTCTTCATTAAACCATTTATATCTTGAATGTTCTCTCGATATTTTTACTTCTGGTTTTGTTTCTAAATTAACTATGAAATATTGTGTGTCTGAACCATTATCATGTACTTCTTTTCCAAAAGACTTCATAGAATGTTCTTCATTAAATGATAGTGTTATTCCAGTTTCTTCTTTAATTTCTCTAATTAAAGCATCTTTAGGCGATTTATCTTTTTCATCAATAGCACCACCAACAAACCCCCATTTTCCACCAAATAGTTTAACATATCCAGCTCTTTGTAATAAAAGAATTTCATCAGTATCTTTACAAACTAAAATACCATCTACATAATGTTTTATTTCTTCTTTGTTTTCCTTTATATATTTTAAAATAGATTTCATATTATATAAATTTTATTTTATATTTATACCATTTAGGTGGATTTTTTTGTAAAGGACAATTATAAAACATATTATTTATATTTTCAACATTAGATACATCCCATTTACTTAAATCTGAATTAAATTTCTCACACCCAGAAAACATATAATACATATCTGTAACTTTGGATACGTCCCATTCATTTAAATCTGAATTGAAATTATAACAACATTCAAACATACATCTCATATTTGTAACATTAGATACATCCCATTTTGATAAATCTGAATTAAAATCATAACAATTATAAAACATACATTTCATATTTTCAACATTCGATACGTCCCATTGTGATATATTTATATTATGAGGATTTAAATTATTAAATAAATATGCCATTTCTGTTATATTAGATGTATCAATATCATTTAGATTTGCATTTTTACCACGTTCTTTTAATAATTGTTTTAATAATACTCTAAGTTCATCCCAATTTTTCGGGTGATATTTATATCCACCAACTTTAGTTTTACTACCAATTTTAAGACCTTCTTTTATATAATTACTTAAAAACTTCATTGTATTCTTCTTTTAAATATTGTTTTATTTGATTAAATCTTTTTAATAAATATTTATCACTTACTGATAATCGAGATGTTGGTAATTTAGATATTTTTTTTGTTTTTTCTTCATAATATTTATAATAAAAAATTAAAAACTCTTTTGTTTCTTTATCAAAATATTCTTTAAGTTTATCATATTTTTCTGGAAGATTTAATCTAATAAAATCTATAACATCTTTATTATCAAATTCCTTTTTATTTTTTCTATTTTCTCTTAATAATTCAGAAATTTGAAGTTCTATTTCATGTATTTTATTAGATTCTATTCCATATTTTCTTGCATAGTGTTGTTTTTCCTTTTTTTCTATTGCATAAGAAACATTATTATAATCATCCCTCATTTCTTCTTCAGAATAATTAAAATTATTTACCTTTGTATTACTTCCTATTTTAATACCTTCCTTTATATAATTAACTATGTATTTCATAAAAATAAATTAAAAATTTTTATACCAATTTAGTTCATTACCTTCTAGTGGTGAATCCATAAACATATGATTTATATTACATAATTTACTAACTTTCCATTTTGATAAATCATTATTAAATATAATACTTCCTCTAAACATATACTCCATATTTTTAACATTAGATACATCCCAATTAGACAAATCTGAATTAAATTTCTCACACCCGTAAAACATACAATACATATCTGTAACGTTAGATACATCCCAATTAGACAAATCAGAATTAAAATTATAACAACATTTAAATATACTTTTCATATCTGTAACTTTAGATACATTCCATTTACTTAAATCTGAATTAAAATCAAAACAATTATAAAACATATATTTCATATTTTTTACATTAGATACATTCCATTTAGATATATCTATATTATGAGGATTCAAATTATTAAATAGAAGATCCATATCAGTTATTTTAGATGTATCAATATCGTTTAAATCTGCATCTTTACCACGTTCCTTTAATAATTGTTTTAATATTTTTCTAAGTTCATCGTTATCTTTTGGATAATAATTATATACTCTAACTTTTGTTTTACCGCCAATTTGAAGTTTTTCTTGTATTATATCTTGTAAATTTTTCATATTTAATTTCCCTTATACCATTTTGGTGGATTTTTTTCTAATGGAGTATCATAAAACATATAGTCCATATCTCTAACTTTAGAAACGTTCCATTTATTAAGATCAGAATTAAAAATATGACAATATTCAAATACACCTTTCATATTTGTTACGTTAGATACATTCCATTTACTTAAATCTGAATTAAAGTTTTCACAATCTCTAAACATCCATGACATATCTGTAACTTTAGAAACGTTCCATTCATTAAGATCTGAATTAAAATTATGACAACTTTCAAATGTGCCTTTCATATTTGTTACGTTAGATACATCCCATGCACTTAAATCTGAATTAAATTGTTTACATTGAAAAAACGTACCAAACATATTTTTAGTATTAGACACATCCCATTTTGATAAATCACAATTAAAATGTATACAATTAAAAAACATACCTTCCATTGTATTAACGTTAGACACATCCCATTGTGATATATCAATATTATGAGGATCTAAATATGCAAATAATCTTGACATATCAGTTATTTCAGACGTATCAATATCATTTAGATCTGCATCTTTACCACGTTCATTTAATAATTGTTTTAATAATTTTTTAAGTTTATCTTTATCTTTTGGATGATATTTATATGAACTAACTTTTGTTTTACCACCAATTTGAAGTTTCTCCAGTATTATGTCTTGTAAGTTTTTCATATTTTACCAACCACATTTATCTGAATTAGCATAATCCCATTCAATTCTATAATCTTCTTCTTCCTTAGTTAAATTTAATTCACCTTCGTTTTCTACACCTTTAATTACACATGCAGTAACAAATTTAGTTAAACGTTTTCTATCTTCTCCAGTTAAATGTCCATTAACTTTACGAAGAATTATTTGACATAATTTTGATATTACTGATGAATTTTCTAATTTTTCAATTTCAAATTCACCTTTTTTATATTTTTTAACTAAATTATCTATTAATGGTTTAAAATAATGTTTATATATATCTGAATTATTATCCAATTCCATACAAGCATCAAATATTATTTTATTTGCATTAGATTCCGTAATATATTCTTTAATGTTCTTCATATTTTTATTAAATTTATTTTTTTATTCTAACATATAAATTAATACCACCATCGGCATCATATATTTCTCCAATTTTTAATGCTTTAACAGCCTTTTCTCCAGTATCATCACCTTCAAAATCTTTAGTCCATTGTTTTAAATCATCTTCAGTATAAGGTGTAATTATTTGACTATCAGTATTAATATATAACCATTTTACATCTTTATTTTCAAGGCCAGATAATTTAATACCGGAATGACTTGGATCACTAACACTTGAAAGATATTCCCAAGCATTGGAACTTTCATTTATATAATTTTTAATGTTTTTCATAATTATTAAATATTATTATTTTTTATTTTATTTACTTTAATTTGTTCTCTTACTTTATCAATATTAAATGTAAAAGTAATTACAAATGCATAAAGGTCATCAATATTATCAATAGAAACATCTAATACTTGCGTCCATTTAACATCAGCTCTTGATTCTAATTTACCAAGTATCTTAGCTATTTCTTCCAAAGATGTTTTAATATTACCTTCTTTACCATTTGAACCTGTATGCTTAACTGCATAAACTTGTACTTCACCATTTATTTTTGTTTCAACCACAGGACATTTAAAATCAAATGTACTTACAATATCATTAACCGCTTTATAGATCTTCTTATTTTGATAAGTTGCAACATCATAAAGTTGTTCTACAGATTCAGGGTCTGCTTCTTTTGTTGGCATATCACCATTTTGTCGTGCTACAACAGAAAATCCATAATTTTTATTACCAAAATAAAGAGGTTCTATATTTCCTTTTTTAATATCTGGTATATGTAAAAATCTGGCAAATTGATTATGAATAGCCATAAGATCATTTACTTCTGGTGAACAATCTAATATGCTAATTATCTCTTGTTCTGAATTGAATTTACCAAATTGATTAACTGGTGTTACTGGTATACCTCCAGTTAAAGTCGCATCACAAGTTTTATCACAAACTGTATTGGCACATGGGCAACATTCATCACCACAACAACATCCACAATCACAACATTCATTTATTTCATAATTTTCAAGATTTTTAATCTTATCTTTAAGTGATTCATCTATACCTTCTAAAGAGATATAACGATTATTTACGTAAGCTTCTAACTTTTTCATAACTTAAAATATACTTGGTATTTTTGATAAATCTGCGTTTGAAAAGTCAAGATGCCATTTGTCGATTGGATCCTTTTTATGTTTTTCACAATATTCTAAAATTTTTTCAAATCCAACATTCATGATTTCCCAACCATCTTCATCAATTTCGGTTACATCAGATTGGTCTTTACCATTACCTTTCCAAATAAGAATTTCACGAACTCCATTTTCTTTATAATCCCAAAGACACCATTCACCTCCTGGTTTTGATTCTGTAATTTGTTTTAATGTTTTCATTTTATATAATATAAATATTTTTTTATTTATTAATATTCAACATGTCCACCTTCTGCATGAATAAATGCATCACCTTCTTGATTATTAAGCCAATCTTCAAATTCTTTAATATCATCTGAATTCACATAAATATCAACAGAAATCGGTAATTCGCCATTATTTTTACAATCTGCTAATGATACTCTATACTTACTTTGTTTATTTTCATTAATTATTTCACTAATTGTTTTCATATGTTTATTTATAAATATTTTTTATTTCTTTAATAATATCTTTTGTTTTTGTACTATTAACTAATGGTACTAAATATTTTTCACAAGTTAAACGAACATTATCATATCTCCAAAATTTATCTGTACAAAAAACCAATAATTTACCAGATTCGGCATATAAACCTAATTCAAGTAAACTTATTGGTGATTGTGATTTATCTGAAAATACCATAATTATTAAATCGGATTCATCTAAATGATCTTGTTCCCATTTAATTTGTTCCTCCATTAAATCTTTTGAAGGATTTTTAACCCAGTTTTTACGTCTTGGATTATATACTTCAAAATATGTATTACATTCAATTTCTATTTGTTCTAATTCATTAATTAACTCTTGTTGCCAATCTTTAGAATTACCATTATCTATTGTTCCTGCTAAAAATATTTTACTTACCTTTGGATTTCCTAAAGATATTTGTAAAGCAGTTAATTCTTCGTCTGGATATATTATCTTCATAATTATGCTTTATATAATAAATTTGATTTAAATACTTCTTTTCTATTAACATCTAATATTCTTGTAATTTGAATTGGTGCATCTAAATCTAATGTCAATTCATATTCATCTGGATCAATAATATTAGCGGCTATTGTTTCTCCCCAATTCACATCTTTAGGATCAACTAATGCACAAATAGTTATATTGTTTCTCGAACTAGTTACGGCACCATGAGAATCCCCCATACCTTCCATAAATGTCCAATAAGTACCAATATTACCTTTATAATCAGAAAATCCTGAGTTTAAAGAAATAACCCTTTCAATTTTTATTAAACCTCTTTCTAATTCTAATGTTAATTGATCGTCAACTATATCTTTAATATAATCTATAAAATTATCTTTATCATCTTCAACACAATCTAATTCATGTTCTTCACAATAATCTTCACCATATACAGTATTATTGATATTTAAAGAAAATTTAGAATTATCAAAAGGATCACATTCATTAAAATAATCATAGTAAGATTTATGATTAGTTTTTAATTCACCTTCTTTAGAATTATCTTTAATAAATTCAATAAACTTTTCTAAATGTTCATTTGATGACTCTAAAATATAATCAGTAATTGATTTCATATATTATTTAAAATTTTTTATTTAATCCAGTATATAAATTAATCATATATACAAAACTATCTACTTGTTCTTTTGTACATAAACTTAATTCATAATGACCTGTTTCTCCTATTGTTTTATATTTTCCATGCCATAATAATTCACCAAATTTATAAATATCAAAATTGGATTTTTCACAACAATCAATAAAAAAACTAGTTTTTACTACAAATATATTAGTATCAATAGTTTTACAAATATTATCATTATATTCTTTATAATATGTTAATCTATTATCATTTTCATCTAATATATATTTTGATATGTCTTTTTTATATGTAATAAAACACATAAAATCATAATTATCATTTATATTAGATATACATCTATAAAAAGTGTCTTTAGAAAATTGAGATAGTTCTAAATTAATAAACCAATCATATTGTTCTTTACAATTATTTAAATATTCATATATTGCACAAAATTCATTTTCTTTAGATATAACATCTAAAGTTTTGCATTTATATGAATTTTCAATATTTGATGAAAGTATTATTTGTTCATTTTCATCTCCTGTATATATATAAGTACAATTTCTATAAATACTATATACTTTTAAATATTCATCAAATACATTAATAAATAATTTGTTTTTATATATATTTAATTCTGTATTATTTGTTAATACTATAAAAATAGGTATTGTGACATTCATATTATATTATTTAAAAAATTTTTCAGTAACTATTATAAATTTTGCGTTATGTTCATGTGCAAATTTCTCAGCATATTTCCATTTATCGGTATTTCTAACCCATTGTTCTTTTAACCAAGCAGAATCTTGCATTGCAGGTTTGACTGTTTGATTTTCTGGTTTTACTTCAACAATAATATGAGTACCTTGTTCAGTTTCTAATACATAATCTGGATAATAATTACATTCTTTATTATCTAATCTACTAAAATATTTTATTGCAATAGGTTCACTTGCCCATTTTTTTATTTTTGGATTATTTTCACAAAATTGTATAAATTGATATTCTAAACCTGAACGATAAATAACTGGTTCATTTTTACATGAAGTAAAATATTTAGTTAAAAATCTTTGAGGAACTGTACCTTGATGATACTTAGAATCTCTTTTAGGTTTTAAATTTTTTATATTATTTGAAAATTTCTTTACCATAGTTGAAATATATGCCTCTTTTTTCTATATTTAAAAATAAAATTATTTTTAATTATATTATAGGAAGCGTCCTATAATTTAGCAACTAGATTTTCAAGAGTCAAATGAGTGACATTTGCATACAGAAGTTATGTAAAGTTTTGGCTAAGTCGAGTTTAAATATGTGACAGATATTTATAACAAGGCGATAAACTAAAAAATAAGTAATAATATGGAACAAACTAAATTCAAAAGATTCAAGAGAATCATTAAAAACCAATTGACAATAACTGTTATAATACTAATATTATGTTTATGCAGTTTAATGTTTGTAAATTGTAATAATGCAACAGCAAAACAATTACCAAAAACAACAAAAATAGAAACTGTACAACAACAAAGGATTGATACTGCATCTATTAAAGATAGTTTACAAAATCAATTAATTAGTGAAGTATCAAAGTATGTAATGAGTCAAGCACCTAAGTCTCATAAATTCATACCTAAATATTTAGTAAAAGCAGGTTTGTCAAATAATATTGATATATGTTTTATGATGGCTCAAACACAAATTGAAACTTGTTATGGAACCACTGGTGCAGGTCGTGAATCATCAAGACGTTCAATGTTTGGAATTATAAAGAGACATTATCCAACATATGAGGAAGCAATTAATCATTATTGCTCAGTATTAAAAAAATATTATTTAGTTAAAGGACGTACAGAACAACATTTATTGACTAAATATGTAACTGGTAGTGGTGGTAGATATGCAGGAAATCCTCATTATGAAATGGAATTAAAATTAGCATATAACAATATTAAAAAGAGAACTAATATTCATTCATTACAAGAAGAATATAAGAAACTCTAATAAATATATTTAATAAGAACATTGAAACAACTTAAACAATTTTGGAAAAATTTTAAGACACATATTATTTATATATTAGTATTATGTTTATTAGTGTGTGCTTTTAGTATTTCTGTTAATAAATGTTCAAATGTAAGCAGAGAATATAGAAATAACATTGAAGCCTTGAATGATACTATTAAGTATTATCAAGACAAACATGGAAATTTGGTTGCTACGAAACTTGCATTTGAATCAGATGTTAACACACTTAAATTATTAAATAGACATCTATATGATCAAATAGATAGTCTAAAATTAAATAAGAATAATATTGCGCAAATTGTTTATGTTGATGGACAAATAGAAAATCCTCAGAAAGACACTGCTTATAAAGTTTCTCATGATACAATAAGTAGAGGTTTTTCTAAGGATTTTAATTTTAATGACAAATATCGTATTTTAGAAGGAAATGTTGCATATAAAAATGATTCGCTTAATTTAAATATTAATAAAGATATAGTTAATTTTGATTATACAGTAGCTATGGATAAAGATAATAGAATTTATATTAAGTCAACAAATCCTTATGTAAAATATAAAGAAATAACTGGTTTTACTATATCTAAAGAAAAAGAAAAACATTGGGGATTAAATGCATTTACAAAGTTTGCATATGAACCAAAACATAATGATAGATTTTTAGATTTAGGTCTTTCAGTAGATTATACAATTAAAAGATTTTCTATAGGACCAACGATATATTATAATTATGATTTTTTGAATAAAGATAAAACAGTTTATTTTGGAGCATCTGCTAAAATAAATATATTAAAGTGGTGAACAACATGGATAGATTTTTAAAATCTATCCATTTTTCATAATTATTTTTTGTGAATAGATTTATTTTTAATAAATATTATAAATAAATTTAAATATAAAACAATGGATATATTTTTTGGTCAATTCGCTGTGGTGTTAGAATATTTAACTTCACAAGAAAAACAATTAAATAAAGAAATAAAATTGTTAAATCGTCAAAAAAATAATTGTGAAATTTTACTTAATACATTAGATACAACCGATCCACAATATAATGATATTAGTAAAAATTACACTAAATTAGAAACTGAATTACATACAAAAGAAAACGAATTAGAGGCTATTAATAATGAAATTAGTAGTTTTAAAGATAATGCATCTTATGGTGGAGCAGCTAAGATTATTACTTCCCCAAAATTTAATCGTAATTTAGTATATAATGGAACTCCACAACAATTAGTATCAAATATTGGATATGCTATTGGAGGAACAATACAATTTAGATTATCAACACAACAAGAATATAGTTCAGATATACCTACAGTAACAAATGCTGGATCATATTATGTATATTATAAAGCAATAGGTATTGATGGCAGAGAAGATTCAGAAGAAGTTGAAATAAATGTAAATATTTCAAAAGCAAATTTAACTATTATTCCACCTACAGGTATTGAAAATTTAGCTTATAATGGACAAGATCAAAAATTAATTAATCCAAATACTGGTCTTGTTAATGGTGAGCAATTAATAGAATATTCTATCGATAATAGTAGTACTTATAGTAGAAATATTCCAACCGGACAAAATGTAGGAAGTTATACTATATACTGGAGAATATATACAGCTGGAATAGATACCAATAATTATAATTATAGTGAAAATGATGATAATAGTGGTCAAATAAACGTTAATATTAACAAAGGTAATTATAATATTACTGTAACTGTTGATGATTGTATCGTCGGTAGTACTCCTAATGTAATTATAGATGGATTAGAAAGATATGGTATAGAATCTTATACTGAGGAATATAAAAAAGTAACAGATCCAGATACTGAATATTCAACAGATGTACCTACTGAAATAGGTAGTTATATTGTTAAAGTACAGATTGCTGGTAATAATAATTATAATGATTTTGTAAAAACTGTACAATTTAGAATTATGTCAGAAAATACTGATGTTCGAGTTGATGAATATTATTGGTATATAGGTATTGATAACCCTATGGATAGTGATTCCATTTCATCTGTAGTTAATTATGATTCAACATTACCTGGTTGGAGATATATTGGAAATACTTTAGGTACTTATGATAAAAATACTAATAAATTATGGGATGGTGATAAAAACTCTATTATATTCCCTAAAAGGTCTAACTATTATATTGCATTACCATCAAATAAATTAAATTTATATAATACTTTTGGTGCTAATGAAATGGAAAATTGCAACTTTATAGGAACTAAGAAAATAAACGGCAACATAGATTATTATATTTATCAACGTGCTGTATCTGTAAAACAATTTAACTTTAATATATATTAGTTCAAATACGTAAGAATAAATAAGAAAACCAATATAAAATAAAATTATAATAATATGGCTTATATAGATAAAAAAAATAATATTGAATTTAATTCATTTGATGGTAATTTATTTCCATTTGGTAAAAAACTTGGTAATGAAATATATAACGGTGTAAATGTTGATGATTTAATAGATATTTATGCAGATTATGGAAAATTACCTACAACATTTAATGGACTTGAAATTGATTGGAATGGTGCAACATTAAAAAATTTTCCACAACCAAATGTAGACACCGAAATTAATACTACACCAGATTTAGTTAATGCAATTAAATCAACCAATAATTCAACATATAATTTTATTGGTGGATATGAGGGATATTATACTAATAGTCAAGATTTTTCTTATATATCTGGAGAATTTTCAATATTTGGAGAAAAAGTAAATAATAATGATCATTATTATATTGGGTGTATTTTATATTATGATACTCGAAGTAATAATGAATCCCACATAGTTAGATGTGTACAATATGATAAAATAATTGAAAATACCAAATATTATGCATGGTCTAATGTAAATACTTATCAAGGAAATTTTTATATTGTTTATACTAAAAATGTTTGGAATTTAAAAGACAATATACAAAATCCTAATAATCCTGATAAAGTATATTATTGTTCAAAAAATAATGATATGTTTGAAACAGGATATATTGTTAACAGTTATGGTTTTAGCGATAATCGAATAAGATATACCCCTGAAGAAAATGCGTTACCACTGTTTTCAATATTCACAGATAAATCTGGAAAAGAATATGTTTATGATAATAAATTTGATGAAAATACAGGGTTCATACATTCTTTAAATAATGATAATGAAAATCCTAGTGAAGTTGGTCCACAAGGTCCAAGAGGTTATCAAGGTTATCAAGGTAATAAAGGTGATACAGGTATTGGACAACAGGGTCCACAAGGTAACCAAGGTGTTAAAGGAGATACTGTAACTGGTCCACAAGGTAACCAAGGTGTTAAAGGAGATACTGTAACTGGTCCACAAGGTAACCAAGGTGTTAAAGGAGATACTATAACTGGTCCACAAGGTAACCAAGGTGTTAAAGGTGATACAGGTATTGGACAACAGGGTCCACAAGGTAACCAAGGTGTTAAAGGAGATACTGTAACTGGTCCACAAGGTAACCAAGGTGTTAAAGGGGATGCAGGAAATGATGCAGTTACTTATGAAATACAATCATCCATTGAAAGTGTTAAGATTTTAAGCGATCAAACATCTGTATCTAAATCTATAACTTTTAAATTTTACTCTAAGACAGGAAGTGCAGAAAAACAAAAATTTAATACCTATTTTACAATCTATACAAGAAATAGTGTTGGATTTTATTCCCTTGTTTATCCTCCTATATCTTCTGTGTATAATACTACTTCAGTATCACATACATTTGATAATATCACACAAAGTGTTAATGCTATTGTTATTTATATTTGGGGTAATGACTCTTCTAATGTTCCAACTGAAAACCCTCAAAATTATCCTCCTGAAAATTATTCTTACCTTGCAAAAAAGGAAATTCCTATCTTAAAGGATGGCAATACTGGAGAGAAAGGAGATGCTGGTCCACAAGGTACCCAAGGTCAAAGAGGTCCTCAAGGTCCTAAAGGTGAATCAGGTTTATCATTGGCATATCAACCATATAATTTCTTTGGTGTTGCATTACAAATCGGTATTCAAAATAAGGCGGCATATTTTAGAACAATGTATGATGTAGATACACCAGTTAAATATTATTTTGCCGAAATATCGATTCAGAACATTGGAATGGCAGTTAGATATGTACAATTTGATAAAACAATAGGAAACACTAAATATTATGCATGGTGTTTACGTAATGATTCATTTAATGATATAAATGATAATTATCAAGATGCTAGTGAATATGTATATTATACCACAGAGGTTAAAAATCTTACTGGTGCTTATGGTGATGTTGATGATCCAGTTGCATCACCAGTATATAGATATTCTGATATACTTGAAGATGAACCACAACCAGCATCTGTTGTTGACGATAGTTATTTTAGTATAGAAGAATTGGATGGTTGTGCAGATGAAGATGCAGTACCATTATTTTCTATAATTTCGGATAAAAAAGGAACACGTTATATTTATGATAATAATATTCGTGGAGATTTAGGTGTTGTACGTTCATTAAAAGATGATATAAACTATATTCTTAGTAATTAAATCATTTTATAAAATAAATAATAAATTGAATTATGGGATATACATATGATAATGTAGAATTTAAATCATTTGATGGTAATATATTTCCATTTGGTAAAAAACTTGGTAATGAAACATATAATGGTGCAAATGCCAATGATTTATCAGATATTGTTACAGAAAATAATGGAAAATTGCCTACAACATTTAATGCCATTGAAATAGATTGGAATACTGCAACACTTGATAAATCAGGAAAAAATATTAGTATTAAAACAACTCCAGAATTAATGGCATTATTAGAAAAAATGTTACAAAGTTACAAAAAAAAGAATGAATCTGATAATAAATGGAGTTTATATTTAGGATATTTTCAACCTGATGAAAATAATCCAAATGAAGGAACATTGATATTGTAAATAAAATAAAAAGTGGAAGTTTCGAAACTTCCACTTTTATTTTTATGCCAATTCAAATACTGGACGAGTATTACACTTAACAATATTTCCTCGTTTATTGATAACAAAAGGTTCTTTACCTTCCTGTACTTCAAATTCTTTAATCTTAACTTTTATCTTATTACCTGCTTTATAATCAAGTAAATCACTTGCATCTATAGGCATAAGACCAGTTATATATTTTCCATCCAATTCAATAAATACGCCTGTTTTCTTTTGTGAATTTATTATACCTGTAATTGTACCATCATATACTTCTGGAACATATGTAACATTTTCATTTTGACCAAGAAGATATTTATTATACATTTCAGAAAGATTATTCATACCCATAATTTGAAGTACTCTCTTTCTAGAACCAACCAATGAATTTTCAACTTCACCAGTTTTGAAATCTTTTCTAAACTCTACAAACTTTTGAGGAACAATAATAACATCCTTATCAATCCATTGTTCAAAATTATGCTCAATATTTAATACAATATGAGAACCTGGAATAAATACTGAATGTGTATAATTCTTTCCAGTAAGATTATTAAGGGTTACAATAGGTGTATGACAAACAAATCCTCCTTCAACATTCTTATCAATATGAACTTCAATTCCTTCTTCCTTTTGAATTGCTTTATTAATATTAGCAACCCATGCTTTATAATATGCAGTTATTATAGAAACATAATATTTATTATTTTTCTTTTCACGTACTTCAAAAATCAATTTGTTTCCATGATCCAAAAGATAGTTTTGAATATTATCAATACATGTTGTAAAGTTTTCCTTACATATAATTTCTTCTTTAACACCAGGTACATCAAATGTAATATAGTTCTTAGTAAGTTCTTTAACTGTACCTGAAATAATTTGACCAAGAGAAATTTGTGTTACATTATTAATTGATTTATTGGTCTTTACATCTTGAGATATATCAATACCATAATATATCGCAAATGCTTTTGACAAAGGAATATTTTTATATGCTTCCTTTACATATTTAAGACGTTCTTTATCGTTCTTAAAAATTGGAAAGTCTTCATCCTTCATTATATCTGCATAGGTAAGAAGACGTTGTTTATTTGTATTATTTGCCATTTATTTTTAGATTTTGTGGACTGCAAACTAGTCCGGGTTAAACATAAGTTAATTGTTAAAATTTGTTTTATAATTATAATATAGACTTTATATATTTTAAAATTTAATAAAAATGTTAAAATTAATCAGCTTTTACTAAATTATCTGAATCATCTGGTTTTTTAGGATTACCGCGTTGATCTAAAGCTTTTTGACATGTACCGTCATCTAACCATTCATATTCAAAAAGATCATCTTTAATTTTTACTTGACCATGAATAATATTTGGTACCTCTTTATAATCAACTTTGGTAACTATAACTTGACGACCATCTTTAGTCATTACTGGTTTTTCATCTTGAATCCATTGATCATCTATAGGATCGCCTTTTTGTTCAAAAGCTTTTTTTAGATTTACTTTAAATAGTTCTTCTTTAAGTAATGTTACTATATCTTTCATAATGATGATGAAATATTTATTTAAAAATAATTTACTTATATTTTTATTGAGGTCTTATAATCATCATTTTCCTCTTTTATCCAAACTTTACCAATAATTCCACCACGATTAATGGTATTCAAAAGATGATTTTTAAATTTTTCTTCATCATCAAATTCTTCAATAAAATCCCAACATCCTATTTTCCATGGTTCTTCAATACAATTCCAGAATTCACAATTATTATTAAATTTATTATGAATATCTCGATCTTCTAACCACCATTCTTCAATACAATAAATCTTCTTCATATTATTCTACTTCATCTATTGTAATTATTAATTATTTAATGTATATTTCAAATATTCTCCTTTATTTAACCCATGTAAAAACCACCTAAAATCTTCTAAATCAGACCATTGTCCAGATGCCGAATAAAATCTACCATTTTTTTCTAAATGTGGTTCATCAAAATGTAAACAATATTTACCATCTAAATTTCTTACAATATAAACAGTTTGTGGTCTATCTAAATCTACGTCCATGATTATTTATTATTATATTACCATTTATGTATTAATTCGATATGTAAAGAAGGACATGTATTGCCATTTTCGTCTTTAAAACACCCACATAATTCTTTGTTAATTTCATATAATCCTTCATATGCATCAACATAAACAACATCATTATCAGAATATTTACTTAAGAATTTTTTTATTTCTTTTATTGTCATATTAATTAATTTTTATAAGTTTATGTGGTTGTCTTAATATGTATGGTCTTTCAACATAACTATATTTACCATTTTTATATATAAAACTTTTAGCCCAAAATTCATCTTGGTCCTTTTCATTAATTTGTATCTTAACAAAACATTCAGTAAATCCAATCACAGTACCTTTATGAAAACTTTCCCATCTACCATCATACCATTGGTGCATATAAACAACATTATCACCAATATTCAATTCATTATTAAATGTATCTACCATAATTACCAATTATTTTTCTTTTTTATTTTTTCCCAAACTTTATCATACTTTTCTTTTTCCGTCATTTTCCTTAAGAGTTCGGTAAAATCAATTTGCCAATGTTGACCTCCTTGTCTTAAAAATTCAATCTTCTTAACTTCATTCCATCTTTCAATATCAAAGGATGGATAATTTTTTGTTGTATATGGCATATTTATAAAACTTTATTTTTGTAAAGACCTTCTTGTACAAACCATTCATCAATATATTTCCAATCACAAACTTTGCATTTTTCACCAAATTTGTTTTCAATTATAATATATTTCATTCCAACACTATGATCATCTATAAAATAATCAGCATATACTTTTCTGGAATTATCATTAGTACATTCTTCCCATAACCCATTACAATTTATCCAATCTAACTTTATTCCATTATCTGTAAAAACTTTAATTGCAGGAGTTAATATATCTACAAATCCCATATTCATTCCATATTTATCTATAGAATATTTATAAAGATCTTTACAACATATTGGGTACATATAGCTACGTTGGGTGTACAAACTCAATTTATGCCCTTCATATTGTAATTTTTTAACGACTTCTATTGCGCCAGGAATTATTGGTCCAATGTAAGGCCATTCATCTAAACAAATAGTATTATCAAAATCAAGACATATATTTTTTGATTTTCCTAAAATTTTATAATATTTATCTGTACCGTATTCTGTATCAATCGTCTCCATTTACTTTATCAAATGTTTTTGCAAATAATTTAATACGTTCCTCTTCATCTAAAGATTTAAATTCAGGATATTTTTCATTAATTATCTCTGCAGCTTTAACCATGTTTTTCATTGACTCATTTTGTTTTCTGCAAGATTCATCCCATCTTTTTCTATCTTCTTCTTGTTTTTGTCGAACAATTTTGCGTCGTTTATTAAATACTGACATATCATTAATCGTTATTTTCTTTAAGCCATTTTTGAAAATACCATAACTGTCCACATCCACCACCTATATCATCTTGACCAGCAGGATTAAATACTCTAATAGAAGCATTATGTGAAATCATATGTGATTTAAATTCATTAATAATATCAAGTTGTCGTTGAATAGAATTAGCAACTGATTCATCCTTTTCACATATAACTGATAATGTAGTTTCCCATATATCAGGGTTAAATAGTTTGGTTAATCTAACGGCATCTTCTTCTGTATTATTACCTTCATGAACACAATAATTATAAAAAGGTTTTCTACCAACAAATGCCGCCCACATATTACCTAATGAAGATATTTGTCTAAGTGTACAGGTATTGGTAGGAATAAGTTTCTTTCTATTTTCATCTAAAGATTCATGTACAGAAAATTGTAATCCAACTTTATCTATCTCTTTTGAAAGTATAATGAATTTTGAAAATATATTATCCATACCCTTAGGTGCAGATGTACTTACTAATAATTGTGCATTAGGATATTTTTCATGTAATAATCTAATTGCAATTTCCAAATTATCATAATTAAGCATTGGTTCACCCATGCTCATAAACATAATTTGAAATTTTTCTATATCTTTAGTATCACAATCGATAGTATTAATACATGAATCCACCTGACTTACAATTTCTCCTCCTGTAAGATTTCTAATAAAAAATTTTCCGGTCCCGCAAAATGTACAACCAACAGGACAACCACTCATTACAGAACAACAAATTACTGTTCTTTTTTGGTAAGAACCATATCTATAAAGAACAGCTTCAGCTATTCCTTTAGGTGAATCCCATTCAAAAACAAATTTCTTAACATTTGTATCAGTACTTTCAAATATTTTTTCCTTAATCATAATAAATTATTTTATCTCTATTATTTCTTATTATCTTCATTCTAATTTAAATTTACTTCCAAATATTTCCATTAATGTATTAAATTCCCAAACATTATCAATATCTGCTGTACCTATAGTATCGCATGCATCATTATCTATATGTAAATGCCATCTGGTTCCTCTATTAGTCCATCCATTATCAATAGTTAATTGTATTTGACTTGATTTTTTTATAGGAATCCATTTGCGAAATATTTTAAAATCAGTTATTCCATAATTATTTTTTTGAACTTCACCAAGTAATTTTGTTTGATCATTTAATAATTCAAACCCATTTTCAACTAACATTTCTGATGTAATATTTGTAAATCTGTCACATTCTGATTTTTCAGATTGTATATACTCCACAAATTTACACATATTGTCATAATCTTCATGTTGTTCTCTATATGTGGTTGAAGATATCAAACGTATTTCATAATCATCTTGCAATAAATCAGAACAAGTTATATTTGTATCTTTCAATAAATCAGAAATTATATATTTATCTACATATCTTTTAAAATCTGTATAGTATATAAATTCATAGTTTTTTCCAAATTCATATATACCATTATCGTCTTGATATCTTGCAAACATATCATTTACATCAAAGTCTGTAACTCTAATTGATGATATTATGTTATTCTTATTTACAAGTCCAAAAAATGTGCTCATTCTTTTAATAAAATTTATTTATTGATTTTGAATATTCTTTAATCTTTCCTCCGTTTTAACTTCTTCATCTTTCCACTTTTTATCCCATATTTCTTTCCAATCTTCCCCATATTCTTCTTCCATTATTTCTTCAAATTCGTCTCCATAATAATCCTTTTCCCAAAACAATAATGGGTTCCTTTCTTCTATTTCTATATCAACATCATAATGATCTTTCCACCATTTCTTTACCGTTTCTGCATTTCCTGTAGGAGAACATTTCAAACAAACCGTATTTCTAAACTTTTGCTCATCAACATTAAACATATAAAAATTCTTACATGTATCTATGTCATCCATCACAATTTTTGTAATAGCATTAGCAGCACCATTACATTGATCTTCATTATCAACCCATTTATATATTTCTTTAAGAATTAATTCTTTTAATGGTGGTACATCTTCATAACTGCGATATCCTGGATGATGATCACCATTCTCATCTGTATAAGCATCAATATATTTATCTTTTGTTCCTCCTTCAGATAAATATTTTTCAACAACTTCTACATCTTCATTCCATTCAGAATTAATTCTATATGCTTTCATATACTTATTAAGTATATATGTAAATTCTGCATGTGACAAATAATGGCGGTCATAAATTGGACCATCCTTTTCCTCATCAATTTTACCTGCTTTAACTTCTTCAATTATATTATCAAAATCTGCCGCTGGTTGTGCTTTTGCAAACATTTCACGAATACAATCGTCATAAGCTTTACATAATACGTCTTCTCGTTCTAAATATTCTTTACTCATAATTATTTAATTAATTTATTTATAACAAAATAGAAATCTATTTTATTACAAATTTATGATTTAAATTTTTTTAACATTATCTAAAATTATTGGTTTTTAATTTGATATTATTACTTTTTGAATTTATAGAATAATCCTTATCACCAAAACATTCTCCCTTTAATTTATCTTCAAATTCTGGGAATGCACATTCTTCCAACCAACCCTGAACATATTTTGAATATTCACTCATGACCCATTCTTTAAGAGCCGGTGTACCAACATCTTTCATGTAATTATGTATAAGACTGTATGCATTTTGCTTATCACAATCTAATTTATTATAAAATTCTTCTAAAATTGTATTCATTTATTACCAAATAAAATTAACTAAAATAAAATACATTAAACCAAGTATAGCCCAGATACCTAATACCTGAGCTATTGCCATTATATGAGTTTTATAGTTTTTATTCATAAAAAACTTTCTTCATTAAATGTTCAAACTTATTCTTTGTCTTAGACTTGTAAGGATAAATTGAATGTCCATATGTACCTTCAAAAACATATCCTATTTTTGTTGCATAATTATAGTCAATATATGTATACTTTTCACCATCGATACAAAAATACTCAGGAGTTGCATCATCAACTATAGGCTTATAATTTCCTTTTAAAATATCTGACCATTTTGTATTTTTATTTACTTTTGTTGTCAATACTACAGGATACCCATTAGAATAGTCAATAATAAAATTATTCTTTGGGTGCTTACAAGTAAATACTTTATATTCTTTACAAATTAAAATATCTTCCATATTAACAAATTTTAGATTTTACACATTCAGCAATAAGCTTTCCATCAGCTCTCTCAAATGCCTTCTTAACTTCACCAATAACTTTACCCATTGACCTTTGTTCTACACCATTAGGATAGTACTCATTAAGATATTCTATAATGTCTTCTTTAGTGGCCTCCTTAGGTAAGAACTGTTCAATTATTTGTAATTCAAATGCTTCTTTACGAAGTATATCCTCATATCCAGGTTTGTTATAGTTGACAAGATTCTCTTTATGAGATTTTACCATCTTCTCAAGCACAGTTCTCTGAAACTGCTCAGGAAGATTATCAATTTGATAATCCATAGATTCATTGACTACAGTAACCTTAATAATCTTACCATCTTTCTCTGCATCTTCTTGACGAGTGGTAATAAGTTTTTCTGCCAACATTACGGGGAAAACTTCCTTATTCTTTGTAATTTCCTCCATAAAAGCACCTTTAAGAATCTTATAAAGTTCAAGAGTAGTATTTAACTCAAAATACTTTTGAGTATCTTCTTTGGTTACTTCACTATTTAACATAATTTTTTTCTTAATAGGCATGTACTCCTTAGTTACTGCCTGAATCAATTCATTTATTTTCATATTTAATATTTATAATTGGTTATTAATCTTCTATCACAATAATTCTATATGGTTTTCTTAAAAATTCTAATTTAGTATGATCAAACCATAAATTCAATCTATCATGCTTAATTGGTTTAATTTTTACAAATTCCTTTGTAAATCCGGTAACTTCTCCTTTAACATATCCTCTAAATGAACCATCATAATAACAATCCATTATAAGTACATTATCACCTACAAATATTTCATTATCAAAAGCATCTTTAAAATTACTAACATAAATAGTTAACCACTTATTTTCGTCATAACTATATACTTCATTTGTTTTAATATACTTATTAAGCAAATGTGGTGTAGCTTTACCTATTTTATGATCATACACAGATTTTCCAGATTCATCTGATCTGTAATTTGTTCCATGAACATGACCATACAAATAACCTTCTTTAACAAAATACAAAGGTGTTTCATCTATCATTGACATAATTACTTAATATAATTTTTTATAAATTCTTTTGATTCTTTAGAAAAATTACATTTATCACTTATAGCCCATTTTAAATATTGTTGATCAACTTGTGATATAAATTCTAATGATAAGCTTTTATACTTACCTAACGTCATACAAGGTTTTACTTCTCCTCTAAATTCTTGATCTGTTATAACATTATCCGGTCCATACATTTTTTCTGGTCCGTAAGGAGATATTTTTTGTTGGGCTACAAATATTGAATATGTAGCTTTAACATCTGATAATGCGTCATGGGCAGTTAAACCAGATTCTATCATAGTTTTTCCTTTATAACGTTTATAAGTATTTTCCAAACTAATGCCATTTCTACGTTTTTCTTCCAAGAATGCATCATAAACTGGACGATCCATTATGTTTAAATCAAATCCATATCTGTGTAATTCTTCTAATAGAAATGCAATATCGAAAGAATTTCCATTATAAGTTAATATTGCACAATCATCTATAAAATCTATTAATTCTTGTGCAATATCTTTAAAATGAGGTTTATCTTTTAAAAAATCTGGAGTAAGTCCGTGTTTAAAATAAGCACCATAACCAATAGTATAATTACCAATTGGTTGTACATATTTATTAAATTCTCCAAGTATTTCGTTTGTATCGGTATTTACCTTTAATGCACTAATTTGTATAATTTGATCTTTTGTGCGATCTAACCCTGTAGTTTCTAAATCAAATATTACTAATTTCATTCGTTAATTTATTTAAGTTTAATTATAGATTTAATATAGAATGTAAATGTTTAATGTTCAAATACAGTTTATTTTTACAATTTTTGTTATTTTTAAATAAATGAATGTAAATTGATATTTATAGATGAAACGCAAAACTAATCTTTTTTATACAGAAGGTCCTGATAGTAAATTTTTAACATTTAGTAACTATACAGAATCATTAACAGGTAATTTTTTAAGTACAGATACAAAATTATATCCTTCAGTGTTTTTATGTTTAAATGTTAATATTAATAAAGATAATAAAAAGAATTTTATAAATAATTATCTTACAGGATATTATGAAAATAAGTTAGCTGCATTAAGAGATTATTTTATCGAAAATAATAAAAAACCTGAGGATTATATGTCACCATTAGGTTATTTATTAGATACTATTAAAAAATTCGATTCAAATTTTACAATTACATATGTAGGAGATATTACAGAACAGGATTATAATGGAACATATACTGATACTATATGTACAATAAGTTTTGCTAATTATTATAAAGGTACATATTCGGCAGAAACACAAAGTGAATTAGATGATAATTATATTGATTATTCAGAAAATTCATTATATGGTTGGAAAGAAAATGAATTAGTAATGATACAAATAAATGACAATGAAATTATATGCAAATATCAAGGTAATGGTAATATACCTGTTAATTTATATCAAGATCTTCCTAATTTGGAATATATAAAAATAGATAATAATTTATATAATATTAATAGTTCTAATAATCCATTTTATAAAGATAATGATGATAATGATAGATGTTATTGTATATTTAATGATTATAATAATCATATAGTAAGATATATATTTAATAATAATGTAAATTCAATTGCCAGTGATGCATTTTATGAATCTCAACTTATTTCTATTATATTACCTACCTCAGTAACTTTAATTGGTCAAAATGCATTTAAAAATTGTATAAATCTTATTTCAATAACATGTAATACAATGACTGCACCAATTTTTGAATCTGGTCCTAATACATTTGGTAATATACAAAATAATGGTATTTTATATATACATGAAAATGCTATAGGATATAATACATGGATGGAACAATTAAGTAATGGTTGGAAAGAAAAAACTATGAAAGAAAAAATTCAACTTAATTTTGATAAAGAATATAATAAATATTGTATTAAATCAAATATTAATAAATTAAAAATAGAAAAAAATACAAATGATAATCCAATAAATTTTAATATTGTAATTCCGTTATTTGATGTTACAAATATTAATTATCATACTCAACATTATATAAATGAAAATAATGAAATTAATACATCTAATGAAACAATTGAAATTGATTTAAATAATGTTACAAGTAATGATTTATATAGAAAATATGTTCCACTTGGTATATGGTTTGCTGATGAAATAATAACACTTAAAAAAGATTCTAATAATATATTTTCACAATCATGGTCATTATTAATTAGTTCACAATTCAAACCATTCCCTTATTCAAATGCAAATGTAAATACAATTAATGAAAATTCTGTATCAAATGCATATCCAACGTTTGCAATGGTATTATCAAGACAAAACGATATATTGAATAAGTTTAATGAAATAAATAAACAATTAAAAAACCAACAAGAAATAATAAAAAACATAAAAATAGATCTAAATAATACTTCATCAGTAAGTATTGATAAATTAAATTCAAAAATTATTAATATTGAAAAAAATGTGAATGAAAGAATTGATAACTTACAAAATACAATGAAAGAATTCATGAATAATTTCATATGGAATACTTCACGATAAATAATATATAAAAAAGTTTATGAAAGAAAGTACTATAAAAGAATTATATATAAAATTACAAGAATTATATAGTAATATATTAAATGTATTAACAGCTATTAATCAAAGTTTTCAAACTACATCATCGGAAATTACTGTTAATATAATGGATAGTGATGATATACAACAAACATTACGTATTCCATCATTTTTATATTTAGAAAGTAAAATTGAACAAATTGATAGTAATTTAAATAATTTGTTTAATATGCCTAAATCTGGTGAAGCCTGGTTTAGTAAATCATCAGATATGTATAAATTAGAATTGGTTAAATCAAATAATGCGCCAGTTTCACCTAAATTATCTGATGATAAATTATATGCATATTCTAAAGATACATATATATTTAAAGATTTAGTTAATCCAAAAACTTATTTAAAATTAGGAATTGATAACTTACCTGATAACATTCAAAAAATGTTTGTTAAAAAGATGGTATTTTATAATGCAGATACATATTCTAAAATTTTAAGCAGTGGATATACTAAATATGATGAGATTAAAGCATTATTATATAATTTAAATGAAGGAATTGATTATGAAGAATATGATTCTGTAATTGATTTACCAATTAAACATGATGAATATGTTTCTGATTTTAAAATTTTAGATATACCACAAGGAGAACAAGAAAATCCATATTTTAATACAGAAAGTGAAAATAATAATAATTTAATATATAAAGTTATATTAGATACATTAATTTATTCTCCCGAAGAAGATACAGCAATAGAATATACATTACAACCTGGACAATATCTATGTTTAGATAATGAGTATGTTATTTATAAAGTACTTTCAATAAATACAATTATTAATAACAATAATGAAAATATTAAACAACATGAGGTTACATTAGAAGAAATATCTGGGCATATAGCTTTACAAAAGTATGAAGAAAATTCATCAATGATATTGCATATTTATAATAAAGATTATTCTAAATATCATTATGTTGAATTACCTCTTGAAGAAAATCCTTTTGTTGCATTCTTTGTAAGTACAATATATAATAATACTCGTAGTGTATTATCAGATGCATTATTATTGAATCTTAATAATATATTAATGGTTAATTCTGATGGTACACCAATGTTGGTAAATGGTAAGGAAATTTCATATATAGATTATTACAATCATTTTTGTTCAAATGTTGGAGATATGCTTTTAGGTATATCTAATATTGCGTATTCACAAATGAGCAATTACAGTAATGAACAAATTAATGAATTGTTAAATAGTGATGCTATACAAAGTCATGTATCGATGACTATTAATGATGAATTGTTTAAAGTTCAACGTATTAATGCTCACTTAATTAATGATGAATATTCTACAAAGATAATTAATTTACATACTAAACGTAATGAGTTAACTTCAGATATTAATTCTTTACAAGCAAATATAGATACAATATATAATCAATTGGTAACTACAGATTTCGCATCTGATGTAACGCAAACTCAATTATCATTAAAAAACCAATTAGATAATTTATATAGTCAACGTATACTTCTTCAAAAGGAATTAATTTCTATTGTTGACAATATTAATTCATTAAAAATATATGTATCAGGTTTAAGTGACTCAAAATATAGAGTTAGGGGTACAACATCAGTAAGTGAATTGGAATCATTTATTGATGAATTATATCCTAAATGTAAAATTATTAAGATGGAAGTTGAATATAAATATAAGTCAACAAATCTTGATACAACACAAGTTCAAAATATAAATTCTAATATATTTACAGATTGGAATAAACTTGATACAATAGTTCGTGAAAGAAAACCTAAATTTAATAATATAAATAATTCTTATACTATCGAATTTGAAAATTATGATAATATAGATAATATAATTAAATGGAATCAAATTGATATACCTATTACATCTGGTGAAGATGTTGTAATTCGTGTTCGTTATTTATATTCAATAGGACAACCATTTATTAACTTATATTCGCCATGGTCTAATGAAATAACTGTTGCATTTCCAGTAGAATTATCAGATAGTTCAGAAATATCTTCAATTATGGCACAAAATAAAGAAGATGAAATTGATGCACGTTTCAATAAGACTTTATTAAATGATGGTTATCAAGAACATATAGCAAATAAAATTATTGATAATTCTCAGGTATATTTCCATATGCCAGAAAACATATATTCTGGATTTAATACTCCTGAAAATAAATTCATTAACCTTAAAGATAAATTACAAGAATTAACTAATGAAATTAATAGTTATAAAGATTTAATATTAGGAGATGCTACATCATCATATTCTTTATATCTGGTATTTGATAATAAACAAATTGAATTATTTTCAGAATCAACTAATGATATTACAATTAATGAAAATGCACTTATTTCATCAGATACAATCATAACTAAAAATATGAAATTAGTGTTAAAGAATACTGGTTCAGAACCATTAAAATTATATAGTTTATTCCCAGGTAATAAAAGTAAATGTCTTATACAATTAGATGATCAATATGCTCGTACATATGAAAGTATGAATTATGAAAGAGTACCTATATTACTTGAAACTGATGGTCCTGAAAATTTACGAGTTAATGATACAGTAAGATGGCAAACATTAGGACAATGGATTTACTTTAGACAAAATTCAGTATTTAATACTACATCATACTATATAGATAATAAATATGATTATATAGATACATTAATTCAAAATGTTAATGAGGAAAAAACTTCATTTAATATAGAAAATAAATATAAATTAGAAGATTATATTAGTACTATTCAACAACCATTATTACCAAATAGATTAAGATATTGGGATATTCTTGGTGGTTATAATTTAAATGGTATCATATATAATAATTCATATATTTATAGTGGCGGAAATTATAATATTTTACCAACACAAAATTTAACAAATACAAATGAATTAAATAAATATTATTCAAAAATTGATAATGCAAATAATGATTTCAAATATATAGATAGTGAAGATAATAATTTCATATTAAGATATGAACATATTTGGGGTAAAAATACATCGAATAAAAATATACAAATACGAGATAATTATTCTATTACTGAATTATTAGAAAATAATACATTTGAAATAAAAACAAATAATGAAACTAATCGTTTAAAGTCAACAGATATTATTGGTGGATTTTTAATACCTACTTTAACATCAGAAAATCAAATAATGTGTAATGAAAATAATAATAGTTGTATTACATTAGCTGTTAGTGATTCATTAACTATTCCTATAACATTCCAATATTATTTAGGTAATGGTAATAATAATGATGATGAAAACAATAAAAATACTAAAGTTGAAAAATATTTAAGTTTCGATATTAAAAAATCATTATTGCAAAATCCGAAAAACTATGTTATTCATTTAATTGCTAACTATAATGTTAATTCTGATATTAATATTTCAACAGTTTCTTCAAATTAAAATATAAATAATTAAATATTATGGATAATAAATTATTAAAACTTAATAATGAATATGTAAAATTGTATATTACAACAAATAAAAATTTACCTGAATTATTAAAAAACTCAGGTTCATTAATAGTGTATCATGATAAAACTTCGGATATTATTGGTACTAATTATTTATATTTAGGTAATGAAGTGTTGGCTAGTGGATGGGGATTTAATACTAAACAACAAAAAAATAAGATAATTAATTATTTAGACGAATTACCAACAAAGATAACCACTATTCAAGAAGACTTAGATAATATTAAAAAAGGTATAACTAGTAATGAAAATTTATATATAACAAAAAATTCTGATTTAGGTAACTATAAAGATTTATATATATCTAAAAATTATTTTCCATCAAATATAATTAATGGAAATAATAACGATAACAATAATATTAAAATAAAGGATTTACCTCAATTATTAAATAAAGCTACATATAAAGAAGAAGAAATTACTAGTGTAGAATATTCTATAGAAAATATTAATGGTACTAAAATTAATTTTAAAAAGGATGATTTAAATAAATATTTTTATGTACCTTATAATAGTGATATAAAATTTAAAATTACAATTAACTATAAAACTAATGATACAGGTGGTGCAGTCAAAAATATTAAGTTTAATGATGAAAATTTAATATCTGAAATCCCCGATAATACTAATGGAGATGAATATACATTAATTATAACAAAAGATTTATATAATATTAATGAAATAATTGATCCAGATATTTATATTACATTTAAAGAAACACCATCAGAAAAATATAAATTTTATAATAAATTAAATAAAGAAACTGAATCTTCAATCGATAATACTTTATATTCTATTGAAAACATTATTCCAGAACATACAGTAAGAATTAATAATTTATTTGAGAGATATAAAATTATTCCTACATATGAAATTTGTTATAGTACAACATTATTAGAAAATAGTTTTGTTAATAATATACCCGATTATGATCAACAATGGACATATATAGGAAATTTACAAAATTTTAATATGCCTTCATTAAATAATTTTAAAAAAGTATTGATAATTAATGAAAATAACATAACATTTAATCTCGAAATAAAAAATGACAGATATTTATTAATATTTATGATTCCTACATTATATAATATAAATAAAATAATGTTATGTTCATCAGATAATAAAATCAAAAAAAATATATTGGGTGAATTTAAAATTTTATATAATTATAATTTTAGTAATATTATTTATACAATACTAGATTTTGATGATAATAATTATTATTTGAAATTTGAACTTTCAAAAAATAATATAAATAATGAAACTACCATTAAAGCTACTAATGCATTATCTGGAATTAATTTATTAGATACGAATATTATTAATAACACATATTATTTAACTAATGATGATTTTGATGGTTCACATTGGTATAATGGACCTGAAAATAATTATATATTAAATGAGGTTATTCCTAATATTTTATTACATATCTAAATAAAGAACAAAATAATTTAACTATGAATAATTATAAAAATAAAATCAAAAATAGATTTTATTCTATAAATAGTGAAGCATTATTACAAACATTATAATTGTAAATTATTATGACTAATAAATCAGATAGAGAAAAAATAACATTTATACAAGGATTTAACGATAGTGATTCAAAAACATTATCCGAAAATTATCCTAATATTATTGTCTTTTCAGAAGATGGAAAAAATATTTATAAAAATGGTGTTTCATATACATCAACACAAAATATAAATTCAAAAAATAATAGTTTTATATTTGACGATAATATTATATCGTTAGACTTAGATAATGATGATATTTTGTTAAGTTTACATAAAAATTCAATTGATACAAAACGATATTTTTATACTGGAATTAATGTTCCTAATTTAGAATGGAAAACTAATAAATTAAATCATTATAATATAAAAAATAAAAGTATAAAAAACTTTAAAACTATTAATGATTTTTTAGATAATTCTACTATTTATGAATCAGCTTATAATTATTGTTTATTTATAGAGTCTTTGGAAGATAATAATGAAATAATTTTTATTAAAATAAATAATGATGATGATGCAAGTATAACATATAAAAAAATTGGAGATAATGATTTTACAATATTATCATTATCAAGTAATATACAATATGATGTTACATTAGGAAAAGGTGAAAGATTATATATTAGTGAAGTTAAAAATGTTAATATTACATCAACAACTACATCAGGTACATTTAATATATCTGGTGATTTAAATTTTACAGATGAAGATAATAATAAATTTGATGGATCAAATTTATCTAGTTTATTTAAAGATTCTAAGGTTGTTGATGCATCTAAATTAATATTACATAACACATTAACTAAAGGTTGTTATAAATCAATGTTTGAAGGTTGTAAAGAATTATTATATCCACCAAAATTACCTATAACAAAATTAGAACAATCATGTTATGAATCAATGTTTAAAGGTTGTACATCATTAACGACTGCACCAGAATTACCTGCAACAACATTAAAAACTAATTGTTATGCACATATGTTTGAAGGTTGTAGTAAACTTAATTATATTAAAGCATTATTTACAACCGATATTAAAGATGAAACAAATAATTATCCTTATACAGAAAAATGGGTTGATGGTGTATATACAACAGGTACATTTATTAAAAGTAATGATTGGAATATATACGATAAAAATGATACTATTAAAGACGGTATATTAGGTATTAATGGTATTCCAGAATTATGGAACGATAAAAATGGTTATAGATATAGAGATAATTTTTATAATATGTATTTAACCATTGAATGTTTATCTGAACCTGTAATACTTCAGTGGCCAAGTAATGATTATGATAGAATAGATTATAATAACAATAATAATTATGCAACATTAGAATATTCTTATGATAGAAAGAATTGGGAAACAATATCTTCTAATACTATAAATAAAATACAATTAAATATAAATAATAATCATAATAAAGTTTATTTAAGAGGTAATAATAACTCATATGAACAATTATCATTAGGAGATTATTCAAATATAATTGAATGTGTATATGATGTAACTTCTACTACAGAAAATACTAAATTGTTTAATGAAACTAATAATACTGCATCTATATTTAGTTTAATAGAAATAGATGATGTAGAACTTAATAAAGTAGTTAATACATATACATTTAATACCACTGGAGAACATACAGTTAGATTTACATTAAATGATTTTATTGATAATGAAGATAAGATAAAAACAATTCCGGATAATACATTTTCTGGATGTACTGATCTTATTTCTATTATTATTCCAAATCGTGTAAAATTAATGGGAGATAATGTCTTTAATGGTTGTGATAAGCTTACTTCTATAACATGTGATTCATTAATAGCTCCCGAAATTAGTTCTGAAACATTTAACAATATAGATACGGAAAATAAAGTAAAATTATATATACCAAGTGGATGGGATTTGAATAATATTAATGTACCAGAATTTGTAGATTTTGGATTACCTTCAAGAACACTTTGGGCAACAAAAAATCTTGGTGCACAAACTGAAGATGAATATGGATATTATTATCAATGGGCAAGTACATATAATAATTATATTAAAGAAGGAAATAATTTTTCCCCAGCACAATATAATAATACAGATGCTGCAAACTTAAAAGCAAATATAATACCTGGAGGTATTTATGATACTGCAACATCATTTGATAAAAATTATCAAATGCCATCACATGAAAATTTTCATGAGTTATTTTATAATTCAAAAAATAGTTATAAATGGTGTGAACATATTAAAGATACATTTGGATATAAAATATACAATAACAATGACCCTAATAATTATATTTTTTTACCTGCCGCAGGAAATTATAATTATGATCAAAACTACAATAGGTATGTATTGTCGTACTATAATAATCTTGGTAGATATGGTAGATATTGGGTTACTGAAATTCATTTTAATAATAATTATGCAATAAATCTTTATTTTGGTGAATATCATATGTATACATTAAATGCACTTGAACGTTTTAATGGATGTTCTATTCGTCCAATAATAAAAAGAACAAATGATGTGAATAAATATTTATGGAAAAAAATATTTAAAAATATAGAAACAAATAAAAATATAAATGATAATAAAGGAACATTTAAAGTTTATGGTAATATAATGTCATTATTTTATGGAGATGATTTTAAGAATAAAACAGAAATTCCAAATAATATTTCAGATAATTTACATAATTTTTTTAATAATACAAATATTGTTGATATATCCGATTTAATATTACCTGAAGATCTATTAAATAAAGGTTGGGATAAATTAATTGAATTAATGTTTAAAGATTGTAATCATTTAAATTTAGAAAATTTACCACAAAATAATTTAGAAATAACTCCAACATATAATGAAAATGAGGAAGAAACTTTTGAATTAAATTTAACAAATGATAATATTTATCGTAAGTATATTTTTGAAAATGAAAATGGTTATCAATGTTTTATACTTATACCTGTAGAATGGGAAAATCATTTAATAGTAAATTTTGATGATGAAAAATGGGGAAATGTTTTTAATATTCCAGAAATTAGTAAAATAAAACAAAATATTATATTAAATGATGGTTGTAAATATAATTTATATGAAACAAAATTTAATTGTAAAAATATAGTTTATAAAATGAGCTCAATATAGAGCTCATTTTTATTTATTTTTAATTAAATAATTTAATTAATTGTTGTGAGTAATAAATACGATAGAGAAAAAATAACATTTATACAGGGATTTAATAACGAAGATTCTAAAAAAATATCTAGAAAATGTCCTAATGCTATTGTTTTTTCAGAACCAAAAAAATATAAAGGTATAATATATATAAAAAATATTTATAAAAACAATATACCATATATATCAATACAAGGAATAGATCCGGATAATAATAAATTTATTTTTAATGACAATATTATTTCTTTAGATTTAGATAATAAAAATAGTTTATTGAATTTAAATAAAAATGAAATTGAAGTAAAATATTTTTATATTGGATTTGGAGATAGAAAAATATTTTCTAAAGAATCATCTATTATTGAGTTTTTTGGATATTATATTTCAAATAATGATAAATATGTAGATGGTGGAAATGAATATCAATTATTTAAAAACAAATTAAATAATTTATTTGATAATAAAGAAGATAAAAATAGTATTATATTTTATCCAGCAGTTCCACCCACATATTTAATTATACCAGTAGAATGGGAAAATCATTTAAAAATATATTGTAATAATATAAATATTGGTAAATATATTTTTGAAATAGAAAATGTTGAACAAATACAACGAAATATAATATTACAAGATTGTAAATATAATATATATGAATTGTCTAATTATAATACAATAAAAATTGAGAAGAGTTTTTAATTAAACTCTTCTTTTATTATTAAATGTTATTTTTAATAAATAAAAAATGGATTTAATTAAATAATATGAATAATGATAAAAATAAATATGATAGAGAAAAAATAACATTTATACAAGGATTTAATGATAATGATTCAAAAACATTATCTGAAAATTATCCTAATGCTATTGTCTTTTCAAAACCAAAAAAATATAAAGATATATATATAAAAAATATTTATAAAAATGGTTTTTCATATAATAAAATACAAGGCATAAATTCTAATAATATTATACTTGATGATAATAAAATTTCATTAGGTATTGATGATCATGATCTTTTAAATATAAATAAAAATCTAATTATACCAAGATATTTTTATACTGGTGCATATAATCCATTTTTTAAAAAATATTTAACATTAAACACAGAAAAATTAAATCATTATAATATAAATAATATTGAAAATTTTAATAATATTGATGATGATTTTTTGTGTGAGGAAACAAATGAACAAAATAAATTAAATGAAAATAATTATCTTATAATTGAATCAATAGATAATTATAATAAAATAATTATATCAAAAATTGATGAATCTCAACTATCATTAATATCTTATAAAAAAATAGATGATGATAAATTTATAAAACAAAATTTATCTGATGAAAAAATTATAATTTTATTAGATAAATATGAAAGATTATATATTAGTAAAGTTGAAAATGTTAATATTAAATCAAGTGGTAAATTTAACGTATTTGGTAATTTAAATAATAAAAATAATAATGATCAATATTATTTTGAATCACAAAATTTATCTGGTTTATTTAAAGATTCTAAAGTTGTTGATGCATCTAGTTTAATATTGCATAACACATTAACTGAAGGTTGTTATAAATCAATGTTTAAAGGTTGTACAGAATTAGAAAAGGCGCCAGAGTTACCAGCAACAACATTAGTAAATAATTGTTATAAAGAAATATTTTATGGGTGTAGTAAACTTAATTATATTAAAACACAATTTAAACAAAGAAAAAATAATGAAAATAATTTTGAGGATTTAGATGGAACTAATCTTCCATTATATACATTAAATTGGGTTAAGAATGTAGCTGAAATAGGTACATTTATTAATATATTTATTAAAAGTAATGATTGGAATATATATGATGAAAATAATAATATTAAAGATGGTATATTAGGTGTTAATGGTATTCCCAAATTATGGGTTGATGATGAAGAACGCCCATATGATATAAATTTTGGTGGTCCTTATATTAAACAATATTTAACTATTGAAAATGTGTCGGATGATATCGCTTCTATTATATTACCAATAGGAGTTTCTTATCGTAAATCAAAAGATATTACTTGGACTAAGATTGAATCATCTTCAGAACCTTCAGATAGTATAATTGAATTAAATAATGAAGATAATAAAGTTTATTTAAAAGGTAATTTTAATTCGAATTCATATGAAAATGGGAAATTATATCAATCTAATAGTTTTGGAAAATTTATTGTTTATGGTAATATAATGTCATTATGTAATGGTGATGGTTTTAAAGATTCATATAATGAAATTAGTTCCAATAATTGTTTTAAAAATTTTTTTAGTAATTTAAACATTATAGATGCAGCTAATTTAATATTACCTGCAACAACAATAACAGATAGTTGTTATGCATATATGTTTGCTGGTTGTAAAGAGTTAATTACATCACCAGAATTACCAGCAACAACATTAAAAGAATCATGTTATGAATCAATGTTTAAAGATTGTGAAAATTTAAAAAATGCACCAAAATTAATCGCCACATCATTAGCAAATAATTGTTATAAATCAATGTTTGAAGGTTGTAAAAATTTAAAAAATACACCAGAATTAATCGCCACATCATTAGTAAATAATTGTTATGAATCAATGTTTAAAGATTGTACTTCATTAATAAATGCACCAATATTACCCGCAACAAATTTAAGTTATGAAGAAAATGGAGAAATAAAAACTGCAGATAATTGTTATACACATATGTTTGAAGGTTGTACTTCATTAACAATTGCACCAGATTTACCTGCAACAATATTAGTTAATGGTTGTTATATGCATATGTTTGAAGGTTGTACATCATTAACAAGTGCTCCATATTTAACAATAAATGAATTAAGTACTAATTGTTTTAATTCAATGTTTAATGGTTGTACATCATTAGATTATATAAAATATAATGGATCATATAAAAATGATAATAATCAATTTACAAATTGGCTTAATGGTGTTGCCGAATCAGGTACATTTGTAAATATAAAAGATGATAATAATATAATAACAGGTTCAGTAGATGGAATTCCTGAAGGTTGGACAAAATATGATTCATCATCTAAGCGTCTTATAATCGACCCATTAGAATTAGGTCAATTATTTATAAATAAAGGAACATATGTAAATAATCAAAAAATTAATTATTTAAAGAATAATAAAAATATACAATATGAAAGTGATAATAATCATTTAGAAATAAATCTAACCAAACGTGACATAATTATAATTAAATCAATAACAGAAGATCTAAATACACAATTAAATAATATAATTAATGATGAAAATAGTCTTGTTCATATTAGTTCAAATATAAAATTTAATTTGTTTGGAGATCTTAGTTCATATGATTTAATTAAATTAAATAATTCAAATTATAATTTATTATTATATTTATTTATAAATTCACTTGTATTTGATGCATCTAAATTATGTTTAAAAGAAGGTACTTTAAATGTAGATACTGATAAATATTGTTATTATAAAATGTTTAAAGGGTGTACCTTATTAACAAATGCACCAAAATTACCCGCAACAACATTAACTGAAGGTTGTTATCAATCAATGTTTGAAGGTTGTACATTATTAGAAAAGGCACCAGAGTTACCTGCAATAACATTGGTAAATAATTGTTATCAATCAATGTTTGAAAATTGTAGTAAACTTAATTATATTAAAGCATTATTTGAAGATATTAAAGAAAATAATAATTATCCTTATACCAAAAACTGGGTTAAAAATGTAGCAGTAAATGGTCAATTTATTAAGAGTGATAATTGGAATATTAGTGAAAATAATATTATCAAAGATGGAATATTAGGAGTTAATGGTATTCCAGAATTATGGGTTGATGAACAAAATAATAATTATTTTATTGAATATAAAAATAGATATTTAACTATAGAACGTACATCTGAAGATATAGTTAAATTACAATGGCCAAAAACGGCAACAACCAATAATCATAAAACAATATCTTATAGTTTTAATAATATTAATTGGAATGAAATAAGTTCTGAAAATTTAAACATTATAGAATTAAATAATGAACATAATAAAGTTTATTTAAAAGGTAATAATACTTCTTATAGTAACATGACATTACATAATATTATAGAAAATAATAGTAACATATCATTTAAAGTTTATGGTAATATAATGTCATTATTTTATGGAGATGATTTTAAGGATAAAACAACATTTCCAAATAATAGTTCATATAATTTAACTAATTTTTTTAAAACAACAAATGTTGATGATGCGTCTAATTTAATATTACCTGTAACAACATTAACTAAATGTTGTTATCAATATATGTTTAATAATTGTAATAAATTAATAAATATACCAGAATTACCCGCAACAACATTAGCAGATAATTGTTATTTAGGAATGTTTATGGATTGTACAAATATAATTAATGTTTCTAAAAAATTATTGCCTGCAACTACATTATCAAAACAATGTTATTGGTATATGTTTAAAGGTTGTAAATCATTAGAAAATGCCCCAGAATTACCGGCAGAAACATTAGCACAATCATGTTATAAGTCAATGTTTGAAAATTGTACTTCATTAGAAACTGGTCCACAATTACCTGCAACAACATTAGCAGAAAGTTGTTATCAAGCAATGTTCAAAGGATGTGAATCATTAACATCTATAATTGGTGAATTACCTGGAGAAAAAATGGAAAAAAGTTGTTATGAATCAATGTTTGAAGGTTGTAAATCATTAGAAAATGCACCAATAATTTATGCAACCCAGATAACAAATAGATCATTTGCATATATGTTTAATGATTGTTGTAATCTTAGAACTATTGTTTATGCTGGTAGATGGGCTAATGCTACCTCTTCTTATGATCCTAATACAGATCCAACATATCCATATGCTACTTCACATTGGAATACAGTTGAACAAGCTCCATTTTATCATTGGGTAGATAATGTATATGAAACTGGTCAATTTATTAATCCTAATAGTTTACCATTTGAAGATTATGTATTAGGATATGATGGTACAATTATATTATATTATATTATACCTTCAGATTGGGAAAAAATAAATAATCAATTATATACAAATAATACTCGTGCAGCAAGACTTTCATCGTTAACAGTTGATTTTGATAATACTGATAATAATGATAATAATAATTTAAATACTTTTTCATTATTAAGAAACAATATTGAAAACTATCATAAATACACAATAGTTGACGAAAATAATTATCCTGCACAAGCGTTTATTATTATGCCAGATAAATGGGAAAATGAATTATTAATATTTAAAGATAATGATAAAGAAAATATTAATATATTTAATAAAAATTTATTTAAACCATTAAAACAAAATATTATATTGGATGATGAATGTAAATATAATGTTTATGTTACACAATTTACTTGTAATACAATAACATTTAAGAAGAGTTCATAATAGAGCTCTTCTTTTTAATATCAAATGTTATTTTTAATAAATAAATATTTATATATCAATAAATGTTAAATTATAAGATATTAGATTATAAAACATTAACGAATAGAAAAGGTGAAACATATTATGATTTAATGTCAAAATCTTTTAATTACAAAACCGATACTTCTGGAGGATTTTTAATTGTTAACAAATATTATGTTGCACGTCCAGATCTTTTATCATTGGCTATATATGGTTCAGATGAATATGCTGATATTATATGTAAAATAAATGGAATATCAAATCCATTTGAACTTAATGAGGATGATATAATTTATTATCCATCAGCTGAATATATTGAAGAATGTTATCGATATACTGGAGAAGAATCTGAATATATAGAAAGTGAATCTGATGAAATAACAAAACGTGAAAAAACATATCAAAAAGCAATTAATGAACAACGTTCTCCAAATGAGCAAACTCTTGGTGAACAAAACTTTGTAATAGATAAATCATTAGGAATGGTATTTTATTAATATATGGGAATATTAAACAATATAACTCAAAATTTAGGATTTAATTTAGATAATAATCAAGAAGGATATTCACAACATAATTCATATGTGTTATATCCTAAATATGATAGTGAAGAAATTTCAGAAAAACAAACTGATGAAATAAAAGAACAAGTTATACCTCCTTTAGCAATAAATGAAGAGTTTAAGCCTGTTAATCCAATAAACGATACAGATCCTATAGTTCGTCACGATCCAATTATTGATAAAAATAATATTGTGACAAAATATCAACCACAAAATTCTGAAGAAAATCCTAATGGAATTAATGAAAGTGTTGAAATGACTTCTATTGATGGTATTCAATATCCTCTTATTAACATAAATAATATTAATATATCTCCAGAACAAATAAAATATATGAATATTGATTATAGAGGATTGATACCTACAATAAATTTAATTATATATGATCCAAGAAATACATTAAAAAATATTAGTACGCCAAGTATTAATAATAGAATTACTGTTGTTATGTTACCAGAAGTTAATGGTGCATATAAGTCAATTTCAATAGATTTTTACATAACTGATTATAACGCTAATATATCGAATATAATAACATATTCTGGTAAATTATTATGTTTACCATTAGAGCAAGAAATCACTGGACAAATAAAATATTCTGGTTGTAATAATTCCAGAAAAAAATCAAATATTTCTAGTGAAGTTAGTGATACATCTATGGTGTCATGTAATGTATCTCCTCAAAGTAGACCAAATACATGGGAATATCTTCATGAAATTGCGGCCGCCGCAGGATTGGGTTTTGCATCAACACATCACTGTAGAGAAATACAAGATAGATTACCACGTCTTTTAAGAAATAAAACATATTTAGAATTTATTGAAGATCAATTATGTAAAAGTGGACTTGATGAAAATTCTTGTTTTGATGTATGGATTGACTTATATAGATATTTAGTAATGGTAAATGTATCATGGGTATTAAATTCAGATATTAAATATAATCAATTAACTATTAAAGCAATAGTAGGTAAAAATGGAACTGATGCAAATTTAAATAAAGCCGAAAATAAAGAAGTATTTAGAACATTAACATCTTATAATAAATTAAATGCTATAACTAATTTAGAATTTTTTGAAGATAATTTTAAAGAAATAGTTGATAATAATATTCATGATACAGGTATTCATGTAGAATGTCCTGTAATGCAAATTAGAGGAGGTTCATGCGATAATACTGGTAATAATGGTACGATGAATATACAAAGTGTACAGGCACAAGAACAATCTGTTGATGGTGCACCTCAAAATAATTATATGCATCAAACATCAAGATCAATGCCAGTTACAATTCAGGTTGATCCATATAACACAAATTATCAACAACTTATACGTACTAAATTTTTCGAAATAAAACGTTCTAAATATTTTACATTAGAGTTAACCAGACCTAATTTTGGTTTACAAAGGGGTACTTTAATAAATGTATTAGTAACTACGGTAGATACTGTATTAAAACGTAAAATAATGACAAATGCATCTAATATTACTGGAGAAAATGCAAATAGTATAAAGGAAGATAATATAGAATTACCAGAAGGAACAAATAAAAGGGATATAATAACTGATGAAAATACGGCTATCCCTAATATATCAAAAACTGGTATGTATTATATTGATGGTATGACTTTTGAATATAAACAATCAGAAGGAAAAATTATTCAAACATTATATTTAATTAAGAAAGATTTGGTTAGTAATTTACAAAATATTACAACTGCTCCTAAATTTAATGAAAATGCATTTGGTACATTAACTGAAAATAATGAAAATACAGGGGATGTTTCAACTTCTGAAAATAATGAACAACCTAATAATACTCCTTATTATGCACAATTATATAGATAGTTATTTAAATGATTAAATATGTAAATAAAAAATATAACGATATGTTATATGATACAAAACCAGTAAAATTTTCCGATTTTATGAGCAATAAGTATAATATTGTTCATAAAAAATTATATGAAAATGCATTAAACAAATATATTAGTGAATGGATAAATGCAAAAAATACTGGAAAAACAGAAAATATTGACGATAAAAAATATATTGATAAATTTAATGTTAAAAATATAAAGGAATTTAAAGAAAATTCATATATTTTGGAAATACCTGGTAATGAATATTGGCAACCTTCTAAATGTTGCATAATCACAAAATTTATAAATAGTTCATCACCAAATTTAAGATGGACTGTTGATTTGACACCATATTGGAATAATTATCAGACAAAGAAAAATAATAAAATCGAAAATTTAAAATTAAGTAATGAAAATATTGATGATTCAGAAATAATTAATCTTAATTATATAACAGGTAAAGCAACTTTATATTCAGAAAATGCAGATAAAGAATATGATGTAGATTTTGATTATTTGGATGGTAATACTAATAAGGTTAGTGAAAGTATGATGTTAAAAGAAACATTTGGTTATAAAATAAATAATTAATAAGTATGGGTTTTTTAAGTGATATTGGTGGTGGATTAATTAATGCAGGTAAAAGTTATATTGGAATGAATACAGGTAATTTTGCTACTGATGTATTTAATCTTTATTCTAATTTAACTAAACGAGGATCACAAACATTTACAAATATATATTCAGAACCTAATATATATTCACCAACAACAGTCAATCCTGATGATAGAAATAAAGGTTTTGCTAAAGCTAATAATATATCACGAGTAAATAATAATGATAGTAAAGTTAAAATATTAAGAAACAATTTAACTTTTGATAATTTCAATGAGAATAATTATTCACTATCAATTCCAGATTATGGTTATGATATGTGGCTTAATGAAAGATATATGTTTCAAAGAGGATTAGGTAACTTCTTTGGTGAACCAGGATATTTTTATTATAGAATATTTTTTAATTTTAATACTGAACATGGATTATTTGGTGGTATAATGAATAGTTCTGATATGACAGCTACACATAATGGTGCATTTAAATATTTGTCTATTTTGAATTCTACTCAAAGATATGATTCATTACTTATAACACAACGAATGAAATCATTAGAAAGATTTACTCGTACATTATCATATATTAGTACAAATGCCCCATGGTTTTTTAAAGCAGTAAAAGGATTAGATAAAGCAACAAATCCAATATTGGGAGATTTTAGTAAAGAAAAATCTATAGAAATAGAATGTAATGTTGATGCTATAGATATGCGTTTGTCTAATTTAATGGATTTATATAAGTTTGCTGTATATGATGATATGTTTAAACGTGAAGTATTACCGGAAAATATGAGACAATTTGATATGGCAATTATGATATTTCCTTCACCTATAAACAAACTACATATGCCTATTGCAGATATTAATAAAACAGTTCCATTTGCATCAACACAAGAAGGTAATTTCATGTCATTTAAATTATTTGAATTTATTGATTGTGAAATAGATCCTCAAACAATAGGTGTTATGGTGCCTGGAGATATTAATAATGAAGAACCATTTCAATTAGGTAAAGGTAGTATTAAAATAAATTATAGACAATGTTATCAACACACAAGTAATGAATTCGATAAAATAATGTGGGGTTCTGATGGAATATTTTATGAATATTCTAATGAAAGTAGTAAGATGTTATATGGAACAGAAAATCGTATTCCTTCTATGAAATCTACTTCTAAATCAGTGATTAATCATTTTGGTAATCTATTACTTGATTATGCAAAAGATAATGTAAATAAATTTGTAAATAAAAACTTAGGAAAATTATTAGGAAATACTTGGAAGAATTTAACATCATTAGGATATCTTACTGGATATGATGAATATGGACCTGGATCAAAAAATTGGCAAGATAAAGTAAATAGATTATCGTCAAAATATATACACACATTTACAACCCCACCTACAACAAATAATATAAATACTAACGTACCAAATACAGTCAATAATTTATTTAATAATTTGACAAGATTTATGATGACAAAGAGGAATAACTAATTATTCCTCTTTTTATTTTACAATTATTATGTCACGTTTTATGTTCCTTCTGTTACTTCTGAATCACTTGTTTCTCCTGAAATATTTTCTTCATTATACATATTTTGCATAATTAGGAAACATAAACCTTCATTATCACAATAATAAATATTTATACCTGTATATATATCTGATTCTCCTGTTGTTTGATTTTTTTGTGAGTTTTTAAATTTATATTTATAAAATATTAATGAATTACTGCATTTACTAATATTAGATGTATATGTATTATCAGTGTTTTTCATTAATCGCGTTAGAATTGCTTCATTTATACTATTTTTTATACTTTTTATATCATTAAATGATACTGGTTTATCAAATGGTGATATATCATCATATATAGTATTAATCTTAGTTATTGTAAAATTTTTATTTTCTAAAAATTTTTCATATAAAATTTCAGATAAATTTTCGTAATTAATATTTTCACTATTATTTTTCTGAACATTATTTCTGGTTCTATAATATACTGGTCTAATAGAATATGCACGCCAACGAATATCTGATGATAAATCTGAATTAATATCCCAACCCAATATTCTCTCATTATTTTTAGTATCATATTCAGAAAATGCCAAATTACTTGCAAAAATATAATCTCTAGTATCAATATATGTGGACCAATATGAACCAGTAATTTGGTTATAATCACCAGTTTTAACTTTATATTTTAATTTAAAATCTACTGAAAAATCAGGATTTTTTTTAATTTCATTAATATATTCTTCTTGTAATAGTGTACCAATATAATCTTCGGTAATAAAACCTGCGGCCGGTAAAAATATTGAATTTCCATTTGTATTTGATGTAATTAACAAACCTGAAGCATCGGTTTTGTCATACTTATTTTTCCATTGTATATCAACATACCTATTATCAAATAACTCTTTAAATTGTAGTTCGGTGGGCATTTGCCATTTTGTACCCAAAAGATGTGTAACAGTATCATATTCACCACCAGGCACAATATCTCTCGTTAATTTAGCTCCAGGTACATTATTATATCGTTTGTAACTAAGATCATAAACATTATTATTACCGTTTTTATAATAATTAGCATTTTCATATATATTTTCTATACCACCCCATTGATAATAGCCACCATCTTCATATTTATTGTTTGCACCTAAATTTCTATCACACCAAAGAGTACCTGATGGAAGGCCTAAATCAACATATTTATAATTGGTACTAACATAGTTTTTATTATCCATATTTTTTATATATTATGTGTATATTTTTCATTATCTTGTAAATAAGCATCCGGATCATTTGGACTAATATCGTACATTTTAACTGATCCTTTAAATTGTGAAATTATTTGTGTATTTGCAATTTCTGATTCAATATTTATTATAGGATAATTAGAACAAATTTTAACATTTAAGTTAATATTTTTTTGATTAACCTCAGGACTACTCATATCAATTTTATTTATTTCAGGATTTGTATTACCAGGAAATTCAATAGAACATTCAATAACTTGTCCTAAATATGTTATATTGAAATATTTTTGAAACACTATTTTATCTAATAATTCCTGAAGCAAAATTATTTGTTCATTAAAATTACTGAGAACATATTTTAAATTAATAGATAATTCAATAGGTAGTCTATGAATTTCTGCATTAAAACCTTTTATGTCATTTCCTGAACGTCTTTCATAATTACCTCTAACAAATGGTTGAGTTAATTCCTCCATAGGTATATTTATATCTTCTATTTCAATAAGACATCTTGGCATATGCATATACATTTGATCTTCTCCAGTTGTTTCACACCATTTAAATTTATATCCATTTTTTTCTACATACATATAAGAGGAACCTGTATTAAATATGAAATGATTAATAGGTTTTCCATATAATACAATATTTCTGTTTAACCAAGATATTAATCCTTTTATTAATATAGAAAAGAAACGTTCATCACGATTATAAAGATCATCAAATTGTTCAGTATCCCAAGGACGAATCCATTTTTCAATATCTCTATTTACTACATTATTTACATGAGTATAAAATGTTTCGTTTGTTTGATCACTCACTGCTAAATTTACTATTTTAATTAAAAATAAATTTAATTTTATAATTAACACATATGAAAATAATTAATATTACAGATATAGAAGATTTAATATCTACTAAAATAGAAATTGATAAAATACTATTAGAACATAAAGATATTGATAAAAAAATGTCTATTCAAGAATATATGGATAAATATTGTACATTAAATAAATATGCGTATAATTGTTGCGGAGATGTCATTCCATTTGCATATTATAATGTATACGGAAATGAATATTTATTTATAACAGAAGAATCTGATAATATTGATGAATTAATTAACAAACTTAAAGAAATAAAGTTTGATTATACCAAACTTAAACAAATATCTCATTCGGATATTATAGGAAAATATGAAGAATATGAAAAAGCTAAATATTTTATTATAAATGGCAAATATTTTGAGTAATATTTAAAACAAGACACACGATGACACTTTATATTTAGTTATATATATCTTTATAATCCAATATAATAAGTGTCACCGTGTGTCTTGTATTAATCGAGATAACAGTTTAATTATTCAGCTTCATCTTTATCTTTATCTGTTTCTCCTTTTTTATCATCATTTTCATCTTCAGGATTAGCAATTTTATCTAATGTTTCATTAAATTCTGCTAATTTTTCTGCAAATTTCTTTGTCTTTTGTGCATATTGTTCATCAGATGATCTTTTAACTGAACTACGTATAGTATCAGTATATTTTTGAAGAATATCTTGTACTGTATCTAATTTATCAACATTATCCTGGGTAATAGTCACAGTAAGTTTATTATCTTCAATTTCACAACCTTCTTGGTCTTTAAGTGAATCTAATGTTTCTTTAGCATTTTCCAAATCACTAAAATCAAATGTTATTGATTTTGATTCTTCAGACTCATTTAAATTAATTGATTCATTAATATAATCTTCTAAATGTTTCATTTTTATTTAACTATTTATTTATTTGTTTAAATTAATATATTTTATTTTTATGTTTATTTTTTCTTGTGTATTTAGTTCTATCTCTAAATGTTCTATTATATGAGATAGGTTTACCATGAGCTTCTATTTCTTCTTCTCTTGAACCTCTTTTATATGCTTTCATAGCATCTTTATTAATATCCTTTTTTGATCTAATAACTGTTTCATAGATACCATTTTCATCCATATATTCATCAAGATAATTAGCAATATTCTTCATAGTTGTATCAAATTATTTTGTTAAAATTTAAGTTTATTTCCACATGTTGGACAAGTGGCTTCATAAATATAAAGTTTAGGATTATCTGTCAAAACTTTAAAATCTCCATCCTTAACTGTTCCTGAAAATTTACAACCACAATATTGGCATTCAGCAACCATTTCTCTTTCATTCCATTTTGAATTACCTTCTTCTATTATTTTCATAATTAAAATTGTAGTTTTGGAAATATTTTACCAAAACGTTCACCATATATTTTTATTTTATTTATATTTTCTTCTATTTCACAATTTTTAATATATGTCAATACCTTTTGAAAATCATCAAGTATTTTATATACTTCACTATTTTCGGTATTGATTTCTTCGCAATAACAATGATTATTAGAAGATTTATCAACATCTAAATTAATATTTAATTTCTTTAAATCTTCTATCAAATCATATAATGAATCTATTAAAGTTACATTTGGATCATTATCAATAAACATAAAATTGTTATAGAAATCTAAATCTTTAAACATTTGTACTAAATACATATACATTGACTCTGTATATGCAGTCACGCAATCACTAGTTGTTATAATACCTGATGCATTTGTTGTTGTAGTATTTATATCTGTAACCGCCTGATTACAACCACATGTAGTATAAGAAGAATTATCAACATAATCTAATGAAACACCCTTTAATATCAATTTAAGATTAATTAATGTTTCATCAATTTGTCCATTCTTATAGAACTCTATAACCTTTTGATATATTTGTGTCTTTAATAATTCTGTGTTTTGTACATTTGCATTAGATAAAATATTCATAAATGTTTGATAAAAATTAAGAATTTCATTTTCTTCAATATTTTTATCTTTTAACTCATTTATTGTTGCATAATATATATAATTTGTTGATTGAACAATTTCAGATGAAATATTATTTTGATTTGTTCTAAAAAACAATTCATTATTTTCATCATAATTATTTATAGATTCTTCAATATTAATTTCAGAATTTTCATCGAATAAATTAGTATTTAATTTTATATATACACCATTTGAAAAATATTTATTAATATAATTTTCTTCTACTATATTATTTTCTACAAATGGAATATACACAAAATATTTATTTTCAAAATCTTCTATTTTATATATATCAGCATTTATTTTATTTAAAAATTCTATATTATTCATTATTATCTTTATTTTTTAATTTTTTCCATTAATTGCATTTTTAATTATATCTATACATTCTTTATCATAATAATATCCATCTATTTTAGGCAATATAATTTCTATTATATTATCATTATTAGATTGCTTCGCAATAATTTCTTTTATATTATTTATTATAGTAGTTTTAATATTGTCACCAAATATTATTACATTTGTATTTTTTGGATCTAAATTTTTATTAACATAATTATTGTAATTTGTTTTTAAATTTTTAAAATAATTATCAATAGTTTGATCTTTAAATATGTTTTTTCCTGATAATTCTTCATTTGAATTTATTGGAATTGAATCTTTATTTGAATTTATTGGAATATAATTAGGATCAATTAATATATAATAAAGATTATATGTAAATGAGTTATATGAGTTATTTTCTGTATTAGTTTTGGGCCATTTATAAATATCTTCAATATTATATGTTAATTCTTTTATAAAACTATTAACATCATCAGATATAGTATTTTTAATATCTACAATAATATTATTTAAATCTTTAGAATACCAACAATATGAATAAGATAATATATTTCCATTATTCATATCAGTTAATATATTTGATCCATTATTTTCTAACATTAAATATTGTCTAAAATTATTATTTATTAAAAATAAATAAAAAAATAAAAGGAGTGATAAGCACTCCTTTTTAAATTGTTATTTTATCAACTTGTATATTATTTTGCTTTAAAAAATCTATTCCAGTAGAATCTCTATATTCTTCACAATAACAAACTCTTTTTATTCCTGCCTGAATAATTATTTTTGAACACTCAAAACAAGGACTTAAAGTTACATAAAGTGTTGCTTCTTCTGTTGAACTAATCCATTTTGCACATTTAGCAATAGCATTAGATTCGGCATGAAGTACTTCTCGTTTTGTTGTAAGTGTTAAATATTGACATGGAAATCCTTTTTTATCATCAGCATGTCCTAATGGTTTTTGTACATTAGAACAAAATTCAACATTTATTTGTTCTTTAATAGGTTTTTCTGTATAAGCACATCCTTTATGATATTTACAACTACATTGTGGGTCTTCACAACAATTATCATATCCCGTAGGTGTACCATTAAAACCTTGTGAAATAACCTGTCCATTTTTTGAAACAATAACACAACCTACTTTGTTTCGATTAGCATAACTTAATTCTCCAATTGCCTTGGCCATTTTCATATATGCTTCATCATATTGTCTCTGTCTTTCTTTATTCATTATCTTTAATATTATTTATGATATGATACATTTCTAATTTTTCATTAATTTTATTGATACATTCACGATATGTACTTATAACATCTTGATATTCATTATGTTTATATGAATATTTCATTTCATTTAAATATCCTCTTACTATAAGAAATATATCATTATAAATATATCTTAATCCATTGTTATAACCACCATTATATGTACGAGTTCCATCATCATGATATTCAACATCAAATCCATAATGTATTAAATCAATAGTTTTTTGAATATAATCTTTACGTTGATTAATTGGTAAAAACCGCCAATTATTTTGTAATATTCTTTCTACTGATGTTATATCATTAGCACGATCTTCCCATTCTTTACGAAGATTTTTGATTTCTTTAATATATTTTTTAGCTGCTATTTTTTCTGCATATATTTTAATATATGCATCTTTAAATGCTTTAAATAGTTCAATTATCATTGTTTCCTAATTTGTTTAATATATAATGTTACAAATACAAAATTAATCATATTATTTAAGTAATCTATCTGAATTAATTATGTTGTCATATTCAATTGCACTTATTTCTCCTTTAAGATATTTCCACGAATACCAATATTTCTTTAATCTTTTCTGTTCATATTCACCAAATTTGTTAAGACGTCTAATGTCCATATTATTTTCAAGATCATATATCTTAACTATTCTACCAATGTCATTTTTAGAAGCTCTTTTAATAAAATCAAAATATTTTTCGTTTTTTTGTCGAGTAACTGATTCTATAGCATCTAATATTTCTATATCATCAATACCTTCTTTTGATAATATATCTCTTGTCATATCAGTATCTTCAATAATATCATGAAGAAGTGCCACAATATATGCTTTATTATAGAAAATTGCATCATCACAGTATTTGTCTTTACAACATGTCTCGGCATATTGTCGTATACTAAATGCAACTGTTCTAAGATGTTCTATATAAGGATTTCCACCCTTATCTTTTTTATCTTTAAAATATTTTATAATTAATTCTAATGCCTTATATTGCATATCATAAATATGTTTATAAGGTTCTTTAAATTGTGGAGTAAAATATATTATTTCTTTCATATATAAAAAATAGAAAAAATTAAATATTATTTCAAATTTTCATCAATAATTTTATTTATCGCTTCAAATTTATCTTTAGTTATATTGACTTTTAAACCTGTCTGTAATATTAAGATATATGTTTCGGTATATTCTTCGGGAGGATTTCCAATTCTTTCAATAATTTTATTCATTAATAGTTTTGAATATTTTTCAATATCCTCCTGATTACTATTATGATTTAATTCTATTATATTATTATCTTCATCAATAAGTGGTGCAAATGATTGTTGATATTCATTTACAATATTATTATATTGTGTTTTCCAATTAGACCATTCTGATGATTTAACCACTCTTTTTTCTAAAGAAAAAATAGAGTCTATGTTGACTCTATAATTTTCTGTAATCCATATGAATTTCATATATTATTATATATTTATTGTATATCCTGGTACATTCATTTCTTGATTTATTACTCTACCTTTATCAGTATTACTTGTTGTCTTTTTATATTCAACAGTTACTTTAGATGTTTCTGATTTTTGCTCAACTGGTTTATTTTCTTGTTTATTTTCTATTTCTTGAGGAGAAAACCAAGTTATATTAACTTCTTTAGCTTTGGTAAATAAAGCATTTATGAATTCTTTATACTTTTCATAATCTTCATAAATATCTTCATATTCTCTAGCTGCTTCTTCATATGCTTCAGCATTAATTTTTAATTCATTATATTTTTCTTTTAATAATTCATAATCTGCTTGAACTGCCAATTTTTCATTTTCACAACTATCATAAAGTTTATTCAACTTGTCAACTTTATCTTTTAATTCTATATTAAATTTATTTAGTTCATCACAATCTTTTGCAAATTTTTCTTTTAATTCTATATCTTTTTTATGATTATTTAATGCACCAAATACTTCATCATATTTATTTTGAAGTAATTTATATGCTTTATCTTTTGACTCTATAATATTTTTTTGCTCTTCAAACTTTTTAATATATTCGGTTTGAATATTTTCTAATCTAAGTTCTGCTTCACCTTTTGCAATATCATTTTCTTTAAATTTATTTTGAAGCTTCTCATAATTATCTTCAAGTTCATTATATCTATTTAAATCACCATCATGTAATTCTTTAATTTCTACATATTTTTTACGAAGCTCTTCATATGCTGCTTCTGAATTCTTCAATTTTTCTTCTAATTCAGGTACTTTTGTATTAATTACATCAGATTCAAATTTAGTTTGTTCTTTTATTTCTTCAGTTAATTTTTTATTTTCGGCAAAAACTTCATTATATGTATCTTGAAGAAGTTTATATGCTTGATCTTTTGATTTTATATTATTTTCATAACTTTCTTGTAACAAATTAAAAGACTCAGCATCATGTTTTAATTCATCATTTTTTTTGGTTAAATTTTCTATTTGAGCCTTTTGTTCTCTAAAAAATTTTGCTGCATTATTTAGACGTTCAGTCAATTTTGCATTATCTTGTTTTAATTGTTCAATTGTTTCCATAAAAATAGAAATATATTTTATATTTAAAATAGAAAAGAGTTGAATTCGAATTCAACTCTTTTATAAATATACATGGTTATTTTTATTTCTTCTTATTTCTTCTGCTTTATCACATACTTTTTTATATTCATTATAAGTTACAATTTTCCAATCTTCATCATTTTCATATTTATTAATCCATTCCAAACATTCTTGTAAATATCTTTTTAGTGCATATTCATTACGAGGACTAATACTATCTATTTGATAATCAGTTTCTAATGTTTTATAATTAACACAATAAGGAGTTAACCATTCTTCATAAGAAAAAAATAAACAATTTGTCTTAAATAATATTTCTGGTACATACCAATATTTACCATCAACATTATATGATTTTTTACATAATCTAATTTTATCTTTATTAATCATCTTTATTCATTATTATATTATCAGTGTCAATTTCAATAATCTTAAATACAAATTTCATTATATCTTCTTTGGAGTTTTTATTTTCTTTCATTACACCTTTGAAGAAATTCATAACTATATTTCTAACTTTATCGATATATTTATACCAACAATGTCTTGCATCAACAAATCCTTCTTCAAATCCTACCCCATAAATATGTTCTAAAATGTCATAAAGATCATCTTTAATTTCTTCAAATTTGTCTTCTCCTATTTTACGACTGACACTATCCCATTCATCCCATTCAAAAAATGTCCAATCTTTATTTACTTCTTCAAAAGGTCTAATCATATTAAGAGCGTTCTTTCATATTTACAATAAATTCTTTAATATTCTTTTCAAAACAAAGATATTCATAAAATGTATGATCTTTTGGATGTTCACATATTTCTTCAAATGAATTCACATAATTAATATATTGAATAATTTCATCATCAGACATATTACAATATATTAGTTCAAATCCTTTTGTATAGGGATCCATAATACCCCAATCACCATTATGTTCGAAGATTACAAATCCTTCAAGTATTGTATCTTTTTTTGAAAATAATGCTCTATTAGCCCAAAAATCATCAAATTGCCAACCTAAATTTTCAAGTTTTTCTTTAGTCATAATTATTATAATTTTAATATGATTTCATTACTCTATCTAGTTCGCGTTTATTATCTTTATCTTTTATGTCATTACGTTTATCATAATTATGTTTACCTTTACAAATACCTATTTGTACTTTAATAAGTCCTCTATAAACATAAACTTTTAATGGAATAATAGTATATCCTGGAGATATTGTTTTTTGATTTATTTTTAATATTTCTTTTTTATTTAACAAAAGTTTTCTTTCGCGTTTTTCTTCATGATTAGTAAACTTATCAGAATCATATTTAGATATATGAGAATTTTTCATCCACATTTCATTCTTAGTGGATGTATAACAATATGCATCACTTATATTAGCTTTACCTGCCTTAATAGATTTAACTTCAGAACCATATAATACTATACCGGCATTATATGTTTCTAATATATCATAATCATATTTTGCTTTTCTATTAATTATTTCCATTATTTCATATTTAGTATAATTTATATAGAAATTATATGGTAATTTATTCAATATTAGTTATTTTTATTAACATTATAAGTTAAAATATCTTATAAATAAATCTAAAAAATTATTTTTAATAAAGTTTATTTTTAAAATTAGATTATATATTTTATGATTTTAGGAAATTTAAATAATGTATTTGATGGTGAACAATCAATATATGAAGCAGTTAAAAGCAATTTTGACAATTCATATGAAAACATAAAAAATGCTTCATCTGGAATTAAAAAACCAACTAGATGGTCTAAAATATTAACATCATTATCTCATTATGGAATGAATTATGATGATAAAGTTTATCAAAACATGGTAGCTGTACCTGCCGATAAAGCTTTACAACCTAAAGATGATATTTTATTACAACAAACTCTTTATAGTGCGTCAATGAATAACTGGCGTCAAAAACAAGAGGAAGATAAACCATTTAGTCAAAAAACTCTTGAACAAAAAAGAGAGGTACTTCGTAAGATGGCAATGCAACCAGAATTGGAAGATATTCTTGACATTATGTCTAATGAAGCCATTGTTTATGATGATGAAGAATCATATATTTGTCAACCATTCTTAGATACCGGTCTTATTCAAGATTTAAATGAAAAGTCTGCTGATGAAATTAGATCTTCTATAGATGTATCATTCTATAAAATTTATATGTTGTTAGAATGGAAGAAAAATGCATGGGATGATTTCAAGAGATTTTTGATTGATGGTGTAATGGCTTATGAAATTATATATGATGATCTTGAAAGTCCAAAATCAATTATTGGTATTGTAGACTTGGATCCGGCTACACTTACTAAAGTAGTTAAAGATGGTACTACTTATTGGGTACAATTTAAAGACGTTATTGGACGTGAACGTACTTTATTAGATTCACAAGTTATATATATTAAATATGAAGATTCTGGTGTATCTACAAGACAATCATATCTTGAACGTTTGATTAGACCATTTAATTTATATCGTATTGTTGAACAGGCACAAGTAATTTGGACAGTAACACAATCTTCATTTAAAACATTATTTACTATACCTGTTGGTGGTATGAATAAAGCTAAAGGTATGCAAACTTTGGCACAAGCAATGAATCGTTATAAAGAAGATATATCATTTAATACGGAAACTGGTGAACTTCAAGTAAATGGTAGAGTTAATATGCCGTTTAGTAAAGAATATTGGTTACCGGAAAATGAACAAGGTAGACCAGAAATTGAAACTCTGGTAGATAATGGTCCACAATTAAATGATTCGGATCAAATTAAGTACTTTGAATCTAAACTTTATAAAATGTCAAAAATCCCACAATCACGTTTTGATAAAGAGGCCCAGGCAACATGGTTTGGTTCAGATCCAACACAAGCGTTACGTGATGAAATTGATTTTTCAAGATTTGTAACCCGTTTACGTAATACATTTGCAGAGATATTACTTAAACCACTTAAAATACAATTAACACTTTCAATACCTGATATAAAAAATGATAAGCGTATTCTCGATTCTATTTCTTTACGTTTTAATTCTTATAATGCTTTTGAAGAGCAAATGAATATTGAAGTAATGACAAGACGTATTGAATTTATTGGAACAATGAAAGATAGTATAGCAACAACAGATGCTGAAGGAAATGAGGAATCGTTTTTCTCATTAAAATTCTTGGTTACAAAATATCTTAAGATGTCTGAAGCAGATCTTGAACTTAATGAGAAATTTAAGTTAGAAGAAAAATTGGCTAAACAAAAAGGTGGAGATGAAGAAGAATCAGAAGAGAATTCGGATGACGAAGAATTAGGAGGATCAGATAATTCTGAAGAAGGATCTGATAATGGAGGTGCAGAAGAAGAAGGTGGTAGTGCTGGAGATATAGATTCTGAAATGATGGGTGAAGTACAACCTGAATCACCAGAAACAACACAATTATAATATAAATATAAAGTTATTTAATTAAATGCAAAGTTTAAAAGATTATATATTATTGTTTGAAGCACCTTCAGAAGTTGATACTATAATAGGTGGTTTATTTACATTTAACAAAGAAACTACTGATGATGAAATTATAGATACAATATTAAGAGATTTTGTAACAAAATGCGCAGGTATAATAAGAGATACATATGCACCTAATTGTGCATTACATTCTCTTTATACATATGATTTATTTAAACAACGTTATGGTGTAGAAAATGGCGGAGATGTTTCAACTGAAAAAATGTATCAAGAAATTCCATCAGAAAGATGTCAAGAGTTATTTAGTGAGATGTTTCCTGATTTAGCTAAGGTATTTTCTGCAGAAGAATTTAGAAGAATGTTTGATAATGGAGAATTTCCTCTTATAACAATTTGGAAAGGATATCATCAAAGTAGACAAGAAATACATGTAACATATCATATAAGTAGATAATTATGAAATTAGATAAAGTTGAAATAGTACCAGGAGTTATTACAGATGTTGATGATCCTGAAAAGTTAGGTAGAGTAAAATGTGCAGCAGTTGGTTTATTTGATGAACGTACCATGGATAAAGATGTTTTACCATGGTGTATGCCTATTAGTATGGGAAGATATCAAATGTTTTCTGCTCCCGAAGTTGGTCGTAAAGTTTGGATTATAGACAATAAAGATAATGAAAACGAATTTTGGTATTTTCCAATGTTTGATTATATTGATATTACCGAAAATTTAGTTAAAGAAAAATATGATAATGATTTAGATTTATTAGTTTCTCGAAAAACTTCATCAGGTAATGCACAATTATATTATACTAGTACTGATGGTTTTGTAATCAAATATGACGAATGGAATATTTCATTAGGACCTGAAGGAAATATATCTATACATGGACAAAATGGTGATATTGATATTAAAGGTGGTCATGTATATTTAGGTAGAAATGCTGAAAGTGGAAGTTTTGAACCAGCAGTTAAAGCTAAACAATTACAAAATGTATTTCAACAATTACAAAATATATTTAGTGAATTACAACAAGCAGCTGCAGCAGGCCCATGGGATAATACAGCTTTAGCACCATATTTTCAAAAACTTGCAAATGAATGTGCAAAAGTTTCAAGTTCATCTCAAGGAATATGTTCTAAAAATGTATCTGTCAATTAATTTATATGAGAATAGAAAAAGAAATAGTTGAAACAGAAAATGGTTATACGAAAGATGGAATAGATTATTATTATCTTAAAACATATTATATATATTCTGATAAAGGTACATACGTTGGTGCTGCAACTATAGAATGTACAGCAAAAGGGTTTGAACCTGGTACTAGTGTTACATTCCAATCAAGATATAATTCTTTAGTTGAAAAGGCAAAAAGATTAGATAAAGAAGAATCTCAAGAAAAACAACAACAATCAAAAGAAGATGAAAAAAAATCTTGGGCAATTAATCATGGTGTTAATTTTTTAGAAGGTAAACCATGTTCAACATTATCGGGCGATACTAATAAAACAACTTATAATGTAACAATAACTAATATAAATGATGGTGTTGTATGGATAGAGAAAAAAGGTTTTGCTTCAAAAGACGAAGCAAGTAAATGGATTAGTGAACAAAAAAATCAAGTTAATGCATTTGTTGGTGACATGAAAATATGGAAACCTAATGCTAGTGGTGAATTACAAGAAGAACCTCTTGGTATAACATTTGATGATGAATATTCCGTAGAAATTGCTGAGGTATCTCCTAATAATGAAAAATCTTCTGCAAAAAGTGATTTACAAGAAAAAATAGGTAAAATAGAATTACCTGCAGAACTTTCACCTACAGAAATAGCCGCAAAAATTCAATCCGAAGTACAAAGTTTAACAACACAAATAAGTACCGATGCAATTAATGATTTAATAAATTATTCTTTATCATTACCTGTAACAATTCCATCACGTATTCAAAAACATACAATGGATACGTTTAATGAAAGAAAAACAACATTATCTAAAGAATTAGGAAAACTTGGAGTTAATATTGAAGATGATTTACTTAGTAAAGCAGAATCATATAATTCAAAAGCAAAAGCTAAAATATTAGAACAAGCACAAAAATTAATAGGTGATGCGCAAACAGAAATTGAAAAGGCATTAGATAAAGTTGATAGTGGTGCACAAGATATTGCAAGACACGCAGAAGAAGGAATTTCATATGTAAAAAAACAAATTAAAAATTTTGTAGAACCAATACAAAAAACTATTAATAGTAAATGTCAAACCGCAAAAAATAATATAGAAAAAACCACAGATAAAATGTGTGAAAGTGTTGGTCAAAAGGTTGGTCAAACAATGGCAGAAAAATATAATAGGGCCATTGAAATTGCAGCCAAAGAACAATATCAAAAAATAGAAACAAATAAGAAAAAGGCTATAACTAAAGCATATGCAGCTAAACAAAAGGCGATATTAAAAGTAATGGGTATGTTAGGTTTTAGTGCATAAATAATATAATATGGCAGAGAGTAAACATATAGAGGAATTTAATCCAGTAAAGGAAATGGTCGGCGGTAAAGAAGCCGAACGAGTAATTTGGTCCACTAGTGTTATTGAAAGAGCATTGGAAGCTATACAACAAGGTAAACCACTTAAAGCTTCTCCATTCTTTATGAAAAACACCAAATTATTAAAACCAGAACTTCTTTATAAACGAACTAAAGAAGAAATCGAAGATTATATTAAATGTAAAACAGATCCAGTTTATTTTGCATCTAAATGTTTTTTAATGACACCTGAAGGATTACAACCTTGTGTACTTCGTGATTATCAAATTGAATATCTTAGGCATTTACAAAAAAATAGATTTAGTATACTGCTTGCAGCGAGGCAAAGTGGTAAGTCAACAACAACAGCTATATATTGTCTTTGGGTAATATTATTTAATACAGATAAACAAGGTCTTATTCTTTCTAAATCTGGTCCGGCAGGTGCAGATTTGTTATCAAAGATTAAAGATATGTATTTATATTTACCATATCACTTGAAGATTGGCACTATGAAATGGAACCAACATGAAATTTCATTTGATAATAATTCATCTATTTCAACAGAAGCGTTCTCACCTACTGCAGGTCTTGGTAAAACAATTAACTTCCTTATTCTTGATGAGTTTGCTTGGTGTCCACCTAATGATGTAGAATTATTCTATAACAATATTATACCTACTATTACTACCATTTCGGATTCTAATGTGTGTATAATGTCAACACAGAATGGATTTAATTTATTTTATAAACTTTGGAAAGCTGCTATAGAAAAAAAATCAATGTATGCCCCATTTAAAGTTGATTGGCCACAAGTGCCTCAATATAATAAGAAAACAAAAAAATGGGAGAAACGTACACAAAAATGGAAAGATGAAATGGTTGGTATTTTAGGATCTGAAGAAGCATTCCAATATCAATATGGAACACAATTTAGTGCATCAGATAATTGTTTAGTATCTCGAGAATGTTTGTCTAAAATTAGAGATAAAGCAGTATTGTGGGAAAATAGATTAGAAGATATGGTTGATGCAGGATTTGACATATTTTTACCACATCCAAATATGTTATTTTGGCGTCCAGATTTTGATTTAAATGAATTACGTACAGGATATTTCTTATTATGTGATGATTTAGCTGAAGGTGGTGGATTAGATTATACTCCATTTAATATATTCCAATTAGTTGAAAAAGATCATTATAAACATGTAGGTAGATGGTATTCAAATACGGTTGATTTGGAAAATGCAGCATTAGAATTTTGGTTATTAGTTGGTCAGTTGTTTAATAGTGAAAGATGTATATGGTCATTAGAATGGAATACATATGGTGCATTATTCTATAATATTTTAATGAATTTAAATGAACCAGATTATGATGAAAAATCTTCATATAGAAATAATATATGTCCAGAAGGAATAGAATTAAGTAATTTTGTGATGTATAAGAAAATATCTATTGAAGAACAAATATTTAATAATGGAAGTAAAGCAAAACATACAAGTAAATATGTTCCAGGTATTAAATTCACTGGAGGTAATAAAGGTACATATTGTTCATTATTGAAAATGAAATTTGAAAAAGATCAAATAGATACAACTGATTTGATAACTATTAGTGAATTAGAGAATTTTGAAGACAAAAATGGTAATGGAATATATAAAGCATCAATAGGGCATGATGATTCTATTATGACATTTGTTCAAATACCTGCAGTAGAGCAAACACCTAAATATAAAGAATGGGTAGAAGAATTTGAAACTGGAGTTATTCAAAATAATATAAACAATAATTGGGGAAATAATATTTGGGAAAATAATAATTCATATAATATATTTAATCAACAAATACCAACTATGGGTATGTATGATATATTTTCAACAAATTTTAACAGATAAAAAAAGAAGGTAATATTATAACTATTTGTAATGATTAGTTTGAAATATTACCTTCTTAATGTTTTTCATTGTTAGTTGTCGCATTATTTTTTTGAACTATCGCAACTAACATATTTGAATTAGTTTTTATATTTTTAATTTCTTCAGGTAATTGAATATTAATTTTAATATTTTCAGGATAATCTAAATATTCTTCAAATAATCTATCATCTACACAATTTATTGTTAATATATTGTTTTCTATAGTATATTGAATCGCATTATATAATTCTATATCTATTGTTTTAATATTAATTCCAAATTCATCTCCTTGATAAATATTTATATTTGATGGAACATTTATTACAATTTCTTCTATATTTGTTTTATTTATATTGTTATCTGTATATTCAACTGCATTTATATTGCTTATTGATAAACATATTGTTAAAATTATAGTTAATAAAAATTTTTTCATATTATTTATATTTATATATTTATTTGTTAATTTATTTAACAAACAATTATAATATTACCTTCTAATGTTTTAATGATTTTTAAAATAATCATCTATATATTTTAATAAAATAATTATGCAAATAAATATAAATCCTACTATTATAGTTTTCATATTATATTGTATATTTATTATTTGTTTAAAAATAGGTAACAACAAACCATAAATATAATAAATTTAACTATAATTATATTATTTACAGTATTTTTTTATCAAAGATCAATTCTATTTTTTAACAAATATTTTTTTAAAAAACTATTTTTATATAATAACATATATAGAGGTAAATATAAAAAATATTAAATTAATATATATGTTTAAAAAAATATTCGGGATATTTTGTAAAGTGGCAAAAGTTAAAGAAGACTCATTTTTTACTAAACTTATAAAAGAAGACACTAATGTTTCTATGATGAATTTTTTCTTAATGGCAACATTAGGTGTAGGAGTTATTCTTTTATTTGTACCAGTAGTTGGTATGTTAGTAGATATATGGTTTAATCATACAATGACTATTAATTTATCTGATATGGCAGTTTATGTTGGTGCAGTTGCAGGTATATTTGCTGCAGGTGGACTTTCTTCATCATGGACAGAATGGGCGTATTCAAAATATAATGTACCTATCATAACTGAAAATGGGGTTAGCAATAATCAACAAAATAATCAAATAACTGAAGAATCTATAAATATTGAAGAAAATTCAAACATTAAATAAAAATATTTAAAATAACATGAAAAACACATTAAAAAATATAACAACAAAATTATTACATATAAAATCAAAAATATCTAATATTTCAGAAGAAATAGATGATTCATTATCATATATAGGACAAATTGAATCGGAAGATACTAAAGAAGAACATAAAGAAATAATAATAGATGAATCTATTCCAATGTGGGAAAGAGTTCATGATGAAGATCCTGATGTTGAAGTATCTCCATATATAGAAGTGGATATAGTAAATCCATGGCATAATTATGATAAAAATTCAATCAAATGTTTAAATGGAACATTTAAAGAAGAATTTCATGTTTTACCAAATGATTTAGCTACATTCGCAGGACCTTATGGTGATAATATTTGGTTAGGAAAAAATATAGGAGAAGGATATGTTATACTTGTTGGTCCAAACTATACTTATAATAAAAATTGTTATACAGTAATTAAAGTTAAAACATATACATCTGAAAATAACGCATATTTGGGAAACATTTAAATGAAATATTATAAGAATATTATATTAGTTACTGGTGGTGCGGGATTTATTGGATCTAACTTAATAAATGAATTATTAAAAGATACTTCAAATTTTGTGGTAAGTATAGATAATTTAACATCTTATTATGATATTAGTATAAAACAAAAAAATTTAAAAAGAAATAGAAATACCAGATTTAGAAATTTTTATGTTAACATAACAGATAAATTTAAAGTTAATAAAATATTTAATACCTGGAAATTTAATCAGGTATATCATTTAGCTGCACAAGCAGGTGTAAGATATTCTATTGAAAATCCATATGAAGTGGTAAATACTAATATAATAGGATTTCAAAACATTATTGAAAATGTAATAAAACATAATATAACTAAATTTGTATATGCATCATCAAGTTCTGTATATGGTGATATGGATTATGAAGAGATTAATGATGAATCTAATGAATGTAATGACCAAAGGTCTCCATACGCGGTAACTAAGAAGTCTAATGAGTTGATGGCTAAAATGTATTCATCATTATATCCTAATATTCAAATGAGTGGATTACGTTTCTTTACTGTCTATGGTCCTTATATGAGGCCTGATTTAGCTATAAGTAAGTTTACCAAAGCTATATTGAATAATGATCCTATAGAAATATATGGGGATGGAACTAAAGAACGAGATTTCACTTATATAGATGATATAGTTAGGATAATGATTAACATAATGAATAGCGAGAAAAGATGGCACCACGAAATATTCAATATAGGATATGGGAGATGCACATCGGTGAATGATTTGGTAAATATTATAAAGAATCATATCAACCCAAAATATGATAAAATTACACATATAGGAGATGCAAAAGGTGATGTAAATAAAACATTAGCTACTAATTTCAAGATAAAAGATTGGTTTAATGAAAAACCAACTATCAATATTGAAGATGGTATATTAAAATATATAAATTGGTATTTAGATAATATTAAAAATGACATAGGAGAAACTTAAAAGTTTCTCCTTTATAGTTCTATAAAACTGTTACAAAAGAGTCACAATGTGTCTCTTATGAATTTCTTGAACAGTTATTGTTTAGCTCCGCAGAATGGACAAAACTTAAATTTTTGATTTAATTTCCTTCCACAGTTATGACAATATCTTTTCTCTAAATCATTAGAAGTTATAGGTTTTCTTGAACTTGGTAATATTTGAATTTCTTCAGTTTTAAATGGCCAACTTTCAAATTCATTATTAACTGTATTAAATTCTTGATTTGAATGAGAACCATTTTCAATTCTACCTGTTTCCATCTTATTAGATTTTAATGCACAACTTGTTTGAATAGAATTATTATACATTGAAGATAATTCATTATTACTACATGAAGCTGTAGTAGTATATTGTGTATTAGATATATCCGCACCTAAATCCCCAGTTAAAGTACTATTGCAAAAATTTATATCACCATTTATTGAAGTACAATTTTCACTAGTATATTCTAATATACGATTATCTAATCCTTTTGAATAAAGAACAGTTGGACCATACCATACATCTGAAGTAACACGATAAGTTTGTATAGGTGTTTCCTTTTCTTTATAAAACTTAATATTAATTTTACCATTACTTGCAATTGCTTTCTTAACATCTTCAGATGTACCAACTTCATAAGTACTAAACAAAAGTTTAGATTGTTTATCAAGATATCTATCCAACCATACTCTTTCTCCTGGTCTTAAAACTAATAATTGATAGTTATAAGTTGATTTGTCATTAAATTCAAATCGTACACCAATAGTATAAGAATAAGGATTAAAAATTTGAATTTGGAATTCTGTATTGTTATCCATATAAACAATACGTTCATTAGAAGAATTTGAATACTCTTTAAGCAGAGATTTGTTAATGGCCAATTTAGCCAATTTTTCATAATTTGTCATAATTTCATTAAATATATTTTTAATATATTGTTCCAAAACTTTTAAGTCTTTTATCAACTTTCAAAAGGATCTTTGTCCTCAGTCATGAAACAAATGATTATTATTTATATTTAATAATAGTAAAAATATTTTAAATAAATAAAAATAACTGCAGATAATTATATCAAATATATAAATTAATCTGTAGTTAAATAATTTTATTTAGAAATATTTTTAAGTGTCTCTAGAATTGCCAGAAATAACATCTAATACAGTATATAGATAATTACTTAATTGGTATACAATATTTCCAAAAACCATACAAATTTGATTGTTCGTCAATATCTAATTCGTAACCATCATACACATCATTTATTGAGTATACTTTGTATTCAGTTCCATTTACATCAAAAATATAGTAAAATGCTACACCTTTGATAAATTTTGAATCAAACTCTATCTTTTTAAATATACCCTCTTTAAAAGTTTCTTCATTAAGACCTGTATTACAATCTTTTATAAAAAACTTATCTCCTTCTTGTGGATTAGGTCTTTTATGAAAATCTTCCCAAATAGTACATATATATGGATTAAAACATTTCACAAAATTATAAAATTCTTTAAATGTTTTTGTCATATTAAAAATTTACATATTAAATAATTGATATACCAATTCATTTCGCTTAAAAGTAAGTTTATTAATTTCTTTATCTATTTCCTTTATCTTACTTTTCACTTTCTCTTTTATATATTCTTTAGCTTCTTCTATTGTATCAAATCGCCAAGGAGAACAATATTCAAAATATTCAGATGTTGTATCTAAATATTTTTCTGTTATCTCTAATTTATGTGGATCTGCCAAATAAAATTTTTGTTTACTCATAATTACATAAGTTTAATAGGTGATTCAACAGATGTCCATTCATCTCCTTTACAAATATCAACAATTTTACTTTCATATTGATTAACATATTCAAGAATTAGAATTTGTTCATCCTTTAATTGTGGGAAATTCTTATAATAACGTCTAATTGCTTCTGCACAATCTGACCAAGTTTTAAATTTTCGACCATTTTGTACTCCAAACTTAATCTTTTTTAAAAGACCAGCATCATAACGTGTTGCTATATAATAAGGATATTTTGTCATATTATTATCTAAAAATATGTTCATATTAGTATCTTTTATTGAATTAAATTATTTAAAAATTTTCAGAAATATATGCTAAAATATCTTCAATCATATCTTTCTTTCCACGACAATAATGCCAATATGGTGTATCTACTTCATAATTTTCAATCACATCCTCGTATTCATTACACTTATCTTTAAGAATATTTATAAGTTTTTCTATGTTCATAATCAAAAATTTTTAAATATTATTTATATTTATATAATTTTATGTGTGTCATTCCATTCCTTAATCATATTAAGTAGTTCATCAAAATCCTCTGAAGTCCATTTTACAAGTACACTATTATCGGCATTTACATACTCAGCAACTATACACATATGATTTTTATCATCTTTAGTTAGATGATTAATGATCTTTGTCCAATCTTCAAATGTAAATGACAACTTAAATGAATTATAATCAGCATGTGCCATATATTCATGAGCTTCATACATATAATTCATATCATCTTTTATAAGAATAAATATGTCAATTCCCTTTTCTCGAACTTTTTCCAATAACATATTCAATTATTTAAAAACTACTTCAACTAAATAAGCAATGCCAAGCGTAACTCCTAAAATCAAACTTACTGCAATGCATGCTTCCTTGTCTTTTTGTTTCTGAAGTTCACATCTATCATCAACATATAATGGATCAAACCAATTATATAAATGTTCAAATATTACACTTAACATACATTATACAACTTTTATAATAAAAATATAGAATAATATATAAAAAATTCAAATAAATTAATATTATTTAAGAATTTGGACATGCTCTACAACGTTTTTTATGATTTCGACTATTTTCATCATTTTCATGAATTAAATCATAAGCATCCCAATCACCACCACACTTACACCACTTCTTAGCGACTTCCTGTGCATATGACAAATCATAAAATTTATAATTACCATAATCATCACCAATGTCGATATTTCCAATCTTTACATACCAATGTCTTCCACCCGGCCATTGCAAGAATCTACAATTCTCATATTGATATTCATAAGGGAACTCAAGCTCTTCTTTCCAAATCTCTTCATCATATTCAGGCCACTCAATAGGAGGGTAGTAAGGAAGACCATCTGTAAAAAATATTGGCTTACCACTATTAAATCTATTGATTCTATCTTTATATGTTTTGTCTTCAAGTGAACATGCAGCTTCAAGCCAATTTTGATCCTTGATCTTCATAGCCATTTCAACAGCATTTCTCCATACAGATGAAGAATGATTAAAACTTTGGAGATGAGGTTTATTGTCAACTGAACTTATCCTTATAAATGTATTATCTTTAAAATCCTTAAATCCTTCTTCAAACTCACGACCACAGAACTTTTTGAAATGTTCGATAACGTCTTCAAGCTTTTCAGGCTTAAGATACCAAGTGTTGTTAAACTTTACGAAGTGATACATAAATCAAATATTATCTATTTATAATTTTATTAAACATTTTAACTTCCTCAGGAGTAGCAATCTGAAATTCTTTATCAGTGGTCTTCCAAATATATGACATTACATTTCCATCTTTGCTTGGGCAAGTCCATTTAAGTTCACCATTAACAACCGAATGCCTTCCACGAGGATAACCTTGCTTAGTCTTACCACTATAATCAAAATATTCGTTAAATAACTTACAAATTGTTCCGTGCTTCATATTTTATATTAACTACTATACATAAATAATATAGAACATTTATAAAAAAATTCAAATAATATATAAAAAAGGAGTTATTTTAGTAACTCCTCTTTTTGAATTTTTCGTTTAAGTATTTCTGGTAATCCACCTTCCCAAACTGCTATGGATGTTGTTTGATTATTTAAATCAGGTTCATTAAATTGTGAAAAATATTTAGCATCATATTCACACAATAAATTCTGCCATTTATTAATATCTACAGATAAATAAATCAAATAATCATTATTCCATTTAGTCTATCCATGTTCAATCAACCAAGCAGATACAGCATGTCCACCCTGAACTGCACCATATATTGGATCTAAGTTCTTATCTATTAATATATATAATTTATTCTTCATACTTTGAAATCATTTAAATATGTTATTGAATAATAAGCAGTAGCAGTATAACTCATTCCATAATCATTATAATCTTCATAATAACAAACAACTGCCGGATATTTTTCAAAATCTTTTACTTTTAATGTACTCCATATTCGATTATGTTTCCAATCATCAATAAAATTTTGAGCTTCCTTTTCATTATTAATCAATATTTTATTTGTAAGTTCCATATCATTAATTTTTTAATTCAACTTTATTGTCAATAATCTCATATTTTCCTTCTGCAAATGTATTATATATTTCAATAACTTTTTTCTTAAATCTTGGTATACCTTCATATTTCATACAACCTTCACCACCTCCATAAGCCCAAGGATATCTACCATACCAAAGTAATTTCCAACATTTGCATATAATTTCACTATCTAACCATGCATGAAGAGCTTTAATATTAACTATATTATTTGCAAAATCATATCCAATACGATGTTTGAATATATAATAAGCTACATATATGTGATGAGGTGCATATTCATATTCACCAACATATTCTTTAAGATATTGTTTGAATGCTAAATATTGTTCTTTGGTTGTAATATTTGTTGAAAAATCTTGATTTTCGTATATTTTGTTAAATTCATCACTTGATTTAACTAAGTCTATTCTAAAATTAAAAATATCTTGTGTATTCATATTATTATCATTTATATATTTGAAATTATTAAATCTATATTTTCGTCGGAATATTCAATATTATATTCTTGACATTTTTTCTTATAGAAATTTTTAGTACTTTCAATTATTACTTCACCATGAGTTTTACCTTTATTATCACCATATTTTATTAGTTTATCCCAATGTTTGACAAACCAGTCTTCATCATTTATAGGATAATTATAATACTCTTTGAATGAATGCACATCTCTATTAGACCAGTATTTCAAACCATGCCTAATCCAACGATAATAATATAAAAGATCTGTGATTTTCCACGCCCTAATTTTAATTTCATGTACTATATCTTGTAAACTCTTTCCTTCAGGACGATTTGTAAGTTTACGAGTTTTCTTTTGCTCTATTTGTTTATTTGCAAGTTGAGCAATCTCGGCTTTCATAGCATTAACTAATGCATTTATTAATTCTTTGTTTTCCATATTTCGTAAAATTTATATATTTATTTAAGAAGTATATGTTCGTACTCATAAACTTATGTAAAATGAACATATGAAAAATTACATAAGCTCTCTTAAAATCTTATATAAGTTTTACGGAAAACCTCTAATATCAATCTACCAATGTTGCTTCATAGTTTTATTTAAATTTATTTGCTAATAATAAATAAATCATAGCAGAGGTGCCTATTCCCTTTTATAATGCGTTAGGTGCTCCACGCTTTCACAATACTATGATTTTGTGCCCCATGTAGGACTCGAACCCACCTATAACTGTTTTAGAAGCAGCTGCACAACCTCTATACCAATGGGACAAATAAATAACTAAAACATAAAAGAGTCATTTGATATCCGTGTACCAACTTAGATATCTGCGAATTTATCTCTTTCTATTTTTCAGCTAAAGCACCGGTTTTGTTGGCGTCACCGTTATTTAGTTATTTATATAATTATATATAGAATTTATATGAAATAAATTCAATATTGATACAACAAATTATTTTGCAGAGTAAACTGGGAGTCGAACCCAATATTTCACGGTTACCCCGTGCGTTATTTCTTACTTAATTGAAAACTCGGTATCACGTTCATACCTAAAAACAATTATCTTAACTAATGTTCACCTTAATCTAAGTTTATACGATCTAAGCCATAACCTACGATTTATGCAACTTGCCGCCGCTTGCTAAGTTTATTACATAGTAGTAAACATTATCCGTTTAACTCTTACCCCTGGTTTTGCACGGAGGGAAGGATTCGAACCCACGTGAGAGATAAACTCTGGCGGTTTTGGAGACCGCTCCCTTCGACCACTCGGGCACCTCCGCATATAGCGAGAAATTCAACTCCTTTCACTGAGCGAGGAATCCGTTCTAGAATACAGAATCCACAACATAATAAGAAAAATTCTACATTAACTTATTACTTACCCCAATCATATTTAGAGGCATATTCTCGCTTTATAAAAGATCATAGGAATTTTTTCTGGCTGAGCCCTGTTTAGTTCCTTATTTAATGCCGACCTACTTGTTATACCACTTACGGTTTTTAGTCTCAACAGGTTGACTTAACTCTAACCCGGCAACCAGTGTCATGACCAAGTTCTCAAAAATTCCATGTTGGACCACCGGGATTCGAACCCAGACCGTAGGAACCAAAATCCTATGTACTACCCTTATACTATGGTCCAATTAACAATATATTTACTAAGTATGGGTTAAGATTGCTTACTGTTTGTAAACCCCAATTGCTTCACGTTTACCCATGCAGACGTATCACTCATCACAAGTCTTACACCATACGATTAACCATACGTACTTAGATGTTAATGAGGTATTTATAACTACCTTTAATCATTTATTCCATCGATGCTTTCTCCTTTGCAAGATTTCCTAAAGTACTAACTCACAAAAGCCAATTTCCAGTACTTAACTTTATTAGTTTCTCATACTTAGTAGTTTGTTTCTTGTGGAGCCAGTGAGGATCAAACTCACGACCTCAACATTGCAAGTGTTGTGCTCTAGTCAACTAAGCTACGACCCCATAAATAAATATTCAAAGAACGTTCGATAAAAGTCCATAGAGTTGGATTCGAACCAACGACCTCCAGTTTTCAACGCTGGTGTTCTACCCCTGAACTACCCTTCCAAAATTGGCGGAAGAAGTAACTCTTATCTACACTATTGAAATATGCTCCTCTGCGTGGATTCGAACCACCTCTATATATGAACGTTCATAACCAATATAGAGAACCAAGGACTTATTTTTCGGCGCCTTATAAACAGAGAAATAATGAGCCGGAAGTCAGATTCGAACTGACGTGTCATACGAGTCGGGTTACAAATCCGATGGAGTCGACCACTGTCCCATTCCGGCAAATGTAAGTTTTGACTGAACTTACAAAACAGACTATGAACGTCTTCATAGATTTTAAATTTGTGATGACAACCTGATATAAATCATCACCGAATTGGTTAAGAGTCGTTCGGGTTAGGTTGATAGGCTAGTTATTTACCACTGCCTTACTGAGCCTCCCAATTCATTTTACCTATCATTCTACTTCTGTCAGGTACATGCCCTATTACGGGACCGAGTTGCGGCCTTTGGAATCGAACCAAAACAAGCATTTTCTGTCTCAAGGTTATGAGCCTTGCATCTTACCATTAGACTAGACCGCGATATTTTATTATATATTAATGATAGTATTTTAAATTTTTAAATTCAATACCGTCATTATTTGCTACCTCTGAGGGACTCGAACCCCCGACCCACTGCTTAACAGGCATTAACATTGAAGTAACTCTAACCTACAACATTCTTACGAAGTAACAGCGACTAAAGTGTGTACAATAAAAGCTGCTCTACCAACTGAGCTAAGAGGTAATTTGTAGCGGCCATGGGAGTCGAACCCATTATCTGTACCTTCCCGGCACCGTGATCATTTCCAAAACAAGTAACTTGGCTCATCACTTTATCCGCGGCTTGCTTGGCCTCTAAACTTGTTTATTTCTTGATGTTGTTAAATACTTTTTTAAAGATATTTACCCGTCGATAAATAGAGCTCTTATTATAAATATGTAACATAAAGTCCGCCGACACATCAAAATAGAAACTTATCCGTTTCACTCGGACACTGAAAGTTTGTTGGAGTCGAAGATTCGAACTTCACCTCGGACGCGCGATCACGTGTGCTTACCGTTACACCAAACTCCGATTCTTGCAAGAATTAGCGGGAGTAGAGGGAATCGAACCCACACCTGGTGATTAACAGTCACATGCTCGACCTTCGAGCTATACTCCCAATAAAATATCTAACCCACTTAGCCTTCCGTGATATGGTCCACTAAACTATCCTTTGGCCTCGAATGTTTCGCGAGTTGTACACCTCCTAACACCTGTACCACCAACGTAACCGATTTCCTTTGCGTTCACCATAACAAGTAGATGTAACCCTACTACTAGCATTGTACTCTCATCAGTTACTCCGTCCTGATTAGATATTAGATGATGGAGTGGGATTCGAACCCACGACCCGTTGCTTAAAAGGCATTAACATTGAAGTAACTCTAACCTACAACATCCATAGGAGTAACAGCGACTAAAGTATGAAACAATTAAAACTGCTCTAACCATCTGAGCTATCCATCAAATATATTTTATTTATTAATCTTCTTAGATAAATTAATAAATGTATAATTATCTTCAACTATATCTTGATTCTTAAAATCAAATAATAATTCCGGATTTATTGGTTTTCCACACAAACGAGTTTCAAAATGTAAATGTGCACCAGTACTTCGTCCAGTATTTCCAACTAATCCAATAGGTTCTCCCGAAGAAATTGTTTGATTTGGTTTAACTAATTGTTTAGACATATGTCCATAATAAGTTTCTAATCCATTATGATGTCTAATTACAACAAAATAACCATATCCTCTTGGATCATTTTTAACAATACGAACTTTTCCGGAAAATGCTGCATATATAGTATCACCTTTATGTCCATCAATATCTACTCCTTGATGCATTCGTTTCCATCTTTTACCATACTTGGATGTTATTAATGTTTTTTTAACTGGCATTGAAAAACCTGTCATATGAACAGTATACTTTTCTGGAATATAACTTGATTTATAATGAGTCATTTCATTATCAAAATTATCATATAAATCAAATCCTGTCATATGATATTTTTTCATTTCTATTGTTATAGGTGCAGCTTTTGCTATCAACTTATTATCTTGTGCATATCCAAAAGATAATGTAAAAAATATAAAAATCATCAATAATATGTATTTTATATTATTCTGATCATTCTTAAATAAAGAGATTATAGGTTTTAGTGTATTTCCATTCTTTAAATTATCTTCCTTTATGCCTTGAATATATGAAATACTAAATATACTCAAAAACATAATCATAAGTATTACTCCCATCATAATAAACAATGAAGCCGTGCTAAATATATTAGCCATCATATAAATTATGCTACGCTGAGAATCTACATAATTTAATGAATATCTCTTCTAAAAAACTACTATATTTAATATTTCTCTTACCGTAGAAATATTAATGTGCTTTATTTTTAAATATTTTTGTTATAGTTGCGAATTCAGGAGTCGAACCTGATATCTCGTAGGTTATGAGCCTAGAATGATTTATATATCCGTTTCACTCATTCGCGATATTATTCTAATTTTTTATAATAAAATTTTTTATTTGATTAATATAATTTTCTTTATTCTTTGATTTTTTATATTCTGACCATTTAATTCTTATTCCTTCCCATCCTAATTGTTTTAAATATTCTGTACGTTCAATATCATGTTTAATCATATATGGTAAATTGTGTTGATCTCCATCAATTTCAACATATTTCATTAAATCTTCATTATAAAAATCTAATTCATATCTACCAACTTGTTTATGATATAGTAAAGGTATATTTTCTTTTTCAAATAATTTTTCAAAGTATTTTTCAGGATAACTTTGTTTAGATGAATGATTTAATTTAAATGGAATTTTATCAGGATGTTCTTCTAAATATTTTTTCCTTGATAATGAAATTTTTTGTTTCATCTCTTCAGGTAATTTTTTTCCTTTCCAAATATTACCTATTTTTTCTTTAGCTTCTTTACTTAATGTAGGAATTGATAATCCTAATTCTTTTGCTTTAATATATTTATTTGTTGGTTTTCTTATTTTATTATAATCTCCACAAAAATAAGATAATATTCTATTAGGATTTTCTTTACATCTTATTTCATGTTGAGCTAATGAATTTTTATTTTTACATTCTTTTCCACAATATTTGCAAATAAACATAATATTATTATTAAATTTGTACGCCCACTGGGACTCGAACCCAGGACCCCCGCCTTAAAAGGGCGGTGCATCTACCAACTGAGCTACGGGCGCAAATCTCATTAGAATTAATAACACTCATTGGAATTTTACCAAATCTAAGATTTCATCAAAAATTT